>Ga0306923_10002928_pt1 | contig 15879 bp, 13 predicted proteins | sample sta12Can44000108_FD_203841 | JGI IMG/M metagenome (GOLD analysis project Ga0306923, IMG submission 203841) | Lab enrichment of tropical soil microbial communities from Luquillo Experimental Forest, Puerto Rico - statanox.12C.anox.44.000.108 (v2)... | ecosystem: Environmental > Terrestrial >... | reverse complement strand
AGCGTCTCGAGCTGCCACCACCGCGAGAAGAACAGCAGGAACCCGCGCCACAACCGGGCAATCGGGCCGGCACCAAGCTGGGCGCCCTGCTCGAAGGCGGACCGGAACATGGCGAAGTTCAGTGAAATGCGCGTGAGCCCAAGCGTTTCGGCGTTCAGGGCCAGTTCGCTGACCATGAGTTCGATGGTGCCGTTGGGAGATCGTGGGGAACGGCGCATGAGGTCCAGGGACGCGCCGGTGGTTCCCCACGGCACCAGCGACAGCATGGCAACCACTTGGCCGTCGCGGTCTTTTGCTTCGACGAGCCAGCAGTCCCCGTCTGCCGGATCGCCGAGCCGGCCCAGTGCCATGGAAAATCCGCGCTCGGTTTGGGTGTCGCGCCAGGCGTCGGCGCGCGAAATGGTGTCGGCCATCTCGTCGGCGGACATGTCGCGGTGTCGCCGGATGCGCACCGTCAGCCCGGCTCGTCGGGCTCGCGTCACCGCCTGGCGCACCCCGCGCATGTCGGGGCCGGACAGCTTGAAGTCGGACGTCCGCAAGATCGCCTCGTCGCCCAGCTCGAGGGCGTTAAGGCCGGCCTCACGAAACGCCTGGGCCCCCTGCGAACTGGCGCCCATCACCCCGGGCGCCCAGCCGTAGGTCTGGCACAACCCCAACCACGCGTCGATGGCTTGCGGCCAGGCCCGCTGGTCGCCCACCGGGTCGCCGCTGGCCAGACAGACGCCGACTTCGACGCGATAGGTGATGGCGGCGCGGCCGCTGTGCGCGAACACCACGGACTTGTCGCGACGGGTGGCGAAGTAGCCCAGGGAGTCGTTGCTGCCGTACAGCTCGACCAGCCCGCGGATGGCGGACTCGTCCTCTCCGGTCAGGGCGTTGTCGGCGCGTTGGGATTGGAACAGCACGATCGCCGCCGCGATCAGCGCGAGCGCACCGAACAACCCGAAGATCGCGTTGAGTATGACGTGCGGCCGGCCGGTGAACGCGTCGGGATCGACGATGGAGAATCCGACCACCCGGTTGACCACGTACCAGAAGCGCGAATCCGGCGCGAGCGTTCCCGGCCACATTTCGACCAGGCCCCAGGATGCCAAGATTCCGATCACATCCCCGACGACCAGCACTGCCGCGGCCTTGAACAGCGCGCCTTTGCGGACCTTGGCCCAGAACTGCCGATACGCCAGGAGCAGCAGCACGATCACGACGATGTGCACGGCGAAACCGAGGTTCTCGCCGAACGTCTCTTCCGCGGTGTTGTCCCCCGCGGCGATATCCGCGGCGTTCAACGCGGCGGCGAGGACCATGTTGCCGAGCAACAGCAGCCAGGCGACGCGCTTGCGCGCGGTGAGCGCCGCGGCCAGCAATGCCAGCACGAACGACCACGCGATGCTGGTGTCGGGGAAGTTGAACAGGTAGCTGTTGATGAATTCCCGTGGGGCCTTGATCACCCAACGGAACAGTGGTGACACGCTGCCGACCAGTGACAGCGTCGCGATGACGCCGACCGTCCAGCCAGCCGCCGCCGGTACCCAGCGATACCGGGAGCTCGACTGGCTGCCCGAACGGCGCGTCGCAACTGTCACAGACCGCGAGGATATGCCTTCAACCCGTGAAAATCCTGGCGAAGCGCCAAGTCGCTCCGGAAGTGGTTAGCCGGGTTTGCCGAGCAGGGGTAACTCACACCAAACGCCCATCCGGCCGCGGAAGTGCTGGAAGACGCCTCATGGCTGCTAAACTAGCGATCGCGACCATCCCGGCGAAGGCCGGGGACAGTTAAGTGGAGTCCCACTCCCACCGCTAGCCACGAGTTCGTGTCAAGGCTATGCGGTCCGGTCACAGGCATCGTGTATGCCTGTTCCGCGAGAAGTGCGGGCGGCTTGAACGATTTCAAGCCGCGATCGGTCGGCATTGGGCCCTGCTTGTGCAGGGCCTTTTTGCTGATGGTGTGGTGCTTCCACCGCTGAATCCGGACGGGCTTGGGGACTGGGCGCGACTGGAGGAGACAGAAGCCCAACAAGGGAGGCCCCATCAGCACTGAGACCCGCGTCAACGAGCGCATCCGCGTACCTGAAGTCCGATTGATCGGCCCAGGGGGGGAGCAGGTAGGCATCGTGCGGATCGAAGACGCGCTGCGCGTCGCCGCGGACGCCGATCTCGACCTCGTCGAAGTTGCCCCCAACGCCAGGCCGCCGGTCTGCAAGATCATGGACTACGGCAAGTACAAGTACGAGGCGGCGCAGAAGGCGCGCGAATCCCGCCGCAACCAGCAGCAGACCGTCGTCAAAGAACAAAAGCTGCGACCAAAGATCGACGATCACGACTACCAGACCAAGAAGGGTCACGTAGTCCGCTTCCTGGAGGCGGGATCGAAGGTAAAGGTCACCATCATGTTTCGCGGACGTGAGCAGTCGCGGCCCGAGCTGGGCTACCGATTGCTCCAGCGGCTGGGCGCCGACGTCGCCGAGTACGGATTCGTCGAAACGTCGGCCAAGCAGGACGGCCGCAATATGACGATGGTGCTGGCACCGCACCGCGGCGCGAAGACTCGCGCCAGGGCGCGGCATCCCGAAGCACCTGGAGCCGAGCCGGCCCCGGATTCGGATGAGGGCGCCGAAAGCCAGCCTTCGCCCAACTGACCTGACAGCGAGAAGTAGAGGAAATATGCCCAAAGCCAAGACCCACAGCGGGGCGTCGAAGCGTTTCCGGCGCACCGGCACCGGAAAGATCGTCCGCCAGAAAGCCAATCGCCGGCATCTGCTCGAGCACAAGCCGACCAAACGAACCCGGCGGCTGGACGGCCGCACAACGGTTTCAGCCAACGACACCAAGCGGGTCAACTCGCTGCTGAACGGCTGAGCCTCGATTGAGCGAGCCCCGGACCTCCGGCACCTGACCATTTACGTCTGAACGAGAGTAGGAACATCCATGGCACGCGTAAAGCGGGCAGTCAACGCCCACAAGAAGAGGCGCAGCGTCCTGAAGGCGTCGAAAGGCTATCGCGGCCAGCGATCCCGCCTCTACCGCAAAGCCAAAGAGCAGCAGCTGCATTCGCTGCAGTACGCCTACCGCGACCGCCGCGCGCGCAAGGGCGAGTTCCGCAAATTGTGGATCTCGCGGATCAACGCGGCCGCGCGCGCCAATGACATCACCTACAACCGGCTGATCCAGGGCCTGAAGGCCGCGGGAGTCGAGGTGGACCGCAAGAACCTCGCCGACATCGCGATCACCGATCCGGCGGCGTTCACCGCGCTCGTCGACGTCGCGCGGGCGGCGCTGCCCGAGGACGTCAACGCGCCCTCGGATTCGGGAGAGGCTGCCTAGCTCGTCGACGATGGCGGTGCTCACCGAACGCTCGGCCAGGGTGGCCGCGGCGGTCAAATTGCATCGACAAGTCGCCCGACGGCGCGCCGGACGCTTTCTCGCCGAAGGCGTCAACCTCGTTGAGGCCGCCTCAGCGCGCGGGCTGGTTCGGGATGTCTTCGTCATCGAGTCCGCGGCCCAGCGGTATTCGTCCTTACTCGACACCGCTCAGTGGCCGGTTCACCTGGTGAGTGAGCGGGCCGCAAAAGCGCTCTCCGACACCGTCACTCCGACGGGGCTGTTCGCGGTTTGCGACATGCCGGCGACCGGGCTGGCGGACGTGCTGGCCGGCTCACCGCGGCTGGTTGCGGTTGCTGTCGGAATCGGCGAGCCGGGCAACGCGGGCACGATAATCCGCATCGCCGATGCGATGGGGGCGGCGGCTGTGATCCTGGGCGGGCACAGCGTCGACCCGTACAACGGCAAGTGTCTGCGCGCTTCCGCGGGCAGCATCTTCGCGATTCCGGTTGTCGTCGCGCCCGACGCCCACGCCGCCGTCGGCACGTTGCGAGCCGCCGGGCTGCAGGTGCTGGCGACCACAGTGGACGGCGAGACGTCCCTCGCCGACGCCGAACTCGCGGCGCCGACTGCCTGGCTGTTCGGGCCTGAATCGCACGGCTTGTCAGCCGAGATCGCCGACGGCGCCGACCACCGCGTGCGCATTCCGATGTCCGGCGCCGCGGAGAGCCTGAACGTGGCCTCCGCCGCGGCGATCTGTCTCTACCAGAGCGCGCGGGCGCTGGGCTGCTTTGGCTGAGCGGCGCTGCGGCTAAGCGCGTGACGGCTTGCCTACCATCGAGCCTGCGGTGAGGGATTCGACTCTGCGTGTACGGCCACCCGAAGCCGGAAATCGCGCTGTCATCGCAGACTCGATGGCGCCGGGCCGAGGTGCCCAGGCGGCCTTATGCAGCTCTGCTGCGGCCGCGGGCGGGACGTAGGCCCGCGATCGAGAGCGTGCTGTGCACCAGCGATCCCGCGCGTTCCATGAGGGCTCGGGCCGGGTCGAGGGGGGACCGGGAACCTGGCGGAAAGTAATGCATCGGCAGCCCGCGGCGGTCACGCGGCGGTGCCACGAACGCCGGGGCCTCGACTAAGGGCGCGTTGCTGGCAGCCCGTCCTTGGGCGCGGCGGTAAGCGGCCAGCGCCCGCGGGTGCAGACGGATTTCGTCGGGAACCGCCAGGAAAGCCAGCTCGACGAACTTGCCGAACATGCGCAGCAACACCTCGTCGCCCGGCGTCCAGTGCATCCCCGCCTTCTCGCGAACCGCGGGCTCGAATAGTCCCGCCGCGATCCAGCGCTGGCCTGCCACCAGCGGCTTGAACATTTGGTCCCAGATGGGCGTCGGCATCAGCACGAACTTCGGTTTGGGAATCCGCATCTGGAAGATGTCCAGCGTCGCCTGGTTGATTTCCAGCTCCTCGCGGCAGACCCGATCCCAGTACTCCTGAAATTCGTCCCACGATTTGGGGACCGGCCGCATGCTCATCCCGTACATCCGGTACCACTGCACGTGCTCTTCGAACAGCTGTCGCTTCTCGGCCTCGGTCAGGCCTCCGCAGAAGTACTCGGCCACCTTGACGACCAGCATGAAGAACGTCGCGTGGGCCCAGTAGAAGGTGTCCGGATTGAGGGCGTGATAACGACGCCCCGTGCCGTCGACGCCCTTGATGGTGCGGTGGTAGCCCTTGATCTGCTGGCCGGTTTCGGCTGCCCGGTCACCGTCGTAGACCACGCCCATGATCGGATACACCGACCGGGCCACCCGCTGCAAAGGCTCGCGCAGCAGGATCGAATGCTCTTCGACGCCCGCGCCCAGTTCCGGATACATGTTCTGGATCGCGCCGATCCAGATGCCCATCATGCCGGTGCGGAGGTCGCCGAAATATTTCCAAGTCAGTGAGTCAGGCCCGAGCGGATTTGCGGATGTCGTTGAAATGGCAGTCATCTCGACCTCCTGCTCCTAACTGCGCTCACGATAACTTTGACAACGCACGTTGTCTACGATTTCGGGACATATCCCCAGGGGTGTTATCCACTTTCGACGCCCGCGTCGCAAGCCCGTAACCACACGGTTTCGTGCGCCCGCCGAGCATGAGGAGTACACGCGGAGTGCGCGGGCGTCGACGGCATGTGGTCGGCCTCAGTGACCAGTTCGGCGCACACCCACCAGAGGAGTGCTGTAGCCGGCTTCAAGTGCCACAGGGATTTTGACTGTTACGTGCGTCTGATGGCGATATGCTCCTTCGTCCGCAATTACGTCCTGATTTCTCGTGTGAGTCGAAAGGGGACCAATGTCGTTTCTGAGCGTGACGTCTGATGCGGTGACGTCGGCGGCCGGGCATCTGGAGGCCGTTGGTTCGTTGCTGAGCGCGGCCAATGCGGCGGCGGCGGGCCCCACGACGGGGGCGGCTGCCATGGCGGCTGATGATGTGTCGGCGGCCGTGCAGTCGATGTTCGCCACGTATGCCCGGGGGTACCAAACCGTCAGCGCCCAAGCGGCGGCCTTTCACTCGAAGTTCGTGAGCTTATTGAACGGTGGCGTGGCCGCCTATCTGAGCACCGAGATCGCCAACGCCCAGCAGACACTGGGCAGTGGCGGCACTCCCGCCGCCGTCACCGACAGCGCCCCTCCGCCTCCGAGCAATCCGCCTCCGAGCAATCCGGGCCCAAAAGTCACCACTCTTGGTCGCGTTCGAACTCCCGTCGGTGTGGTGAGGGTAAGGGACACGATATTTCCGGACGGGGCGGCCACGGTCTCCGTGGACGGATCGGTTTTCGTCGCCGTGGACGGATCGGTTTTCGGGAACCCCTTCTCCTTCGGAGGACCGGTGCCGCTGGCGGTGGCGGAGCGCCTCAACTCATCGCGCTTGTGACCGTCACATTGGGCGGTACAGAGTTGGGCGGCTTCATTCCAGCCCCGCGGCAGGTTGGTGCATTCCCTAGGTTCTGAGGGCTGCGGAGCCCTATGCGGCGAGCCCATGGCCGAATCGTGCGAGCTGTAACACAAACGGGGGATCGTGATTGCCCGCCTCTCCCGAAACCACCTACCCTGGCCAAGTGGAACTCGCGCCTTCCGATCCGGACCCGGGCGCGTCCGAAGAGGCGGTGACCACGGTTTCGCCGCCTGCCGACGCTAAACGGCGGTCCCCGGCGGAGTGGTTGCACAGCACAAATCGCAGCCCCGGCGTGGTGGCGTTTTTCCGGCGTGCGCGACGGCTGTTGCCGGGAGACCCCGAGTTCGGTGACCCGCTGTCCACCGCGGGCGAGGGTGGTCCGCGAGCGGCGGCGCGAGCTGCCGACCGGCTGCTGGGGGATCGCGGTGCGGCGTCGCGCGAGGTCAGCCTCGGCGTGTTGCAGGTGTGGCAGGCGTTGACCGAGGGGGTTTCGCGGCGGCCGGCAAACCCGGAGGTGACGCTGGTATTCACCGACCTGGTCGGCTTCTCGACGTGGTCATTGCAAGCCGGTGACGAGGCGGCCCTTGCCCTGCTTCGCCAGGTGGCGCGGGCCGTCGAACCGCCGCTGCTCGATGCCGGTGGGCACATCGTCAAACGCATGGGCGACGGAATCATGGCGGTCTTCCGCGATCCGACGGTCGCCCTGCGGGCGGTGCTGGTCGCCAAGGCGGCGCTGAAATCGGTCGAGGTGGCCGGCTATACACCGCGGATGCGGGTCGGTATCCACACCGGCCGGCCGCAGCGAATGGCCGCGGACTGGCTGGGTGTCGACGTCAACATCGCCGCGCGCGTTATGGAACGCGCCACAAAAGGCGGAATCATGGTGTCAAGCTCGACGCTGGATCTGATATCGCAAAACGAGCTGGAGGCATTGGGCGTCGTCGCCAAACGTGCACGTAAACCCATTTTTGCGCCCAAAACCACCGGCGTTCCGACAGACCTGGGGATATACCGGATCAGGACTCTTAAGGAGTTGACAGGCTCTGATCACACTTCCGAAACAAATTAGCTGACATAATGGATGGCAATGATTGGGGGCATCTTCGCCCGGCTGGCCCGGGTTCAGTTCACGGTAGGGTACGCGGCGGTTCTGCTTGCCATCAGCTGCGCCATCCTGGTGCTCGGCCCGCACGCGCATGACGTACTCGTGCAGCGCGCCAGCACCAACCTGCACAACCTGGCCCATGGCCACGTGGGAACCCTGCTGGGCAGCGCGCTGGTCGTCGACGCCGGTCCGCTCTACTTCTGGTTGCCTTTCCTGACCTGCCTGCTCGCACTGGCGGAACTGCATTTACGCACCATCCGGCTCGTCGTGGCGTTCCTCGTCGGCCATATCGGCGCGACGCTGGTGGTGGCCGCTGCTCTCGCCGCCGCGGTCGAGTTCGGCTGGATGCCGTCGTCGATCACACGAGCGAGCGACGTCGGGATGAGCTACGGCGCCCTTGCCGCTTTGGGAGCGATGACGGCGGTGATTCCGTCGGGCTGGCGGGCGGCGTGGGTCGGCTGGTGGGTCTCGGCGGGCCTGGCCGCCGCAATCATCGGTGGCGATTTCACCGACGCCGGTCACACCGTCGCCGTGGTCCTGGGCGTGCTGGTGTCCGCACGGTTCCGGCAGCCGGTCCGGTGGACGCCGGTGCGGTTCCTCATGCTGGCGGCGTCCTCGGGGTTCGGTTTCCTGATCCTGGCCCACCACTGGGGGACGATGGCCGCCGCGCCGGCGTTCGGCGTGCTGGGCGCGTTGGCGGCCCACAAGATCGTTCAACTAGTCGCCGGACGCAGTGCGCTGCCGGTCACGCCGGCGCCGGACCACGTGCTGACCGGTCCGCAGCCGGTCTTGGCCGGCTGAGCGCCTCGCCGGCGACCTTCGAAGCACGCGCAAAGCGCCGTGCACCGCATAACTTATGATCGGCACTTGCGCCGCCGCCGTGTCGCGCCGCCTGTCCGAATAGCCTCGTCAGCAAGGAGAGTGTCGCCGCGTGGGCGATCAACCCGTCGACCTATCGCCGGAAGCCTTGGCTAAGGCGGTCACCGCCGCGCAACGAGCCATCGAACTTGCCGACGGTCTGGACACACTGGCGCGCGTCAAGACCGAGCACCTCGGTGACCGCTCGCCGCTGGCGCTGGCGCGACAAGCGCTGGGCAGCGTCCCCAAGGAGGAGCGCGCCGATGCCGGGAAGCGCGTCAACGCCGCGCGCGTCGAGGCCCAGCGCAGCTACGACGAACGGCTGGTGACGCTGCGCGCCGAGCGCGACGCGGCGGTGCTGGTCGCCGAAGGCATCGACGTCACCTTGCCGTCGACCCGGCAGCCGCCGGGCGCCCGGCACCCGATCACGATATTGGCCGAACACATCGCCGATACTTTCATCGCAATGGGATGGGAACTGGCGGAGGGGCCGGAAGTCGAAACCGAGCAGTTCAACTTCGATGCTCTCAACTTCCCCGCCGACCACCCGGCGCGCAGCGAGCAGGACACGTTCTATATCGCGCCGGAGGATTCACGCCAGCTGCTGCGCACGCATACCTCGCCGGTGCAGGTGCGCACGTTGCTGGCGCACGAGCTGCCCGTCTACATCATCTCCATCGGCCGCACGTTCCGCACCGACGAACTCGACGCGACGCACACGCCCGTGTTCCACCAGGTCGAGGGCTTGGCGGTGGACCGCGGCCTGTCCATGGCGCACCTGCGAGGAACGCTGGACGCGTTCGCGCGCGCCGAGTTCGGTCCTTCCGCGCGCACCCGGATACGGCCACACTTCTTCCCGTTCACCGAGCCGTCCGCCGAGGTCGACGTCTGGTTTGCCGACAAGAAGGGCGGCGCCGACTGGGTGGAGTGGGGCGGCTGCGGAATGGTGCACCCGAACGTGTTGCGGGCCGCGGGGATTGACCCGGACGTCTATTCCGGTTTCGCATTCGGAATGGGCCTGGAACGCACCCTGCAGTTCCGCAACGGGATCCCGGACATGCGCGACATGGTCGAGGGCGATGTCCGGTTTTCGTTGCCGTTCGGGGTGGGTGCCTGATGCGCGTTCCCTATAGCTGGTTGCGTGAAGCCGTGGCCGCGGGCGCCCCGGGCTGGGACGTCGCCCCCGGCGACCTCGAGCAGACGCTGGTGCGCATTGGCCACGAGATCGAAGAGGTCGTCACCCTCGGTCCGGTCGACGGCCCGCTGACCGTGGGGCGAGTCACCGGTATCGAAGAGCTGACCGAGTTCAAGAAGCCGATCCGGGCCTGCGTGGTGGATGTCGGTGAGGATCGGCCACGCGAGATCGTTTGTGGAGCGACGAATTTCGTGGTCGGCGACCTGATTGTGGCGGCACTGCCGGGCACCACACTGCCCGGCGGCTTTGCCATCACCGCCCGCAAGACCTACGGCCGTAACTCGGACGGAATGATCTGCTCGGCGGCCGAACTCGGTTTGGGCGCCGACCATTCCGGGATCCTGGTGCTGCCGCCCGAAACCGCCGCGCCGGGAGCCGACGGTGCGGGGGTGCTGGGGCTAGACGACGTGGTCTTCCACCTGGCGATCACCCCCGATCGTGGCTACTGCATGTCGGTGCGTGGCCTGGCCCGCGAGATCGCGTGTGCCTACGGGCTGGACTTCGTCGACCCTGCGGACGTCAAGCCCCTGCCGGTGGCAGGAGAGGCCTGGCCGCTGAGGGTGCAGGCCGAAACGGGCGTGCGCCGGTTCGCGCTGCGCCCGGTCATCGGCATCGACCCCGGCGCCGTGTCGCCGTGGTGGCTGCAGCGCCGGCTGCTGCTGTGCGGCATCCGCGCGACCTCCCCGGCAGTGGACGTCACGAATTACGTGATGCTGGAACTGGGCCACCCCATGCACGCCCATGACCGCAAGCGCATCACCGGCGGTTTCGGGGTGCGGTTCGCCCGGCCCGGCGAGACCGTCGTCACCCTCGATGACATCGAGCGCCGGCTCGATCCGGCCGATGTTCTCATCGTCGACGAGGTGGCGACCGCGGCGATCGGCGGCGTGATGGGGGCGGCAAGCACCGAAGTGCGTGCCGATTCCACCGACGTCTTGCTGGAGGCCGCGGTTTGGGACCCGGCCGCGGTGTCGCGCACCCAGCGCAGGCTGCACCTGCCCAGCGAGGCCGCGCGTCGTTATGAGCGTGGGGTGGACCCGGCCATTTCGGTGGCCGCGCTGGACCGGTGCGCCACGTTGCTCGTCGACGTCGCCGGGGGAGCGGTGTCGGACACTCTGACGGATTGGCGGGGTGACCCGCCGCGCGATGACTGGTCGCTGCCGCCGATCCGGATCGCCGTCGACCTGCCGGACCGCGTCGCCGGCGTGGCTTACGCCCCGGGCACGACCGCCAGGCGACTGGCCCAAATCGGCGCTGCGGTGGCCGAGAACGACAACATCCTGATCGTCACACCGCCGAGTTGGCGACCCGATCTGCTGCAGTCCGCAGACCTTGTCGAGGAGGTCATGCGGCTGGAGGGGCTGGAGGTCATACCGCCGGTGCTGCCCTCGGCTCCCGCGGGCGCGGGGCTCACCGCGGTGCAAAAGCGCCGGCGCGGAATCGGTAAGTCACTGGCCCAGTCCGGTTACGTCGAGATCCTGCCCACCCCGTTCCTGCCCGCGGGCGTCTTCGACCTCTGGGGCTTACCGGCCGAAGACCTGCGACGCGCAACGACGCAAGTTCTCAATCCGCTGGAGGCCGACCGTCCGCACCTGGCCACCACGCTGCTGCCCGCTTTGCTGGAAGCCTTGGTGCGCAACGTATCTCGCGGTCTCCCCGACGTCGCGCTGTACGCCCTGGCGCAAGTGGTCCAGCCCACCGAGGAAACTCACGGCGTCGAGCTCATCCCCGTCCACCGGCGGCCGACCGACGCCGAGATCGCCTTGCTGGACTCGTCATTGCCGCGGCAACCGCAGCACGTCGCCGCGGTGCTGGCCGGCCTGCGTGAACGGCGGGGACCCTGGGGTCCCGGCCGGCGAGCCGAAACTGCCGACGCCCTCGAGGCGGTGCGAATCATTGCGCGCGCCAGTGGAATCGACGTCAGTTTCCGGGCGGCCCAGCATCTGCCGTGGCATCCGGGTCGATGTGCCGAAGTGCTCGTCGGGGAAACGCCCGTCGGTCACGCGGGGCAGCTGCATCCCGCCGTGATCGAGCGGTCGGGCCTACCCACAGGCACCTGCGCAGTCGAGCTCAACCTCGATGCGATTCCCGTCGTCGACGCGTTGCCGGCGCCCAGGGTGTCGCCGTTTCCGGCCGTGTTCCAGGACGTCAGCCTCGTGGTGCCCGTCAACGTGCCCGCTCAGGCGGTGGCGGACGCAGTCCGGGAGGGTGCCGGCGAACTGCTGGAGGACATCCAACTTTTCGACGTCTTCACCGGTCCGCAGGTTGGCGAGGATCGCAAATCGCTGACCTTCGCTTTGCGTTTCCGCGCGCCCGACCGCACCCTGACCGAAGACGACGCCAGCGCCGCTCGCGATGCCGCGGTGCGACGCGCCGCTGAGGCGGTCGGCGCCGAACTGCGCGCCTAGCGGTTTTCTGTCAGCACAGTTTGCGGCGGCAATTGGCGCACCCGTTTCCTATCTATTTTTTTTTCGCCGAGGGCACCGTCGCCGTCAGGGTTGGAGAGGAACGAGAAGCATCTCCATGGGTGCCCGGCCCGCCGCTGCAGAGACGGTGACAGTGACGGCCCCCGAGGGGCGGCCACGTTCTCGCCGTGGTTGGGCGTCTGCCTGAAGTGGTTGCCACAGACCTAACGGCATCAAAACTCCAGATTTGCATCCGCACGGTAGTTAGGCCTATTACGCTCAAGTTAACTCCCATCACCAAACTGATCGCTTCACGAGCCGAGGAGAATGGCCATGTCGTATGTCATTGCGGCGCCGGACCTGGTTCAGAGTGCGGCCCAGAATTTGGCAGGTATACGGGCGTCCCTGGCCGAGGCCGCGGCCAGTGTTGCCGGTCCCACGACGGGCGTGGTGCCGGCGGCCGCCGACGAGGTATCGGCGGCGATCTCCGCGCTGTTCGGCAACTTCGGCCAAGAATTTCAGGCGCTCAGCGCCCAAGCTCAAGCGTTCCACGCCAACTTCGTCGAGTTGATGAATGCCGGCGCGGGCGCCTACGTCAACACCGAGTTCGCGAATGCGCAGCAGGCCGTGGCGAACGCGATCAGTGGCGGCGGGAGCTGGGCCGCAGCCGGCGCTACCCCGGGTGCCGGGAGCAGTGGTCTTCTCGGACGGGTGCTTGGTGGGTTGACCGGGAGCGGCGGTGGAGTCAGTGGGGTCGTCAGCAGCCTCACGGGTAGCACCGGTGGCGGTGGGCTGCTTGGTGGTTTGGCCGCCGCAACGACTGGTGGCGGTGGGCTGCTTGGTGGTTTGACCAGTGGGCTGCTTGGTAGTTCGACCAGTGGGCTGCTTGGTGGTTTGACCAGTGGGCTGCTTGGTGGTTTGCTCGGTCCGAGTCCTCTTGGTTTGCTGGTTGGTGGTTTGCTCGGTTCGAGTGGTCTTGGCTTGGTCCACACGGGTCCGTTTGGCGGATTTTTTGCCCCATTCGTGCGTGAACTGCGTGCCCTTGAGCAGGCTTTCCTGAACGAGCTGCATTCAGTCCAGCAGGCTGTGGTGCACGCGATCGGTGGTGGCGCGAGCTTCGCGGCCGCGGCTGCCGTTACCCCAGGGGCTGGGGACCTTCTTGGAGGGCTTCTTGGTGGTGGCAGCGGCTCCGGCGGCCTCGTCGGTGGTTTGATCGGTGGGACGGGTGGTGGCGGTGGGCTGCTTGGTGGTTTGGCCGCCGCAACGACTGGTGGCGGTGGGCTGCTTGGTGGTTTGACCAGTGGGGTGCTTGGTGGTTCGACCGGTGGGCTGCTTGGTGGTTTGACCAGTGGGCTGCTTGGTGGTTTGCTCGGTCCGAGTGGTCTTGGCTTGATCCCCACGGTTCACACGGGTCCGTTTGGCGGATTTTTTGCCCCACTGGTGCGCGAGTTGCGTGCCCTTGAGCAGGCTTTCCTGAACGAGCTGCATTCAATCGAGTAGGCTGTGGTGCACGCGATCGGTGGTGGCGCGAGCTTCGCGGCCGCGGCTGCCGTTACCCCAAGGGCTGGGGACCTTCTTGGAGGGCTTCTTGGTGGTGGCAGCGGCTCCGGAGGCCTCATCGGTGGACGAGTGGTGGCGGTGGGCTGCTTGGGGGCCTGACCGGTGGGACGAGCGGCGGGCTGCTTGGTGGTTTGACCGGCGGGATGACCGGTGGGCTGCTTGGCGGCCTTGGGAATTCACTTGCCCCGGTGTCAATTCGTTGCTGCCCGGGCTGCTAAATGTACGAGTCGGCGGGACCACGGGCACCGGCTCTATTGGTATCTTCGGGCCGTACGAAGCGCTCGTCGCCAACACGGCGAACAACTTCCAAACCCTGGCGATCTCGAAAGAGCTTGTCACGCTTGAATTTTCGCTGTTTGCTGCCGATTCGTTTTCTGCACGCCCCGCACGCTGCCTGCGCGCTGACATCGGCGCGATCATCAACGCGCAGCCGAGGCTGCTTAGACTGCGTCTGAACTCGGGGCTAACCGACAGCGCTCACGGCGCCGCAGTGCCCAACCCAACCCGTAGCATGGATTTGCAAACTACTGCATAATCATGCAGAATCGTCGGAATGGCCGACTCGTTAAATGTGGCGGTTGCCGGTGCCACCGGCTACGCGGGCGGTGAGATCCTACGGTTGTTGCTCGGGCATCCGGCATACGTCGACGGCCGGCTCACGATCGGCGCGGTGACCGCCGCGGCCAGTGCCGGCAGCACCCTGGGTGAGCACCACCCGCACCTGATTCCGTTGGCCCAGCGGATGGTTGAACCCACCGATCGGGGAGTGCTGGAAAACCATGACGTGGTGTTCCTGGCCCTCCCGCACGGGCATTCGGCCGCGCTGGCCCAACAGCTCGCCCCCGAAACCCTGATCATCGACTGCGGTGCCGACTTTCGGCTCGCCGACGCCGACACCTGGGAGCGGTTTTACGGATCCCCGCACGCCGGCAGCTGGCCGTACGGGCTGCCCGAGCTGCCCGGCGGGCGGGCGCGGCTGCGAGGTGCCCGCCGCATCGCGGTTCCGGGCTGCTATCCAACCGCGGCATTGCTCGCGCTGTTCCCGGCAGTGGCCGAGGACCTCATCGAGCCGGCAGTCACGGTGGTCGCCGTCAGCGGCACCTCCGGAGCCGGTCGCGCCGCCAAAACCGACCTGCTCGGCTCGGAGGTCATCGGATCGGCGCGGGCCTACAACATTGCCGGCGCCCACCGGCACACCCCCGAGATCGCTCAGGGACTGGGGGCCCTCACCGACCACGACGTCACGGTGTCGTTCACCCCGGTGCTCATCCCGACGTCCCGCGGCATCCTGGCCACCTGCACCGCCCGCACCCGGTCGCCGCTGTCACAGCTGCGGGCCGCCTACGAAAAGGCTTACGACACGGAGCCTTTTGTCTATCTGATGCCCGATGGACAGCTGCCCCGCACGGGGGCGGTGATCGGCAGCAACGCGGCGCACATCGCCGTCGCGGTGGACGAGGCGGCCGAGACGTTCGTGGCGATCATTGCGATCGACAACCTGGTCAAGGGCACCGGCGGCGCGGCGGTGCAGTCGATGAACCTGGCGCTGGGTTGGCCGGAGACCGAGGGGCTTTCGGTGGTCGGGGTCGCACCGTGACGGATCTTGCCGCCGCGGCGCGGTTGGTGCGCGAGCAGGGCGTGACCGCCCCGGCAGGCTTCCGGGCCGCCGGCATCGCCGCCGGGATCAAGGCGTCGGGGGCCCGCGACCTGGCACTGGTCTTCAACGAGGGGCCCGACTACGCGGCCTCCGGAGTGTTCACCCGGAACAAGGTCAAAGCCGCGCCGGTGCTGTGGACCGAGCAGGTGCTGACCACCGGGCACCTGCGCGCGGTCATCCTCAACTCCGGCGGCGCCAACGCCTGCACCGGACCGGGCGGCTTCCAGGACACACACGCCACCGCGGAGGCAGTCGCCGCCGCGCTTTCGGACTGGGGAACCGAGACCGGAGCCATCGAGGTCGCGGTCTGCTCCACCGGGCTGATCGGCGACCGGCTGCCGATGGACAGGGTGCTCGCCGGCGTGCGCGCGATCGTTCACGAGATGGCCGGCGGCCTGACCGGCGGCGAGGACGCCGCGCACGCCATCATGACGACCGATACGGTGCCGAAACAGGTTGCGCTGCATCATCCCAACAACTGGACGGTCGGCGGCATGGCGAAAGGTGCGGGCATGCTGGCACCGTCGCTGGCCACCATGCTGAGCGTGGTCACCACCGACGCGGCCGTCGAGCCGGCCGCGCTGGACCACGCACTGCGCCGCGCCACCGCCCAAACCTTCGACCGTCTCGATATCGACGGCTGCTGCTCGACCAACGACACAGTGCTGCTCCTCGCGTCGGGAGCTAGCGAGATCACCCCGACCCAGGCCGAGCTCAACGACGCCGTGCTCCGGGTGTGCGACGACCTGTGCGCTCAGCTGCAGGCCGACGCCGAGGGCGTCACCAAGCGCGTCACCGTGACGGTGACCGGCGCCGCCTCCGAGGACGACGCGCTGACCGCCGC
>Ga0306923_10002919_pt1 | contig 15893 bp, 13 predicted proteins | sample sta12Can44000108_FD_203841 | JGI IMG/M metagenome (GOLD analysis project Ga0306923, IMG submission 203841) | Lab enrichment of tropical soil microbial communities from Luquillo Experimental Forest, Puerto Rico - statanox.12C.anox.44.000.108 (v2)... | ecosystem: Environmental > Terrestrial >... | reverse complement strand
AGGCCGGCAACGTCGTTGTTGGTCTGGGCGCGGAAGCCCTCGGTCGGATTCCTGGCGCTGTCCAAGGTCGAATAGACGACGCTGTTGCCGACCGACGACACCCAATAGGCGCCGGCCTGCGCCGCCTGCTGAATCGGCAGCGATGCGGTGTTGCCAGCAGGAAGCGACACGCCCTGGTTATAGATCGAATAGTTCCAGTTGATGTTGAGCTGGTCGGTGATCGGCGTGCCGACCAGAACTTTGCCGCCGTAGAGCGACGTGTTGTAGGACTGGTTGCTGTTTGCGAAGGTCTGCTTGCCGAATAGTTCGCCGCCGAGCGAGGTGCGCGGCCCCAGCGCGTAGGGATCGATGAAGGCGACGTCAAAGCCGCGGGCGTAGAGGCCGTAGGTCACCGTGGCCTTGGCAATGTCGCCGGTGCCGAGAAAATTGCGGTCGCCGATGCTGAGTTGGACCAACGGGCCGTCGGTGGTCGAATAGCCGCCGGCGATGTTGAAGTCGCCGGTCTGCTGCTCCTCGACCGCAACGTCGAGGGCGACGCGATCCGGCGCCGAGCCGGGCTTCCCCTCGATCTTCACGGTCTTGAAGTAGTTCAGCGCCTTGAGGCGGCGCTCGGCGCGATCGACCAAAGCGCGGTTATAGGCGTCACCCTCGCCGAAATCGAATTCGCGGCGGATCACTTCGTCGCGGGTCTTGGCGTTGCCGTGAATGTCGATGCGCTCGACATAGACCCGTTTACCCTGGTCGATGGCATAGACGAGATTGATGAGAAGGCGGTCGCGCTGGCGTTCGCTGTGCGCCGCCACCGCGGCGAACGGCTCGCCGCTCCTGGCGAGCTGCATCGCCAAATCCTCGACGGTCTTGTTCACCGCGTCGGCGTCATAGACGTCGCCGGCCTGCGTGCGCAGCGCGGAGCGCAGCTCCGGCGCCGCAACGGTTTTCATCGTCGATTCGATATCGACCTTGCCGAGGTGATACTGCGCACCTTCAGCGATGCTGAAGGTCACGACCACGCCCTGCTTCGCTGCATCGTAGTGCGCCTGCGACTGCACGCGCACGTCGGCATAGCCGTGGGCGAGATAAAAGCGGCGCAGGAGGTCGCGATCGTCGTCGACGCGGTCGGTGTTATAAATGTCGTTGTCGAGCATGAAGCTCAACACGTTACTCTGGCCGGTCTTGATCACGCCGCTAAGCTTGTTCGCCGGAAAGGCGTCGTTGCCGGCGAACAGAATTTGTCGAACCCCGAGCTTGTCGTTTTCCTTGATCTCGAAGACGAGATTGACGCGCCCGTCCTTGAGCTTGATCGTCTTCGGCTCGACCTTGGTCTGGAAGTAGCCGCGCTGGCGGTATTGCGCCGCGATCTGCTCGGCGTCGGATTGCACGAAGGCTTTCCAGAGCGGGCCGGCCTCTTTCGATTGCAGGCCCTTCTTGAGTTCGGCATCCTTGATCTTCCGGTTGCCCTCGAAGGCGACGCGGACGATGGACAGGTTCTCGACGACGATGACTAGGACCCGGCCGGCCTCGTGGGAGATTTTGACGTTCTCGAATAACCCCGTTGCGTAGAGCCGCTTCAGCGCTGCATCGAGCGCCGCGGCATCGAACTGGCCGTTCGGGCTGCCGTGGAAATATGAGCGGATCACGTCGGTGCCGACGTGACGATTGCCGGCGACGGTGATGGCGGAATCGCTGCCCTCCGCTGCGTGCGCGCAAGCGCCCGCCGCGAGCAGAACCGCAATGGCCAGGATTATCGAACGAATGGCGGCTGTGAGCCGGCCGTCCATTTGCCTTCACCCTATGACAGCGGACGGTATACACCCGGTCGCCGGGGCGGCACCGTGGCCGATTGTGTCGGAATCTGGGGAATTATTGGGGCGTCTGCCGCAATGGTTTACGCGGCATTAGCCGCCCCGCGTGGCGGGGCGGAAAGCTAGAGCGCCCGGGTGGTGTCGTCGAACAGTTCCTCGACCGAATAACGCCGCGGGATGATCTTCATCTCCAACGCATAGCTCGACATCAGCTCGAGCGCGGGCTTCACCGCGTCGAATCCGAATGGCAGCGTGTCGAGGGCGCCCGGTTTCGGCAGGCCGGCGGCCTTCTTGCTGTCGTGCAGCATGCGGAACACTTCGCGCACCGCGCCCGGGTCCGACTGCGACAGCGAGGTCTTGACCACGACCATGTGATTGATCGGTACCGTGCCGTATTTCTTGTACCACTCCTTGGCGGCCGCATCGGGATCGGGAATGACGCTTTTCAGCCGCGGATCGGTCGGCAGCACGGTGCCGAAGATCGCGGCATCGAGCTCGCCGTCGAGCAGCATCTTGGTCATGTCCTTGCCATCGGGCGCGCGTTCGACGCCGGGCGGATCCTTGAACTCGGGAACGTGGGCGTCCTCGAAGGTCACCCACCGCACCTTGCTGTTGTCGAGGCCGTAGTCTTTCCACAGGATGCCGCGCAGCCAGCAACCGGTGGTCTGGGCGAACGAGCGCACGCCGATGCGGCGGCCTTCGAGCGTATGCGGCGTCTGCGTGCCGCGCTCGGAGTTGTACAGCATGGTGCCGTGCTGGAAGCGGCCCATCATGGTGGCCGGCACCAGCACGAGCGGCTTGCCGTAGGGCTTGCCCTGTAGATAGCTGACCAGCGCCATCTCGCAGATGTCGAACTTCTGCTCGCGCACCATCATGCCGAAGGCCTTGTAGACCGGATTGACCTCGGTCAGCTTCAGCGCCACGCGGTCGGATTTGATCTGGCCTGCTTTCAGCGCCTGCGTCTGCGGATAGGTGCCAAAGCAGGCGGAAATCGTTTCGACTTTTTCGGCAGTCATCGTACTCATGGGGGCTTACCTCCCGCGTCCGCTTGATCTTATGGTGCGGCGGGGCGTTAAACCAGTCCTCGCTTCCTGGCGGAGCATTCGAAAGATGACCACCGACACCCGCATCGCGACCGACCGGCTCGCCGCCTTCGTCATCCGCGCGCTGGCCGCGGCCGGCTTATCGAAGCAGGATGCGGAAATCGTTGCCGGGCTGATGGTCGAGGCAGATCTGCGCGGCAGCGACACCCACGGCGTGATCCGGCTGCCGCTCTACGTGCGACGCATCCGCGCCGGCGGCGTCAACGCCAAGCCGAACATCCGCGTAGTCAGCGACCGGCCGTCGGCGGCGCTGATCGACGGCGACAATGCCATGGGCCATCTGGTGATGCGCCGCGCCGCGCATTTGGCGATCGACAAGGCCAAGGCGACCGGCGTCGGCTGGGTCGGCGCGCGCATGAGCAATCACGCCGGCCCGGCTGCGCTCTACGTCACCATGCCGCTGCATCACGACATGATCGGGCTCTATTTCGCCGTCGGCAGCAACAACCATCTGCCGGCCTGGGGCAGCAGCGAAAGTTTGCTCGGCACCAATCCGATGGCGGTGGCGGTACCCGCCCACGAGGAGTCCGCCATCGTGCTCGATATGGCGCCGACGGTCGCGGCTTACGGAAAAGTGCGATTGAAGGCGCAGCGCGGCGAGCCGATGCCGGTCGGCTGGATGATCGACAAGCAGGGCAAGCCCCTGACCGATCCGAAGCGCGCCGATGAAGGCCATCTCCTTCCGATCGGCGACTACAAGGGCTACGGCTTGAGCCTCATCATTGGCATTCTCGCCGGCGCGCTGAACCGGGCAGCCCTTGGCCGCGAGGTGGTCGACTTCGTCAAGGAGACCGGCAAGGCGACCAATACCGGCCAGGCGATCGCGGCGATTGCGATCGACGCCTTCATGCCGGCCGCGGACTTCAAGCGCAACGTCGACCAGGTGGTCCGCGACATGCGCAATTCGCAGAAGCTGCCCGGCGTCGAGCGCATCTATCTGCCGGGCGAGCAGAGCCACGCGAAGCTTTTGGACCGCCGCGCCCGCGGCGTGCCGATGCCGAAGGCGTTGCGCGACACGCTCGATACGATGGCGCGCGATCTCAACGTCGCGGCTTTGGACTAAAGCCATGGCACCGCAAAAACCCGTCGGTGTCATCGGCGTTGGATTGATGGGCGAAGTCTACGCTCGCCGCCTGGTCGCGGCCGGTTTCGCGGTGATCGGCTACGACGTCGATCAAGCGAAGAACGAGCGGCTAGCGGGCTTCGGCGCGAAGGCCGGATCGCTCGCCGAGATTGCGACAACGTGCGAGCCGATCGTGCTCGCGGTGTTCAATACCGATCAGGTCGAGGACGTGGTCGAGCACACGCTCGTCTTCGCCGCGGCCGGCAAGATCGTGCTCTGCACCTCGACCTGCGATCCGGACCGCATTGCGGCCCTTGGCGCGCGCGTCGGCGACAGATTGCGCTTTCTGGAAACGCCGGTGTCGGGAACGAGCGAACAGGTGCGCCAGGGCGACGGCGTCGGCCTGATCGGCGGCGATGAAAAGATTGCCACCGACGCTGCGTCGGTGCTCGATGCGATCTTCCCACGGCGCTTTCACATCGGCAAGGTCGGCGACGGCGGCCGCGCCAAGCTCGCGGTCAATCTCATTCTCGGGCTCAACCGTCTGGCGTTGGCAGAGGGCCTCGTATTCGCCGAGCGCCTCGGCCTCGACCCGGCGGCGTTCCTCGACGTCGCGCGCCGATCGGCCGCCGCGTCGCAAGTCATGGACACCAAGGGACCGAAAATGATCGGCGGCGATTTTGCGCCCGAGGGCCGTGTGCGGCAGACCTTGAAGGACACGCACCTCATGCTCGACCAGGCGCACAAGGCCGGGCAGGCCTTGCCGCTCCTACAAATTCACGCCGACGTGCTGGAAGCCTGCATCCGTCACGGCGACAGCGAACGCGACAACAGCATCGTCATCGAGGAAATCCGCCGGCGCGCGCGGTGACGGACCGCATTACGAACGAGCGCCGCGGAGTGGCGATCGCGGTGACGCGAAAGCTTCATTGTAAGGTTGTGACTTAAAATTTATACTCGCCCGACTTCCGAAAACTCGTCCGGTTGCGTTGTAGAGGAGGCGACTATGGCGCGGGTACGCAAAGACGTTTGGAAACTTCCCGTCACGCAAGGGCAGGTCTGGAGCGACACGGTGCTGTGGTACGCGCGCGGCGTCGGCGCGCTGCTGAGCCGGCCGATCACGGACTCGACCAGCTGGAACTCGCTCGGCGCGATGCATGGCTACGATCCGCAGCTGTGGGCCGACTTCGGCTTCGTCACTAGCTCGCCGCCGACCAGCCCGCTGTGGCAGCAGTGCCAGCATCAGACCTGGTACTTCCTGCCGTGGCATCGCGGCTACCTCGCCGCCTTCGAGTCGATCGTGCTCGACGCCATTGTCAAGCTCGGCGGACCGGCCGACTGGGCGCTGCCGTATTGGAACTACAGCGACTCCGGCGACGCCAACGCGTTGCAGCTACCAGCAGCGTTCGCCGAACAGCAGCTGCCAAGCGGCGATCCCAATCCGCTGTTCGTCTCGCGCCGCTACGGCGATGGCACCGGCAACGTCGTGATCGATCCGCGGGACGTCGATCTGACGCCGGCTATGCGGGCGTCACAGTTCGCCGGCAGCAGCACGCGGGGCGGCTCCACTGGTTTCGGCGGCCCGCAGACCGATTTTCAGCACTCCGGCAGCGGCAACGGTATCCTCGAGCGCCAGCCGCACAATGGCGTGCACACGCTGGTCGGTGGCTTTATTGCCGGCGCTGATCAGAACGACCCGCACAACTGGGGCCTGATGAGCAACCCCGACACCGCGGCGCTCGATCCGATCTTCTGGCTGCACCACGCCAATATCGACCGACTGTGGCAGGTGTGGCTCAACCGGCCAAGCAATCATACCAATCCGACGGCTGCCAATTGGCTGACCGGCCCACCGGACCAAACCTTCGCGATGCCGAAGCCCGACGGCACGACCTACAATCTCGCCGCCCAGGACGTCCTGGACACCAACGCGCTCGGCTATATCTATGAGGATACCAGCGACCCGCTCGGCGGCGTGGGACGCATCGCGGCGCGGTTCGCCAGATTGGGCGCGCCCCAGCAGGCGGTGGCCGCGGCCACACGCCCGGGAGTGGCAGCGATGGCGGAAGAAAAACCAGTCGAATTGCTCGGCGCCAACGCCGAGGAGGTGCAGCTCACCGGCAGCTCGGTGGACACCCAGGTCCGCATGGATGCCGGCGTGAGCCGAAAAATGATCAACAGTTTCCGGACCAACTTGAGCGTCGCCGCGCCGAAGGAGCCGGATCGCGTGTTCCTCAATCTCGAGGGCGTTCGCGGCGCCAATGACGGCGCGGCGTTCTACGTTTATGTGAACCTGCCGCAAGATGCCAACCCGACCGACTATCCGCAAAACCTGGCCGGCGTGGTGTCGCTGTTCGGCGTCACCAAGGCCTCGCGTGCCGACGACAAGCATGGCGGCAACGGCATCAATGAGACGTTGGAGATCACCGACATCGTCGATGCGCTGCACCTGAACAACAAGCTCGACCTCGACCATCTCACCGTGCGGTTCGTGCCGCGCACCAAGATCCAGGCGGCCGACAAAATCTCGGTGCGCCGCGTCAGCGTCTACCGGCAAGGCGACTAGCCATGCGCCTCGGCGCCATTGCGATGGCGTTGGCCAACGGCAGGTTCCCGCAATTGCTGGCGGTGAGCCTGTTGGGCTGGGTCACGCTCGCCGGCTTCGAACAGAGCCTGCTGCTGCCGGGGCTGTGCAGCGCCGCCGCCGGCTCCTGGCTCGACCAGGGCGTCGGCGGCATCGAGGCCGCGCTCGCCGTCAATCCGCCGGCAGTGCTGATCGCGTCGTGGCTGACGATGCTGCTCGCCATGATGCCGCCGCTGCTACAGCAACCAGTCGCCCATCTGTGGGATCGAAGCTTCGCCCGCCGCCGGCCACGCGCCATCGCGATGTTCGTGGTCGGTTACGGCGTCGTCTGGACGGCGGCCGGCCTATTTCTCCTGATCGCCGCGATTGCCGTCGGCGTGATCGGCAAGGCCGTGGCGTTGCCGGCCGTCATCGTTACCGGTGCGGTTGCGCTTGTGTGGCAATCGACGCCGTTGAAGCAGGCCTGCCTGAACCGCTGTCACCGACTGCCGCGGCTCGCGGCCTTCGGTATCGCCGCCGACCGCGATTGCTTGCGCTATGGCATCGGCAATGCGGTCTCGTGCGTCGGGGCCTGCTGGGCGCTGATGCTTATTCCGCTGGTCGCCGGCGGCATGCATGTTGCGACCATGGCGGCGGTCGCGGTCGTAACCTTCGCCGACCGGCGCGCGCCGGCGCGCCCGCCGCGCTGGCGCCTGGCCGTGCCGGTCTAGCGCTTATTTGCCGTTCATCAGCCAATCTTCAACGCGCGCGTGGTTTCGTCGAACAATTCATCGACCGCGATGCGGCGGTCGATCAGCTTCTGCCGGTGGCAGAAGTCGATGATGATCTCCAGGATCGGCCGGCAGGCTTCGACGCCGAAGCGATACGGATCGAGCGCGCCGCCGTCGGGCAGGCCGGCGGCAAGCTTGCTCGCATGGAGCTTGCGGAACATGTCCGCCACCACGTCGGGATGCGATCGCGACAGTTCCTGACGCACCACCACCATGTGATTGATCGGAATGCCACGATGGCGCTCGGCCCATTTCTGGGCGGCCGCATCGGCGTCGGGAATGAGGTGCTTGAGTTTCGGGTCGGGCAGCTTGTCGCCGACGATGCCGGCTGCGACCTCGCCGTCGCGCAGCATCTGCGTCAATTCCTTGCCGTCCGGCGCGCGCCTGACGATGGCCGGGTCGTGATACTCGGCGACGTGCGGATCCTCGAAGGTGATCCACTCGACCTTATCGATGTCGATACCGTAGTCGCTTTCGAGAATGCCGCGCACCCAGGTGCCGGTGGTCACCGTGTAGGCTCGCACGCCGACCCGCTTGCCGTTGAGCTCCGAGGCTTTGAGCGGGCCGCGCTCGGGATTGTAGGCGATGGTGTGATGCTGGCCGCGGCTGACGATCACAGCCGGAATGAGCACATAGGGCTTTCCGGCGGCCTTGGCCTGCAAATAGGTGACGATGGCGAGCTCGGCGACGTCGTAGGCGGCATCGCGCACCACCTTCTTGAACAAGTTGTTGGCAACCTTCACCTCGACGAAGTCGAAGTCGGCCAGATCGGAACGTACCTCCCCGCTCTTGAGCGCCTTGGTGTTCGGATAGTTGCCCAACATCGTGCTGAGCTTGAGCTTCGTTGCAGTCGCCATAAGCGTGATCCTTACTTCCTACTTGGACAAAACGGGATAGAGCGTGAGTGCGGTCTTGCCGAAAATCCAGTCCTGATCCGAGCCCTTGGCGAAGGCGAAGGCCTTGCGCGCAGCCTCGAGAATCTCCGACAGCGTGCCCGGCGAGTTCGGGAAATTGGAGCCCCAAGCAACCCGCGAGGCGCCGAACGTATCGACCACCTTGCCGAAGAACGTCTCCGGCGTGCCCTTTCCCCACCTCTTGGTTCCCCAATTGGACGGCGTAATCTTGAGGAAGACCTGTTTGTATTTGGCCAGCTCGAAGAATTCGACTGCCGCGCTATAGGGTGGACCATCCTCGAACGGCGCACGCGCCAGGTGATCGAGGATCATCATCACCTTTGGGAAGCGATCCATGATCTGGCGCAGGAGCGGCAGCCCTTCTTGCTTCATCTGCATGCAGACCGGAATATTCTTCGCCGACGCATGTTCCCAGAAGGAATAGCTCTTTGGGTCGGCAAAAAACGTCGCCTGGTCCGGCAAGGTCGAGCCGGTGGTGAACAGCCGCATGCCGGTGCAGCCGCGACCGAGCCAGTAGTCGAACGTCTTGACTGCGTCGGGCGCCAGCACGTCGATCGAACAGACGGCGGTGAAGCGTGACGGAACGGCGGCGACCGCATCCGCCACATAATTGTTGTCGTAGCCATAGGCGGTGGAGGAGTGCACGAGCGCCGACTTCTCGACGCCGGCCTCGTCCATGGACTTTATCATGTCCTGATATGTGGTCGGCCGCTCGCTCGACCACGTGGACTGTGTGCCGCCAAGCGGGTCAAGCGGATATTTCTTTGTGTCCGGTGAGACGATGTGCGGATGAATGTCGATGACGGGCATTAGGTTCACTCGCGTTTGGAAGTACGGAGGCTCAAGGATCGATCCTGACGAACACCTCGTCGAGCTGCGGCCGCGACGGGATCAGCTCCTGCTGCAGGCTGTAGGTGACCAGCGCCTCGATGCTGGCGCGGTTCGCCGTGATCCCATAGGGCAGCGGGTCGTCCATCAGCGACAGAAAGCCGCGATAGCGCTTGTCCTCGGGTGTGTCGCCGACGCCGCGCTCGAGCTCCTCGAGATACGGCTTCTTCGCCGCCACGAAGGCGTTCATCAGCGCCCGCGGCAGCCCGGGATGGCGCTTGATGTGTTCATCCTTCACCACGATGAGGCCGTGGATCGGATAGATGCGGGTGCGGCGGAACCAGTCGGCCTCGACGTTTCCAACATCGGCGATCAATTCCGGATAGGTGTCCGCGGCGGCGGCCGCTTCGCCCGCCCTGTCCCAGCCGCTGATCGGCGGGCCGGCCCGGCCGACGCCGGCCGGCCCCGTGAAGCCCGCCTGAATCTCGCCCGCCTTCATCATGCTCTGCAGCGATTTTCCTTCGGGCGCATGAATGACGTTGGGCGGCAGCTTGAGCGTCGCGACATGCTCCTCGTCGTCGACCACCCACGTCACCTTGGAAGAGTCGAGGCCGTATTCGTTGACGAAAATACCGCGCGTCCAGACGCCGGTCGTCACCGAATAGGCGCGGACGCCGACCTTCTTGCCTTCGAGATCCTTCGGCGCCCTGATGCCGGCATCGGGCCGCACCACAAAGCCGCCGTGATGAAAGCGGCGCATCAGGAAGATCGGCAGCGCGATGTAGGGCGCGCCGCGGGCGCGCGCGATCATATAGGTGGTCGGCGCCATCTCGCAGATGTCGAACTCGAGATCGCGCACCATGCGCCGGAACGCGCCGATGATCGGCACCACCTGGATGAAATCGGGCTCGACGCCGTCGATCGGCGCCGCTCGCGACTTCACGGCGCGCGTGTGGCCATAGTCGGCGATCGCGATCTTCAGCCGCAGCCGGCTCGTCATGGCTTCGGATGTCCTTTTACCACCGTCACGCTACTGCTTCGGGATATTGGCCTTCTCGATGACGGCGCGCCACTTGGCGATGTCGCGTGCCATGCGATCGTGCATTTCTTGCGGCGACGTGCCGTGCGCGTCCATGCCGAACTTGCGCGATTTCTCCTGCACTTCGGGCGCTGCGAGGCCGCGATTGATGGCCGCGCTCAGAATAGTGACGATATCGGACGGAGTGCCGCCGCGCACCGCGACGCCGTTCCAACTGGTGACAACGTAGCTCGGGAAGCCGCTTTCCTTTGCGGTCCGCACCTCCTTGAGCAGGGGATCGCGCTCCTCGCCCGAGGTCGCGATGATGCGGACTTTGCCGGGACCGATCACCGGCTGCAGCGCGGCATAGAAATCGAAGGCAAGATCGACGTCGCCTCGCAGCAGTGCCGTCACCAGGTCGGGCGTGGTCCGATATGGCACGATCGTGTAGTCGGCGCCGGTGACTTGTTGGAACAGATGCGCCGAAAGGTTTTGCGTGCTGCCAGGGTTGATGGCGCCGAGATTGAGCTTGCCCGGGCTCTTGCGCGCGGCGTCAACAAAGTCGCCGAGCGTCTTGTACGGCGAACTGTCGGGAACCGCGAGCAGCATCTCGAAGCTCGCGGCCACTGATACTTGCGTGAAATCGTTAAGCACGTCGTAGGGCAGCTTGCTGAACAGCGACATGCTGATGGACTGGCCGTTGCCCATCTCGCCGAGGGTCAGCCCGTCGGCCGGCGCACGCAGCACCTCGGTCATGGCGACAATGCCGCCGGCGCCGGGCCGGTTCTCGATGATGAACGACTGCTTCAGCTCCTTGCTGAGCTGGTCGGCCAGGAGCCGCATGGTCAGGTCACCGACGCCGCCCGGGCCGTAGGGCACGTAGACGCGGACTGGCTTTTGCGGATAGCCGTCGGCGCTCTGCGCAAACGCGGGCAAGGTCACGGCCAAGTGGGTCGCCGCGCAAGCGCACGCGAGCGCAAACCACCGAGGCATGCATCGGTGGCCGGTCGTTCGGCCGGCGGGCTCATCGCCCATCTGCGCTCTCCCCTGCGTTTCCATCGCTAGGTTTACATGGCTACGTTTACTTGGCCGCCGCTATCGGCTTTTTGCTATAGACGCCTGCCCAAGCTGCCGACAAGGGAGGCGCCCGCAGACCGCTTATGCGCGTGCCGAGGCATCGCTCAACGGCCGGTCGTGCGGCGCAGAGGATCGTTCATCGATGGCGCCCAACAAAATCGTACTCGTCGCCGAAGACGATCCTTGGGCGCGACTGATCGCCGTGGTGCTCGATCCGACCACCAGCGCGGAACGCTCGGCCGCATTCGCGGATTTCATGTCACCCGATCTGTCCGACTTCCGCGGCTGGTGCGACAAGGTCCGATCCGCTGCGGCCGCGATCTACCCGAGCGAGGTCAGGCTGGTCGGAACGCAAGACAAGCTGCGCGGCAATCTTGCCACGGCGGATGCAATCTTCACCGAAGCCTTGACGATCGGGCCGCCGGAGCTCGCGGCGGCGCCTCGGCTGAAGGCCGTGCACAAATACGGGATAATCCTGCGCAATATCGATGTCGCCGCCTGCGCCGCACGCGGCGTCAAGGTGCTGGGCATCCGCCGGCGCGCCAACATCGGGTGCGCCGAGCACGCTTTTGCCTTGATGCTAGCGCTGGCGCGGCGAATTAACAATCTCAGCGGCCTGATCAGCATCGACCAGATTGTTGCGAGCGGTCGTACCTACGCGCCGTTCGACCGGCGGCACACGCCGGGCGCCAACTACGGTCGATTTTCGGGAACACGCACGCTCAACGGCAGCACGCTCGGGATTATCGGCCTGGGCGAGATCGGCCGCGAAATCGCCTTGCGGGCCGCAGCGTTCGGCATGACGACGCATTACTTCCAGCGGACCAGGCTCGGCCCGGGCGACGAGGACTCACTCAAGGTTTCGTACCGGCCGGTGGAGGCGTTGCTCGCCGACAGCGATTGGGTGATCCCGCAGCTGCCACTTGGCCCATCGACGTTGCACTTCATCGATCGCCAACGGCTAGCGCTGATGATGCGCGGCGCGTGCATCGTCAACGTGTCGCGGGCGGAGCTGGTCGATCGCGCGGCGCTCCTCGACGCGTTGCGATCCGGCCATCTCGGCGGCTTCGCGCTCGATCCGCTGTATGAGGAGCCGGGCCGGTCTGACGACGAGCTTCTTTCATTCGACAACGTGATCCTGATGCCTCACATGGCGGGATCACCTCGATTCAACGGGCTGAAGGATATCGAAGATGTCATCGCAAGCCTCATGCACGCGGTCGCGCCATGAGCGGCGCTCGATGCATGGGTCCACTGCGACCACGAACGGCGCCCACAACTGCGCTGTTGCGGGCGCCGCTGATTGACTCGGAGTGAGAAGAAAAATGGGGAGCGCCAATCGCGGAGCGAGAGGCACTCCCGACAATTCGGCAACCGGAGTTCTCCTAACTGCCGGAAGCTGACAGCACGTCGCCGAACAACTGCCAGGTCGTGCCGTCAAACTTCTGCAATTGCATCTGCTTGATCGGGTCGAAGTCGTCGGCCGAGGTCGACAGCATGATGCCGGGCAGCAGCATCGGCAGCTTCACATTGTGCAAGCTCGCCGCCTGCTTCATCACGTTCTCGCGCGTGAGGTTGTCGCCGCAGGCTTTGAGAACCTCGACCATGGTTTGCACGAACGAGTAACCGATGACGGCCTGCACGTCCGTGGTGTTCGCCGACAGCCCGGCCTTGTTCATGAACGCCAGCCACTCCTTGTACTCAGGCGTGCTCTGCCATTGCGGATCGGTGGGATCCTTGGCAAACGCCGCCGAGATGATGCCGACGCCCTTCTCGAGCCCGGCCGGCTTCATGACGGTGCCGACCGCATTGCCCACCGAATTGAGGAAGTGGGTCGGCTTCCAGCCGACGTCATAGACCTTGCGGATCGATTGTGCAGCGAATTTGGGGATCGCCGCCGTCAGCAGCACGTCGGCGCCGCTCGCCTGCAGCGCAACGATCTGCGAATCGACGGTCGGATCGGTAGTCTCGTAGGACTGCGTGGCGATGATCATCTTGGCGGCCTTGTCGCCCAGGCCGGCCTTCAGGCCATTGAGATAGTCCTTGCCGTAATCGTCGTTCTGATACAGCACCGCGATCTTAGCATTCGGCAAGTTCTTGAGGATGTAGCTCGCATAGATGTGCGACTCGTTGCCGTAGCTGGGCAGCCACATCATCGTCCACGGGAAATGCTTGGGATCGTTCCATTGATCGGCGCCGGTCGCCAGGAACAGCTGCGGTACTTTATTCTCGTTCAGATAACCGTGGATCGCCATGTTGGGCGGCGTGCCGAGCGTGTTGAACATCAGCAGCACCTGGTCCTGCTCGACCATCTGACGCACCAGCTCCACGGTCTTCGGCGGGCTGTAGCTGTCGTCCTTGCTGATGAAATTGATCTTGCGGCCGTTGATGCCGCCCTTTTCGTTGATCATGGCGAAATAGGCCGCATCGACCTTGCCGATGACGCCATAAGACGACGCCGGGCCGCTATAGGGCATCGTATTGCCGATCTTGATTTCGCTGTCGCTGGCGCCCGGACTGTATTGGCCGGCCGCCCAGGCGACGCTGCTCGCGGCGACGAGGACGGCGGCCGACAGGCCGGCCACCATGATCTTTCTCATTGTCATGACAACCTCCTTTTCTGTTCCTCCAAACCTTGTCCGGCAGTGGCGCGACGCGACTGCACTCGGCGCATCAGGCCGGCGAGCGAGCCCACGACACCGCGCGGCATGACGTACATGAACAGCAACATCGTCAGGCCGTAGATCGCCCATGGCGCGGCGTCGGAAATGTCATTGGCGATGTTGGGCACGAATTCGATGAACAATCCACCGACTATCGCGCCGAAGATCGTCGCAATGCCGCCGATAGCCGAGCCTACCAGAAAGGACAGCGACAGAAACAGCGTGAAGCTCTCGGGTGCGACAAAGCCGATCACAATTGCGGACAGCGCACCGGCGACGCCGGTGAACAGGCTGCTGGTGCCGAAGGCGAGCGTCTTGTACCGGGCGACGTCGATGCCCATGGCCGCTGCCGCGATCGGATGATCACGGATCGCGACCAGGGCACGGCCGGTGCGGCCATGGAGCATGTTGGCGGCGACCCGCATCGCGACGAGCAGCACCGTGAGCACCACCAGATAGAGCCAGCGATCGCGGCCGATGCCGAGGAACGCCGGCGCCTGCACCTTAATCAGGTTGATGCCCTGTTGCCCGCCGGTCCAAGTGTCGAAATACTTGAGCAATTGCGGCGTGGCCACCGCCATCGCCAGCGTCACCAGCGCCAGATAAGGCCCTTCGAACCGCAGCGCCGGCAGGCCGAACAACACCCCGAGCGCAAAGCAGATCACGGCGGCGGGCGGCAGCGTCGCCCAGTACGGCACGCCGTAGCGATGCATCAGGATGGCGGCGGTATAGGCGCCGGCGGCATAGAAGCCGCCGTGGCCGAGCGAAATCTGGCCATTGTATCCGGTGAGGATATTCAGCCCAAGGACGGCGATGGCGTAGATCATCACCTGCGTGAGCTCGAAGACGTGATAATTGCTGATCGTGAACGGCAACGCGACGGCGGCCGCGATCAGCACCAGCGCGCCGGTCGAGCGCCAGGCGCCGGCGACAAATGCGCCATTGCGAGTGGCGGCGGCCGGCTGCTCTGCGGAAGCGATGGCGACGCTTTTGGCCATCGTCATACCCGCCGCACGATCGCCACGCCGAACAAGCCGTTCGGCCGGAACACGAGAACGAGCACGATCAGCGCCAACGCCACGGTGAGCTTCAATTGGCTGGCGATCAGATAGGCCCCGACCAGATTCTCGGTGACGCCGACGATGAGCCCGCCGACCACGGCGCCGATCGGGCTGGTGATGCCGCCAAGCAGCGCGCCGGTGAAGGCGTAAAGCAGCACACCGCCCATCATATTGGGATCGAGGAACAGCACCGGCGCCACCATGATACCGGCGACTGCGCCGATGGCGGCGGCCAGGCCCCAGCCGATCGCGAGCATGCGCCCCACCGGAATGCCGCACAGCCGCGCCGATTCCGGATTCTGCGCCGCCGCGCGCATTGCCAATCCGGTCGCCGTGAAGCGGAAGAACACGAACAGTGCAACCAGCATGGCGAGTGTGACGCCGATCACGCCGAGATCGCGCGTCGTCATCAGCGCGCCGAACAAAGTGCGGTCCGGGAACGGGCTCGGGAACTCCTGCAGCGTATAGGTGAAGAGCCAGCCCGCTAGCGCGTTGAAGATCAGCAACAGCCCGATGGTGACGACGACGGCGGCGAGAACGGGAGCGTTCTCCACCGGCCGGATGACGATCCGCTCGATGATCATGCCGCCGACGAACGAAGCGACCAGCGTGAGCGAGAACGCGGCCCAGAACGGCATCCCGACATTGACCAGCATCCAGGCGATGTAGGTGGAGAACATCGCCATTTCCCCTTGCGCGAAATTCACCAGATCGGTCGCCCGGTAGATCATCACCAAAGCCAGAGCAAGGCTCGCATAGACGGCGCCGGCGGCGAGCCCTGAAAAAATTTGCTGCAGCAATTGATGCATAGAGGCCCGTCAGTAGCCGAGATAGGAGCGGCGGATTTGTGGATCGTCCGCCAAGGTCTTGGCAGGACCGGACATCACGACGTAACCGGTTTCGATCAGGTAGGCATGGTCGGCCAGGTCCAAAGCGAGCGTCGCATTCTGCTCCACCAGCAGCACGCTGACGCGCTGCTCGCGCCTGATCCGCTCGACGATATTGAAAAT
>Ga0306923_10002913_pt1 | contig 15903 bp, 18 predicted proteins | sample sta12Can44000108_FD_203841 | JGI IMG/M metagenome (GOLD analysis project Ga0306923, IMG submission 203841) | Lab enrichment of tropical soil microbial communities from Luquillo Experimental Forest, Puerto Rico - statanox.12C.anox.44.000.108 (v2)... | ecosystem: Environmental > Terrestrial >... | reverse complement strand
AGCTTCCCGCCGAGCAGATCGAGCGGCTGGTCAAGCCGGCCCTGCGGGCCTGTTACGTGTCCAACACCCTCGCCGCCGCGCCGCCGGTCGAGGTGACCGTGGCCAGTTAGCGCGACCGTCAGCGTTGGCCTGTTCCCCGCGCACCCGATGGGCACCTCCTCGACCAGTTCCTCATGCGCGCTCTCCCCCTGCCCGCAGACTCGCGGTAAGGAACTGCTCCCACGTCCGGCGGCCCACGGCGTGCCCGGGCGCTGGCAGCAGACCGCCAGCCCGGACAGCGCGGGTGCCTGGGATCCGAACCGGGACAACCCAGCGGCGCCGATGACTGGCCCGAAGATACCCGCGAAGCAGGCCGACCCAATTGGTCACCTGTGGACCGGCCAGATCGGGCACCCGGCCGGCGGGCTCGCCCAACGCCAGCTCGACCAGCCTGGCGGCCACCTCGTCGGGGTCGATCGGCTGGACGTCAAACCCAGCCGGCACCGGCACTACCGGCAGCCTCGCCAGCTTCTGCAGCCCGGTGAGGATGTAGTCATAGAACTGGGTGACCCGTAGGGTCGTCCACGGCAGGCCAGAATCGGCCACGACGCGCTCGGCCTTGAGTTTGGCCTTCGGGTACTTCCACGATGAGATGCGGTCGATTCCGACGATCGAGACGTATACCAGGTGTGGCGCGCCGACCCGCGATGCCGCCCGGACCAGGTTCTGCGTCGTGTCCGCGTCGCCCCTGTTGCTTGTCGCGCAGTGCACGACGGCCGCGGCCCCGTCCACGGCCGCCGCGACTCCCTCGCCCGTGGCCAGATCACCAACGACGAACTCGATACCGTCGGCTGGTTCGCGGCCGCGCCTGGTGAGCACGCGCACTTCGCACCGTGCGTCATGCAGCCGTCGGACGACATGCCGCCCCAGGCGGCCGGTGCCGCCGGTGACCAGGACCGGTGATGTCATGGCTCCTCCTCACCCCACCGGGTTCTCCCTCACCAACTGGAAAGGGGTGTCGTATTTCACCGGCAGGGTTTCGCCGGTCACTGATATGACCGGCCACGGCCAGGGAGCGTGACCAGCTCGACGCGCTAACCCCGCACCCAGGTCCGCCTTGTCATCCGAAACGGCTCCACAAACCGCGACATACCGGGCGCCGGACCTGCCGTTCCGGATGACAAGGCGGCAAGTGGCAGCCGGGCTGGCCTGCGTGCTAGATGGCTGAGGTGGGAGCCTGGCTAGGCTGGGCGCATGCGCGTAGTGATCGCGGGTGGGCACGGGAAGATTGCGCTGCTGCTGGAGCGCTTCCTGGCCGAGCGTGGTAATCAGGCCGTGGCGCTGATCAGGAACCCCGCCCACGTCGCCGATGTCCAGGACGCCGGCGCCGAAGCCGTGGTCTGCGACCTGGAAGCAGCCTCGGCCGATGATGTCGCGGGGCTGCTGTCCGGGGCTGGCGCGGTGGTATTCGCGGCCGGCGCTGGTGCAGGCAGTGGCGCCCCTCGCAAGGACACCGTCGACCGGGGTGCTTCCGTGCTAATGGCCGACGCTGCCGAGCGGGCCGGAGTGCGCAGGTTCGTGCAGATCTCCACGATGGGCGCCGGCCAGCCGCCGCGTCCCGGCACCGATGAGGTCTGGGCCGCCTACATCACGGCCAAGACCGCCGCCGAAGACGACCTGCGCGCCCGGGATCTGGACTGGACAATCCTGCGCCCTGGCCGCCTCACCGATGCTTCTGCCACCGGCCGGATACAGCTCGCCGCCCCGCCGATCCGCCGCGGCACGGTTCCCCGCGCCGACGTCGCCGCGGTCATCGCCGCCCTCATCGATGAACCGGGTACCTGGCATCAGACGCTTGAGCTAGTCAGCGGAGACAGCCCGATCGCCGCGGCCGTGCACACCACCTCGGACCCTCCGCCCGTGACCTGAATTGACCTGGGCCCCGGCGGATTGACAATCACTTCGACGAGTGCCCTGCCTGGCAGCGGGGCTCACCGGCCGCCTTTGACCAGTGCGGGACACTGCCGCTGCCGCGCTAGCGCGCAACCAGGCTGGTGTAATTCTGTAATCGCGCGGTAGCCTGCCAGAGATGCCGGGCCGGCCAGGAGCTTCGGCTACAGCCCGCGGGCGGGAAGGTGGCTGTTGGCTGCGGCTGTGGCAGCTCGCCGGAGTTCGGCGGATTGGAGCCTGGCATGGAGCGGGTCGAGTTCGGGGCGGACGGCATCACGCTGGTGGGTGACCTTCGGGCGCCGTCTGCGAGTGGGCGCGCGCCTGGCCTTGTCTTCACTGGGCCGTTCACCGGCGTCCGCGACCAGGTGACCGGTTTGTATGCCGAGCGGCTGGCGGCTGCCGGGTTTGCCACGCTGGCATTTGACCACCGCAACTTCGGCGAGTCCGGGGGCCGGCCACGCCGCCACGAGGATCCGCAGGGCAAGCTCGCCGACCTGCGGGCGGCGGTGTCGTTTCTGCGGGAGCGCCCGGAGGCCGACCCCGAGCGGATCGGGGCCGTCGGCATCTGCTTGGGCGGCGGCTACGCGTTGAAGTTCGCGGCCTTCGATCCCCGGGTCAAGGCGTTCGCCGGTATCGCTGGTGCGTACAACACCCCGTATGCGATGCGTTCGGGAATGGGCCGCGATGGATACCGGCAGGTGCTGGCGTCGCTGACCGCCACCGCGGAAGAACAAGACCGTGGCCGCCAGGTTCAGTACCTCCCGGCCGTGGCGGCCGAGGGTGAGGCGGCCATGCCGGGCGAGGAGCCGTTTGCCTACTACGGCACCAGCCGGGGCGCCTCGGCGTATTGGGAGAACTCCGTCACCCGCGCGTCGGTCCGTGAGCTGCTCACCGTCGATAACATGGCCGGCGCTGATTTCTTGTCGCCGACACCCGGCTTGATCGTGCATGGAGTCGAAGACGCCTATTGTTCCCCGGAGGGCGCGCGCGAGGCCTACCAGCGGATAGGTGAGCCAAAAAGGATGGTCTGGCTGGACGCCAAGCTGCACATCGACCTGTACGACACCGAGCCCTACCTCACTCAGGCCGTCGAGGCCGTCACCGCCTTCCTCGCCGAGCGCCTGTGACAGCGGGCCGCCCGTCCGATCGGGCGCACTGACCGGCACGGGTGCTGGCACAGGCCCGAGGACTGAATCCCGGGCCGGGTAACGCCCGGGGATCCAGCCTTACGCGGCCGGCGCGGCCCGGCCGCCGCAGCCGGTGCCCGTTGGTCGGCAATGGTTGCACGCAAGCGGCGCAAGGCTTTCTGGCAGTGATCCTACGGTTTGCTCACGGCAAACGCCTGCTGACCGGAACTGCCGGTGTAGAACCCGCCCGCGCCGCCGCATAGCACCGCAAACAGCCGCAACGGGCGATCCCGCAAGACACAGATAGTCACGGCAGCCTCCACCGGTCAGGGCCCCTCCCGTAGCGCATTCGGCCTCGACGGCCTCGATGCCCTTCGTCTCCGACCGTCACCGACTCAAGCGTCCCACGGACATCTCGAGCTGGACATGGCGCGGATGCCGGGCCAGGCGTTTCCGCCGTGCCGACGAGGTAGTTCTGGCTCATCCGGACCTCGGTGGTCCCGGTCGTCGAGCTACTTGCTGCCGTCGTGCCGCTGACGTATCTGCCGGATCGCTTCCTGGACGCCGCCAGTCCAAGGGTCGCCATGCCCAGGAAGCACGTGATCGGCGGAGACCGGATCCAGGCGCGCCAGCGATTCGACCGCCTGGACGGCGTCCGCGGTGAACGGTGCGACCTGGGGGCCCCGCACCCCCGTGGTCACCGCGTAGGTGGCGAATGCGTCGCCGACGAACAGCGCGCCGAGCGAAGCGACGTGCAGCGCCGCGCTGCCGGGGGTGTGGCCGGGCGTCAAGATGACCCGCGGGCTGCCCGGGACGTCCAAGGTTGCCCCGTCGCCGAAGGTCGCGACCTGCTGCAGCTTGGGGGTGCGAAGCCCGCCGTGCAGGACCGTGAACCACAGGAACCCCAGGAGGGGCCCGAGCTTGACGGAGCCGTAGCCCTTCGCCGGGTTCGGCACCTCCCCGCGGGCCAGGGCCGCGTCGGCTTCGTGAACCCACACCGGGACCTGCCTCTCGCGGCGCAGCCGCTCCGCGAAGCCGATGTGGTCCGTGTGCCCGTGGGTGAGGATCAGCGCCCGGACGTCGGCGGGCGTGCGGCCCATCGCGGCCAGCTCCCGGTCGATGTCCTTGTAAAAGCCGGATACCCCAGCGTCGATGATCGTCACCTCGCCGGCCTGCTCGACGAGGTATGCGTTGATCATGCTGTTGTCGCCGATCCGGTGGATGCCCGGTGCGATCTTCATGATGGGATCCTCTGCCCGGCGGAGTAACGGGCGGCCACGCCGAAGACATCCGTGGCGGAACTGCCAGCGAGCGAGGCGGCGGCGGTGCGGGCCCGGCCGGCCGATGCCCATAGCGCGGCGGCGAGGATGATCGAGCCTGCCGCGAGAAGGATGCCGTGAGCGATCCGGACGGGGGCGGGGCTGAAGAACTGCGGAAGGAACAGGGCAAGACCAGTGGCGAACAGGATGCCGCTGGCGCGGGGCAGGACGTGTGACTGCCACACCGCGGTCGCCGTCATGATGGCGGCGGCAGCCAGCATCAATAGCCCGGCGGCGAAGATCGTCATCGCAAGCGGCTGGTAGCGCACCGCGTGGACGAGGCTGAGCAGGCCGGCCCGGTGCCCGGCGGACCCGGCGATCGCGTGCAACCCGAAGTCCTCAGCCCCGTAGTAGGGCAGCACTAGCCCAGAGCCGATCCAGGCCAGCACGGTTGCGGTCAAGGCGAGCGGTTCGGCCCTGGTACCGACGAGCGCTGCGCGCAGGGCCAGCAGGCCCAGCGGCATCAGGATGAAACCGAGCATCGCGAAGAAATGGGCCGTCACCCAGGCAGTGGAGCTCATCGAGGCGGTGGCCCCGGCGACTGTGCCTTCGTCGTGCCAGGGCCGCAGCGCTGGGTAGGCGGCGAACAGGACGCCGGCGGCCGCCAGGGCGGCGGCGCCCGCGCGGATGCGGGTTGCGGAGGTGGACATGTGCGTCTCCCTGTGGTTGTGAGCCGCGGCGGGTCAGCGCCGGGGCAACGATGCGAGGTACATCTGGATGAGCTGTTCGTAGGTTTCGGCGGGGTCCTCGGCCAGGCCGAAGCCGCCGCTGGATTCGATCGAGACGAAGCCGTGGACGATCACGCGCAGGCGCCGGGTGGCGTGAATCGCGTCGGCGCCGTGCAGGTCGTAGCCGCGCAGCACGGCCAGGAACACCTCGAGAAAGCGGGCCGCTGGCTGCGCCAGCGCCGGGTCGTGCATCGGGTCCGGAGGCACCGCCAGGTAGCGGGCGGGATGTTCCACGCCGTAGGCGCGCAGCCGTCTCATCAGTGCGGCGATCGCTGCGTCCCCGCTCAGGCCCAGCACGGCCGCGGTGCCCACCTCGGTCATCTCGGCCAGGACCCGGGCGGCCACCCGTGACCGCAGCTCGGCGAAGCTCGCCACATGTTTATACAGCGACGGCGCGGCAACCCCGGCCCGGGCGGCGACCACCGATAGCGACAGCGCCTCAGGCCCTTGCTCATCGACGATGTCCAGGGCGACGTTGACCACCCCGTCGGTGCTGAGCCCCGCCCTAGGCACGGCCGCACGCCCTCAAGTAGATACGATGCATAGCTAAAAAGCTATATCTATGAGCTAAGCGTTGTCAAAACGCGCGGGCACGCGCCGGGCCGGGCGCGTGCCCGGAACTCATACCAGCCGTATCAATCTGCTCCCGCCTGCTGGCGCGACGCCCCGGCCACGGATCACCGGACCTGATGGCCTCACCTTGCTGCTCCTGGGCTCCTTCGGCCGCGGCCTGGTCAGTCCAGGAACCCCGTGACCTGGCCAACCTCGATCAAATGGCCGTCAGGATCGCGGATATAGGCACGGATCTCGCCTCCGTGATCTTTCGGTTCAGTGAGAAACTCGGCACCCTTGGCCGACCACTCCCGGTAGGTCCGTGCCATGTCCGCCACGCGCACGTTAAGGAACCCGCTGGTCTGCCTGGGGTCGGCTGGCGTGCTGAGGCTGACGCCCGGCTTGTCGTCGGTGGGGCCGCCGCCGGTGACCAGGGTCAGCCACGTGTTGGCGACCTTGATGATGGCCGGGTCGCGCTCCAGCAGCACCTGCCCGCCGAGCAGCGACCGGTAGAACTCGCGGGAACGGTCCTGATCAGCCACAACGAGCACATGGGTGATGACGAAGCCCTGCTTCGGCGCCGGAAAGTCATCCAGGCTCATGCGATATTTCCTCTCCCGCGAGGCCAGGCTCCGGTCAGCTAGCCAGCCACTGGTAGGCCCGGTCTCGCCCGGCGAACCACCCGGTGGGGAACGTCGCGGGGCCTTCGGGCGCCGGTTCGGCGCCGGATTCGACGGTCGGGAACGGGACACCATCGCCGGTGATGAAAGCGAATTTCGCGACGCCGCCCGCGTTGTAGTGCGGGATGATTTCCTTATCGCGCCAGGCCATCATGTCGTCAGCCCACCGGTGAAAGAACTCGGTGGTGTCCACGATGAGGAACCGTGGCTTGCGTTTCTCGGTTTCCGCGGCGAACAGCGCCATCGTGTCTCTGGCCTGCGCTTCGGTGGCGTCCTTGGTGGCAGGCAGCCACTTGAGCTCTAGGGTGTTCCACTCGTCGTGGTGGGTGATCACGCCGTATTCCGTGCTCGCGACTTCGGTGGGCATTTCGCTGTTCCCTTCGTTTATCGGTCGTGTCAGGCGAATCGGGCGCGGCCGGATTCAGTGACTCGGCCTCGTTATTTGATGGACTGGATCGTGGGTGGCTCATCCCGGTCGATCCCGAGCCTGGTCCCGGTTTCCACCAGACCCTTTAGCCGCGTCCGCACCAGCTCGGCCCACCCACGCGACATCGCTTCGACGATTTCGGCGTCCACCACGCCGATCGCGCGGAACGAGAACCGAAGCACGGTGCCGGTGCCGGAGTCGGCCAAGTCGAAGGTGGCCACGCCGACCGCAACGCCCAGGTGGAACGGGCCTGTCAGCTGCAGGTACTCGTCCTGGGCCCAGCCGGTCACCGAGGCGATCACCTGCCCGCCGTTGTCCCACCGTTCGGCGAACAGCCCGCCGAGCCCCGGGTCGAGGGCCAGGGAATTGGCCCGGGCAGTTACGAACGGGTGTCCCCACCAGCCGCCCACGTCCTTGGTCAGCGCGGCGAACACCGCGGCGGGTGTGCCGGCGATCTCGATGTCGAGCGCCACGTCAATCGTGGGCCGGTTGGATTCCATGTGCCTGCCCTCACCCTCGACGGTGTCGGCCAGCCGCAGCAGCGCGGAGGCGAGCCCGGCCGCTACCGGTTCGGTCCATCTTCGGTGCAGTTGTTGCAGCGGGACCGCGTTCAGGTAGTGCCACCGTTCCCGCCCGCGCTTACGGCTGGTGACCAGCCCGGCCTCGGACAGCACCTCCAGGTGGCGCATCACCGCGATCCGCGAGATCGGGAACTGCGCGGCGATCTCGCCGGTGATCAGCGGCCGCTGCCGCAGCAGGTCCAGGATCCGGCGGCGGGTCGGGTCGGCCAGTGCACGCCACAGTGGGGCGGTGTCGTCCCGCGGTCCGCGTTCCAGCGGCATCACGTTGCCGCGCATACATGTAACTCTAGCATTACATATTAGCGTCGCGATAGGCCACGGCCCCTAGCCACCAGGCTGGAACACCCGGCCGGCAAGTGCAGTCATTACTGCGTTGCTGCCAGGCAAGCTCGATCTCGGCCGGGGCGCGGCCAAGCCGTTCAGCGGTGTTGAGCAGGTGCTTATTGCTCAGCACCGGGTTGGCCTGGCCCAAGTCGGAGCCCAGCGGGAGCCCAGCGGGAAGAAGGGCACAAAGGCGATCCCCCGTGCGCGGCACTCCTCGGTGACGTGGTGGCTGGAACTGGCGGCGCCGGGTGCAATCGTGCGGCAGACTTGATCAACGGGCGGAGGCCCCCCGCGCAGTCATGGAGGCCGGGATGGCAACGAAGATAACCGTCGCGCTGGAAGACGATCTCGATGGCGGCCCAGCAGCCGAGACGATGCGGTTCGCGATCGGCGGCACGGCGTATGAGATCGACCTGAACAAGAAGAACGCCGCCGCCTTCCGCCGCAAACTGGCACCGTTCGTCGAGCACGCCCGCCGGGCCGGGCGGGGACCACGGCACCGGGCCGGGCGATCGGCCGCAGGCCGCGAGCGCGGCGCCGCGATCCGGGCCTGGGCCGCGGAGCAAGGTATTGCGGTCAGCGCCCGCGGGCGCATTCCGGCGGATGTGGTGGCGCAATATGACGCCGCTACCGGCGGCGCCTGACGCCGTTGGGTCGCGGTCACCGCCCGTTTGGCTAGCGCCCGTCGCATGGCCCCGGCCTTGCCACATGCGGGCTCGGCCGGGCGACACTCAATTGGGCTGACTGGGCATTTGAGCGTTCGCGACCGGCTGTCCCGCGCCCGCAGACAGCGTGCTGAACCGCCCCAGTCAGAACCACGTTCGGTAAGTGGAGTGGCCGCTTGATGCGTAGGAAGGGTGTGAGCCAGGACCAGACCGACTTCGCTGAGTTCTACGCGGAATCACGAGATGATTGCCTGCGCACCGTGTTTGCCACGGTCCGCGACGTGGACCATGCGCAGGACCTGGTCGCCGAGGCGTTCGCCCGGGCCTGGGCGTCGTGGCGGGGGGTCAGGAGTCATCCGGCCCCGCGTGCGTGGGTGATCCGCACGGCGCTGAATCTCAGCGTGTCATCCTGGCGCAGGCGCCGCCGGGAACTACCGCTGACCGGCCACGACGCGCCCGCTGATGGCCCGGCCTCCAGCCTGGTCGTCACCGAACTGACAGCCGTGTTGGAGCGGCTCCCCGCCCGCCAGCGCCAGGTCGTCGCGCTGCGGATCTTCCTGGATCTGGATACCGCGCAGACCGCTGAGGTGCTCGGCATCGCGCCCGGTACGGTCACCGCGCACCTGACGCGGGCCCTCACGGCGCTGCGCACCGAATTGACGGCCTGCGGAATTGAGAGGAATCCATCGTGAACGATGCCGATGTGATCACCGCGGTGAAGGCGTCTTACGCGGGGATTCACATGGATGTCCCGCTGGATGTCATCGTTGGCCGGGGCCGGCGGCTTCGGGCGCAGCGCCGGCTGCCCGGCCTGGCCGCGGCGGCGGGGACAGTTGCCGCCACCGTGGCTCTGGCCGTGGCGGCTCTGGTTCCCGGCAGTGGCCGGACGCTGGCGCCGGGCGGCAGCGGGGGGACCGGGCGGCTGGCGGCCTGGACCGTGGTGAGCCAGCCAGACGGCAGCGTGCGGGTCGCTCTGCGGGGCGCTCGGATCCGGGGCGTGGCCGGGCTTCAGGACAAGCTCCGCGCCGACGGCATACCGGCGAGGGTCACCCGCATCGAGTACCTCCGCCCCCCGTTGAGCGTCTCCGGCTGCCAGGTGTTTCGCGACTGGAGCGGCGGCCCAGGCGGAATCTCCTATGCCGTCTGGCACGAGATCTTCTATGGCCCGCACACCGGCCGGCAAAGCAGCCACGCCTTCTGGGTCTACCGATCAGCTATCCCCCACGGGCTTGGCGTCTTGGTGGACATCTACTACGACGGCACATTCGGGCTCTACGCGGTGAAAGCCAGCCCCCAGTGCACCGGCACCTGAGCCGTCCCTTGGCACCGGGGTACTAGCCTGGACCCCATGCCGGACGATCACCGGCCTGCCCCCTCTGACGTGCCGCAATCGCTGGTTGAACCCCGGGCCGCTCGCGTGCCCGCTGGCGACGGTGACGCACCGGCGCAGGTCCCGTCACCCGATCATGCGCCTAGACGGATCCGCCGGTCCGCGGGCCAGGCGCGGCAGCGGCTGGCTTCGGAGCGCGCACGGCTGCAACAGGAACTGAACACCCGCCGCCAGCGGTCGGGCATGGTGGACGCGGGATTTCTGGTTCAGGAGCTGGACGCCCGGGTCGGCGGCGGCATCCTGGCAGGCGCGCTGGCCTTCCGGATTTTCCTGTTCATGGTGCCGTTGGTGTACGTGGCCTTCACGGTGCTGGGCGCGGCCTCCACTGCTGCCACCCAGGATCCGGCGCAGCTGGCCAGGGATATCGGGATCACCGGGGTGCTGGCCAGCGCCGTGGTAAAGGCCCAGGACCATAGCGCGTGGACTCTGGCCGTCCTGCTCGCCGGCGCGGCCGTGGCGCTGTTCCTCACCGCGGGCAGCTTGCTGAAGGCCCTTTATGTAGTGCACTGGCTCATCTGGCGGATACCACGGGCAATGCCTGCCGGGCTGGTCCCCAGGGTGGCCCTGATCGGCGTTGCATTGACCGCGTCCGCGCTGGGCGTAGCCGTCAATCGCGTGCGCAGCTCGTCGGGCGTCGCGGGAGCGGTGATCGCCATCGTGGTGATCACCGCGGCGTCGTTCGCTTTGTGGTGGTGGGTGTCCTGGAAGCTGCCTCACGCACCCGCTCGGGCCCGCGCGCTGGTTCCCGGGGCGCTGCTGGTGGCGATAGGGGCCGACGTGCTCCATGTGCTGACGACCTATTGGATTGGCCACCTGGTGGCCAGGAAAACCAACACCTACGGTTCGGTGGGGATCGCACTGGCCGTTCTGCTGTGGGTTTACATCCTGGGCCGGATCATCGTGGCATCAGCCGGGCTCAACGCCGCCCTGTGGTACCGCCGCCAGAATCGGTAACCAATCCGCACCTGAACCCAGGGGCGGCGGCCGGGAGCGTGGTTGGCGTCCGGAGCAGCGTGGTCACCCGCGCGCCTGGGAGATAGGGCAGACGCGCCGGGCGCGATAGTGCCCGCGGCGACGCTTTCCATCGCCCTGGCGATGTAGAAGCCAGCCAAGCGCGACATCATCCACCTTCCCAACGGGCGATCAGCGATGGGCCTGGAGAACCTTCCTCCTGGTGGTACAGAGCGGGCGGAGGCTGATCCTGATACAGCGCCGCCGACAGACGGGTCAGGCGCGGGGATGCCAAGCGGTCCGCCCAACTCGGCCTCGTCGCATGATCGAGACGTGGCGCGTGTCACCTGGTTGTGAGCGGTATCGGCGTCACATGACGGTCAGGCGCGTATGGTTCCCCGGGTGTCGAAAGTCATCGCACGTTGCAGGGCCGCGGCCCGCAGGTCTTCGGGGATCTCGGCCGGGCCGCCCAGCCCGGCGGCGTTGATGCCCGCCTGCGCCGCCTCCTCGACCACCGAGCCGACCAGGATGGCAAGGTCGGGCGTGCGGTGAAAGACGAGCACCCCGTGGTTGGCCAGCAGGACCGCGGGCACCCCGGGGGTCACCGCGGCCCGGATGCTGGCGATGGCTTCGTCGGACCCGCGCGGCCTATACCCGGCCACGGGGACGCCGCCGGGAAGGCCGAACATGGCCAGGGCCTCCACCCAGCACCCGATGGGCCGGCGGGCGACCGCGTACGCGGTCGCGTAGGGCGAATGAGTGTGCAGGACACAGCCAACCTCGGGATTGTCGGCGTACATCGCCGTATGCATGGCGACCACAGCGCCCTGGATGGGCGGCAGATCACCCTCCAGCAATGTCCCATCCAGCCCAACCCGCACCACCATGGAGGCCGGATGGCCGCGCAGCGAAGGGCCGGCGGTGTAATACATCTCTTCCGCCCCCGGGACCCGCACGCTGACGTTACCGTGCCCGTTCGCCGAGATCGCCCCGCTGGCAACCACGCGTTCGGCAATGTCGGCCACCTGGGCGGCCAGTCCCTTGTCCACGATGAACCTCCCCCGGCAAGCCCACCAACCCCGGCCGCGGGCACCCGATACCACCAGCTCTTTGGCCCAACGTATCCAGGCACGGTGCCCTCAACAAGGCCATCCCGCCGCGCGCCCCAACCGACACCCGGCCGATCAGTGGCGAGGCATTCGCCGCCGCCTCGTGGCAGGAACGCCCGCTGACTCCATTAGGTAATCTCCGGAAGTTGCAGGGGACCTGGAAGCGTCGCACTTCCTGCGGCCAACCGCGGGCCACCGCGATCTTTCCGGCCCACAGCCGCGCCGCCTCCTCGTCGGGCACATCCACGACGGTGCCCGGGCGCCCGCGCCGATGTCCGGCAGCGGCCGCTGTACGGGCAGATCCAGCGTGCGTCACCTGGTCTGTGCTCCTGCTGGCGGAATGACGGCGGCTGGCGGCTGGTTCGACCCAGTGACCCCCGCCGGGGAGTGTTCAGCACCGAATGAGCCAACGCCGGAAGCGATCGCCGATGCGCCGCACCAAGGCCACGCAGGCCACCACGCCACCCGAGATCCAGAAGCCCGATCAGCAGTGGCGGCAGGAACTGACCCGCCAGCAGTACGACGTGTTGCGCCGGGGCCACACCGAGATGGCCTTCACCGGGAGATACCTCCACGCCAAGGGTGACGGCTCGTACTGCTGCGCCGGCTGCGGGAATGAGTTGTTCCGTTCGGACGCCAAGTTCGCATCCGGCACGGGCTGGCCGAGCTTCTTCCAGCCGGCCAGCGAGGCGGCAGTCGAGCTGCGGACGGACCAGGGCTGGTTGCTGCGCCGCACCGAGGTGGTCTGCCGCCGGTGCGGCGGTCATCTGGGTCATGTCTTCCGCGACGGGCCACGGCCGACCCGCAGGCGCTACTGCATCAACTCCTGCGCGCTGTCCTTCGAGCCGGTGCCGCCCGGCCCCGACCGAAGCGACGGCCAACCCGGCCGCTGATGTCGCCAGTGCCCGCGCCCAGGCGGGACGCGGGTGGCTTCTGGCCGCAGTCCGCGATCGGCGGCAGATCTTCCACGGCGGCGGTCGCGGCTCCGGTCAGGAGATTGCCGCCTTCACCAGTTCGGCGACCTTCTTCTCGACCACAGGGCTCCACTTCTGGAGCGCGTACGACACCGGCCACAGGTCCCCGTCGTCGAGGTTGGCCGCCTCCATGAAGCCCAGGGTCGAATACCGGTATTTGAACTTGCCCGAGTCCTGGAAGAAGACGACGACCTTGCCGTCCGCGTTCGCGTAGGAGGGCATCCCGTACCAGGTCTTCGGGGACAGATCCGGGGCGGTCGCGGTCACCGTCATATGCACGCGCTCGGCGAGCGCACGGTCCTCCGGCGCCATCTGCGCGATGCTGTCGAGGACCGCCTGCAGCCCGTCGGCCTTCTTGGCGCCCTTCTTGCCCTCGGCGCGCAGCTCAGCGGCGCGCTTCTTCATCGCGGCACGCTCTTCAGCGGTGAAGCCGCTCGACTGGGTGTTGGAATTCTCCGCCGGCATTCCCGGTCTCCTTCAGGCGTTCAAGGCCCGGCACGATGCCGGCCACTTGAGGAAAGGCTAGGTGCGGCGCAATCGGCCGCGCTTCTCGATTCCTGACCGGTTCAAGGGCCGACGTGACCAGCTGAACGACGACCACGACATCGGCTCACGCCGCCGATCGCCGGATCCGGCCGGCCTACGATCACAAGATGGACTGCCTGCGGTTGCGGCCGTTCGAACGGCATCATCTGCCGCTGGTCGAGCCGTGGTTCACCGAATGCAACACCAGGCGCTGGCTGGGCGGGCCCGCCTGGCCGCGGCAGATGCTCGACCTGGCTGACCGGCCGCTGGGCGAATTCCGGGGGGCCGCGGAGACCGGGCGGTACCGGTGGCTCGCGTGGGATCAGGGCACGGCGGTCGGCTACATAGACTGCGGCACCTACGACCGGTGGACAACCTGGGAGGGCGGCCCGGGCGGCCGCGGTGTCATGGATGCCATTCCCGTGCCCGCCGCGAGCATCAGCTATGTCGTGGACCCGGCGCTGCGGCGGCGTGGCTACTGCGCTGCCATGGTGGAGGCGGTGATGAGCCTGCCCGAGCTGGGCGGCATCCAGCTGTTCGCGGCCGGCGTGGAGCCCGCCAATGCCGGCTCGGCCGGCTGCCTGCGCAAGGCCGGTTTCCACGCGCCGCACCCCGAGCCCGACGGGGAGGGCATTGTCTACTACCTGCGGTTCAAGGATCCTGCGGCTGCCCGCATTGTCCGGCAGGCCCCTGAGCCAGAGGGTCACAGGCCGCTGCCGACCGGTTACACGGCTGTCCAGCCGCCGTCGATGACCAGGACCTGGCCGGTCATGTAGCTGGAGGCGGCGGTGGCCAGGAACAGCAGCGGGCCGTCGATCTCGGCCAGCTCGGGGGTGCGGGCGAGCAGGGTGTGCTCGCGGATGGAGCGGGCGAAGCTCGGGTCGGCGAGGTGCCCGGTCAGCTCGGTCGGGAAGTAGCCGGGAGCCAGGGCGTTGACCCGCACGCCGCGCCCGCCCCACTGGGCAGCCAGCTGGCGGGTGAGGTTGACCAGGGCGCCCTTGGTGGCGTTGTAGGCGGCCATCGGCCCGCGGGAGGCGACGAGGCCGTACACGGACGCGACGTTGATGACGCTGGCGGCCGGGGCGGCGTGCAGCAGCGGGGCGGTCAGCCGGCACAGGTCCAGCACGCTGATCAGGTTCACCTCGATGACCTGGCGCAGGTCATCCAGGGACTGCTGCTCGATCGGGCCGTCATCGCAGATCCCGGCGTTGTTGACCAGCACATCGAGGCGGCCGTGCGATTCCAGCCGCCCGGCCAGCGCCAGCCGGTGCGCGGCGTCGGTGATGTCGCCGGGCATCACCTCGATCCGCTCGCCGCATTCGTGGGCCAGTTCGTCGAGGAGGTCGGCGCGGCGGGCGGTGGCGACCACGTGCGCGCCCGCCTGGTGCAGCACCCGCGCGAACCGCGCGCCCAGGCCGGCTGACGCCCCGGTGACAAGGGCGATCCGGCCATCCAGGCGCCACTGGCCTGCGGGCCCGGGACGGGACGCCGCCTGCCCGGTGTCGTTCATCGGGTGCCTCCTGGCGGTCCGACGGGGCCCGGCCAGCCAAGCCCTGGCCCGTCACCCGCGCGTATCAGGATGATAGGGACGCCGTCAACCGCCGGTCGAGGTCGGTGAGCGCGTCGGCGAAACAGGCCAGCGGCGCCTCGGCCACGCCCGCGCCCACCTGGCCTGTTCCCGCGTCGCGGTGCAAGATGCCGGTGGTTACGGCGGGTGCGGTGCCAAGCTCGGCCACCTTGCGGACGTCCACCCCGAGCGGGGTGCCCACATTGCCCAGCACCGGGATCTTGAACCGCCCCGACCGCCCGGCGCACACCGCGGCCAGCCGCTCGGTGAGCGCGGCCGCGGCGCTCATCGACCCGCCCAGCAACTGCGCGACCGCGGGCGAGCCCGCCGCGGCCGCCGCGCCGAGGCCGCACAGTTCCAGGACCGCGCTGTCCCCGATGTCGCGCGCGCCGTCGTCCGGGCCCCGTCCCGGGTGGTAGAGCGCGCGGCCGACCTCGGGTGCCTCGGCGATGAACCACCGCGGCGAGCCGGCCAGGCGGACGCCGAACGTGGTCCCGTTCCGCGACATCCCGGTGACGATCGAGGAATCCGGCACCCCGGCCGCCCATTCGGTCAGCGATCTTGCCGCCGCCATCGCGAGCGTCAGGAAGAACAGGTGGTTCGCGGACAGGAAGCGGGCGAACTCCGCAACCTGGCCGCCGCCACGCCCGGCCAGGTGCGGGAGCCACTCCTTGATCAGCAGGTTCGTCGCGGCCTGCGTCCTGACATGGACGTCGTCGCCCATGGTGACCGCCTGCGCGGCGAGGGCCAGCACGTCGACGGGCCCACTGCGGCGCAGGACATCCCGGATCACGGGGGCGGCCACGTCACGGAGGAACACCAGCCGGGCAATGGACGCATCCGTCGCGCAGCCAAACCAGGCCACCTCGCCGGGGCCCTGCGAGATCGGCGCGTACGCCGTCGTCCCGCCGGCCTCGTTGGCTACCACGTACAACGGGGCGCCCGGCCCGAGCGCCGTGGCCATCGGCACCACCACCCGGTACTCGTTCGCCGGGCTGAGCCCGATCCGCTCGCTGCCCAGCAACCCGTCGGCCTCGGCCGGGCTGGCCGCCCAG
>Ga0306923_10002911_pt1 | contig 15908 bp, 14 predicted proteins | sample sta12Can44000108_FD_203841 | JGI IMG/M metagenome (GOLD analysis project Ga0306923, IMG submission 203841) | Lab enrichment of tropical soil microbial communities from Luquillo Experimental Forest, Puerto Rico - statanox.12C.anox.44.000.108 (v2)... | ecosystem: Environmental > Terrestrial >... | reverse complement strand
GCCCTTTCGCCTTGTGAGAGGTCCTGCGATGCCCGCAGATCATGATACGCGCCCCTTGGGTCGAACCGGTATCCATGTGATGCCCTTGGGCATCGGCACGAATAAGTGGCGGCGTGCCGATCGTGGGGCAGTGTTGGAAACATACAGGACCATTTGTAATGCCGGCCCGTGCATGATTGACACGGCTGAGATCTATTTCTCGGAGCGCGTCGTTGGTGACTGCTTGCGCGCCGGCCCCACCCGCGCGGTGATAGCATCCAAATTCCTTCCTTTTCCGGGTCGAACCTCTCCACGCCGCCTGATGAGCGCGCTTGACGCTTCGCTGACGCGCCTCGGCCTCAAGACAATCGATCTCTACTATGTCCATTATCCGCTGCCCTTGATCGACGTGGGAGTGTTTGCCCAAGGCCTCGTCGAGGCCGTGAAGTCCGGCAAGGCACGCGCGGTCGGCGTGGCAAATTTCAGTGCGGACCAGATGCGCCGCATCGCCAATCACCTCGCAAGGGCAGGCGTTCAGCTCGCCGCCAATCAGGTCAACTACAGCCTGCTCCGACGAGCAGCGGAAACAAATGGCGTGCTCGAAGCCTGCCGTGAGCTCGATGTGGCACTGGTCGCGTATTTCCCCCTTGCGTCCGGCCGCCTCACGCAACCGTCGGACAGCATGGGCACGAAAGCGCTGCTGAGCTGTCTCGCCGATGTTGCCCACGCGCACGACGCCAGCATCAGCCAGGTCGCCCTGAACTGGCTGTTGGCACGCGACAGTCACGTGATTCCGATCCCCGGCGCGACCAAGCCTCATCACGCCAGGGCCAATCTCGATGCACTCGGTTGGCGCTTGAGCGAAACGGAGTTTGACGCGATCGACCGAGCCTCAGCAAAGAGTGGAACATGAATTCGGGGCTTATCAATCACCAACCGACGTAGGCGATCGAATGGCGCGCTCGATGTCGCCTGTTGGTCCGAAGCGGACATGGTGGCTGGCGCTACCGATGTCCGCTTCGGAGCGTAAATCAGACATCCCTTTAGACCCAGGGAATGTCTGTAAATGACCATTTGAGATGTCTCCCACGGCGCGCACTGCCCGAGGCAATTGAGGTCCGCGGGCAGTCAATTTCCATCGGCCTGGCGGCACTACGCGTTGAGGGTCACAACTTCGACAGCTCCAGTTGCTGTCGGTCGCCGATCCAGGTGTTGGCAAGATCCGCTTCCAGCTTGCTCGCCTGGTCGGCCTTGCCGCGCGCCTTATAGAGTTCGGCAAGCCCATACCACGACCAGCCGTTGCCGGGGGCGCGCTTGAGCGCGCGCTGGAACTGGTCCTCCGCTTCATCGAGTCGGCCCGCCTGCATCAGCGCGACCGCGAGCGACTGCCGCACCGGGTAATACCAGTAGGGCGGCTCCATGTAGGGCAGCCCGTCCTGCAGCGCAGCCGCCTGCTCGAACCGCTCGATCGCTGCAGCCTTGTCGCCCTGACGCTGCGCGACGCGGGCTTCGATGACAGTGCGCGCCAGCGCCAGCACGTCCTGTGCGGGAACGCCCGAGGACTTGAGCAACGTGAAATCGCCGCCCTCGAGGGCCGCGATCGCATTCGCTTCCGCTTTGGCGGCGGCAAAATCGCCCTGCGCCGCGTAGGCAGTGCCGCGCGCGTAGTGCCACATGGCCTTGACGTACGGAATGGCGTCGCCGGGGTCGGGGAGCGCCAGAACGGTGGCGGGAGGGCTGAACAGCGCATGAGCGAAGTAAGGCGCCGCCTTGACCGGCTGGACCAGCGCGATGCTGCGCGCGACCTCGTCGGGGATGAGGCCGCGCAGTTTCTCGGCCGCCGCGATGACGGTGGGTCCGTCGCCCGCCATCTGGGCAGACGCCATCACGAAATGGACGTTGTGCGGGTAGTACCCGAGGCGATACACGCCCATGGGCGCATTGGTCGCCGCCAGATATTTTTCGTCCACCCCGATCGCCGTCTTGTTGTCGGCCAGCGCGTCAAGATAGCGCCCGACCCGGTAGTAGATGTGGCTCGGCATGTGCACGAGGTGGCCGGCGCTGGGAACGACCCCCCGCAGCCGGTCCGCATAGGGCTCGGCGCGCTCCGGCCGATCCGACGCCTCCACCGCGTGGATGTAATAGTGCATCGCGCCCGGATGGTTCGGGTCGCGCGCCAGCACGCGTTCGAGCGTCGGCACGATGGGGCCGCTTTGCGGATTTGGCGCGTGGCCACCGGGCTGCCAGTAATTCCACGGGCTGAGGTCCATCACGGATTCGGCGTAGAGCACCGCGATCTCGTTGTCGTCCGGGAACTGCGCCGCGACCTTCTCCATGGCTGACGCATAAGCGGCATCGAGCGGCACCCGGTCCGCCTTCGCGTCCTTGGCGTAGCGGCTCGAGACCGCCGCAATCAGGGCCTGCTCGCGCGGGGTCGCCTTGGGAGCGAGCACGAGCGCCTTCTCGGCTGCCGCGAAGGCCGGCGCCACCGCGTCTTCCTGCATCGGCAGATTGATGTTCGGGCCGAGCACCAGCGCTTCGCCCCAGAAGCACATGGCGCAGTCAGGATCGAGCTTCTGCGCCTTGCGGAAGGCGCGCTGCGCCTCGCTGTGATTGAACGCGTAGGTGAGCCGGAGCCCTTGATTGAAATAGGACTGCGCCAGTTCGTTCGCGGTCGTGATCCTGTACGTCACCCCGCCGAGCCCCTCCCACAGCGGCGGATCTGTGTCGGCGAAAGCGGCCGCCGGCGAGGCGGCCTGCATTTCCGCTTGCGGCACCTCCGTGCGTGTCTGGGCCAAGCGCAGCATGACGCGGGTTACGCCGGCCGACGCCGACCCATGACAGACGGCAACGTCAGCGCCGAACTGTCGCTCGGTAGCGGCGGCGGTGCCTATCCTGTCGGTCGGGCCGTCGCCAACGGCGAACGGTGCGAAGAAGCCGCCCAGCGCCGCGCTTGCGACGAGAAGCGGCGGCAGGGGAAAAATCGCCCGCATGGCGCCCTCCAATCTGATGACAGAGCTCAGGCGGAGCGCGGCACCGTGAGCGGTGCGCGACCGCCTGGGCAGGTACGGGACGTTACTCCTCGCAGGCCGCCCCCACGATGTGGCGCGATGTCGCCTGTTTGCTCAAGTCACGCACAGTTGGACGAGGCTTTGTCGTGGCTCGACAAGGTTGTCCTGTTGTGTAGTGGCCTCTTGAGCTATTCTGCCCAATACAATTCTCGCTCCGACTGCAAATCGAGTTCCGCAAGGAGTACTGGTTCGATTCCGGCCAGGGCAACATAACCTGGCCTACCGGTATACGTAGGTGGCTAACCTCTATTAACAGACCCTCTTTCTGCAGACACACATCGCAGAAAGGAATGCCGGCCGCTGGTCCCCTTCCGTCCGTGCGCTTCCGATCATCTGTCTGCACTGCGTGGGAGGTCTTGGCGCAATGATGATGCATGGCCCGCGTTCACCCGCCGCTCTAAGCGTCGGTACGATGCAAGCAACAATGGAGAAGCGAACCAATGAGATTTTATCAGATCTCCGAGCCCATCAACGGGCGACGATTCCATGCCACGCTCGATGACATGCTCGCAAAGATTATCCGCGCCGTAGCTGTGACAACCGCCTGCGCGATCACCTGGAGCGGAAACGCGCGTGCAGAAATACTCATTACCACTGCCGCCATAACGCGCGGCGAGTTGACAATCGTGGGAAGGGTTAGACGACCGCGCGAGCCCAGCGTGCATATTAAAATAAGCCCCAACAAAACAGTACAAGTCGAGAGCAGTTCGACTGGAGGATTTCGTTGGATTGGACCTGAGTTTCCTTCCACTTGCATAGTCGAAATCACCTCCGGCGAGGATAAGAGAGAAGTGGTGATAGAAAATTGCGGCCTTCCCGGCCCGCCCGGACCACCGGGACCGGCAGGTCCTCCCGGGCCCGTAGGGCCTGCGGGCCCGATGGGGCCGCCCGGACCAAAGGGAGATCCCGGCGAGGCCGCCAAGCAATAGATCAGACCAAGGACTGGCGGCAGTCCCGCTGCTCCAAGTGCGAGCAAACCACAGAAGCTGGGCGCGGGCGCCGCAAAGTCGTTGGACTGCTTCGGGTCAAACACCGACATTCAGCACAGCCCTGCCCTGGGACCGCTTTTCCCCTGGAAGCAGACATCGAGCTTGCCGCCGTCCGTGTCCACTTTGGAGCAGCAGGAGAAGTCGACGCCGGAGCGCTTTCAACGTACGCTCGATGAATGGGGAGATTGCGATGAGCAGTACCGAGGCTCACGCCGAAGAATACCAGATAGACCGGGGCCTGGGATGAGTCTCGAAGTCGCAGTGATCGGTGGCGGCATCGGTGGGCTCTCCGCCGCGCTGCAGCTTCTCAGGGTCGGGCTCGACGTCCATGTCTATGAGCAGGCGCCGCGCATCACTGAAATCGGTGCCGGCATCCAGATCAGCCCCAATGCGTCCAGGCTGTTACATCGCCTCGGGCTGAAGCCGGCGATGGACGCTGTCGGCGTTCGACCCCTCGCGGTGCATCAGCGGCGCTGGGATGATGGCCGAACCTTGCAGCGAGCGCCACTCGGTCTCGAGGTCGAGACACACTTCGGCGCGCCCTACTATCACTTCCACCGCGCTGACCTGGTTAACTTGCTCGCCGACGCCGTGCCGGCGCGGCGGCTGCATGCCGGCCACAGACTGGTCGGCCTGGAGCAACGTGGGGAAAGGGTGACGGCGCGTTTTGACAACGGTGCATCTGCCGAGGCTGACCTGCTGATCGGTGCCGACGGTATTCATAGTCGCGTGCGCGACATCATTTTCGGGCGTGAAACGCCACGCTTCACCGGCTGCGTGGCATGGCGCGGGCTGGTGCCGGCGCACCGTATCACTCATCTCGACATTGAGGTGGCTTCTCACAACTGGATGGGGCCTGGAGGACACTGCGTACATTACTGGGTTTCCGGCGGTCGGTTTATGAACGTGGTCTGCGTCGTTGAGCACGGCAACTGGACTGCCGAGTCGTGGACCGACCGCGGCGACGTCGCCGAATTGCTTCGACGCTACGAGGGCTGGCATCCGATCGTGCGAAGCCTCATCGAAGCATTCCCCGAGACCTTCATTTGGGCGCTGCACGATCGCGCCGAGTTGCCGCGGTGGACGGAAGGTCGCGTCACCCTGCTGGGCGATGCCTGTCACCCCATGCTACCGATGATGGCACAGGGCGCCGCGCAATCGATCGAGGACGGGGCAACATTGGCGTCGCTTCTGAATGCGATGCCCGATGACTTGCCGGGCGCTCTTCGACGCCACGAGGCGGTGCGCAAGCCGCGCGCCACACGCCTGCAGGAGATGAGCGCCGCCAATCGCACGCGCTTCCACTTGCCCGACGGGCCTGAACAGCAAAGGCGCGACGAGCTGATGGCCAACAGCGGAGATCGATCGCTCGCCAATATTGGCTGGCTCTACCAGCACGACGCGGCGGCGGTGAGCTAGGCTCTCGCGTCTCGATGTATCACTTCACGGACCGCCTCATTTCCGCGATCTATCTGAATGGACCGAGGGATTCACGGTCCTGGGCGAGACGTGCCACAAGCTGAAGCCAACCGAGAAATTAACTTCGGCATCAATAGCGGATATTCTCGAGCCATGAAGCATGTTCAAGTCCTGATCGCTGGTGGAGGCCCGGTTGGCCTGACACTCGCGCGTGACCTGGCGCGTCGAGACATCACTTGCATGCTGGTGGAGCGCAATCCCAGCACTACGCGCCATCCGAAAATGGACATCACGAACGCCCGCAGCATGGAGCTGTTCCGCGGGCTTGGGCTGGCGGATCAACTCCGAGCAGTGGCAGTTCCCGAGAGCAGCAATTTCGATGTTTCCTGGATAACATCCCTCTCAGGGCACGAGCTGCATCGCTTCCGCTATCCAAGCGTGACAGAGTGGCGGCGGCTGATCCGCGCTACCAACGACGGCAGCATGCCGGGCGAGCCGCCAATGCGGGTCTCGCAGGTGGAGATCGAGCCAGTGCTGCAGCGTAGTATCAAGGCAGAGCCTCGTGTTGAGGCGCGTTGGGGCGTCGCTTTCGACAATCTATCGCAAGACGCGGAAGGGGTGACCGCGACGCTTCGCTCGACAGACGGGCAGACCGAACAGGTACGTTGTTCCTACGTGATCGGTTGCGACGGCGGCCAAAGCCAAGTACGCAACTGTCTTGGCATTCAGCTCGATGGTCAATCGCGCGTAATGCAGCGCTTCATGACACACTTCCGCTCTCGGGCGATGAACGTGCTGCAGCGTTGGGGAGTGGCCTGGCATTATCAGTCGGCCGTTGGCACACTGATTGCGCAGAACGATCACGACACCTGGACTCTTCAGACGCGATGGCCGGCGGGCGTCGCACCTGAGGCAGTCGACCCGCACGCCCTGTTGAAAGGGTTTACTGGTTGCGACTTCGAATACCAAATCCTGGTTGCCAACGCTTGGACCCCGCATCTGCTGGTGGCGGAGTCGTATGGAATCGACCGGGTGTATCTGGCCGGCGACGCCGCCCACCAATACATCCCGACCGGCGGTTATGGCATGAACACCGGCATCGGAGATGCTTGCGACCTCGGCTGGAAGCTCGCCGCAACTTTGCATGGCTTTGGTGGGCCGGGCCTATTGGCGTCATACGATAAAGAGCGGCGTCCGATCGGCCTTCGCAACTGTGCGGCTTCCAGCCGTCATAGCCAGGTGCGCGCTGAAATCGCTGCGCTCTATCATCCTGACTTGACCGCCTTCGGGCCGCAGGGCGAGGCGGCACGAGCACAAGCAGGACTGCGTATCGGCGCTATAGGCAACGCCGAGAACGAGAGTTTTGGTATCGAACTCGGCTATGCCTATCCCGACTCACCAATCATCTGCAGCGAACCCGGAGCGGAAATCCCAAGCGATCCGCTGCGCTATGTGCCGACAACCGTCCCCGGTGTGCGAATGCCCAGCGTGGTGATGGGCGATGGCACGCCGATTTTTGATCTGCTTGGACCGTGGTTCACTCTGGCCTGCTTTGGAGTGAGCCCCAGCGAAGCACTCGTAGCTGCGGCCACCAGGCGGGGTTTGCCGATGGCGGTACTACGGAGTGACGAGCACGACCAGACAAAGGTCTATGGCCGCGGGCTTCTGCTGGTGCGACCAGACCAGCACATCGCCTGGCGCGGCTTTGCCTGCAATAACCTGCATGTTGCCGACGCCATCATAGCCCGCGTGCTGGGTTGCCAGGAACCAATATCCTGACTCAGCAGGAAGCTGCTGTGCTTCGGCTGCGACGAATGTCGCCTGCGGGTCAGAACGGGAAATCAACCCCTGCCCCACTCCGGGTCCAGTTCACTCCCGAAAGCGGACGTCGCAGCCGCGGCCAGCGGTACGAGCGACGGCAGGCCCGCAAGAATCTTAATGAGATCACGCCGTCTCATCGGCTCTCCCACACAATACGGTATCATAGTGGCTCAAAAAGAGGTGGCCAGCCAGGTATGCTTTGGGTCACAATCGCAAATGACCGTCGGCGTCTGCTATGTGCGGTTCAGCCCAAACGCCGTATTAGCGATCAGGCCTTCGCCGGTGCGCTGATCTGACGGCGTTGGGTCTGTCGCGATAAGCGAGGGGCCGGAAGCACGTTGGTCGGGAGAGCAATATGACGATCTACATTTCGCAAGGGCGCTATACTGCGGCGGCGATCCGCGCAATGACGGCGAAGCCGGAAAACCGTTCCGAAGCGATTGCCGAAATGCTCGCCGCCGCAGGCGGTCGTCTAATCGGTTGGTACCTCACGTTAGGACGATACGATTGGCTGATAATAGCCGAGGCACCCGACGAGCGTACCCTGGTTTCGGCTGTACTTGCCGCGGCAGCTGGCGGAAGCCTGTCAGACATAACCACGACCGTGGCACTCTCGGCCGAGGATACGGTGAAGGCTTTCGGCCAGGCGGGTGAGCTTGCCAAAAAGTTCAGATCGGCCGGAGCCGACTATTACGGAGTGCCGGTCGAGTCGGCTGGCGAAATTGCAACCTAAATAAAGTGGCGAACCTGCGCTTGCCGCTTGTGTTTAGCGCCAAAGACGCGGAGGTCGTGAAGTCGGCAATCTTCGGGTCAAAGTCGAAAGTTCGACTCGGAAGTTCGACTCGGCGTTGGCCATGTCCGGTTTGACACAAGCAGCCGTAGATTGACGAGATTCATAGAAGAGTGCGAGAGCGTTATTCTCCGTCTCACGATCGAGATGACGGACACGCTGGCCTAGCTTCAATCGCTGATGATCTCGTCTGCCGCCGTTTCGAGAATAGGCGGGATGATCAAGTTCAGTTTTTCTGCGGTGTTTCGGTTGATAATCAGCTCATAGCGCGATGCTCTGTAAACCGGAAGGTCTCCAGGCCGTTCTCCTTTCAATATGCGGTCCACGTAGGCGACTGCATGCCGTACCAAATCGACGGCATCGGCCGAGTACGACATCAAAATCCCGGCTGTGACAAACTGACGGGCCGAAGCTAGCGCGGGCAGCTTTTCGCGAATTGACAGTTCAGCTATTCGACGGAAATGTAAAATGTTCTCGGGAACATCGGGTATTACCAAAAGATCGGCATGTTCGGCAGCGAACCTCGCGAATGATTGCTCGATTGCTTCGCGAGTTACCGGTTCTTCGACCGGCTCCCCCACGATAGTGAAACCAAGACGCCCAGCAGCAGCGCGGAACGCGTTGCCGTAGACCGTACGCAAGTAAGAACCCGGCGCGAGGATCGCGACACGGGAAGCTCCAGGAACAAACTCTCTAAGCAGAGATAAGCGCTTTCCGTCAAACTCAGAACTGGCTTCGGTGGCAACGCCTGTGAAGTTCATGCCTGGATGCGAAAGGTCTTCAACAATTCCAAATGAGATCGGGTCGGCGGTGTAGCCGACGATCGGAATGGAGGTCGTTGTTTTCGTGAGTTGCTGCACCATGCGCGACGAGAAGGCGAAGATAAGATCAGGCTTGGCTGCGACAACCTCGCGAGCAGTCTCGGGTATCCGCTCACCCTGACCGCCACTTGTGAACCGCAGGACAATAAGGTTCTTTCCCTCCATGTACCCAAGCCGACGAAGCTCCTCAAAGAACGTTCTCAAAGGCACGCTGGTGCTTCCATCGTGCATTTGAGTGATCGGCGCTGCCGCCGACACGAGCGCCACACGCTTCGGCGTCTCACCGCCGCGCGCAGGCCCCGTGACGACTGTGGTCGATAGCCCACCAAGGAGACTGAGGAACTCCCGCCGTCGCATGCGCCCCCCTCAAGGACCACGCCTGTGGGATAGCTATACTAGCACTTTGCCGTAGGCCGCAGAGGGCATTTACCTGGGCCGAGCGCGCATCCGCTTGGGCAGGAGCGGACTTTCGGCCGATGTCCGCTCCGCGCCGACGCAATCATTCGGCATGTCCGACCGCACGCAAAAGATCATCCTCGCCGAGATGCGCGCCTCCCGCGTTTAGCCACCGGACTGATGCAAAAATGGATCCACGGACGCAGCTAGCCTGGCCGCCAGTTGCGCGACCGGTGCAGCCGGCGGCTTGTCGGGCGCAATCGAGGGCTGCTCGTCGGGCTTCAGCAGACCCATTTGCACGGCTTCTTTCTTCGTCACTTTGTGACCCATTGCAGTATCAAACGCCTGGCAGGGAGCGAAGAGCGTGGCGACCGAGGCGGCCGACGGTTGAGGGCAATAATAATCTGTGCCTTTGACAAGGTAGACCGCCAGCCCAGCAACAGCGGCAACAATCGCGATCGCGGCGACGAACAGGTCTTTCATGGCGATGGCCCTCCATCGCCCCCGGCAGGACAATTCGTTCGAGAAAGGTTGGTTCCGCTACGGCCACCTTGCCGCACTGCAACCAAGCCTTGGGGCTGACTTGCCCCTCTTTCGCTTCCGCATCCGCGTCGAGCGTGATGGCGACCGCGTCCGCCTGATAACGCGCGGCGGCTACAACAGACGTTGAGAGTGGCTGTGGAAATGTGCGCGGAGTGGCGGGGACCAAGGACCACAACTGCCGCTCCACTTCTGCAAGACCAATCTTGAGCGACTACCCGCACGTCGACCCGAGGGCATTTTCGTCAACCCGTTCGAACGCGGCGAGATCCGCCCGGATCTCTTCCGCGCGGCCTACCAGTTCGGCCTTGACGGGCTCGTGTCGAAGCACCGCGACCGACCGGATCAGGCCGGCAGGTCCAAGCACTGGGTCAACGTCAAGAGCCGGAAGCATCACGCCTTCGCGCGGGTGAAAGACTCTTTCTCAGCCCGTTGACTTAAATCAAGTTCATCCTGATCGATAGGGACAGCCATTGTCGCATGAAGCGCGACGAGCGGTTGTTGGTCCTTTGGTACGTTTGGCCAGTCGTTCTGGTGATGGTCGCCGCTTATTTAATGATCTACGGATGGGGCCGCCTTCTCCACCTCGCGCGGCTTCTCCGGATTGATGCCAACTGGCGGCGCGCGATCAGCTTGCTCGCGCAACATCTTCTCCGGTCGGCATTTCGTAGAGCAAAAACATGAGTACAGCAGCGATTGCGAACAAGACCGATGGGGTGGAGCCCTGGCACGCGATACCTCAGCATGAGGTCGTGACGCGACTGGCTACCAGCTCCGAGAAAGGTCTTGATCCGGCTGAGGCGGCTGTCCGACTACAGAAATACGGGCCAAACCGTTTGCCAGAAGGCAGGAAACGGGGTCCATTTGCCAGGCTTCTCGCGCAGTTCAACAACATCCTGGTCTATGTGCTGCTCGCCGCAGGGTTCACCAAGTTGATGCTGAACCTGTGGGTCGATGCGGCAATCATCTTTGCCGTGGTCGTTCTCAACGCGCTCCTCGGGTTCATTCAGGAGGGTAAGGCCGAGAAGGCACTGGATTCCATCCGCAACATGCTGTCCGCCGAGGCTCGGACGGTGCGCGGTGGAGAGACCCGCATGATTCCCGCGGAGCAGCTGGTGCCTGGCGACGTCGTGCTACTGGAGTCGGGCGACAAGATTCCTGCGGATCTGCGGCTTTTCGAGACAAAGAACTTGCGGACCGAAGAGGCGGCCCTCACTGGCGAATCGGTGCCGGCGGAAAAGAGCGTCGACGCGGTGCCTGCGAACGCGACGGTCGGCGATCGCGAAAGCATGGCTTTTTCCGGCACCATGGTCGTATCCGGTCGCGCGACCGGATTGGTCGTCGCGACCGGCAATGAGACGGAACTCGGCCGCATCAACCAATTGCTCGCCGACGTCAGCCCGCTCGAGACTCCGCTGCTACGCCAGATCAAGAAATTTGGCTACGCCATTACCGCGGCGATCGGGCTGATCAGCGTTTTGATCTTCGCCTACGGAAAATGGGTGAAGGGTATCGACTTTGTGGAGCTCTTCCAGGCGGTCGTCGGCATCGCCGTATCGCTCATCCCGGAAGGACTGCCTGCACTCATCACGATCACCCTGGCCATCGGCGTCCAGCGCATGGCCCAACGCAACGCCATCATTCGGCGATTGCCAGCAGTCGAGACGCTCGGCTCGGTGTCGCGGATCTGCTCGGACAAGACAGGTACGCTGACGCTGATGGAGATGATGGTGGTGTCCGCCGTCACGGCCGAGTCAGCGTATCAGGTCACTGGCGATGGCTATTCTCCCGAGGGGGAAATCAAAAAGGACGGACAGCCCGCGGGCAAGGACCCGGTACTCGCGCTGATGGGACGAGTGTCCCTGCTCTGCAACGACGCGGAACTGTTCCAGGAGGATGGCGGCTGGAAGGTGGAGGGCGATCCGACCGAGGGCGCGCTCTATCCGTTCGCGGCCAAGCTCGGTATGGATCGGCAGGTCGAGCAGGCTGCATCTCCGCGTATCGACGCCATTCCGTTCGAATCCGAGCACAAATTCATGGCGACGCTCCAGAGAACTGCGAGCGGCGAGCAGATCCTGCTCGTCAAAGGCGCGCCAGAAGTCATCCTTGAGCACTGCGATCGCCAGCAGACCGCCGGCGGCCAGTCGAGCCCGCTCGACCGCGAGCACTTCTTGAAGCAATCGGACAGGCTTGCGGCCCAGGGCGAACGTGTGCTGGCGTTCGCGTGGCTTCAGAATCCGAGTGTGAAGACCGGCGGTCTCACCGCGGCCGACCTGCCAAGGACGCTCATCTTGCTCGGCCTGATTGGCCTGCTGGATCCGCCGCGCAAGGAGGCCATCGAAGCCGTGAAGGAATGCCACGGTGGCGGCATCCGGGTCACCATGATCACCGGCGATCACAGGATCACCGCCGCGGCCATCGCCGGGATGCTTGGGCTTGGCGACGGAAAGACCGCGATCACGGGCGCCGAAATCGAGGACATGGACACCGCGACATTGCAGGAACGCGTTCGCGCCGTTGACGTCTTCGCGCGCGCCAGCCCCGAACACAAGCTGCGTCTGGTGAAAGCGATCCAGGCCAATAATCAAATCGTGGCAATGACAGGTGATGGTGTGAACGATGCGCCTTCTCTCAAGAAAGCCGACATCGGGATCGCGATGGGGATCAAGGGCACCGAGGTCACGAAGGAAGCCGCCGGAATGATCCTGGCCGACGACAACTTCGCCTCGATCTCGGCGGCGGTAAAGGAAGGACGCACCGTCTACAACAACATCGAGAAGGCCATGCTATTCCTGCTGCCGACTAATGTCGCGCAGGCACTTGTCATTGCGGTAGCAATCTTTGTCGGGTTCACCATGCCGATCACGGCCCCGCAAGTGCTCTGGGTCAACATGATAACGTCGGTCGCGCTTGGCCTCGTCATCTCCTTCGAACCCCACGAAATCGATGTGATGCAGCGGCCCCCGCGCGCAGTAGACCGCCCGATCGTCACTGGCTTCGGGATTTGGCGGATCATCTTTGTCGGCTTGGCACTCCTTGCCTACACCTTGCTGGCGTTCTTCTGGATGAAGGCGCAAGGCGCATCGGACGGGCTTGCCCGGACGGTAGCCGTCAATGCCATCACAATCGGCCAGGTCTTCTATTTGCTGAATAGCCGCTACCTGCTCGATTCGTCGCTCTCCCTGAAGGCGCATATGGGCAACGCGTACTTGCCGCTCGGCATCATTGCCGTCGTGATCTTGCAACTGATTTTCACCTACGCACCTCCGGTCCAGGCGATGTTTGGCAACGAATCTATCCCGCTTTGGGTGTGGCCCTGGCTTCTTGCGGGCGGCTTGCTGTTCTTCCTCGTCGTGGAGGCAGAAAAGCTTATCATTCGCTCGTCAGGCTCCTTGCGGAAGGTCGTTGTCGCGGCGGAAGCCGGCGCGTGAACGGCTCGTTTTCGCAAGATTGCGCGTGCTTCAATGATGGCGCCGCGGAGCGCCAGGCGTGATACGCGAGTGCCTCAAGGCGCGTAGAGCATCGACGCGATCGTTCTCCCAGTGTTCCAGTTGGGCAAGGGTTCGCTGGTCGCGGCTAAACAACGGTGTTCGCTAGCGAGCGATGGACAGCAGCGAACGCGACTTTGACAGCGTTTTTGCAACCCGACCCACGCCAGCGCACGTTGTGTTTGAACCCCGGCGGCGGCCGCGAGTCAGGCGATAGAAGACACCTCATAGCGTCGTGTGCAGGCTGCGCTTCCTTGAAGCGGACTGTTGATCCAAATCAATGGTTGAGATTGGCGGGGCCGCACGCTGCGGCAGGCGCCTTTTGGCATTTCCCTCTGACGGGCCGCCCCCCTTCTTTGGCGGCCCGGCGCGGTTGCAGGCGGCTGATGGCACCGTCTTTCCGCGTGCCACGGAACGGCAATTACACTCGGGAGGATCGCGATGTTCTTCTTTACGCGGTCCCAGCTCACATTCGGAAGGCGCGATACGTCCAGACAATCGGGAGGTGAAGCATGTACCGGCACATTCTCATTACGACAGATGGGTCGGAGCTAGCGGAGCATGGGGTGGCGCACGGGTTGGCGCTGGCGAAATCCCTTGGAGCCAAGGTATCCGTAATCTTCGTTATGGAACCGTTTTCAGAAATGACAGGGCGGTTCCTTGAAGCAGTCGCAAGATATGCTGAGCTTCGCAAGGAACAGGCCGCAAGCGTGTTGGATCGCGCGGCAAATGCGGCCAAGGAGGCTGGTGTTGCCTGCGAGACGATTCAAGTGGAGAACGGGCAACCCGATCAAGCCATCATCGCAGCAGCCGAGGACAAAGGCTGCGATCTCATTGTTATGTCATCGCATGGACGCGGCGGACTTTCCATGCTTCTAATCGGCAGTGTGACAAACAAGGTGCTGACACAAGCGAAAACCCCCGTACTGGTTTGTCAGTGAATGTGCAGACCGCTCGATGGGTCAAATAAACGCGCCGGAGATGGAGATAATGTCCGGTTGAGAAATGACGCCTATGAGAGCCGCTGCAGATCCGCAAAAGAAAAGCAGGCCCATGTCCCCGAAGGCTTTAGGGTGAAGGCGGTCTATCGTCCGGTTCACTTGGTTTGAAAGGCTGTCACTTCGGCTCTCCGATTAAAATCCTGTTCACAGCCTCGGTCGGCCTCTCGTTTTTTGGTTTTGATAGGGGCAGGCTAGCCGCCCTGCGGCATGGGCAGGTCAGCGGCAATGACAGAAAAAGAGTACGAGGAGCAGCAGCGTGACCTCGTCCGCGTTGTTTCAGCCTGCACCTTGGGGCTTTGGTCCTTCGCTGTGGGCCTGCTGATCGGGACCTTCATTCTGTTTTGAGGGCGCACCCACCCGCGCGGTTTGTCTGCCGGGCTTGCGGCAAGCGCGGCGCCGACGTCCGGCCGGATTTGAACTGGAACACGGATGCCGGGATGCCCCCGAGACAAACCGGGAGAAGAACCTCTTTTCACCGCTGAGGTTGGCGGCCCCAGCGCTACTCCGCGAGTGTTCGGGGCCGTTTTTGGCGCAGCAACCATCGCCATCTGCCGCAGCTTGATTGGTGGGTTACAAATCTCCTGCCACCAACTGTGATCCGGTGCGCCTCGCCTTCCCCCCGTCGGCGGGGCTGTGCTTGTGAGCCTTCGCAAAAGAGCTGCGGACGCTTATCCCGTTTGCTGGGCTTACGGAATCCACTGATGCGATTGCGGGGCTTAGCCATCGGGAAAGATGCGCTGTGTGGCCGTTTCTGAGTCATGCGGCGGCGATCCGTTTGGCGACCTTGGCAACAGTGCGCGGCTGCATCCCGTAGCGTCCTGTATCGAAGTCCAGGAATGCTTTAGGTGCGGGTTGGAAACGAAGATATCCCAACTGTGTCCCTGTCTATACAGTAGCGCCGACTTCGCGAATCGGTGCCGAGTACCGACCAAAGGGCCATTGGGCCGCTCGCCGACCCTAGAAAGGTGGAATGAGAAATGAAGTTGGATGACAATGCGGTCGCCACGCTGGCAAAAGTTTCGGACCTTATCGAGCAATGGCACGAGGAGGCGCTCGAACGATACGCGTGGGAAGTGGAATACCAGCAGCGCGGCGAAGATAAGCGGGTATTGATTATGGCTAGGGAAGTGCGGGAACAGCTAGAACAGTGCGTTACTGAGATGCGGGCAATAGTCGGGTGGCCGTGCAATGGCGACGGCGATGGCAATGACTCCGATGCGCATTCCCTCACGAGCATTCGGGCCTTGATCCTGGCTGGCTTGAACGAGCCAAGCAGTTGAGAGAATCACTGAACGCATTCCGAACTTTCATCGTCATTGCCCGCCGTTCTCTAGCGGCGGCCTCGGCTGTCGCCGGACGGCGTCATTTTTTGTAGCGGCCCGAGCGCGGAGGGGAATGTCTAGTATGAAGAAACTCGTTCTTCCACTCATTGCTCTGTTCGCGTGTACAACCGCTTCGGTCGCGTCCTCGCAAGATGCGTGTGAGCCGGGCACCCACAATTGTTGCCTCTGTACAACCCGCACAATTGGCACCTGTGTGGTCAAAGGATCGGCAAACAAGGCGACGTGCTTCTGCAAGCACCAAGGATACATG
>Ga0306923_10002907_pt1 | contig 15919 bp, 9 predicted proteins | sample sta12Can44000108_FD_203841 | JGI IMG/M metagenome (GOLD analysis project Ga0306923, IMG submission 203841) | Lab enrichment of tropical soil microbial communities from Luquillo Experimental Forest, Puerto Rico - statanox.12C.anox.44.000.108 (v2)... | ecosystem: Environmental > Terrestrial > Soil... | reverse complement strand
GCTTCGCGCACAGCCGTGCGGCTTACGCCAAACTGAAGTGCCAGCTCGCGTTCCGGAGGAAGCTGATTCCCGGGCTTCAATGCGCCTTGGAAGATCGATTCCTCGATCTGCTGGACGATTTGTTCGTAAAGGCGGGAAGTTTGGACTGCCTTGTACATCACATCTCCCTCAGCAAGAAGAATTTCGTTCTCTCGCGGAACCGACGACATGCCCGCTTCACGCGGAATTTAAAACCCGGATTCACTTCACCCATACCGTCTTGATGTTCATGAATTCGCGGATTCCGTACGCGCTCAGTTCCCGACCGTGGCCGGACCGCTTCACCCCGCCAAAAGGAACCCGTGGGTCGGAGGCGACAAGCTGATTGATGAAGACCATTCCGGCCTCGAGTTCGTTGATGAAGCGCTCCTGCTCGCGCGCGTCGTTCGTCCAAGCGCTGGCCCCCAATCCGAAGCGCGTCGCATTCGCAAGCCGAATCGCGTCATCGATATTTTTCACACGGAACAAGGCCGCAACCGGACCGAACAATTCCTCGCAATAAGCTGGGGAGTTCTCCGGCACATCAGCCAGTACTGTGGGCAGATAGAAGCTTCCGGGACGATCGGCGGGTTTGCCGCCGGTTAGGACGCGAGCTCCCGCCTTCACCGTTTTCTGTACATCGGCATGAAGCGACTCAACGGCATCCGCAGTCGCTAGCGGCCCTACCTCGGTATTGGCATCGAAAGGATCTCCCAGCCGCAGCGACTTCATCGCCGCGACGAACCCTTCCTCGAACACGCCTGCGATCTTCTCCGCCACAATTAATCGTTTCGCAGCGATGCAGGACTGTCCGTTATTAAGCGTGCGCGCTTTGACTGCTGTGGTCACAGCCTCATCCATGTTGGCGCTCGGCATCACGATGAACGGATCGCTGCCGCCCAACTCAAGAACGACCTTCTTGACCCGCTTTGCGGCGCCGATTCCCACCTGGATCCCTGCTTGCTCGCTGCCGGTCAGTGTGGCTGCAGCAATTCGGGGGTCGTCGAGAAGCCGATCAACCTTCGCAGAACCAATCAGCAGGGTTTGAAACACGCCGTCCGGGAAACCGGCGCGACACAGGATGTCCTCGATCTTCAATGCGCATTGCGGCACATTGGAGGCGTGTTTTAGCAGCCCTACGTTTCCGCCCATCAATCCTGGCGCAATAAAGCGAAAAGCTTGCCAGAACGGATAATTCCATGGCATCACAACGAGGATGACCCCGAGAGGCTCGTAGCGAATGAAGCTTTGCTTGGCGGGTGTCTCGATCACCTCGTCCGCAAGAAACTGCTCCGCGCTCTCCGCGTAATATCGGCAGGCCCACGCGCACTTGACGGCCTCGTCCACCGCCGATCGCAGTGTCTTTCCCATCTCGGTGGTCATCAACGCGGCGAGGTCGTTCTTTTCGTTCTCGAGAATGCTGGCCGCCTTCGACATCATGGCGGCGCGTTCGGCAAACGACAGGCGGCGAAATTTTGAAAACGCAGCAACAGCTCGCTGAATTTTCTCGTCCACCTCGGAATCCTGCATCTGCTCGAAACTCTTTACGAGTTGTCCTGTTGCTGGGTTCACCGTCCGAATCGCCATGTCCGTTTCCTTGTTTGGGAGGTCTTCGTCTTTTCCTCCGCACTAGCTGTGTCGTCGTAGGGCGCTTGTTGCTTCGCGACGGCCTGCTGGTATGACCAGAATACCACAGGAAGGCAGCGTGACCACTAGGGGCGTGTCTTGAGCGTTCGAGAGGATAGCTCGTAATTGCTTCATTACGTTAACAATAGCAGAATAAGCAGGAATCGACAGAGCGATTCCGAAAGGCGGAAATAGGTTGACATCCCCTGTTAGTCCGGTGGTAGAGTGACCGCAACACGCGGCGCTCAAGTCTCTGGAAAGAGGGCGAATTCCCAGGAGGACCTAATGCGCTTCTTGGCACTGAATACCAAGCTTCGAGCGTACCGACTCACGGCGGTTCGAGCTGGGCTAGTGGGCTTGACTGCCCTCGTGCTGTGTCTTTGGAGCATGGCCCAGAGTGTAACCGGTAGGATCCTGGGCCTCGTTACGGATCCCTCCGGAGCCGTGATAGCTGGAGCTACGGTGACTGTTACCGACGTAGAGAGAGGTGCCAAGCGCACCATGGTCACCGACAGTTCGGGACAGTACGTCGCGCCAAACCTCGAGCCGGGTGTGTACACGGTGCGTGTCGAAGCAGCGGGCTTCAAGACGGCCGAGCGTCCGAATATTCTGTTGGAAGTCGCCAAGGACGTTGACGTGGACGTTGCGCTGCAGACGGGCGACGTCACACAGATCGTCACAGTGAACGCACAGCTGCCACTGCTCGACACTACGTCGTCGGCATTGGGCGGCACGCTCAGCAACGAGCAGATCAATGACCTCCCGCTGAACGGCCGCAACTATCAAAACCTTCTGCAACTGCGTCCGGCGGTGATGCGCTACCCTGGCGGCGGCTTTTCGACGACGAGCACGAACGGCCTGCGCGCGGAAGACAACGCGTACTGGATCGAAGGGCTCTTCAATAGCGAACCCTACTCGGGTCAAGGCATCATTAATGGAGCTGGCGTCGTCGGCGACTCGGCCACGATTCTTCCCATCGACGCGATTCAGGAATTCAACCTGATCGAGAACCCTCAGGCGGGATACGGCTGGAAGCCCGGCGCCATCGTGAACGTCGCACTTAGGGCCGGAACGAACAGCTTCCACGGGACCGCGTATGCCTTCGGCCGGGATGACAAGTGGGACGCGCGTAACTTCTTCAATAAAGCGCCGAATCCAAAGATCACATCATTAGAGCAGTTTGGCGGCGCGCTGGGCGGCCCGATCGTAAAGGACAGGCTCTTTTTCTTCGGCAGCTACGAGGGGCAGCGCTACCACCTAGGCAACACCTTTGGAGTAACTACTCCGATCACGGTTCCTTCAGCCGTGCTGGGATCAAACCCCGACATCGATATTCCTGATGCCGTCCATATATTGCTCGCCAACCAGGTGCCGATTAGTACGGTAAGCCAAAAGATTTCCGGTTGCACCGTAACTGGCTCGTATCCGACCGAGGTTACGACGTGCAACGGCAAAGGTTTCCCGACCAATGCAACTGGTTCGACTAGCGTTTCCCAAGGCTTCCCCAATGACGCGAATACCGACAACGCTTTGGGGAAGGTGGACTATCAGGTGAACGCCCGGAACACTGTCAGCGGCATTTATTTCTTCGGAAACAACTCGGGCATTGCCGAGGACTTCCCGGAACTTCAGCCTCAGTGGCGCAGCCTGATACACACGCGCGCGCAGGTGGTGGGAGGAAACTGGATATGGACCCCGAGCGCCAGTTGGGCAAACGAATTCCGCGCGGGATATAGCCGGCTCTTTCAGCCGACGAAGCCCGGCGATTTAAACGTGGACCCGAATGCCGCCTACGGTCTGAATACCGGCGTGCCGTTTGGCCCGCTTACCGGCGGCCTACCCCGCATCGGTTTTGGTCCGTTCTTTACAGGTTTGGGCGGCTTCAAGTGGCCTAAGATCCAAGGACCGGACACGATCACGCAGTTCATCGATCACGTTTCCTTGAGCCGTGGTGTCCACGCGATCAAGCTTGGTGTCGAAATTCACCGCGATGGAGCGCAAGGTGGTGCGTATGGAAATGCGCGCGGGAGCTTCAAGTTTCTGGGCGGCGGTGCGCTTGGAGGAACGTCGAACGCCCTGGAGGACTTCTTCGCGGGCTTCCCGACCGTCGCGAGCGTACTCGCCGGCAATCCCAACTTCCGACTCAGCAACTGGGCCTACGCGCTTTTTGTGCAGGACGATATCCGACTGACCAGAAAGCTCACGGTGAACCTCGGGCTGCGCTATGAGCTGAACACCGTCATCAAGGAGGGAAACAACCTTGTCGGGAACTTTGATCCCAACGTGGGTCTGGTCCAGGTGGGCAAGCAGATTGACTCTCCCTACAAGGGGGACCACACGAACTTCGCGCCACGCGCCGGATTTGCATGGGATCCCTGGGGCACGGAAAAGACGGTAATCCGGGGAGGCGGCGGTTTGTTCTACCAATTCGTGAATTGGCAAGCGTTTATGGCCTTCAACAACAGCTTTGGGCTCAGTACCGTTCCCACCGGCTTTCTAGGAGTGCAACCCGGCGGCGGATCAATCCTGACGGGAAACCTGACCGTCTTTCCTGGCCAATGGGATACCGGTCCGGTCTACGGAAACATCAGCGCCAGCAACCTGAGCTGCGACCCAATTGCAGCGAACCCTTGTGCGATTCTGGGCGTGGATCGTAACCTCACGACGCCGTTCGTTGGGAGCTGGACTTTGAACGTTCAGCACGCCTTCACCCCAAACGTCTTGCTGGAAGTCGCCTATGTTGGCAATCACGGCTTCAACCTAACTGGCATTCGCGACATTAACCAGCCACCGGTTGGTTCTGGCTGGACGGCAGCGGCAAAGGCCGCGTGTTTGGCGTCTGCGCCGGCGTACAATGCCTGCACGCCTGACGGCGGCGCCGAGGCCCAGGCACGACCGTTTACTACACCATGCTCGCCGCCGATCGGCGTTGGAGCTCCCGGCAAGTGCTTCGGGTTCTTGAGCAACATCTTCCAGATGGGGAATATCTACCAATCCAACTACAACGGCCTGCAGACCACACTTACTACGCGTAACTGGCATGGACTGAGCACGGTGGCCGGCTATACGTACTCTCACGCTCTCGACGACGTCGCCGCAAACTGGCACTTTGGGTATGGCGTCGGACTGCCGATGGACTCATACCATACAGGGTTGGAGTACGCGACGAGTGACTTCGATATCCGCCACAGATTTACGCTGTCGCTCACCTATCTAATCCCCGGCAAGAAGTCGTTTGCTCAGTTGCTCGAAGGCTGGCAGGTCACATCCATCGTGAATCTGTCCAGCGCCCAGCCGTGGGGACCGATTGATTTGGGAACCGATGTCGCCGGAACAGGTCCCCTGCCCTTTAACCCGCCGGCCAACAGCGTCAATCGTTGGGATTTCTTCGGCAATCCCAACGATTTCAAGTCTGGCCCGCAACCGATTCCATACTTTGCCGGCACCAGCAATGCCGCATGTGCTGCAAGGGCTTTGACTCTGGACGGAGGAGCGCCAGGTCTGGCAACGGCCTCTCTGACTGATTGGGGCTGCTACGCCAAGGGCAAGTCGCTCATGATTCCGCCGGCCTACGGCACGTTCGGCACAGTGCATCGCAATGCTTTCCCAGACTCCGGCTTCCGCAACTGGGATTTCTCAGTGGAGAAGAACTGGCAGTTCACGGAGCGATTCAGCGGGCAGTTCCGCGCCGAGATATTCAATATTCTGAATCACCCCAACTTCGCCAACCCGTACGGCGGTCAGAACGGCCTCGGTCTTAACGATCCTTCTACGCAACCATTCGGCTGCGGTTGCGTCACGCCGGATGTGGCGGCGGCCAACCCAATTGTCGGTTCGGGAAGCGCGCGGGCCATTCAGCTGGGCTTGAAGCTTTTGTTTTAGCCTTAGCCAGTATCATTCGGACCGAAGAGGCCGGACAATCGCCCACACTGCGAGCAAGCGCGAACGCTTCTACCGCCCTGCGTCCTTATCGCCCTTCCACCAACGAGCGGAATAGACGATGAGGGCTGCGGCGAACCACCCGGCGGCGTACATCGGCTGAGCCTTCCAGCGGAAAACAGCGGAATGCATCATGCCAAACCAGGAAAAGACGGCCGCTACGATGCACCACACCGCGGCGCGGCCGAAATTGCGGTCAATGACCTCCGTAATGAGCGCTGCCACAGTTAGCACGAGAAACAAAAACCCGTTGCCGAGGCCCTGCAACGATGACCAGTAGATCGATCCATTCAACGCAGCTTGCACTGCGGGAATCGACGCCGAGAGCCTGAGCGCGGGCAGGGCAGAATTGACAGCCGCCGAAACAACGGCACCGGTGGGCAGAACCAGTCCCAACAGCAACGCGCTCCAATACTTGCGGTCAACCCGGCCTAGCGCCGCCAGGCCCACACCCACCGATACATAGGCGATCATCGCAGCAAGTATCGGCCACGGAAAGAGTTGGGCAATGAGGACCGTCGACCCGCTCATCACCACACAGAGAATAATCACGGGAGTCCAAAACGCGAAGCTGATGCGTGCTCCCATCGTCTTGTAGGGAGGGTGCATGGCGTAGACCACCGGCGTGATCACGCTGCCCGCAGCGCCGCAAATCAATGTCCCGAGTCCGTCCCATGCCACGACGCTGCGGGCATCGTAATTGTCTCCGGCGGCCGACGCACCTTCCACTGCGGCGATATCCTGCAAAACCTGATAGATCGCGATGGGCACAACAACCGAGAGGTACGGGACGGCCATGCCCATCGCCCGCAGCGCGTGCGATGAAGCAGCGAACGGCGCTCCCGGCGAAAATACCGACCACGCGAGGGGCACGTAGCCGATGCCAAGCGCAACGCCTAGGGGTACAATCCAGGCAACGATAAACGGCGGTATTCTCCACCGCGTGATGGGCACATCCCCGAAAACGCTCGCCGCAATAATGACCAGGGCTATGAGGCCAACCAACGGATGATCGAACACCCGCTGCAAAAGCATGAGCGCGAGATAGCTGTACATGGCGGCGGCGAATACGGTCATGGAGGCAGGCACCGGAATGAATCGCCGGAACACAGACGCGAACGGTGCAGCCACCAGCTTGATGATTCCCGTCCATATAACAGCGGCCGCTCCCACTTGCCACGCAAGGCGCTCGTCGTGACTCTCGAGATACACTGGTACCATGATGGCCAGAGTGTAGGAGATGATCGCGGGCACGTTGTTGCCGTAGACTTGAGCGGTCACATCCGAACGGCCCTCCCTCCTCGAGAGGCTTGCTGCGAGCCAGGTCAAGCCCATCGAACCCACAAGAAAGCCCAGCGCGTAGCCGGGCAGCAGGTGCGTGATACCGAAGGCGCGGGAAATACCAAGCGGCGCGAGCAACAATACGGGAATGATCATTTGGGCGATGTTGAAGCCCACCTGAGCAACCGTGGCGTCCATGTCGCCGCGTTTTAGGGCCCACCACCGCGGGGATGTGGAGATTTTGTCTATTGCCATAACGAAGTGTTTGAATGTGGACGAGAACGACTTGGACCCGTCAGATCTTGAATGACTCCAAAGCTTCCGGCGCGAAAATCTCCCGCGGAGCAAGTAGGCGCTTCGACAGACCTTGCTCGTAGTGATACCGCAGAAACGTCTCAAGGACGCACACGTTAGGCTCAAGACCATAAGGCCAGAAGTCCTGACCCATGAGCGCGCGAGTGTCCTCGACGTGCCGCGTGAGCCATGGCAGCATGAACTTCAGCGCCGACGTGGAATAGAGATCGTCGTACGCCTCACGTTGCGCGAGCGCAAAGGCCTTGCAGAGCGACTGCGCCACCCACGGGTGCTTCTCGTAAACTTCCCGCCCGATCACGACGGTGTGCATGATGGGGAAGACGCGCGTCTTGAGAAAAAAATCGCGCTCGATGGCCTGGTAATTTTCGAATAGGCGCTTTACTTTTCGGGAGCCGGTTCTGAAGGTAGAAGGCATTGCCGGCGTGTACAGGGCGTCGATCTCACCCGCATCGAGCAATGCGGCGAGCGTCTTATTCGTCGGAATCGGCTGGACCCGAATGTCGGGCGGTAAAGATAGCGCGAGCTTTTCCGGGCGCCCGGACTGTTCGAGCCCACCTGTGAAATAGGAAACACTATTCACTGGAACAGCGTATTCATCGCTTAGGATGCCGCGAATCCACACGCAGGCGGTCAGCTGGTATTCGGGCATTCCCACGCGCTTCCCGACCAGGTCGTTGGGTTCGCGTATCCCGCTGCTCTGGTTGATATAGACGGAGGAATGCCGGAAGAACCGGGAAGGGAACACCGGGATGGCCACAAAGGAAGGCTGTTCGGAAAACAGGGACAAGACATACGAAGACAGCGAGAGCTCCGCAATGTCAAACTCATTGTGCCGCACCATCCGAAAAAACACTTCCTCGACCGGAAGCTCAAGACAGGTGAGATCGATTCCGTCGATTGGAATCCGGCCTTCGATTAACGGGCGAGTGCGGTCGTATCCGCAGCACGCCATGGACAAGTGAAGCTTGGGCATCGCTCGCTTCTCCCGTGCATCGGAAAACCACCAAACCGCGCGCTATTTTAATAGCGGAACGCTTTTCACGGGCGGAGGCGGTGGCACCGTACTCAAGAACGCACGGATGTCCGCCAAGTCCGTATCGGACGCCACTTTCGCGGTGTACGGAGGCATCTGGCCGGTCGGCTGGCGCAGGTACGCGATGAAGTAGCGAAGTTCCACGGGCTTTGGAGCCAGCCGGGCTCCCGAGTAAGGCGATCCCTGCCCTTCGCGGCCGTGGCACTCGTAACAGCCGTAGTCGGTGTAGAGCTTCTTGCCATTTTCGGGGTTGCCGGAGGAGGCCTTCTCAGCGGGCGGATTCTTGCCAGTCTCTTGCGGGCGCACCTCTTGCCACGAAAACATCAGCGTCGCGGCCACAAACGGTGCCACGTGTCGGCCGACTTTAGCCAACACCCGCACATGAGTGTTCACGGCTGTCCCCTTAACGTGGCTGTGTAACAACATCGACCAGCGCTGGCTCGCCTCTCTCGACAGCCTCAATCGCGCGGCGGAGCGCTGGTCCGAGATCTTTCGGATCGGTAATCGGCCCTTCCGCATACAGCCCCATGCTCTGTGCCAGCTTCGCGTAATCAATATAGGGGCCGACGAGCGTGGTGCCTATATGCGCGCGGGTAATGCCGCGGTTGTGGCGGTCGGCCATCCGCTGCACGTGCATCAGCTCCTGATGGTAGCCTCGGTTGTTGTGCATCACGCTCAACAGTGGGATCTTGTTGTGCACGGATGCCCACAACACCCCTGGCGCATACATCAAGTCGCCATCGCACTGAATGTTGACGCTCAGCCGGCCATACTTCCGATTGCCGAGCGCGGCGCCCACCGCCGCGGGCGCACCGTACCCGATTCCGTGGCCGCCCGCTCCGCCGATGAACTGATAATGCCTATCGAACGCCCACAACCGTCGGGGCCAGTCGCTTACCCAAGGCTGAACGTCCGACACGAGCGACCAATCCTTGTCCTTGATCTGACCCCAGATTTCAGCGCACATTCGAGCGGTGCTAACGGGGCTTGCCTCCCAGGCGTAGGTGGCGTCAGTGCGCGCCTGCTCGAGAGCCCTTTGCTGAGCCGCGGCCAGCTGCGCTCCCCGATTCTGGAACACGCGCCGTCGTTCGTCGGTGACCAGGCGCTTGACAGCTTCGATTAGCGAAGGCAAGGTCTCTTCCCCGTCGGCCGCCATCGCCAGGTCGACTTCGGTGTACCTCTGGAAATCCTGATAGTTGCTCTTCAGATAAAGATCGTTTGCCGTGATGCTGATGAGCTTCGCGGTGGGCCTTGCGATCGGTGTGGATGTTCGCTCCAGTTGCTCGCGGAAGGAATTGATCGTTCCCCAGAAATCTGTCACCTCAAGTCCGAGGATCACATCCGCTTCCCGGATAAGGGCTTCGGCTCGCCCGGATTGATTGAGCGGATGGCGCGACGGGAAGTTCATGCGTCCACCCTGATCGATGACCGGCGCCTGGAGTGCGTCCGCCAGCTCGATCAGGCGGGCCAAGCCCGCGGGCGTGCGCGCCACGCGATCGGTGACAATCACGGGATGTTCGGCAGCGACCAGCAGACGTGCAGCTTCCGCCACGGCTCCAGAGTCGCCCTGTGGCGGCGCCGCCAGTGTGAGCTTCGGAACACGCAATTCGGAATTGTCGCCGACGGGGCGCTCCTGCAACTCGCTGTCTGCTACCAGCAGAACCGGCCCCATCGGCGGCGTCATCGCAACCTTGTAGGCGCGCACGGCAGATTCGGCGAAATGCAGGAGCGACGCAGGGAGATCGTCCCACTTCACGAAGTCCCGGACGGTGGCCGCCGCATCCTGCGCGCTGTGGACCCATTCGACGCCAGGGCGCCTCATGGTCGCGTCCACCATATTGCCCATGACCATGTAGACGGGCGCGCGGTCACAGAAGGCGTTGTAGATGGCCATCGTGGCGTGTTGCATACCCACGGTGCCGTGTAGGAAGACCCCCAGGGGCTTGCCTTCGATTTTTGCGTAGCCGTGAGCCATGCCGACCGCCGACTCCTCGTGGCAGCAAGTGAGAAATTCGGGGGCCTGGTTGCCCCCGTAATTGATCACCGACTCGTGTAGCCCGCGATAGCTCGAGCCGGGATTCGCGGCGATGTACTCGATGCCCAAAGACTTGATGATGTCCACCATGAAGTCCGCTCCGGGTCGGTCCGTCGTTAGCACCTCGACAGTCGAAGGATTGCCGGTTTCGGCCTCCTTCGACATAGCCGGCACGTCGAGGCGGCGCGGCTCAGGTGCAGCAGCGACTGCGGCGTTTCCTGCGCCCGCCACCAACGCCGCCATTGCCGCCGAATCTTTCAAGAAATCGCGACGCTTGACGGATTCTTTTTCGGATTTGGCCACGAAAACTCCAGCCGGAGTAGGAAGCGGCGCCTATAATATCAAACGCTTTTGATTTTCGCCCGGCGACCGCCGGCTGAGCACCCCAGAGGGGAAATAACGGTGAAGGTTCAACGACCGAGCATGGCGGCCCTGGTGGTTCTGGCTCTCGCCGGGCCGGCGATCGGGCAGGGAAGCGCACGCCCTCATGCCTCCAAACCCATGGTCTTGACGGGTGCCATTGCCCTCCCCAACGTGGCGGGACGCATCGATCATCTCGGCTTTGACGGGAAGGGTCATCTTTTCGTGTCCGCCCTTGGCAACAACACCGAAGAAGTGATCGATCTCTCCGCAGGGGCGCGCGAGCGCACGATCAGCGGCATTCCCAAGCCCCAGGGCGTCGTTTATGTGCCCGACTTCAAAAAGCTGTTTGTCGGAAGCGATGAGGGCAAGCTGTATATCTATGACGGAGAGGCCTACAAACTGCTCGACTCGATTGATTTTGGTGATGATGTCGATAATTTGCGCTACGACGAAACAAGCAAGCGCGTCTTCGTAGGCTACGGCGACCAAGGCGCAGGCGCGATCGCCACGGTGGATGCCAGCACGAACAAACGGCTGGAGCCGGAATTCAAGCTCGGCGCCCATCCCGAATCATTTCAACTCGAAAAGTCAGGGCCGCACATCTACGTCAATCTTCCGGACCTGAAGCAAATCGCAATCGTCGATCGTAAAACGGGCGCCATTACGCGCTGGCCGATCAGCCTCGAAGGCAATTTTCCAATGGCGCTCGACGAATCCGGACACCGACTGTTTGTCGCCACACGCGCGCCGGCGCGCATGGCCGTGCTTGACACGCGGTCCGGCCACATGATTGCTTCTTTTCCTTGCGTGCAAAACTCCGACGACATGTTCTTCGATTCGGCCCGCAAGCGCATCTACGTAGCCGGCGGAGAAGGCTATCTCAGCATATTCGAACAGATGGGTCCCGACCTTTATCAGCCGATCGCTCGAGTGCCCTCCGAGCTGGGAGCGCGGACTGCGGGCTATCCCGGCAAGGGACTGAAAGGCTTCGACCAATTTTATTTGGCGGTGCCGGCTCGCGCCGACCACGGGGCGGAAATCCTGATTTACACAGTGCAGGACTGAGATATTTGTGGATCGTGCTGCCTGCTCAGGAAATGAGACGTCGATGAACGGCTATTCCCTACTTCTAATAAGCGCCATTGTTTCGTTGGCGGCATTCCTATCGGTTGCCTGCAATTCGGCAGCGGAAGAGCGCCGCGAGCGGACGTTGGACGAAGTGAAGGCCGAGGCGATCACCCGTGCGGAAAACGGCATGTACCCACTGATTGGGCTCGATCCTGGCGACGTACGCGAGGCGTTCGCGTCGGTCAGCAGGATGGATGACGACGAGTGGGCTGCGGCATTCATGAAGGTTGCCGACCGCTACATGGCGCAAGGCAGGGCCCTTGAAGCAACCGATACTGCGAAAGCGAGCGCTGCCTATGTGCGCGCCTGGCGTCTCTATTCGTTCGGCCGGTGGCCGGTTCCGTCCTCGCCAGGGAAGAACGCGGCGTATGCCAAAGCTCTGGAGGCGTTTCTCGCCAGTGCGCGCTTAGCGGATCCGCCCCTAGAAGTGGTACACATCCCGTTTGAGGGGACACAAATCACCGGGTATCTGCGACTACCGAAAAACGCGAAACGTGGGGTGCCGCTAGTGATCGCGATCAGCGGACTCGATAGCCGGAAGGAAGACATGGCGACAAACTTCGGCGCCATTCTTACTTACGGAATCGGATACTTCGCTGTGGATGGGCCCGGTACAGGCCAAGCGCCGATCAAGGCGAGCGAGACGGCCGAGCGCATGTTTTCCCGGGTGCTCGATTATCTTTCGATGCGCCCTGAAGTAGACTCCGCGAGAATTGCGGTAGATGGCCAAAGCTTCGGCGGTTACTGGGGTGCAAAACTTGCGATCGTAGAGCACGCCCGCTTGAAGGGCGTGGTGGTCCAATCGCCGCCTGTGGACGCCTTCTTTCAAAAGGATTTTCTGATGAATTCGCTCGTAGGCAACCGGGAGTATTTGTTCGGGCTGACCGTGGCGATGAGGTCGATCTTCGAGAGCGCGAACACCGTGGACGATCTGGCGGCGATGCTTCCAAAGATGTCGCTGGTTCGGCAGAATTTGATCGGCAAGCCAACGTCGCCGATGCTCATCATTGCGGGTGCCAGGGATACCCAGGTTCCGCTGTCGGACGCCTATCTGCTTTTGAGCGATGGAGACGTCCCCAAAGAGGCGTGGATCAACCCGAGGGGCGGACATTTAGGGAGGCAAGCGAAGGTGCTGCCTGATCCCATGATCTTCCGCACGGTGATCATTCCGTGGCTCGTGCGCACTCTGGGCGCGCAACCGCAAGACGGAAGCGCGGCTCATCCGCAGCAGCCGAGCGCGCAGGAGTAGGCGCTCGATATGAACAGCTTCTCGTCGGGATAGGAAAACGTCTACTACTGCCATTGGTGCGGAAAAACACCCCGCAAGGTAGAAAGGGGCGTTTTCAGAGTGCCGCCGGAGGGACAAGCCCCGGCGGATTGCCGGGCTACCGTTTTGCGGGCTTTTTCCGATACGCAGAAAGGCGAAGCAGGTGCGATGCGGGAATCGGAAACGGCATACCACTATCGCGAAAACCCTCGCTTTGAGTTAAGCATCATCGATCGGGACATCAAAACACACCACTTCAGTTTTGAATCCTCCGGTTTTTACGGCGCCGTAGATCAGGCCAGCGGCCATCCAGCCGGTCCCCAGCAGAATGGCCCACGGCTCAAGGCTGCGCCAGATGAACAGACAGATGAGAAAGCCGAGAACAGGCAAGACACAATCCGCCCACTTCTTTTTGTCCGATCGCACGAAGTAACGCAAGAAGGCCGCAGCGTTCACACCCATGAACGCGAGTAGCGCGCCGAAATTCAGCAGTTCGGCCCCCTTCTGGTAGGAAATCAGAAACGATCCGATGAGTGCGATTGCGCCGACGAAGATCACATTGTTACGCGGGACGCGGTTCTTCGAATCAAGAACGCCGAAGAAGCTTTTTGGAATCCCGCGACTTCGGCCCATCCCGTAGAGCAAACGAGCCGCGCCAAGCTGAGAACCCATGCCGGAACCGATATTCGCGATGAGGACCGTAAAATTGAGGAGATGAAAAAGAAAAAATCCGCCAACCCGCCGCGCCACCAGCGGAAACGCGGATTCGACCAGTTCGGCCGGAAAGGGCTTCGGTCCCCATACAAGTTGGGCGGCGTAGACTTCCAGCGAAGACAGAATTCCGGTGATCACGCAGACCAGAATAGTAGCGAGCAACACGTTGCGACGCGGATCTTCGACTTCCTCGGACAGAGTAGAAATGGCGTCAAAACCAATATAGGTTAGCACAGCGATCGAAGTCCCGCGAAAGAGTCCTCCCAAGTTGAAGGTCCCTGGATTGTAAAAAGGCTGGGTAAAAAAGGCGGTGCCGTATTGGTGCAGTCCCGAGATGGAACGAATCACGAAAGCGAAAAATATGACAATCACAATGGACATCCCGGCGGCAAGGACACCGTTGATGCGAGCGGATGTTTGAACGCCCCGCAAATTCAAAAGCGTGAACAGTGCTGCATAGGTGACTGCCAGCACCCAATAGGGGACGATCGGCAAAATGTTCTGAGTGAGTTTGCTGCACAAAATCGTGCAAATCAGCGGATTCAAAATGTAGTCCATCACCATAGCCCAGCCGGTGATGTAGCCAAGAGCAGGGTGAATTTCTTCTCCGACATAGGTATATGCGGAACCGGCGCTGGGATAGGCGCGCGCCATTTTCCCGTAGCTGATGGCGGTGAACAGCATAGCGACCATAGCGATCAAAATGGTCGTGACAACATGCCCGCCTGCATTGTTGTTAATCACGCCGTAGATGCCCATTGGCGCGATTGGCTGAATAATCACAATGCCGATGATGATGAGATCCCATAGTTTGAGCGCCCGTTTGAGTTGGACGGTCGGTGTTGCCAAAACGGCGCCACTTGGGTCGTTCATTCGCGGGTTACAGCCTTGACGAGATGGCGAGGATGGTCCCGTGAGCGAGCCACTCGCAGCGATGATGATTTTCTTGAACGTGAGGAGCGCCCCGCCAACCGGCCAAAGTGCGGCGGTCAGAGCCTCTCCGCCTTCGCTGTTGTGTTCAATCGTTTACGGATTGCAACCGGCTGCTCGTAGATTTCCCGCAGCATCTCCGGCGAATCCCTTTGACGGCTCGACGACAAATTTCGTTGTGGTTTAGGCATCGTTCAAAATCCGTAGAATCGTACTTTGCAGCAATAATTCTGCTTGACAAGAGCGCCACACTGAACTAATTCAATTTCAATAAATTTAATAAAAACGGAAGTTTATCAGAACCAGGTCGGACGGAGTAGCTTCTCGGCAATCTCTCGAACGTCAGCTGCCCTTGAGGGTAACAAAATGCGAAAGCGCCAGACGATCATCCCGAAGGTGTTCGTTTTTCTCGGCCTTCTGATTAACTCGCCACTTCTGTGGGCCGGCATCACCGGAAGCATATCGGGCATCGTGACCGACCCAAGCGGCGCTGTGATCGTAGGTGCCACCGTCACAGTCATCAATCTTCAGACCGGAATCAGCGCGGCCATACACGCGGACAAGAGCGGATTCTACAATTTCTCAGACTTGGCCGTCGGAACCTACGATCTCCAAGTTGAGCAACCAGGATTCAAGTCGTTCGAACAAAAGACAATTACCGTTGAAGCCAATTCTGCGATCCGCGTCGATGTGCGCCTGGAGTTGGGTGACGTCAGCGAAAAGGTGACCGTAACGAGCCAGGCTGTTCGAGTCGAAAGCCAGAGTACCCAGATGGGCGAGGCTATCGGTTCCCAGAAAATGACGGCTGTTCCGCTCAATGGCCGAGATTTCACCAACCTGCTTTCCTTGCAGCCTGGGGTTGTCCCGTTCCAGTACGCAAACGCCCTGCAAGATTCGAACTTAAGCGACAGAACCGTTTCAGGAAGCACAGCCCTGAACGGCGGAAATCAATCAATCAACGGCCAGCGCGAGACCTCGAACGGGTTCATGGTAAACGGAGCCAATGCAGAAGAGGGCAAGAACAACGGCACATCCGTCATACCGAACCTTGATTCCATCGAAGAATTCCGCATCATCACCAACAATTTTGACGCCGAATACGGAAACTACAGCGGTGGCCAAGTGAATGTCGTCACCAAATCGGGGACCAACAATTATCACGGGAGCCTTTTCGAGTTTAATCGCAACACGTCGTTTAATTCACGGGGCTTTTTCAGCCCGCCAGGGCAGGCGCCGAAGCTGATACAAAACCAGTTTGGTGGAACATTTG
>Ga0306923_10002906_pt1 | contig 15920 bp, 13 predicted proteins | sample sta12Can44000108_FD_203841 | JGI IMG/M metagenome (GOLD analysis project Ga0306923, IMG submission 203841) | Lab enrichment of tropical soil microbial communities from Luquillo Experimental Forest, Puerto Rico - statanox.12C.anox.44.000.108 (v2)... | ecosystem: Environmental > Terrestrial >... | reverse complement strand
GGCATCGTGCTCAAGCGCAGCTGGGCCGGCGAGGTGCGCAACGTCTCGCTGCTGGTTGCGATCGGCGTGAACGAGCGCGGTTATCGGGAGATTCTCGGCATTTGCGAGGGGGCGAAGGAGGACAAGAGTGGCTGGAGCGCGTTCCTCAAGCATCTCAAGGAACGCGGATTGAAGGGTGTCCGGCTGATCACCTCGGATGCCTGCATTGGGCTTGCCGAGAGCGCCGCGGAGTTCTTTCTAGAGGCTGCTTGGCAAAGGTGCGTCGTGCACTGGTACCGCAACATCTTCAGCCACGTGCCCTCGACCAAGGTGCGGGAGATTGCGGCCATGCTCAAGGCGATCCACGCCAGCGAGGACCTCGCGGCAGCACGCGAGAAGGCCAACCGAGTGATCGAGAAGCTGCGTGGCCTGCGCCTGAGCCGCGCCGCCGAGCTGGTGGAAACGGCGGTCGAGGAAACACTCACCTACTACGCCTTCCCGGAGGAGCACTGGCGGCGGATTCGCACCAACAACCCGCTCGAGCGCATCCTGCGTGAGATCCGGCGGCGCACCCGTGTCGTGGGCGCGTTTCCTGACGGTCAATCGGCGCTCAACCTCGCCGCCGCGAGGCTGCGTCACATCGCCGGCACGGCGTGGTCGACCAAGCGATATCTGAACATCGAGTTGCTGAAGGACCAGCAGATGAGAGGTGCCATCACCGCGTGAGCCAGGGCCGGATGCCGCTCAGCCAAACTGAAAATGCGAAAGATTCTGGACACTACCAAGCGCGCAGACGTTGGCAAAGATGAATCAATGCAGTCTGGTATTATGTAATTATAATTAATCGACAGCATGGTTGATCCCAGGTTCATTCACTCCAGTCCTTTCTGCCTCCCGGTGTTATGGGTTGGTCGGATGAGCGCAACTATGACGGCGCATCTGCTGTCGCGTATCCGATCCTCGGCAGGCTTCAAATCAAGTTTTCGGAGCGAGCTCACCTGCGTCGAGAATGCCGTCCTTATTGATTAAGTGACGTCCTCAGTCCTCAGTCGATAACGGAAAGCGGCCGCGCTACTGATTCAAGAGGCTGCCGTTCGGCAGGTACGCAAAACCGCGCGGCGATTAGCGCCGCCACAATCATCAGTACAGCGCCAAGCAGGTAGCCGCTGAATACACTCATGCGCGAGCCGGTATCGATCAGCGCACCGAGTAGCCAGGGGCCGACAACGCCGCCGATGCCGGTGCCGGCTGCGTAGAAGAAGGCGATGGTAAGCGCCCGAGTCTCAATCGGGAAGGTCTCACTCACCGTGAGATAGGCTGAACTCGCCGCGGTCGAAGCGAAGAAAAATATCACCATCCACGCGATCGTCTGGCCGGTCGCCGAAAGTACGCCGATTGCGAACAGCCAACCACTGATCGCGAGTAGGATGCCAGAAATGGCATAGGTCGCCGCGATCATTGGTCTCCTCCCGATCGTATCAAAGAAGCGGCCAAGCAGGATCGGTCCAAGCACGTTACTTGCCGCGAACGGTAGCAGATACCAACCGACGTGGTCGGCACGTACCCCGTAGAAATCGGTCAGTATCAGGGCGTATGTGAAGAAGATGGCATTGTAAAAGAAAGCTTGCGCCGCCATTAGCGCGAGTCCAACTGCGGTGCGTTGGCGGTGCCTCACGAATAACGTCTTTGCGACCTCACGAAGCGGCGTGAAGCGGCGCGCCATCAGGCGGATGCGAGGTAGCTTCTCGCTGCTAAACACATATCCACGTTTGCGATACCCGTCATCGATCCCCGCAATGATCGCCTCTGCTTCAGTGGATCGGTTGTGAACCATAAGCCAGCGCGGCGATTCCGGAATCCACAACCGCATGACAAAAATGATGAGCCCGAGCGCCGCGCCAATAAAGAACGCGAGCCGCCAGCCGAGCTCAGGATCAAATAGCGCCGGATCGAGCAGAACGATTGAGCCCCCTGCGCCAAGCGCCGCACCGACCCAGAAGCTGCCGTTTATGATAAGGTCTGTCCAGCCGCGATACCGAGCAGGGATCAGTTCCTGAATGGTCGAATTGATTGCTGTGTATTCGCCACCGATGCCGGCCCCGGTGAAGAAGCGGAAAAGGACAAAAGTTGCGAGATTCCACGAGAACGCCGTCGCCGCTGTGGCGACGAGATAGACCGCAAGCGTGATGAAAAACAAGCGCTTTCTTCCGAGCCGATCAGTCAGCCAGCCGAAGAAGATTGCGCCGAGCACGGCCCCAGCGAGATAAGCGCTGCTGGCGATGCCGACATCCGTATTAGAGAATTGTAAGACCGGACTCTGTTTGAGCGCGCCCGATATCGCACCGGCGAGTGTTACCTCGAGGCCGTCAAAAATCCAGGTGATACCGAGCGCGACGACAACGAGCGTGTGGAACCGCCCCCAGGGAAGACGGTCAAGCCTTGCAGGTATGTCCGTTTCCAGAATCGAGCCGTCAGGCCGAGCATATGCCGACGAGTGCGCGGCAGACGGATTTTCCATCGCAAAGCTCGACACGCTCGGTTCATTCGACGAACGTGAGTGGCCGCGCAACTGCTTCAAGCGGCTTACGCTCGCAAGCTACGCCCCAAAGCGATTCGATCAGTGCGGCCAAAATCATGGCCATGGAGAGCACAAGATAACCTCTATAAAGATCTGCGGCTTTTCCCGCGGAGAGAGTGGCAAAAAGCCATGGACTCACACTTCCAATGCCCGTACCAACAGCAAAGAAGAAAGCAATTGCGAGTGCCCGGATCTCAAGCGGGAATATCTCTCCTGCGGTGAGATAGGCAGCACTCGCTGCCGCCGAAGCGAAGAAGAAGGTAATCATCCACGCGAGCGATAGGGTCAGCTCGGAAACCGCACCGATCATGAACAGATAGGCACTGATCGCAAGCAACGCCCCAGTGATCGCGTAGGTGCCCGAAATCATCCGCTTGCGTCCCAGGGTGTCAAATAACGGCCCGAGGAGAAGTGGTCCGAGAAAGTTTCCGGCAGCAAAGGGTAGAAAGTACCAACCGACAGTCCTTATAGGGACGTCGAAAAAGCGCGTCAGCACCAGAGCATGCGTGAAGAAAATTGCATTATAGACGAGTGCTTGGGCGGCCATGAGGCTGAAACTCACCAGAGCACGCCCTGGATAGACCTGAAAGACTGTCTGAACCACCTCGCGAAGAGGTGTACGCTTTCGACCAATTAATTGCACCTGCGGTAACCGTTCGGTCGAATCAAGCTGGCCGCGGAACTTATCCTCAATGCCTGCAACGATAGCCTCGGCCTCATCGGGGCGGCCGTGTGTCATTAGCCAACGTGGGCTCTCGGGAATTACCCGTCGGATACCTAAAACGATAAGCGCAAGGGCAGCGCCGATCAGAAATGCTACTCGCCATCCAAGCTCAGGATCCATGATGGTCGGATCGAGGAGCAAGGTCGAGGCCAGCGCTCCAATCGCAGCTCCGATCCAGAAGGTGCCGCCAATGAGAAGGTCCGTCCGCCCACGGAACTTGGCTGGAATAAGCTCCTGGATCGTTGAATTAATCGCTGCATACTCGCCGCCGATGCCCGTCCCCGTGAAAAAACGGAATACCGCCAAGCTTTCGAAGTTCCAAGACAAACCCGTTAATGCGGTGAATAGGAGATAAACAAGAAGGGTAACAAAGAATAGTCTCTTTCGTCCAAGTCCGTCAGTGAGCCAACCGAAGAACAATGAGCCAAGAACCAAGCCTGCTAGATACAAGCTGTTCGCAATGCCAACTTGAGGGCCACTCAAGTTCAAAACTGGGCTTTTCATAAGGGCAGGCGACAAGAGGCCGGCCAGCGTGACCTCAAGGCCGTTGAGGATCCAAGTGATACCGAGGCCAACTGCTACGAGGGTGTGAAAAGCGCCCCACGGAAGCCGATCCAACCGCGCGGGAATGTCTGTTTGAATTCGGTCCGACGTATAGACCCGCTGTTTAAAGGTGGGAGCCAGTTGCAGTTGGATACGTTGGGCTAGCTCAAAAGGTCCAACAAGGAACAAAAACATTGATGTGCAAAAGACAACAAATGAAGCAAGAGATAGCGCTCGCCATAGGTAATGAGAAGACCAAAATTGGTCCATGCTCCCGGGGGAGTCATAAATCTCCCAAAGCGAAAAGTACGAAAGTACAATTAATGCAACGCAGATGCATGCGAACGCAGTTAGATATGCCTTGGTCTCCCAGGGCGTCTCCTTTTCGTATATATATGCTCCAATGAAAACCACAAAGAACAAAACCGCAACGAAGATCAATGCTCCGAGCGCAACGCCCAATATCGTTCCCAAAAGTACGTCTACCAAAATATTCTGTGTCATGGCGATGCCAGGGGCGCTCCAGCTATGGTTCGTCCAAATTTCAAGATCCACTGCGAGACCGGGTAAGCTATCACCAACAACAACATAATCGTCAGCGCAAGCATGTAGCAGTCGAAAAAATCATCCGCGTTTTGCGGGCGGAGGAGCTCAGTTGACATCCAACGGCCGCAAGACATTATCAACAGGAGCGACAAGATAGTGAGGGTAATTAGTATTATCAGTGTCAATAGTGGTGCTACTGGTATGACTGGAGCAATCGGTGTGGGCGCAGTTATTAATGCCGGACGCAGCAACAACAGCAGAGCCACACCGGCAAGTGCCCCCATGACGATGCCGGTGAGCGCTCCCGCAATGGATGATGATAATCCCCTCTCGCTGTAAGCGACGATTATGGCCACAAAGACCGCCAGCACGATCGCGACGATGACTCCTGAAAGCTTCAGCGAACGCGGAACTCCAGCATCGACATTGACCTGAACGAAAGTCGGCTTGTCGGTCGGCCCGACGTGCTGAATATCGGGGGGCGCGCCCTCGATTTTCTCGAATGCAGGTTCCAGTTCAGGGGGCGCAGGCCTGTCCACGCCTTTGATGAGACGCCGTCTCGCTTCATCCTCGGAACAGTTGGTGAGATCGATGCGGCTCAGGTCCCCCAGCAGAGGCGGCATTTTGGATGTTGGCCTGACAATGACCGGGATGACCGACCCCTTCGTCCCGTCCGGGTCGTTCCAAATCTCGGACGCCCATTCCATCGGCGAATAGCGTGACGGCACGTAATCGGGCGAAATGACGGCGATCAAGCGGTCAGCAAAGGCGAGCTCGGTATTCGTCCAGCGCGGGACGTTGCCGCGCGCCGGGATCTCCCAGTCATGGACCGCAACTTCATGCCCTGCCTCCTTGAGGATCCAAGCAATCCAATGCGCCTTGGTTTGATCGGCCGAATTAAAGCTGATGAAAAACTTCTGTCCCATCGGAGTTACCGGGAGGAATTCAGCGGACCTCAGTCGTTAGTTGGGAGATTATCGTAGTTTTCTAAATAATCAAAAGCCTGTTGGGGGCTCCAGCCCAAAGCCGGACTGACGAGGACGACGGGCACCACCGCGGGGGTCCCTGCGACCGACACCCAGGCCAAAGGCGCCATCGCGGTGCAGTCCTACGGGCTGACCGCCACGCAGACCCTGTACAACGGCTTCCAGACGGCGACCCGCACGCGCCAGGCCGAAGGCCAAGTGTTCTCCGCCCGCGAGCAGTTGCGCACGACCGAGCAGACGGTCCTGCTCAGCGCCGCCACCGCCCACATGAACCTGTTGCAGACCGCGGCCATCCTCGAGCTGCAGCGCAGCAACGTGAATGTGCTCGAGGTGACGCTGCGGCAGACGCGCGACCGCTTCACCCGCCGGCGAGGTCACGCGCACGGACGTGGCTCCAAGAACGACCCTCTCCCGATCATCATATGTCAATCGTCAGGCCCGATGAGTTTGCGGGTGCGATCGTGCAGTCATAGTTATAATTGCTCTGAAAATCTGACCTATTCCAAACCGTCGCATTTTCCTGATTGACGTTGAAATAGAGCATCTTCGACCGTTTGGGGTCGTTCATCAGAATGCGTGCAACGGTTTCGCGGTCTGGGTGATTATGCTTCGTTCCGTCAGTCGATATGGCGAAGCGCGTGCAATCGAGCATCTTCAGAAGCGTTGGCGAAGTGTTGGCCTTGCTGCCGTGATGGCAAAGCTTGAACAGGTCGAGCCTCATCCGGTTCGTGTCGCTAAAGCCGAGCTTGCTGAGGGACCGCTCGATAACGCCCGGATGCGCGTCGGCCCCGAGCAGCACCCGTCGCCCTCCGAACTCCGCGAGAAAGGAAATGCTCGCCCCATTCGGCTCCGCCTTGTCCTCGATGAAAGGCTTTCTAGCCAACGCTTCGATGTTTAGGGGTGACAGCGCCTCAAAATCGCCGCGCGCGCGATCGGGGGCTTCGTCTGGATCGAGCGGCCGGAGGTTTGCCTTGGCGAGTTCCTTCATCCAAACCGGTTCAAGCGAGGCAAGTTCTTGATCGCCAGGCGACAACAGCCTGATCTTGAGGCCGCCCGCGAGTTCGATCGTCTGTAGCGCCGCTGGGCTATCGACCGAAACGATCCCGTTCGGGCCCAACGCTCGGTTCCAGGGCCAGTGAAAGCGAAGGATGCCGGCTGAGAGCTTCTCGCCCTGCTTGGCGCTCAGGGTTTCGAGGCCCTCCACCTTGCTGAGACGCGCTTCGGCATTCTTCAAGTGATGCCAAGCGTTGAACCAAACGTCCGCGGGTGCGAACGGCGCCGTCGCTTCTTTCAACAGCGGAATCGCGCCTTCTATGTGATCGGCGTCAATGTGGCTGATCACAAAAAGCTCGAAGCGGCCGATTTTTTCCAACGTGGGCCGTAACTTCTTGTAGTCATTTGTGCGGCCGAGATCGATGAGTGCGTGGTGGAGATTGCCTACCTCGCCCCAGGTCAGCACTAGCGCATCGCCGTCCGAGGCTGGATGCATGGTCAAGCGAAAGACGCTCATTCACTTACGCTCAGACGGGTAAACGCAACACAGTGAAGGCGCGAGTCGGGTCACACAGCTGCGCGACGCGGCGAGCGTTTTTGGCGGGGCCGGCGGTGTCTGGGTCGTCGCCAAACGCAGCAAGGCCTTGCGCAAGCCAATCTACCGCGAGCGAGTACACCGGGACGCCACGACGATAGGCATCGAGGAGCTGCGTTTTTGCCTCAACACGCCAAGCTTCGAAATTGTTACGCGATAGCAGCAGCCTCGCCACGATTACCGGGCCGTCTGGCAAGCCCGGAAACCAGTTGGTAAGATTCTGGAGCCACTGCTCTGGGATTTGCGCTTCGTCGAGCCGGCCGGTCGCAACGGCTACCAAAGCGCCAGCAGTAGCCGCAAATGGGTTCTCGACCTTTTCCAACACGGCGTCTCTGATTTTGCGCTCTTTCATTAGGGCGTCGAGCACTGCCGCGCTTCGCTCAAAATCGCGAAGGGCCAGGAAGGCCAGAAGACCGGACCATTGGCTCATTGGAACCACAGACGTTACGTGTGAGGTCGTGGTTCTCGCTAGCGCATCGACGATCAGTTCCGGTATCCAGGGGTCTTCCAGATGTTTGCCCAAGATGCCGAGGCTGGGGACTGCAACGATCTCGCGCCAGGCGGGGCCGGTGACCGCCGCCCAAGTCGGTTGATCAGCGAGCTCGGCCGTCGCCGCGCGCTGTCCACGGCGTGCCGGGAGTCGGCACGTTTCTGTATCGCTGATCGCTAACGCGAGGCCATTGTCGCTTTGATCTACCGCGCCGATCGCAAGCGCTTGAACATTGTTGTTGGGGGCTGCTCCCGGAAAATCGCCTGGCAGCCCCGGCAAAAATGGAATCGGCGCGGCCAAGAGCATGCCATTGGATAGCTCCGAAGCTAGGATTTTTTCATTACCGGCACCTAGCTCTTGGAGCCATGCGCGCGCCGCAGGCTCCCAAATCTGGATGCTCCCCTCTGACCTGGCGCCCCGAAGGTCGACACGCTCGATTTGCCTTAAATCACGCGGTATGCCCGGCAGATCGAGCTTCACATCAACCATCGCGCCGGGCTTCACCTCTATCTCTCGAGAGCGGGTCCGGCCATTTGGTGTGGCGAGGCTGACGGTGTACCGGCCGGGCTCGATTTCAAGTGAGGCCTCCGATCCGTCGGAGGAAAGGACGACCGTTTTCGCGCTGGCCGTGTCGTTGCCGCGTCGATTCAGGGTGGCAACGACGCTCGCGAGGACCGGCGCACCTCTGGCGGTGGCGTGGTCACCGCGTCTTTCATATTGTCCTCCGCGCATGCCAGATCGGGAAATTGCGGACAGGACGATCCGTCCCCGCCTGGAGCCTGTGCCCTGACCGCGAAATCCCGATGATCGGGTCACCCTCAAACGCTCTGGCAGTTCTCTAAACGCCACAGGTGGCAAGGGCTCCATCTCTATCTTGCCAATCATTCCGCCAGCTGCGTCGATCGCCTCTATGGTGCGCGCCTGGTACTTGGGCAGTTCCAGGCGAGCAAACGGCTCCGCGCCGGCGACCCCGATCACTTCCTTAATCAATGTCTGACCATCCATCACGCGGATGCGGCTGGTCGAGAAATCGTGCTTCGCCCCCAACGACACGAAAACCGTAGTCATGTCAGTCGGCGCGGCCACGGTAATCACGAACGGCGTCGATAGCTGGTTTTCGGGGTGCTGCAGCGGCTCACCGTCCTGCGCGTACAGACCAAGGAGGCGGGCCGCGGTGAGTCCTAGCCCATAGGTATCAACGGCCCAATCGTCGTTAGGCGAGGCCGCAAGGCCCCTGAGCGCATCCAAGAGCGCTTGGGCGAACAACGTCGGCGCATCTTTCCGGCCGTAAGCCTCGGCGCCAAGACCAGTCGAGCGCAGGACGTGTGGCCGGCGGGCCGCGAGGCCGGGGGTTGCCGCGGGGTTGATCAGTCTCGTCCCAAACTCCTGATCGAAGCGAAGACCGAGAGAAGTGGGTGTCCGGCAGCAATCGAAGATCAGCAGTTGTTGCTCGGGATCGACGTTCGCTAGCGACTCGATGAACTGCTCAATTTCGGACATGCCGGCAGTGGCGTCGTCCTCGTCCGTTCCATAATCCTCCAGCAGGAACGCCGTGCGTCGACCGAAGCTTTCCCCGTGGCTCGATAAGAATAAGAAGAGCAAGTTCTCCGGATGGGTCCGGGCTCGCGCTGCCCATGCCCTCACGGCTTTTTTGACGTTGGTGAACGTCGCGCGGGGGACGCTCGCGCCTTCGACATCAGAAAGCGCGCCGCCCGGAAGATCAGAGAGGAGGATCCCGAGGCTGCCTAGGGGCTTGCCGGGATTCTTGAAGCCGTCAGATCTGCGCCCTAGGGCGCCGTCCAGAAACCATTCTGCCATTGTCCGCGCTGCAATTGGGGGCGAACTGACTGGCGACACGCGATTGGACGCGTACTGGCCAACGCCAACGATAAGAGCGTGAGTGGAAGGACATGCCGACAGCGCTGGATCAAAATAAACGACCCCATCGTCCCGATCCGCTTTCGAGGTCGTGATGCCCATTCGCACTGGCCCCGTTGTCAGGAAACACCTACAGCGCAGCCTCGGCCTAGCTCACACGCAGCGCATTCGCCGGCGAAAGGCCTTGGTAGTCCGCCCGCTCGTCGATATTCGGCGTTGCGGATCAGCGAACCATCAGGAATAGCGCGCCGACGCACCAAATTCATGGGCCGCTCCTCTTTATGAAGAGCACAATTGTAGTGTCTCTTTGGAATGAACAGGAAACCCGACCAGGCCGGAGCGAGCGATTTGGGTATAGCCGCGTTGGGGCTTTGGGGAAACGCATCGGCTGTCTCACCTTCCGGCACGATATTCACATTCGCAACGTCGCTTGGCTGGGGCCCTCATCTCGCGTACGACAATGCGCCGATCGGCACATCCCTTATGATCGGCGTCCGAAAGGAGGAACCATCTCGAATTTTAGAAAGGACAAAAAATCCTAGTAAAAATCCAACACCGAATGTAAACGGAAGACCGATTGCGATTGGAACCTTATCCATCATACCGACGTGGAATCCCCAACGGTTTGTTGCCCAAATCACCAAAAACACAGCCGCCCAACTGGTACCAAATACCAGGCCATCAAGTACACGCTTTTGTCGCTCCGACGATATTGTGCCCCACATCGAATCCTGAGCGAGCAAGGCTGTGATCGCTCCGGTAACCCAAGGCATAAGCGCGAATATTAGATTATTTCGGGACAATAGCATAAATGTAGAGATCGATCCCTGGTGCCGCGCGCGCAATTCGAAGTATTCAAACGTCTCTCTGACTGGAAGTATCAATAGGACCGCCACGAATCCAACGGTCAAAATAAACGTGATGGGCATACCACCGAAGATGCCTGGGTTTGCAAATGCGTACCTCAGTTTAAGATGATAAACGAGTAAAAAATTGCAGAGAACGTTTAGAGACGAAACGACGAGTATCTTAGGAACTGCGATCGCTGCGCTGCCTATTGTCGAAACTCCAATGATGCTAAACCATATTAACGAGCAAACGATCAAAATCACTACAGCAACGAGCACAGAGGGAACAATACTTGGGGGCGGTTGAACAATCTTGAAGCCTATAGCTTCTAGTTGTCGCCGCCGACGGAAAAAATTCCATTCATTCGAAAGCACACCACGAACAACAAACAACAAAAGGCGATCTAGAAACAAGTCTATATCCTTCCGCAAATCCTCCATCATCGTGCCAACTGCGGTTTGGGCGGCGCTTTGCAACCTGTAAAGAGGTTCACTTTTTGCGGACATTGCCAACGCATTTAGCGTATGCCAATCATCGGAATGAGACCTTGATCGACCGACCTCTTCCATAATCGCACTATTGATTCTTGTCATACTCTTGACCGCGCGGATAATCTTAAATGAGAGAAGATCAAAGGTTTGCAATAAAGAGCCGTATGCCTCTGAATTCCGCTGCATAAAGGTACGGTATTGGTGCTCCCACTTCTCCAAGTGGTGCATAATAGCTGTGATCTTCAAAAATCGCGCCTGGATGACCGTCGCTTGCACCGCACGGAAATCGTCCGTCAAAAAGCCGATGCGAGCCAACTTGCGCTGCACTATCGCGGTATCCTCCTCCAATACCTCAAAAGGTGCGATGGCTAAAATTTCTTTGAACCGATATGCGTAAGCCGGAATCCCCACCATCCTATGGCAGAAATCTCGCCAGGACGAGGGAATCCAGGGAAGCAGCCATACGCCGATAAGTATCCAAACTGCTGTAATTGGAGAAACAAATTCGGCTACCAATATATAAAGCGTAACAAACGGAAAAATAAAACAAATGATACCCGCGTAATATAAGACGGCCCTCGTGTAGGAGCGTGTTCCTTTTAGGCTATGGAACCTGAACCGATAGAACAACGAGATAAGAAGAACGCCTCCGACATAGTCGAGGTGGTCGCGTGCCAACCAAGGCCATTCGGTAATCATCCCTGACCTTCATTTCGCGCGTTGCAAGTCATCTGTCCGGCTATTTTCGCCCGCAGTGCCATCAAGTCCGCATTTCCCGGCGCGAGTGTAATTGCCTGGTCGATGTCGGCTAGAGCTTCGGTATACCGTTCCAACTGAACTAACGCAGTGGCCCTTGACATGAGATATTTAGGTTCCACCCTGTTCAGTTTAATGGCCGCGCCAAAAGCATTTATCGCATCCTTCAAGACGCTCGGATTTTCGCCCGAACTGGCGAGTATGTTATGAACGATACCCTTCACCCAGTGATATTCAGCAGTATCGGGCCTAAGCTTAATTGCCTCGGCAATGTCGGACAAAGCAAGTTCATAGAATCCCACTCGCGCATACAAATTGGAACGGCGAATTCGGTATTCGGGCTCGTTCGGATCCAGCTCAATCGCAGAGGACAGGCTTGCGGCAGCTTTCGGTACTTGATTCTGTCCCAACTGCGTTCGACCGAGGTCGTAGTAAACTCGAGCGGCCAAGCGCTGATCAGCTTTGCGTTCCTCTATCAGGTTCCGACCAAGCCGCGGTAAGGTTTTAAGGTCGTCAGTGGTTTTTTGGTCAGTACCGATGGGCTGCATGAACTCGTTGAGTTTTTCGTCTGATTGAGGCTCGACTTTCTCCGTTGGAATGTCGCTTGCTGGTGCGACTCCATCGCGGGCCAGAGTGGGCGAGGCAGCTGCAGCGGTGAGGTTAGTTACTTCGAAGATCCTGCCGTCGGATGCACGCATATACAAGACTGGAATGGCCCACTCTATGTCTGAATCGTTCTTTATGAATTTGCGGGCGATCGTCACCGCGGTATCTACGGGATAGTTATTGGCAAGCGATTTGTAGAATCCTTCAGCTAGTCTTATGGCGGCTTTATCGCGGATCCGAAACTGCATGGCGACAACGGCTGGCAATCCTGAGCGAATGAGCGCAATCGCCGGACTTCCGAACTTGTCTCGGATATGCATTTTCGCGCTCTCGCAGCAATTTAGAACCGCCAATCGAAGGGATCTATTAGGAGTGCTCAGGAGAACCGCCAAATCCGAAGCAAACTTTTTGACTGGGTTGCCGTATTCATCGATGAGAACAATGAACCCAGTGTCTTCCGTTCTTCCTTCATTCGACGGGTCATCGGACTCTTCCTCGACACCTCCATGGCCGATGAAATGAAAGATATGCCAGTCATTTTCCATCAACTTACTGAGCAGATCAGATCCCGTTCCGCCCGGGACCCACTCGAAGATGACGCGCCCTTCTTGCTGAAGCTTATCGATTCCCTCAGCGATACGGCGCCTCTCTGCCGGCTCGTCCAGGCGCGGCCATTCCTCAGTCGCTGGATTTGCAATCATGCCTAAGATGCGAAGTGGACCGTTCACCCGCATTTGGCCCGCAGTACCCGCCAGGTCGAGATGTCTAACGACAGGCAACCGAAGACCGATATAACTTGGGGTCTCATTCTCGTCATAAAGATATTCCCAGGGGAGAGAAGAAAGTTCGGGAGGCTCGATACGAAGCTTTATCCTGAGATTATTTTCACCGTCACCGCTCACCACGCCTTTGCTTCGCACATACGCGTCGCGAATCGGCCCGGGCTCGACAAAGATGCTGCGAAACAGCTCGCGTCCAAAGTCCCTCAACACTCTTTCGGATTTGGACGTGGGTCCGCGATGACCTGCTTCATCGCCCCCCCGCAAAACAGCATTTTCAATTGTAAGGCGTAAGATATCGAGGTCTTTGGGATCTTCAGCAAATTTGAACTTGAGAGGACAGTGAATAGATTGCCCGCCGGGAGAGTTGAGAACTTTCCCGAAATACTCAAATGGGCGGCCTGAACTAATCTCAAGTTCGAAGTCTACCGCGCCCATCGCAGCCGCCTAACTAACTCGGCAATCCTCTTGTCTGTGGCCAAGCCCAGAGGCCATGTCCATCCACCTTGAAGGGATGATCGCACACAATTCTAAAGGTTGCAATGCCCTTCAGTCCTCCCTTAAAACGTGTATTGGTCGCCCCGCATGAACGGCCACCGCCAACTGCGAGGGCGTATAGCGCAAAACTATGCGATTGTGCGACGTAACTCTCTCCGAAGCTGATGTAAAATCTGCTACTTGATCTCTCGGACAGTGTCCGAAGACGTGCGTCGCAGTAGGCCGGCGGCCAGCGTGGACGATCTCGGGACGAGCCCATTCCGTCAGCGTCGACGCGGCTGGAGCCGCTCTGCCTCTGCAGCAGAAATTTGCGACGCGAAACAATGCAGACATCACAAGGACTTGCCATGCCACACCACTGTGGCACGCTCGCGCGTTTTTGTCCGAGAATTCCTGGGATCGTTTGACGGAGTTGGGCAAGGCTGACAGCCGGCGGCGCCTTTTGTCGCCAATTCCGTCGTCGCGGCTCGCCGGCAGCACGATGAAGACGAGCGGGCCGCAAGCGCCGCTGGCGGATGGGGCCTCCGTCTCCTGGTGAGTCGTTTCAATGAGTTACGGCACAGAACGCGGCTGTACGCACAAATTGCCCCACAGTCGGCCCCCCGTTCCTGGACGCGGTCCGTGTGCCCGCCAGTCGACAAATACTGTCACATGACAGGGTCAGGCGGCGCTGGCCGTTTTTTCATCTACATTCTCGACAATGACCGCAGTATCGTAAAATGAAATTTCCGGATGCGCACCATATCTCTGCGCGATCGTGGTTCTCCACGCCTCCGAATAGAACCGTTCGGCGGCCTCACGGCTATTCCAAAGATAGACGCCTCCTCCGGTTCGATCGTCTCCGTACAGGTAATATTTCCTGACGAGACCGGGGACGCCGCGTGCCCCTGCGGCGCTCGCCCAGCCGGAGGCATAGGCAGGAACATGGGTAGGTCCCCGAACGACCTTCTAAGCCACTGGAATTTATAGCTAGGCGTGGGTCTGCCTCCCGGTCCGGGGTTTTTGCCGCGAGTTCAAGCGCCCTGCTGACGGTCAGCACGTCGGCTTCCGCGAGAATGAGCTTGCAGACGTGCTGCCAGTGCGATCCAGTTTTTGGGAGAGGTACGCCGGACGCAACATAGCCGGGCTAGGTAGAGTCAGCGGCCCGCATATACATTTCGAGCACGTGCCAGATGATGAAGAAGACGGCGCCAGCAAGCAACAAAGTGAATTGCCACTGCTTCCACCGGCCCTTTTGTTGTGCCCACTGGAGTAGTTGTTGTGTGACCTGCGGGTCTGGCTGCACATTAGGATCGTCGCCTTTGAGTGCCATATCCACTCGGGCAACATGCGCCATGTATTCGGTTTCCTTGATAAGGATACGACTGCCGAAGTAGAGGCTCAGCGCCCAACAAATCACCGCAACACCCCATGGAATTTGTTGCCATGAGGCAACTGCCTCGTCAGTCTTATTAATCGCAAATCCAATGCAGGCACCAGTCGCAGCGAGCAGGTAGTAGTGCAGAAACCTTCGATGCACGAAACCGCGGGGCACGAGTCCAGGCTATGGATATTTGATCCAGTTAGTGGCCGCGCAGCTGATAAGAAGCACGAAACGAACGCACCGAGCCTCTCTGGGGACGACGGCAAATTGGGCGTTTTGCAAGCTGGGTGGTTTGCTCATTGGTGATTGTGCTGCATCGAAGCCGCAGCACGGAACAGCCTGGGCGGAGCATGGTCGTGCCCTGACGGCGGTTTAGCCCGGCATAACCAGACATAAATCCCTGGAGCTCCGAAGCTCGGGTGGGTTTCAGGCTTCGCTAACCCTTGCACAATAGCCTCGGTGAGGTTGACCGACGCACCATTGAAGTAGATGTATTTGACCTCCCGGCCGAGAATTTCGAGGATAAAATTATCGCCCATGTCGCAACCTCCATAGCCCACCGTCGCAGGTCATCTCCGCTTAGTTCGATCAGATCGAAGGCGTATAGAATACTTCGGCGTTTGTGCCGGCGATAGCGGATGCGGTTGAAGCTCGGCACGCCGTTGTCATCGACGGCGACGGCTGATTCTGCGGGACGCAACAAGTTTAGGGCGCTCGACGGGGGCTATAACTGGGTGTCCAGCGCGTTCAACCAATTCTGAGCTTCACTTGCAATCCAATTCTCGGCGTCATGAAGGGATTCAAAACCGCTAATGTACTGAATTCGGCCGCTTGCCCATTGGATGAAAACGCGCCAGCCGTCGCCCGCTTGCGCCGGGACGGCTTTCAACATCGTTATTTCACTCCCCCCAGCCCATCCGATGCGGAGTTAGCTCTGCCTCGCGGCAGAAATTGGGTGGATTCGACGGCCGGACGCAACATGGCCGGCATAGATAGCGGCTCTGCTACCATTTTGCTACCCAATTAGTCGGGACGCGACGGAACGGGGCGGTATGGGAGCATGGTTGCGAGCGCGGTTTATGCCCGAAAACCTTGACCAACTAGCACGCGACCGAACTAGCCGGGATAGCCGAAGGTGAACAGCATGACCGCTCAGTTCCAGCCGAGCGCCTTCCACGACAGATCCGGCAAGGTCTCCATGTAGTGGATCGTGTCCATCTTGATGTTTTGGTTGGTCTTATCGAATTCGACGCTGCCGGTCACACC
>Ga0306923_10002905_pt1 | contig 15924 bp, 15 predicted proteins | sample sta12Can44000108_FD_203841 | JGI IMG/M metagenome (GOLD analysis project Ga0306923, IMG submission 203841) | Lab enrichment of tropical soil microbial communities from Luquillo Experimental Forest, Puerto Rico - statanox.12C.anox.44.000.108 (v2)... | ecosystem: Environmental > Terrestrial >... | reverse complement strand
TCGTGGAACGCCGGGCCGTAATAGGGCTCGGGAATCACCTTGCGGATATCGTCGCCGATGACGACGCGATCCACGCCCGTGACTTTCTTCGCGGCGCCGACGTCGATGTTGCGGACGCGGCCGTGCGGCACGGTCGCGCGCGCGATCTTGCCGAAGAGCATGCCGGGCAAGCGCAGATTGTGCACGTAGTCGGCGCGGCCGGTGACCTTGGCGCGCACTTCGAGGCGGGGAAGCTCTCGCCCGACCTGCTTCATCGCGAGACCTACTGGCCGCCTTCGGCCAAGGCCTGCCGCACCGCGCGGCGCACATAGACGCGCAGGAGTTCGCGCTTGTAGGCGGCGGAGCCATGGGCGTCAGCGAGGATTTGCGCCTCGGCGGCAGCCGCGTCGCCGGCGCGCGCCAGCGCGGCAACGTCAGGCGCGGCGCCCTGCAGCGCCTTCTCCGCCGACGCCATGCGGGTGACCTTTTCGGTCGCGGCGCTGACCACGACGATCGGATTGCGGATGGCGCCGCTCTGCATCGCAAACGAGACGGCAACACCGAGCGAGGGCCAGTCGTCGGCGGTGCGCGACGTGACTTTCATATACGCGGCCATGCGCCCGTCGAGCGCGGGGACGGTCACCGCGGTGATCAGTTCGTTCTTCTCCAGCACCGTGTCGTAATAACCGGAATAAAGCGCCTCGACCGGCAATTCGCGATTGCCCGTCGGCCCAGCGATGGAAACCTTGGCAGTGAGCGCCGCCAAGACCGGCGGCAAATCCATGTGCGGGTCGCCGTGCGCCAGCGCGCCGCCGACGCACGCGACGTTGCGTATGCGCACGTTCGACAGCGTGAGCAGCGCGCGCTTGAGCACCGGCAGGCGCGAGGCAACATTCGGATCGTGCTCGAGGTCGCTCAAGGTCGCCATGGCGCCGATGCGCAAGGCATTGCCGACGACGGCGATGCGCGAATATTCCGGCTCGATGCCGTGCAGGCAGACGAGCCGCGTCGGCTGGAACACGCCGGCCTTCATCATCAGCATCAACGCGGTGCCGCCGGAGACGGCGCGGACGGTCGGCTCCTCCGGATCGAGCAGCGCAACCGCCTCCTCGAGCGACTTCGGCTCCACCATTTCAAACGGAATCATGCGCGGCGCTCTCCCGGCGGTTTTCTTGACGTTTCAGTTGGCCGTCATGCTCAGTACATGATCGGCGACTTCGGCGCGGGTGCCGACCCAGATGTCCGGCGCGGCGACAGCCTGTTCGATAATCTTTTCGTAGAAGTGCGCGCCGCGATGATGGCCGAAGATGTGAGCGTGGCTGGTGACGTCGATGATGCGAAGCTCGTCGCTGCCCGCACGCGCGATCTCGATCACCTCGTTGAACGCTTCCAGCATCGCCTTCGGCGGATGGCCGTATTTCATCGACGGCATGTCGTTGACGTCGTAGCTCAGCGGGATAGCGACAATCTTGCTGTTGCCGTGGTTGATCACATACGGCAGGTCGACGTCGAACACGTCGCCGAACCAGCGGTAGCCGGCTTCGGCGAGAAGCTTCGGCGTGGTGAGCTTCGAGGTGCCGCGCGGCGACAGCCAGCCGACGATTTTTTGGCCCGCGGCCTTTTCCAGGAGCGACGTGCAGCGGGCGATGTTCTTGCGCTCGTCCTCGTCTGACAACAGCGCCGGGATCACGTCCATCGCGTAGGAGTGCGACAGCACTTCGTGGTCGCGGTCGGCGATCGATTTGATCGTATCGGGCGCGCGCTCGGCGATGATGGCGTTGGTCATGACGCTCGCCTTGGCGCCGTGGCGGTCGAACGCGTCCATCAGGCGATGGATGCCGACCTCGACGCCATAGGCGGCCCAGGACATCGCCATCGTATCGAGCACGCCGGCCGGTAGCGGATTGCCCATGGGGCTGATGCCGGGCGCCTTGCCGTCCGACCAGGCTTCGAGGCAGACGTTGAAGATGACGGCGATGCGCTTGCCGTTCGGCCAGACCCAGTGCGGCTTGGTTTTCATGTCCATCCCCGGCAGGCGCGCAGGCGAGATCGTCGCCTTCGCCGGGGCAAGTTTAATCACACTCGGGATTGTCCCGTCGAGGCGCGCTATGCATTGACCGTGCGCGGGCTCATGCACCAGGCGCCGGCCAGCACCAGGAGCGCGATCAGTGCCGGCGCGATGGCGAGCACGAGGCTCACCGCGGCGACGGCCGCGGTCGCCGCCCAGCCAATCGACGAGAACGCTTCGGAGAAGGTCGCGATCCGCGACGACACCTGGCGACGGCGGAACTGGCTGCGTTTGGCCTGGCTGCGGAACCAGAACTGGATCGCAGTCGCCGCTGTGGTGGCGATGAGGGTGCCGGCTGCCGCGACCAGCGCGTGCCTAGGCGAAGCGATCACGAGCACCGCGAGAAGCGGTGCGAAGACAAGCGCGATAGCGCCGAGAACCGCTTCGACCTTGGCGCGCAGGATGAAGCTCTTCGGCACCGGTGCGGTGGCGACCAGATCGGGTGCGTCCTCGCCCGAGATTGCAAGCCAGGCGAGGCCGCCGGCAAGCTGGCCGGCCGCCATGACCAGCACCGGCACGAGCAGGTTATAGGCGCTGTTGCCGTCGTCGAAGCTGCGCCACAGCAAGACCGCCGGCGGAATGAGATAGAGCATCTGCATGAAGGTCTGGGAGACGAGCCACGGATCGCGCCGCAGCAGCATCCATTCCTTGTGGCGCAATGCGCGCCGTGGCGACGTCGGCCTGAATGCGACCTCCCGCGTCCGCCGCACGGTCGCGGCGCTGGTGCCGGCTGCGGCGACGGCGTAATCGCCGAAGCGCGGCGACACCACGACGATGGCGATAGCAAGCAACGCCAAGCTCGCGGCGAGCACGGCAATAAGTGCGACCGGATCGCCCATCGCGGCGCGCGCCGGCCACCACGCAATGCTGTCGGGGCTGGGCGCATGTGCGAGCACCGCTTGCGACTGCAACACCGTAGTCCGCGAGAACGTGCCGTAGGACAGGATCGCGGCCACCTGCAGGCCGATCACAAAGGCGGCGCCAATCACCGCGGCGATGACTTGGGCAACCAGCCGCGTGCGCTTCGGCCCGATCAGGCGGAACAGCGCCACGGTGAAGCCGACCGCGAGCGCGGTCGCGGCCGCGCCCATGGCGACGATCAGCGCGTAAGCTCCCAGCCAATGCCCACCGCCGCGCACTACCAGAATGTTGATGAACGGCGCCGCCAGCGGCAGCGCCATGGCCGCAACCGAGAGCGCGATCGTGGTGATGCGCACGGCAAACAGCCGGTCGGCACTGACGGGCGAAGCGAGAATGAGATCGAGATCGGAACGCGAATAGAACGCCCGCGTCATCGACTCCATGGCCTGCGAGATCATCAAGAGCCAGGACAACAAAATGGTCGTCGTGATCGCCACCAGCGTCGATGTATCCGGAGCCGCGTCGGCATAGGGGCCGATCATCCAATAGGCGACGAAGTGCAGGAAGATCGCGAAGACCAAAATCGCGAGGCAGACGCGGCGCAAGCGCTCGCGTCGGCCGGCGGTGATCATGGAAAGCCAATCGCGCCAAGCGAGCCGCGCCTCGTGGCGTGCGAACCAGATTGCCGTACCCGGCGCCACGGTCATGCCGCCTGCGCCTGCTCGGCCACCAGCGCGAGGAAAGTGTCTTCGAGGGTCGCGCTCGCCGCGCCGCCGAGGCCGTTGCCGGCTTGCTGCCGCAGCTCCTCTAGCGTCCCTTCAGCAATGAGCTTGCCGTGGGCGATGACGCCGATGCGATCGGCCATACGCTCGGCCACTTCGAGAATGTGCGTCGTCATGATGATGGTGCCGCCGGCATCGACGCGCTGGCGCAGCACGTTCTTGACCTGACGCGCCGAGCCGGCGTCGAGCCCGGTGAGCGGCTCGTCGAGGATGATCACCTGCGGGTCGTGCACCAGCGCGCCGGCGAGCGCTACCTTCTGGCGCATGCCTTTCGAGAATCCCTCGCAGCGTTCGTGCGCGTGCGGGGCGAGATCGAGCCAGCCGAGCAATTCCTCGGCGCGCGCCTGCGCCGGCTCGGGCGCGATGCCCCACAGGCCGGCGACGAATTCCAGATATTCGCTCGGACTGAGCTTGTCATAGATCATCGGCTCGTCGGAGATCCACGCCATGATCTGCTTCGCCGCCACCGGATCGGCGAGTGCGCCGATGCCGGCGACCGTGATCGTGCCGGAGTCAGGGCGAAGGAGGCCGGCGATCATGCGCAAGGTCGTGGTCTTGCCGGCGCCGTTCGGTCCGAGCAGGGCATAGAACTCGCCGGCGCGCACCGCGAGATCGAGGCCATCGACCGCGGGACGCTCGAAGCGCTTGCTGAGACCGCTGATCTCCAGCGCGAGCCGTGTCGGGGGCATGACGTGCTTCATGGCGATGGCCTCACGCTAAGGCAGAGAGGTTTCGACCCAGTGAATCGGTGGCGCAAATTGCACACGGTCAGTTTAGTTAAGCATGATCTTACCCGAAAACCGGCACCCGCGTTTCGGGATCATGCTCTAAAGCGTGATCCGATCGACCTCGGCAAGGTCCGCTGGGGAAAATGTCCAACTCACCGCGGCAATATTTTGCTCGATCTGCTCCGGCTTGGTGGCGCCGGCAATGATGCTCGGAATATAGGGCCGGCTGGCGAGCCAGCTCATGGCGAGCTCAAGCAGCGTGCGGCCACGCTCGGCGACGAAGGCTTCGAGCGCCTCGACCAGGCCCCAGTTCCGCGCATTGATAAACACGCCTGCGCCGCGCGGCGGATTGCGGGCGAGCCGCGTGCCCGCCGGCATTGGCGCGCCCTGTTTGTACTTACCGGTGAGCAAGCCACTCGCCAGCGGGAAATATGGCAGCAGCGTTACGCCGTGCTTTCGCATCGCCGGCAGGCGGTCTTTTTCCAGTCCGCGCTCCAAGAGACTGTACTCGTCCTGCGCCGTGACGAATGAAATAAGCTTGTTGCGCTCCGCTACGGTGAGCGCTTCCGCAATCTGCGCCGCAGACAAATTCGAGCAGCCGATGGCGCGCACCTTACCGGACTTCACCAAATCGTCGAGGGCGCGCAAAGTCTCCTCGATCGGCGTCTGCGCATCGGGACGATGCAGCTGGTAAAGATCGATCCAGTCGGTCTGGAGCCGCTTCAGGCTCGCCTCGACCGCCTGCACGATGTAGTGCCGCGACGCGCCACGCAGTTTTCCCGCATCATCCATGGCGAGGCCGAACTTGGTCGCGAGCACGATATCCTTGCGCCGTGGGCCCAGCGTCTTGCCGAGAATCTCCTCGGAGCCGCCGCGGTTGCCGTAGGCGTCGGCCGTGTCGATCAACGTGATGCCGCGATCGAGCGCGCGGTGAATGACGAGCTGTGAAGACTCGAGATCGATGCGGCCGCCGAAATTATTGGCGCCGAGGCCGACGAGAGATACCTCGATGCCCGACGCGCCGAGCTTGCGTTTCTCCATGCGTCGTTGCGTCAGCCGCTGACGTTGTAGGCGGCGATCGCCGCCATGTTGACCAGCTGGCTGTCGTTGGCCGAGAGCGGCACGATCTGCACCGAACGATCGAGGCCGACCAGCATCGGGCCGATCACGGTGGCGCCGCCGAGCTCCTGCAGCATCTTGGTCGAGATTGAAGCGGAATGGAACGCCGGCATCACCAGCACGTTGGCCGGGCCCGACAGGCGGCAGAACGGATAGGCTTCGCGCAGCTCCATGTTCAGGGCCACGTCGGCGGCCATGTCGCCGTCATACTCGAAGTCGACGCGTCGCTCGTCGAGCAGCCGCACCGCCTCCTGCACGCGCTCGGAGCGCTCGCCTGCCGGGTGGCCGAAGGTCGAGAACGCAAGCAGCGCGAGCCGCGGCTCGTAGCCGAGCGAGCGCGCCACGCGCGCCGCCTCGACGGCGATGTCGGCGATGTCGCTAGCATCGGGCATCTCGGTCACCGCGGTGTCGGCGACTAGCACGGTGCGGCCGCGAGCGATGACAAGCGACACGCCCATCACCCGGTGGCCGGGCTTCGGATCGATGCAGCGGCGCACGTCGTTCAGAGCCACGGAGAAATTGCGGGTGACGCCGGTGACCATGGCGTCGGCGTCGCCAAGTGCCACCATGCAGGAGGCGAAATGATTGCGGTCCTGGTTGACCAGGCGCTGGCAGTCGCGCTGCAGATAGCCCTGGCGCTGCAGCCGCTCGTACAGATAAGCGGCATAGGCGGAATTGCGCGACGACATCGCCGCGTTGATGATCTCGATGCCGCCGCCGAGCTCCACGCCGAGCGCCTGGGCGGTTTCCTTCACCCGGCGCTCACGGCCGCACAGCAGCGCCGTGCCGAGTCCCTGGTGCACGAACGACGCCGCGGCGCGGATCACCTGCTCCTCTTCGCCTTCAGCGAAGACGACGCGTTGCGGCTTCCTGCGCAGATGCTGGAACACCCGCTGCAGCACGCCGGCGATCGGATCGCGGCGGCTGCGCAATTGCGCCTTGTAGGCCTCCATGTCTTTGATCGGTCGCCGCGCTACGTTGGAATCCATGGCGGCCTTGGCCACCGCGGCCGGGACTTCGGAGATGAGCCGCGGATCGAACGGCACGGGAATGATGTAATCGGGGCCGTATTTCGGCCGCGTGCCGTAAGCGGCCGCAACCTCGTCGGGCACGTCCTCACGGGCGAGGTTGGCGAGTGCGTGGGCGGCGGCGATCTTCATCTCCATGTTGATGGCGCGGGCACGGACGTCAAGGGCGCCGCGAAAGATGTAGGGGAAGCCGAGCACGTTGTTGACCTGGTTCGGATAGTCGGAACGGCCGGTCGCCATGATGGCGTCGGTTCGCACCGCGGCGACTTCTTCGACGGTGATTTCCGGATCGGGATTGGCCATGGCGAAGATGATCGGCTGCGGCGCCATCATCTTCACCATCTCCTGAGTCACCGCGCCCTTGACCGAAACGCCGAAGAACACGTCGGCGTCGATTATGGCCTGCTCCAAGGTGCGTGCCGACGTCTTCACCGCATAGGCCGACTTCCACTGGTTCATGCCTTCCTTGCGGCCTTCGTAGATGACGCCCTTGGTGTCGCAGAGCACGAGATGTTCCGGCTTGAAGCCGATGGCGCGCAGAAGCTCCAGGCACGCGATGCCTGCGGCGCCCGCGCCATTGCAGACGAGGCGCGTACCGGCGATATCGCGGCCGGTGAGCTGCAGCGCGTTGAGCAGGCCGGCAGCGGCGATAATCGCGGTGCCGTGCTGATCATCGTGAAATACCGGAATGTCGAGGAGCTCGCGCAGCCGCTGCTCGATGATGAAGCACTCTGGCGCCTTGATGTCCTCGAGATTGATGCCGCCCCAGCTCTTGCCGAGGAGCTTCACGCAATCGATAAAATCGTCGGGGTCTTCGGTCGAGACCTCGAGATCGATGGAGTCGACGTCGGCAAAGCGCTTGAACAGCACCGACTTGCCCTCCATCACCGGCTTGGCGGCGAGCGCACCGCGATTGCCGAGCCCGAGAATGGCGGTGCCGTTGGTGATCACGGCGACGAAATTGCCCTTAGTCGTGTAGTCGTAGGCCTTGGTCTCGTCTTCGGCGATGGCCAGCACTGGCACCGCGACGCCCGGCGAATAGGCAAGCGATAAATCGCGCTGGGTTGCCATCGGCTTGGTGGCGACCACTTCGAGCTTGCCGGGCCGGCCCTGGCTGTGGAACAGGAGCGCTTCCTGGTCGGTGAAGGTGGGCCGGTTGGCGCGGCCGCCGCTGCCGTTTTTGGAAGCCATTTCAACTCCATACGCTGCACCCGGCTGACGTCACGGCGGGCGGAACGAAACCTTAGCGAAAGGAGCGGCGGTTGCTCAAGTGAGCCCGCTTTTGCGCTGCCGCGACCACGCCAGCGGCGGCCCAATCATGTTCTCCGAGGCGGTGCATTGAACAAGCCGCCGCGGCAGAGTAAGTGCTGACGAGACCCGCCTCGAATTTTCGACTGCTGGCACCGCCATGATCAGATTCCTGTTCCGTTTCGTCGGGCTGTTACTCTTGGCGTTTGCTTTCGTATTCTTCGTCTATGACGGCACTAAGAGCATCGCCAATCAGCAGCTGATCAGCATGAAGGTCAGCGACGCCTGGGCGCTCGTCGATCAGAATAGCCTCAGCGCGGCGCAGAACTGGCTGAAGCTGAAACTCGCCTGGGCGTGGGACCCATATCTGGAGAAGGTGTTTGACCTGCCGACCTGGGTCGTGCTCGGGGTCGTGGCCGCAATCCTGATCCTGCTCGGCCGCAAGAAGAAGCCGCTGATCGGCTACGCCCGGGATTGAACCGCCGGCATCATAGGCGGAATGCGTAAGGGGAGTGAAATGCCTGCCAACGGCTATGACTACATCATCGTGGGCGCCGGTTCCGCCGGCTGCGTGCTCGCCAACCGGCTGACCGAAGATTCTGCGGCGCGCGTGCTCCTGCTCGAGGCCGGCGGCCGCGACTGGCACCCCTACATTCACATCCCTCTCGGCATGGGCCGCATGCACGACTACGGCATGTTCGACTGGGGCTATGAAACCGAGCCCGAGCCGAACCTCAACAATCGCCGCATCGAGGCGATGCGCGGCAAGGTCTTGGGCGGCTCGTCGTCGATCAACGTCATGGCCTACACCCGCGGCAACCGCAACGACTACGACCGCTGGGCGCAGAAGGGTGCGCGCGGCTGGTCCTATGCCGACGTGCTGCCCTACTTCCAGCGCTGCGAGACCTTCGCGAACGGCGCCGACACCTGGCGCGGCGGCGGCGGCCCGCTCGGCACCGAATTCGCCCGCACCCAGGATCCGCTCTACGAGGCCTGGCTCGAAGCCGCCACGGCCTGCGGCTACCCGCTGACGCCCGACTACAACGGCAAGCAGCAGGAAGGTTTCGGCCGTGGTCAATTCACCATCCGGAACGGCTACCGCTCATCGTCGGCCAATGCGTTCCTGCGTCCGGCGCAGGAACGCCCCAATCTAACCGTCGCAGTCGACGCCCACACCACGCGTGTCATCCTCGACGGCACGCTCGCCACCGGCGTCGAGTACCTGCACAGCGGTGCGACGGTGCGTGCCAACGCCGCGCGCGAAGTCATTCTCGCGGCTGGCACATTCAACACGCCACAGATCCTGATGCTCTCAGGCATCGGGCCGGCGGCGCATTTGCGCGAATTCGGCATCAAAGCGGTCGCCGATCTGGCGGTGGGAAAAAACCTGCAGGACCATCTCGGCGCCTACATGACCTATACGCGCAAACAACCGGGCACCTTCCACCGCGAGATGCGGTTCGACCGCATGGCGGTGAGCATGCTCCGGGCCTACTTCTTCGGCACCGGCCCCGGCACCGTGGTGCCGGGCGGCCTGCACGCCTTCATCAAGACGCGACCGGAATTGGCGGTGCCCGACATCGAGTTCATGTTCCGCGGCACGTCGGCTTCGCCGCATCTTTGGTTCCCGCTGGTTCGTCCGCCGTTCCAGGACGGCTTCGGCATCCGGCCAACCTTGCTGCATCCCGACAGTCGCGGCGAGCTCCTGCTCAGCTCCGCCGATCCTATGAAGCCGCCGCGCATCGTCTATCGCTTCTTCACCGCGCCGAACGATCTGCCGACCTTGCGGCACGGCTTTAAGCTCGCCCGCGAGGTCGCCTTCAACAAGGCGATGGACCCCTACCGCGGCGAGGAGGTCGGGCCGGGGCTGCAAGTCAAGACCGACGCCGAGATCGACGGTTGGCTCAAGAAGGTCGTCATCACTGCGCACCATCCGGCGAGCACCTGTGCGATCGCGCCCGACGGCGTGCTCGATTCCGATCTGAAAGTGCGCGGCATCGAGGCCCTGCGCGTGTGCGACGCCTCCGCCATGCCTGACCTCGTCTCCGCCCACATCAATGCCTGCGTGCTGATGATGGCGGAGAAAGGCGCCGATCTCATTCGCGGCAAGGCGCCGCTGCCGGCGGCCGAGGCAGCATAGCCTTCTCTGCCGCGACGAGAACCGCAGTTGACCCCCTCCACGCGCATTCCGATCTTCGACGGTCACAATGACGCACTCTTGCGGCTGCATCGGCGCGCCGGCACGGACGCGGCCGCGGCATTCCTGCAAGGCGAGGACAAAGGCCATTTGGATCTGCCCAAGGCACAGCGGGGCGGTTTCGCGGGGGGCTTATTCGCAATTTTTGTCCCGTCGCCGAAGCGAAAAAGCGATTCCGAAGGCAAACCGGCGGGCGACGAAGCGCCGCGGCCCGCGGTCGATGCCACGGAGGCACAGCACGTCGTCTTCACGATGGCATCGTTGCTGTATCGGATCGAGCGGCAGTCGCAGGGGCGTGTACGCATCTGCCGCAATGTCGACGATATCGAAAGCTGCCTCGCCGACGACGTGTTGGCGGCGGTGCTTCATATCGAAGGCGCCGAAGCGATTGACGCGAATTTCGAGCTCCTTGACGTGCTGTACGCGGCGGGACTGCGTTCGCTCGGCCCGGTCTGGAGCCGGCCAAATGTGTTCGGCGACGGCGTGCCGTTCCGCTGTCCCTCCTCGCCCGATACCGGCCCAGGTCTAACGGAGCTGGGCAAAGGGCTGGTCCGGGCCTGCAACCAGTTGCGGATTTTGATCGACCTTTCTCATCTGAACGAACGCGGCTTCTGGGACGTCGCGGCAATCAGCAACGCGCCGCTAGTCGCCACACACTCCAACGCCCATGCAATCAGCCCGCATTCGCGAAATCTGACCGACCAGCAATTGGCCGCCATTCACCAATCGGGCGGCCTGGTCGGCGTCAACTTCGCGTCGAGCTTCCTCCGCCCGGATGGCCGCCAGGACAAGGACACGCCGTTGGACCTGATGATCCGGCACATCGAGCATATGCTCGAGCATGCCGGCGAGGACGGCGTCGGCTTGGGCTCCGATTTCGACGGTGCCACGATCCCAGCGGAACTCGGCGACGCCGCAGGACTGCAGAACCTCGTCCAGGCAATGCGTAAGCGGGGCTTTGGCGAGCCACTGATCGAGAAATTATGTTTTCGCAATTGGCTGCGCGTGTTGGGGCGCACGTGGGGCACAGGGCCGAACTCGCCGGCATGAAACGTCAGTGACCAGCGGGCGTCATTTATCTGCTATCTGCCCTGCCCGGCGAAAATCTCTTTGAACCGCTTGGTCCACTTGTCGCCCTGATCGAGGAATTGCGCCACGTCGACGAGGGTTAAGCCCGGCGGCGGCTCCTGCACGGTGCGGTTGGTCGGCACATTGCCGCGCTCAGCCAGAATGCGCTGGCCGTCGCTCAGGAAGAAATCCATGAACAAAGCGGCGGCGTGCGGATGCGGCGCGCGGGCGAACACGGCGATGCCGGTCGGCAACGCCACCGCCGGCGGAATGACGACGCCGTCGACCGGCGCGCCCTTGGCCTTCAATTCGTTGACGCGATAGCCGTAGACCGTGAGCCCCAGCGGCACCTCGCCGGCCACCACCAGGTTGGACAGAAGCGTGTGGCCCTTGCGCACCGACATGCCGTTCGCCGCTACGACGCTGCGGAACAGCGCCACCGTCTTGTCTTCGCCCATAACGCCGGCGACCGACATCAGCCAATTGGCGTCGTCGGCCTCGATGCCGAGCTTGCCTTTCCACTTCGGGTCGGCGAGATCGGCGTAGCTCTTCGGCGCGTCGGTGGGCTTGATCACCGTCGTGTTGAACGCCGCGGTGAAGATGCTCAGCCGCGACGTCACCCAGGGACGCTGAGCCACCACGGCTTGGGACATCAGATCGGCGAACACCGGCGACGAAATTTCCTGAAGGAGTTGCTCGCGGCGCAGCCCTTCCATCTCGGTGCCGGCGGTTTCGGCGACGTCGACATCATCGCGACCGCCGCGATGCTCGGTGACGGCGCGGCGGAGGATGTCCTCGGAGCTGCCGCGCCAGAGCTGCACCTTGAGGCGGTATTTTCTCTCGAAGGCCTCCGTGATGACGTTACTGTCCGCCACCAACGCCGAGGAATAAAGCGTAATGGTGCCTTCTTTCTTCGCGCCGTCGATCAGCATCTGCGTCCGGTCGGGGCCGGAATATTTCGCGACGTCGGCCGCGGTTTGCGCGTGGGCGTCGGGGAACGCAGCGGCAAAGCAGACGATGATCGCGAGAAACCGCATCGTCGCCGAGAGGCCTGCTACGCCGCCCGCGGCGGCAAGTTGGGAAGTTCTGCCGCGTAGACCTCGTCCATGCACGGCGCGAGACTGTGTCTGGCCAAAGCCTCGGCGAACAGCTGCCGCACCTTGGGATGCTCGTCGGCGTAATCGATCTGGGTGCCGCCGAGGCGACGGCTGATCCAGGAGATCGGCACGCCCTGGGCGTTGCGCGGCGACCAATGCTTGAAGGCGAGATAGCGTGCCGGCGCCGGCCCGGAGTTGAAATGCTGGTGAAACCACATGTTCGGCGGCACGACCAGCGTGCCGACTTGCCACGCGAAGCGCTGCGGCTCCTCGCCCTCGGGCCACATCAGCGAATAGCCCTCGCCGGATAAAATAATAACGTGCGCGCCCGGCCCGTGGGCGTGGGCCTTCTTGTAAGTGCCGATCGGAAATTGCGAGATGTGGCTCGCGATGGTACCACGCGCCATGTTGAAACGGATATGACCGCCGCCGGCGCCGCGTTCCTTGGCGCTGATCAGCGAGAGATTGACCGCATCGGGAACAAAATTGGTGCGCAGCAGAAAGCCATCCTGCTCGCCCTTGGCGGCGAAATAATCCGGTTCACCGGAGAAACGATTCTTGAAATCGTACGGACGGTTGAAGACGAAATCGAGATCGTCGTAACGGTTGATCACGGTCGGGGCGTTGGTCACCGCGACGAAGCGCGCCGGCTCGCGGCCGGAGCCGTTGAAATGCTGATACCAGCAGTTCAGCGGAATGGCGAAGATGGCGCCTTCCTTCCATTCGAAGGTGACGCGCGCGCCGGCATTGTTCCACACCGTGGTCGAGCCGCGTCCGCTTAGGATCAGCAGCATCTCCTCGTAGAGATGATGCATCGGCTCGAGCTTTTGGCCGGCTGCGATCTCGCACAGATAGCAGTCGTTGGAAAAGCGCGACGCCTCGTGATTGATGAACACGCCCTTGGCGGCGTTGCCGCGACGCGGCCAAGGTTTGACCTCGGTGGTGCGCAGGTTCGGCACATAATGGGCGCTGATGATGTCGAGCCCGTCGTTGCGCACGAAGCGCGCATAGGGCGAATCCTTCTCGGTGCGGAACTTGTCCGCGAGCTCCTTGGAAACGACGGCGTCCTGCGCCACGCGCTCCTCCCGCTGCCTTACCGCTCGAGGTGTAGCAGCAGCGGCGCGGCGGCGAAAGCCGCCGCGCGCAGCCGACGATGCCGGCTTTGCTCGCGTATGAGCCGCTCGTCCCTGCGGCGGCGCGCTAGATTTTGAGGCCGTAATAGATGACGGCGATCCCGCCGATGAGGGCGGCGACGCCGACGATCAACGGCACCAGGCGTTCGGTGGCAATCAACTGGTTCGTCTTTTTAGCCTGCAATATGTCCCATTCCTCATGGAATATCGGGAACAGCGTCCCTTGACCTTCCATTTTCTTCAGCACGGCCAATTTGGCGGCGAAATGGTCGTGATAGAACGACAGCGTCTTCCACCAGACAAAGCAGATCAAACCGAGAAAGAACAGCACGGAGGCGGTAATCAGGTTCACATGCCCGCTGAACGGCGAGTCCTTGGCGAAGGTGACCACGGCGACGAGCCCGGTCACGACGGACATGTAAAAGGTTTGCGACGTAGAATAGCGCGACCCGACCCTGCCCAGATCGGCCACGTAGGCATTGTACTGCGCCAGAAGGGCTTCCGGCGTAACTGCGTTCGCCATGATCTCGCTCCCCTCTCTTTATCGCCCGCTTAAACCCGCAACCGACGCTACGATCCGCAGCGAAGTTTCGTTGCGAGAAATTCGCCAAACGATTACACAACTTAAAATAGATGATGGGCACACTGTCAAGGAACGGCCGCGCGATTAGACAGCGTCGTGCGGCCGCACTTAGGATGCGCGCCCGGCGGGTACCAACCCTCACCGGCAAGCATCGTAAACCATGTCACGCAAGCTGACGACAAAGCGGGCGTTGGTCTTCGTCGCCGTCGCACTCATCGTCGTGCTGGCGGCGCCCTACGTCATCGCGCCGTTCTACCGGGTAATCGATCCGGTCTCGACTTTGATGGTCTGGCGCTGGCTCACCGGCGCGCGGGTCGAGCGCACGTGGCTGTCGCTCGGTCGCATGGCGCCGCCATTGCCGCTCGCGGTGATCGTCGCCGAGGACGGCACGTTCTGCCATAACCGCGGCATCGACCTTGGCGCCATGCGCGAGGCGTTGGAGCAATCCGAAGATGACTTCGCCTTATCGCGTGGCGCTTCGACTATTACCCAGCAGGCGGCGAAGAATCTGTTCCTGTGGCAGGGCCGCAGCTTGGTACGCAAGGTGCTGGAACTGCCGCTCGCGGTGTGGCTCTACCTGGTGCTGCCGAAGCGCCGCATGCTCGAAATCTATCTCAACATCGTCGAATGGGGACCGAACGGCGAATTCGGCGCCGAGGCGGCAGCGCGCTACGCCTTTGGCAAGTCGGCGCGCAACCTCAACTCCCGCGAGGCAGGAGCGCTTGCCGCCATCCTGCCCAATCCGAGGGAGCGGAGCGCGCGGATGCCAAGCGCCCTGGTGCGCAGGCTCGCTGGCCTCTATGAACGCCGCTCCGCCGACCATCCGGGGCTGGGGGCTTGCGTTCGTCCCGCAGCTGGCGGTGCGATTGCCCCCTAGCGCAGCCGATCCCGTTCTTCTATAAGCCCCGCAATCCTCAAACGATCCGAGCATCAGGAGTACGACCCCTATGGCCGTTCCCAAGCGAAAAACCTCGCCGTCGCGGCGCGGCATGCGCCGGTCCGCCGACGCTCTGAAGGCCCCGACCTACATCGAAGACAAGGATTCCGGCGAATTGCGCCGTCCGCATCATATCGACCTGAAGACAGGCATGTATCGCGGCCGCCAGGTTCTGAGTAAGAAGGCAGAGGCGTAGCAACGCCGCGATTTCCCGAGGAGAGACGCCATGTTTGTCCTTGGCTTCCCGCTCCTCCTCGTTCCGTTCGCCGTCTACAATATCGTCGCCTTCATATTCCGTCTGCCGGATGACTTCTGGACGACGCGCGCCGCTACTGTGCACATGATGTCGGGTCAGGAGTGGGTCGTGACCTGGGAAGACGTGTTGATCGCATTCGCCATCCTGCTGCTGTGGGTGGAGCTGATCAAAGCGACCCGCATCGGCATGCGATCGGTGATGGACCACATCCTCGCCATGGTGCTGTTCATCGGCATGCTGGTGGAGTTCCTGCTGGTCAAAGAGGCTGGGACTTCGACGTTCTTCCTGCTGACGACGATCGCACTGGTCGACGTACTCGCCGGCTTCGTCATCGGCATGCGTGCCGGCCGGCGGCAAGTCGAGGTCGACGTTCCGCAAGCGTGACGTACGTTATCTGATGAATCTAAAGCGAGCGCGATAGTGTACCGCCGGCCGACGGCGCCCCATTAGAGCGCGCCATAGGCGGCGACTGCTTCCTCCGGCACGGCGCGCCGGCGCCTACGTGTCTGCGGTGCCTGCGCCAAGGTCGCAATCAGATGAGCAACGAACTCCACATTGGCGCGCACCGCTGCGTGCGGCCTGGCCGTGGCGGGTTCGCCGAACGCGAGTGGCACAAGCGTGTTGCTCAAAAGAACCTCTTCTGTCCCAAAACGGGACAAGTCGAGCTTTCCCCTTCGCTGTCGGAAGCAGTGTGCCGCGGGCGGGTGCAAGCGCCCTGCGACTTTCCAAAATCTTTAGGCTCGTTCGCTAACGTTCGGCCGCTTTCGCGCCTCTCATGGCCCGCGGAACCGTCCTCGACGAGCCGATCTTGACCAACGCCGATCCGCGCCATTCGATCCC
>Ga0306923_10002899_pt1 | contig 15932 bp, 10 predicted proteins | sample sta12Can44000108_FD_203841 | JGI IMG/M metagenome (GOLD analysis project Ga0306923, IMG submission 203841) | Lab enrichment of tropical soil microbial communities from Luquillo Experimental Forest, Puerto Rico - statanox.12C.anox.44.000.108 (v2)... | ecosystem: Environmental > Terrestrial >... | reverse complement strand
CGGAACACGCGCATCTTCACGGCAGGTAACTGTGCGCCAAACACGCGGTACCGGCGGGTTGGTTCGTCAGACCCTCGCAAAACAAGTCTAAGCGTCCACAGAGGCAAGCCGACGGCGTCACTCGTATGCTCGGAAGATGCTGTAGACAATGTTCATACCGTGCGGTTCAAGATCGAACTCCTGCAAGCATCGGTTATTTTCGATGTCGTAGAGAGAGATGTGGGTCGGCTTTTCGAGCATACCTTCCTTGAAGACGCGCTTGACCCAGAGAATGTTCTCTTGAAATCGAGTCTTGCGGACACGCGTAAAGCCCACCCAGAGCTTCCCGTCATCCACTGGCAGCACACCCCGACACCACCCGAGCAGTGCGTCCGGGTCATCCATCGTCTTAAAGTCGAAGATCCTATCGATAGTCAGAGTGTCGGCGTTGGCGAGCGCTACGCGTCCGTCTACCAGAGTGAAATAGATCTTCTTGCCCCGTACGACCCCGTCGTGGGGCAATTCCAGGGCTATGTCGATTCGCTTTCCTGAGTCCGTCAGACACACGGCGTCTCGCTGATGCAGACGCGTGACCCAGAGGTCACCATCGAGCTGGAACACGAAGTTGGGATGCGACTGGTGGGGCTTCGTGCTTGCCACTTTTCGGTAATCGATGTCGCGGGAAAACCGCTGCCACCCAGGCCCGCCCAGGACGTTCCATTCCTCTATGGGGACGCCCTCAGGCGTTATGCGCACGACCATATCGAGCCCGGTACTGACAACCAGTAGGGTGCCGTCCCGGCAAGGCATGACGTGGTGGAGATCGTTGAAACAGGGCAACGAGATGTAATTGAGTTGCTCGAACGCCGGCAGCCTGAATACCAGTATCTCAGTATTGGTGCATGCGTAAAGGATGTCTCCGACGAGGGTGCCGCTCTTGAATAGACACGCCGAGTGTTGATCAGGGCGGGCGTCGCTGCTTGACTTGTATTCGACGCAGGTTTGCGCAGCGCCGGATGTAGTATCCAACTTCAGGATGAGTGCGGATTCGTATAGGTTCCACTCTGCGTGGTACCCCTTGACAAGAAGGCTGCGCTGTTTTCCGCCTAGCACGTACAGACAGGACATTTGTCAGTCACTCATGAGGTCCGATTGTCGTGGTTTCGCATGATCACACACGGGCAGGATTGTCCGAAACGCCTTCGGAACGCCGCGCCGAACGACACTGCCGGACACCAACACACGTGCAGGTCGGCAGTCATCGGAAGATTCAGTTGACCGTCAGGACGGCGGCAACGGGAACAGTTGTGAGTTCGCGGAGGCCGGGCAGCTTGGTGAGAAACTCAATTACCCTGAGGCCCCAACTGCTGCGCAGTGTCCGCTCGAATAAGACACGCCTATGCGCGCCGTAGGGTACCCACCAGGGAGGGCCTGCCGCTGCCTGATCCCCGAAGCGGCGCTCATTGAAAACCATGTTCACTGACAACTGACCTTTTTGTCATCCAAGTAAATAGACCGCTAAGCCACGCCTTGAACTCGACGGGTCCAAAATTCTCTCGATCAAGCATCCGCGGCAGAAAATACGGATTGGTACGGCGTTGCACCAAGCCCGGTTCACATGTCGCAGCAGAAACTACGCCGTTGTCACGAAGCCAGAACTCGAGATCCGGAGTATAGGAACCGCTGGGATAGCAAAAATGCGCCGGGCGGCGCGCTCCGGCGCCCTCGATGATCCTTACATTGTCTTGTAGCTCGTTAGCGGGCTGACTCGCGTCGCGCGGCACCCGGTGCCTGTGTGTGTGAAGTTGCAAATCGAGCCCTTCGGCGGACATTGTTGCGGCTTCCTCGGGACTGATCATGTGCAGAATCCTCTTTTTCTTGATGTCGCCGTAATCCACCCCTAGTTGGCCGCCGAGGCGCACGAGGAAATCCTCCTTTGCTGCCGCTGTCCACCCGCCCGTCTTAGCCGCGTGATAGATACTCCGAAATACACCGAAGCGATCGCGTTCGGACTCGAGTCGCACGTTCAGCGGAGGGTCTTCCAAATGCAGGTGTCTCCCTCTGCCTTTCCAGAGTAGGTAGGAAAGCATGGGATCAAAGACAGCATACGGCCGTATGGAATAATAGGTTGTCCAATAAAGTGTGGCGGGGTAGCCGAATTCGCGCAGCATCGGCCAGGCTCGCAGATAGACACTGCTTTCGCCATCATCCAGCGTCAGGGCAACGGCGCGTTCCGGTAAGCGGCCAGACCTCACGCCCTCTAGAGCCTCGTCGAGAGGCATTACATTACAGCGAGTAGATCGCAGCAACTCGAGTCGAGAACGAAAGGTGTGCGGCGAGACACAAAGGCTGGGACTCCACACGTGCTCATCGTCGAGTGATACCTGATGCCAACAAATTATCAGCAGTCGCCTGGCGCGCCATCCCGAGCTTAAGACAGCGCCATTAAGACCCGAGTGTTCCGCGGCACGCAGCAGCCCGAGCCGGATTGGTCGAATGAAAGACATTGCTAAAGAGTCGCTGATAGGCGTTTGCAGACGTGCCGACGCTTGCTGAGGGTTCGCGGCCACGCCGCGTACACGAAAACCATCCGTTCCAGTCGGACAGCCATGATACTTTGAGGCCAGTTGGCCCACCACACAATGGCATCTTTGGATCAGCTTTAGGTGCGATTTGCAAGCGGTTCCACCCGTCCCGTGTAATGCCGGGATCTGGCGGCGGTTCGAAATCCGAGCGAGAGCCTTGCGCTTGTGCGAAAGCGACTCAGCCGGGACTCGGTCTCAAACAGGGAGGGCACAAGGTGAGTCGACTACGTGCCCGCCACCGCGCTGCGCATGCATGCGAGTGACGATTGCGGCGACTCGAACACGAACTTACTGACACGTAAGCAGCAATCGATGTTTTGTGTCACTAGTATTAAGTTGGATTTGCGCCGGACAAAAGACACGCCTCAGGAGTAAATCGAACAGCTCGTGGGTGCAGGCGACCGATTGGACATCATAGTCTAATGACTAGACATGCGTGCCGAGCCGGCGAGCGGTCAGCGACGACAGACCGCTCCCCGACCCCAGCAGTTGTCATAAGTCGTCGGTCGTCGCAACGTCGGGGACAATGGTCAACGAGCGGCGCAACTGCGAATTGTCGAAATTCGTTCGCACCACCCGGGCCGGGTTGCCCTTGACGACCGCACCTCGCGGAACGCTGAAGGTCAGGACCGACCCTGGCAGTACGGTCGCCCCCTCACCGACAGTCAGTGGTCCAGCAATGACGCAGTACGGTCCGATCCAGACCTCCTTGCCGATCGTCGGCCGGCCCTGCCCGCCGCCTGCTACAGTGCGTCCGAATGTGCAGCGATGATGGATCAGCGAGCCTGCCCCGATGCTTAGCGCGCCGCATAGAATGTAGCCTTCGTTCGATAGGTACGCGACGCCGTCGATTTCGCAGTCCGCGGCCAACTGCGATCTGCAACAGAGGACGCTCACGCCGGTGCCGAAGCTATTGCACAGGCGTGCGACCCACCAGACGGGACTGCGCACGTTGCGCCGGCGCACACAAAAGTGTGCAATACGATGGGCGGTGAGCAGCCACAGTCCCCGATTGCGCAGAATGGTCCAGGCGAGTGAGCCCCCGGCCGATCGACCCGTCCCTCTCAGGGCATGATAGAAGCGCGCGTCAGCCATGAATTGTCTGACGAAACGCCCGAGGGTTTGCACGAACGTGGCGGGGCCAGAATTCAGTCACTTACCTGCACGTCAGGGGCACTGTATTGATTGTAGTCGCGCTGCCGGATGTCTGCGACATTGCGCGGCCTGCGGATTTACCGAAGCCCTGCGCATTGTGGAAACGCGCTCCATAAGATCCAGGCGGACGCGAAGAATCTCAATTCTTGCCGAGCCATACTTTCTCGGCGCCCACGACGAATCCGACGTGGTCACTCTTGAACGGAAGAAAGGCCTCCTGGAGCTCGCTCGGGGTCGGTCGCGGATTTTCCCGGAAGCTCCAACCATCGCGTGGTGCGTTATCCGTGCCGAACAGGGTATCGGCCAGGAACACGCGGCCGCCGCGCTGCCTGGTCGCTGCGATGTTGCGCAGCTCGGCCGCACGCCATCCGTCGCCGCGCATCACGATCTCCAGGGAGACGTTGTCGATCTTGGGATGGTTGGGGTCGTGCGGCGCCCCGATTCCCTGGTTGCGCTGCCCGAACAGGATCACGAGGTCATTGGCAGATGTCGCACGACGCAGCTCACGCAACCACACCTGCCGATAGGAATCGGGTGCCAGCACAGATGCAAAGGTCCCATACCAGTTCGCGACTGCGATGCTCACAAGCGCTGCGGCCGCCACCACCGCAACCCGGCGCGCTGAATGAACCGTCGCGAGGAGCTTCATCAGCAGTGCGACGAGCAGCAGTTGAAACGGCCAGGAAGGGAAAAATCGCTCCAGATCCGTGCCCTGCCACGAGGCCGCGAACAGGAGGTTGATGCCGATGGCAGCTCCACAGGCCGCGATGACACCGCGATCGCGGCGGTCGAGCCGGGCGTACCCGCGGGCGAGGACGCCGATTGCACCAGCGAGCGCCGCATAGAAGACCAGAAAGACGCCGAGCCACGCCGAGGCGGGAAAGGTAGCCTCCTGCAGCCGCCACAGTCGCAGCTGCCGACCAAGATCCGATATCGAGATCACCGACTGCGGCCACCCGATGAGCACGCGCAGGACCTGGGCAACGCCGTAGTGCGCCGGTATGCCATGGCGCGAAGACGCCAGCCACGCCGCCAGAGCCGTGGTGTTGCCGTGTATGTCAGTGGAGGCGGCTCCATACGCGCGAGTGTCAATCGCGTATGCAATCAGGATAGGCACGACGAACGCGAGCGTGTAACCCGCCACGAGCGAGGCCGTGTTGCGGGCGTGCAGTCGGGTCGAGGTCTGGTCGCGCGCCGGCGTCAGCACCAGCGCGATCCACAGCGCCGGCGCTATCAGGATCTGAATGGCCCAGGTAGCCGCAGCAAGGCCCCCGAGTACTCCGCCCGCGAACGCCCCTGCACCCGTAGCAGCCGTGCCGCGATGCGCAACCAGGCAGCGCAACGCCAGGATCGCGAACAGCATGCTCAGGCTGTAGCTGCTGCCCGAGAACGCATAGGTCCAGAAACCGTTCGAGATGGCCATGAGAGTCGCAGCCGCCAGCGCGCTGGTCCGGCCGTACAACCGAGAGGCCAGTCCATACATTGTGACCACGGCAAGGATGCTCGCGAACAGGCACAGGAACTGCAGGTGCCAGAGAACTGCGCTGTACGATTGTGGTCCCAACGGGAGACCTACCAGGCGAACCAACGGGCGCCACAGCAGATGCCCGGGCTCGATCAGCTTGGCGGCGCGAATATCACCTGCGTAGGTGGTCGCGTCACCGTACCACGCTGATTCTGACGCGAGGAACAGGCACGCGCTCAACGACACGAGAGCACACAGCAGCAGGCCATCTGATGGATTCGTGAGCTGGCGTCGTAGCGATTTGAACATCCCTGGAACCCTGAGAGCTTCCCGTCCGCCGAATCATATCGAGGCCGTCATGCCGGCGTGTCGGGCGGTATTCCGCCCCGAGCCGATGGCGGCACGGACTCGAACACGAACTCACTGACGCCCAGCTTCAGGTCGATGTTCTGCTTTATCAATACGAAGTTGGACTTTCGCCTCACGAATTCCAGGATCTCGCCGGGTGTTGCGGCTTCATACGGATAACCACCGAGCCAGTCGATCGCATCGTGACGCCACGACATGCCGCGGCCCGCGTGATACTCCTGGATCATTCTAATCGGGTTGCGTGCGACGGCCGCCATTGAGAGCACGTTCCAGGCCAGGAAGGCGTTTTCCCACGCGATCTGCTGCCAGCGGGGCGCCGCACAGTACCAGCGCTTCAGCCTGGCCCACATCGCGGTGCCACGCCTGCCACCGCGGAAGTTGTAGATCCCGATGACGAACAGCCCGCCTGGACGAACCAGGCGGGCAGCGTTCTCGATGGCGACCCACATGTGTCCCGTGTGGTGCAGGACACCCCAGGAGTAGACGACGTCGTACTGTCCGAGCGTTGCAAGGTACTGCTCGTCCAGTACGGATCCCTGAGCCACGCTCCAAGCCTCATCACCCGGAAAGAAGCGCCGGCGCAGCTCCTGCGTGCAGGCAACGGACTGGGGATCGTAGTCGAATGAGTACACATGGGCGCCGAGCCGACGAGCGGCCAGAGACGACAGACCGCTGCCGGAGCCGATGTCCAGGAATGTCGTATCCCGCAGGTCACGGCCTATCAGGGCGCTTACGGCGCGCGTGGCCTGCTCGATCTGTCTTTCGGACAGTGAAGTGAGAAAGCGTGTCCAGTTCTCGCCGAAAGCAAAGGCAGGGGGAGACTTTTCCAGCATGTGATTCATCATACAGTCTTCTTCAGGCCAACCTGAATGCAAGAGCCAGTGAGTGGAGGTGCTAAAAATGTTAAATCGGATAGCGCTCGCGGGGGCGTGAACCAATTGGGTGCAACCTTGGAGCGAGGCTGTCTGTCAGTCAGAGCGCGCACGGCAACGCGCACGCCCTCAAGTGGTCGGCAGCTCAATCCGTCTGCGCAGCCCCAGCAGTCAGTCGGGCTGCCGTACCCTCCGGGGTGCCGAGCGAGGCTGCATCCCACCCGCCGCCCAGAGCCTGGATGAGCGCCACGCTCGCGACCAAGCGGCTCTGGCGGATGGTGAGCAGCGTCTGCGCATCGCCGAGAGCAATCGCCTGCGCCGTGACGACCGCGGTGTAGGCGAGCGTGCCCGCACGGTATTGGTTGAGCGTGAGTTGCACCGAGAGATCGGCGGACTTGACCGTCTGCTCCTGCACCTCGACCTGCTGCTCGAGGATGCGCAGCGTGGCGAGCTCGTCCTCAACCTGCTGAAACGCCACCAGCACCGTCTGGCGGTAGTTGGCGACAGTGGCATCGTATGCAGCCCGAGCCTGCCTGACCTGCGCCGGCCGCGCGCCAAAGTCCAGCAGCGTCTCGTTGAGCGCGCCGCCAACGGACCAGAAGTTGTTCGAGGCGTGCACGAGGCCCGATACCACGTTGCTCGCAAAACCATACGTACCGGTGAGAGTCAGGTCCGGAAAGTAGGCCGCGATCGCCACGCCGATTTGAGCATTTGCGGCCGCCATTCTGCGCTCGGCGCCAGCGACGTCGGGTCTGCGCTCGAGCAGGCTCGAGGGAACGCCCGTCGGAATCACCGGCACGGTCGCTCCGAGGGTTTCCGGTGGCAGCGAGAAATCGGCCGGCGCCTTGCCAATGAGCACCGCGATGGCGTGCTCGAGCGTCGCGCGCGTCACACCGATGGCGATCAGCTGTGACTGGGCACCCCCGAGCTGTGTTTGGGCGGTAATGACGTCAGCTTTCGCGACCACGCCGACGTGGTATTGATTCTCCGTGATTTCGAGCGAGCGCCGGTACCCGTCGACCGTCTTGGCGAGCAGTTGCTGCTGCTCGTCCGCCACCCGTAATTGAATGTAGTCAGTGGCGAGCGCTGCCTGCGCGGAGAGCCGCGCGGCAGCGAGATCGGCCTCACTCGCTTGAGCGTTCGCGACATCGCTCTCGATCGTGCGCCGGATCTTGCCCCAGATGTCGAGATCCCACGTGGCAGTGCCGACGAGCTCGAACTCGTTGACGGGGTGCGTGAGCGCCGTAACTGTCCCGCCGGTCGCCGCAGCCGTCGCCCGGCCCCCAGAACCCCCCGAACGTGTGGCGGTAGCGCTCACGCCGATTGTAGGAAAGAGTCCCGCGCGAGCCTGGCTCACGAGCGCTGTCGCCTGACGCCAGGCAGCCTCCGAGGCCTTGAGCGTCTGGTTGGAGATGTCGATCTGCTTCTCGAGTGAATCGAGTGTCGCATCGCCGTAGATCGACCACCAGTCGGTACCGCTTGCCGCCTCACGCGGCTCGGCGGGCTTCCAGCCCTCGGCTTCCTTGAACTGCTGCGGGTTTGCCGCCGTGGGCCGGTGGTAGTTCGGTCCGACCGCGCAACCTGCGACCGCTACCGCGGCAAGAACCAAGAGAGATTGGATCCGGTGCCTCATGTTCTGACCTCTGCGGGAGCTCCGGTCGGTGAGTCGGGATGCATCCGCGCCCACAGTCCCCGGGACCACGCACCGAAACGATCGAGGTAGAGGTACATGACCGGCGTGGTGTACAGCGTCAGTACCTGGCTCACGATCAGCCCCCCAACGATCGAAATACCGAGCGGCTGACGAGTTTCCGCGCCCTCGCTGCTCCCGAAGGCGAGCGGCAGGGCACCGAGCATCGCCGCCATCGTGGTCATCATGATGGGGCGGAAGCGCAGCAGCGCTGCCGTGTAGATCGCTTCCGCGGGCGGATGTCCCTGGCGCTGCGCATCGAGGGCAAAGTCGATCATCATGATCGCGTTCTTTTTGACGATACCGATGAGAAGAATCACTCCGATCAACGCCATGATGCTGAATTCGCTGTTGAAGAGGCGCAGCGCCAGAACCGCGCCCGCGCCCGCGGAGGGGAGGGTCGAGAGGATGGTAATCGGATGAATGTAGCTCTCGTACAGCACCCCGAGCACGATATACACGGCAGCGAGCGCGGTCAGGATCAGGATCGGCTCATTCCCGAGTGACTCCTCGTAGGTGCGCCCGGTCCCCTGGAAGCTGCCGTGCACGGTCGAGGGCATGTGGATCTCGCTGACGGCGCCTGCGATCGCCGCCTGCGCATCGCTGAGCGAGTGATTCGGCGTTACGTTGAAGGATAGGGTGGTCGCGACGAACGCGCCCTGATGGTTGATGATGAGTGGCGTGTTGCCGGGGGCGTAGTGGCTGAATGCCGCAAGCGGCACCATTGCCTCGGACGCGGTGCTGACCGCTGCGCCGGTCGAGACGGCGCCGTGGCCGGTGTTGGCGAGACTGTTGGTCGCCTGGTTGCGCGCCGTGTCGGCGGCGATCGCCGCCGCTGTGCTGTTGGCGGCGGTGGCCTGGGAAATCACCGTGCCCGCCACCGCGTTGGTCGACTGGCTGCCACTCACCGTGCCGCCCGCGGTGCTCACCCAGAGGTTCTTCAGTGTGTCGGGGCTCTGCCAGTACTCGGGCGCCACCTCCATAACCACGTGATACTGGTTGAGCGCCTTGTAGATGGTCGACGCAGAGCGCTGGCCGAAGGCATCGTAAAGAGTGTTATCGATTGCCGCTGGATTGAGCTTGAGCCGTGCAGCGGTATCCCGATCAATGACGAGCTCGATCTCCTGGCCTCTCTGCTGCTGATCGGAGTTGACGTCCGTGAGCGCCGGCTCGCGCTGCAGCGCATCGGTGAGCAGCGGCGCCCAATGGTAGAGATCAGCGATGCTGTCGGCCTGCAGCGTGTACTGGTACTGCGAGAGACTCTGTCGCCCTCCGGTGCGGATGTCCTGGGCCGCCTGCAGGAAAAGGCGCGCACCTGCCACCTGATTGAGCTTGGGCCGCAAGCGCGCGATCACCTGATCGGCGCTGACATTGCGCTGCGCACGCGGTTTCAATGATGCGAACATGAAGCCGCTGTTGGTCTGTCCGCCCCCCTGCGACCCGCCGCCGGTGAAGCCGACGACGGACTCGACCGACGGATCCGCCTGCACGATGGCGACGAACTGGCGCAGCTTCCGCGACATCGATTGGAAGGAGATCGCCTGGTCGGCCTGGATACCGCCAATCAGTCGCCCGGTATCCTGCTGCGGGAAGAACCCCTTGGGGATCTTCACGTAGAGATAGATGTTCAATACTACGGTCGCCGCGAGCATCACCATCACGAGGCCACGGTTGTCGAGTGCCCAGTGAAGCGAGCGCCGGTAGGCACCGAGCACGGCTTCGAAGGCCCGTTCGCTGGCGCGGAAGACCCGGCCCTGCCGGTGCGGTTCGCTGCGGCGGATGAGTCGCGAGCACATCATCGGTGTGGTGGTGAGCGAGACCAGGAGCGAGAGCAGCACCGCCACCGAGAGTGTGATTGAGAACTCACGGAACAGCCGCCCGACGATGCCGCCCATCATCAGGATGGGGATGAAGACCGCGACCAGCGAGAGGCTCATCGACAACACCGTGAAGCCCACCTCGCGTGCTCCCTGGATCGCAGCCTCGAGGCGCGGCATACCGGCCTCGATGTGGCGGGTGATGTTCTCGAGTACCACGATGGCGTCATCGACCACGAACCCCGTGGCGATGATGAGCGACATGAGCGAGATGTTGTCGAGACTGTAGTGGAGCAGGTACATGGCGCCGAGGGTGCCAAGGAGCGAAATCGGCACCGCGACCGCGGGCACGAGCGTCGCCCGCCAATCACGCAGGAACAGGAACACCACCAGGATGACCAGTGCCACTGCCATGGCGAGTGTGCTCTCGACCGCGCGCAGCGAAGAGCGGATGGTGGTGGTGCGGTCCATCGCGACCTTGATGTCGATGTCGGTGGGTATCGACGCCTGCAGCGCGGGCAGCAGCTGCTTGACCGCATCTACCGTCGCGATGATGTTCGCATCGGGCGACTTGTAGAGGATCACGAGCACTGCGGGGTTGCCGTTGGCGAGCCCCAGATTGCGTACGTTCTCGACCGAATCGAGCACCTCGGCGACATCGGCGAGGCGCACCGCCGCGCCATTGCGGTAAGCGATCACCAGATTTCGATACTGCGCGGCAAGGGTCGCCTGGTCGTTGGTATAGATCTGATAGCGGTCCGCTCCGATGTCGATCGAGCCCTTCGGCGTGTTGGCATTGGCGGCTGCGAGCGCAGCCCGCACATCCTCGAGCCCGATGCCGTACTTGAAGAGCGTCGTCGGGTTCAGCTCCACGCGCACTGCGGGGAGCGAGGAACCGCCGATGTTGACCTGGCCGACACCCCGCACCTGCGAGAGCTTCTGCGTCAGGATGGTGGAGGCGGCATCGTAGAGCTGACCGGGTGTAAGGGTGTGCGAGGTGAGTGCAAGGATCAGGACCGGTGCGTCTGCCGGGTTCACCTTTTTGTAGGTCGGATTGCTGCGCAGCGCTGTCGGCAGGTCGGCCCGCGCGGCGTTGATCGCTGCCTCGACATCGCGCGCCGCGCCGTCGATGTCGCGCTCCAGGCCGAATTGCAACGTGATGTGCGTGGCGCCGGTCGAGCTGGAGGAGGTCATCTCGGTGACATCGGCAATCTGTCCGAGATGGCGCTCGAGCGGCGTCGCGACGGTCGCCGCCATGACATCAGGACTCGCACCCGCCATCGAAGCGCTCACCGAGATGGTCGGCAGGTCCACCTGCGGCAGCGGTGCCACGGGCAGCAGGGTGTAGGCGATCACGCCAGCGAGTGCGACCCCGAGAGTAAGCAGCGTGGTCGCCACCGGGCGGCGAATGAAAGGCTCGGAGGGATTCAGCCGCGGTACCGCCTCGGCGATGCTCATGGCGTGTTCTCCGGTCCGCGAACCCCGGTCGGACTCACCGCGCCGCCGTCGGTTCCAGGGCTGCCCCACTGCGCGATGCGGCGCTCGAAGCGATCGAAGTAGAGGTAGATCACCGGGGTCGTGAAGAGCGTCAGGAGCTGCGACAGGATCAACCCGCCGACGATCGTCACCCCGAGCGGGCGACGCAGCTCCGCGCCGGTCCCGCTCGCCAGCATGAGCGGCAGAGCACCGAGCAGCGCCGCCATCGTCGTCATGAGGATGGGCCGGAAGCGCAGGCACGATGCGTGGTGGATGGCTTCGCGCGGCGGCATTCCCTGCTCACGCTCGGCCACGAGCGCGAAGTCGATCATCATGATGGCGTTTTTCTTGACGATGCCGATCAGCAGGATGATGCCGATGATGGCGATGACGCTGAGATCCATGCGGGCTACGAGGAGCGCGAGCAGCGCGCCGACGCCTGCCGAGGGGAGTGTCGAGAGAATTGTGACCGGGTGGATGAAGCTCTCGTAGAGCACCCCGAGCACGATGTATACCGTGATGATCGCGGCGATGATGAGGAACACCTCGTTGCCGAGTGTCGCCTCGAAGGCGAGCGCCGCCCCCTGGAAGGTGGTCATCACGCTCGGGGGCATGTGGATGTCCGCTTCCACCTTGCGGATCGCGTTCACGGCATCACCGAGCGCTGCGCCCGGCGCCAGATTGAACGACACCGTCGTCGAGGGAAACTGGCCGAGGTGATCGATGGCGAGCGGTGAGACGCGCGTCGACACTTTCACCAGGGCCGAGAGCGGCACCTGTCCGCCGACCGCCGTGGAGGAGGGCAGGTAGATGGTGCCGAGCGCATCGAGCGAGGCCATGACAGAGCTATCGGCCTGCAGGATCACGCGGTACTGGTTCGACTGCGTGAAGATGGTCGAGATGATGCGCTGGCCGAAGGCGTCGTAGAGCGCGTTGTCGACGGTTGCCGCCGTGATGCCGAAGCGGCCCGCGGTATCACGGTCGATGGTGAGATAGGCCGCGAGACCCTGGTTCTGCTGGTCGCTCGCCACGTCCGCGAGCTCGGGCAGCTGCTGCAGCCGCGCGACGAGCCGCGGCACCCAGGTATTGAATTCCTCCGGGTTTGCATCTTCGAGCACGAACTGGTACTGCGTGCGGCTCACGCTGGTATCGATCGTCAGATCCTGCACCGGCTGCATGTAGAGCGAGATACCGGTCACCCCTGCGGTCTCCTGCTGCAGCCGCCGGATCACCTCGCTGGCCGAGGCGGAGCGCTGATCGACTGGCTTGAGGTTGATCAGCATGCGTCCGCTGTTCAGCGTGACGTTCGAGCCGTCGACGCCGATGAACGATGACAGGCTGACAACGTCCGGGTCCTTGAGGATGACCGCCGCGAGGCTCGCCTGACGCCGTGCCATGTCGCCGTAGGACACCGTCTGCGGCGCCTCGGTGATGGCCTGGATGACGCTCGTGTCCTGTACCGGAAAGAATCCCTTGGGAACGAAGATGTAGAGCACCACCGTGAGGATCAGCGTCCCCAGGGCGACGGCCAGGGTGAGCGGCTGATGCTCGAGCACCCAGTTGAGACTCTCGCCATAGCGGTCGATGAGGGATTGGAACGCCTCATTGGCCCAGCGTGCGAAGCCACTTTCTTCGGCGGGGTCATGACGGCGCAGCAGCTTGGCGCACAGCATCGGCACCAGCGTCAACGACACCACCGCGGAGATCACGATGGTCACTGCGAGTGTGATGGCGAACTCATGAAAGAGCCTCCCCACCACATCACCCATGAAGAGCAGCGGAATCAGCACCGCGATCAGCGACACGGTGAGGGAGACGATGGTGAAGCCGATCTCGCCTGCGCCCTTGAGCGCCGCCTCGAGGGGCCGCATCCCCTGCTCGATATAACGCGAGACGTTCTCGATCATCACGATCGCATCGTCGACCACGAAGCCGGTGGCGATGGTGAGCGCCATGAGCGACAGGTTGTTGAGACTGAACCCTGCCAGATACATCACGGCGAGCGTGCCGACCAGCGACAGCGGCACCGAGAGGCTCGGGATGACGGTGGCGGGGATGCTGCGCAGGAACACGAACATCACCAGCACCACCAGTATCACCGCGAGGATGAGCTCGAACTCGACATCGCGCACCGAGGCGCGGATGGTGTTGGTGCGGTCGGTGAGCACCGATACCTCGACCGATGCAGGGAGTGACGCCGAGAGCTGCGGCAGGAGGTCCTTGATGCGATCGACGACCTGGATGACGTTCGCGCCTGGCTGGCGCTGGATGTTGAGAATGATCCCCGGGGTGTTGTTTACCCAGCCCGCGAGGTACACGTTCTGCGCGCCGCTCGTTACCTCGGCGACGTCGGAGAGGCGGATGGCGTTGCCGTTCTTGTAGGCGATGATGATGTTGCGGTAGGCATTGGGATCCTGGATCTGATCGTTGGCGTTGATGGTCCAGGAGCGTGCCGGGCCATCGAGCGTCCCCTTGGGCGCATTGACATTGTTGTTGGCGATGGTGGTGCGCAGATCATCGATATTGAGTCCGTACGCGGCGAGCGCGCGCACGTTGGCGATGATGCGCACCGCGGGGCGCTGTCCGCCGCTCACGCTCACGAGGCCGACGCCGGGGAGCTGCGAGATTTTCTGCGCGAGCCGGGTGTCGGCGAGATCCTCGAGATCGGTGAGCGGCAGGGTCTTCGAGACGAGCCCGAGAGTGAGCACCGGCGCATCGGCTGGATTCACCTTCGCGTAGATGGGGGGTGCGGGCAGGTCGGAGGGCAGCAGGTTTCCGGCCGCGTTGATCGCAGCCTGGACTTCCTGCTCAGCCACATCGAGGCTGAGAGAAAGGCTGAACTGCAGCGTGATGACTGATGCACCGCCCGAGCTCGTCGAGGACATCTGGTTGAGCCCCGGCATCTGCCCGAACTGCACCTCGAGCGGTGCGGTGACTGCCGAAGTCATGACCTCGGGGCTCGCCCCCGGGTAGAAGGTCTGGACCTGAATGGTCGGGTAGTCGACCTGTGGCAGCGCAGAAAGCGGCAGGAAGCGATAGGCAACGATGCCAGCCAGCAGGATGGCCACCATGAGGAGCGAGGTGCCCACGGGCCGGAGGATGAAGATACGGGAGGGATTCATACGCTGCTGCTTCAGAGGTCACCCAAATGGCGACCCGCCTCGGTGCGGTCAGCTACCGCCCGTATTGTCCTGTGAGTGTCGCCGGCCCTGGCCCGGCTGGCGCGCAGCGCCGCTTTTCGGGGCGCCCGCTCCGGCGCCGGAGCCCTGGTGCAGCAGCACCTTCGCACCGTCCTTGAGCCTGTCGGCGCCATCGACCACCACGGACTCGCCGGGCTTGAGCCCGGCGGTGATCGCGACGTTGGTGGCATCGCCGGCTCCGAGTGTGACTTGCCGCACATTCACGGTCTGATCAGAGTTGACTACGTAAACGTACGTCCCGGGCGCCCCGCGCTGGACGCCGGCCTGCGGGATGAGCGTCGCACCGTGCATCGTGTCGAGCAGTAACACTATGTTGACGAACTGTTGTGGAAACAGACTTTCGTCATCGTTGGCAAACACCGCCTTGAGGCGGATCGTTCCGGTGGTGGTGTCGATCTGGCTGTCGATCGACTGCAACGTGCCGGACGCGAGTTGATGCGTATTGGTGCGGTCCCACGCAGTGACGGGCAGCGTGGCGCCGGCGTGCAGGCGCTGAAGCAACGGCGGAATGTCATCCTCCGGCAACGTGAATACGACAGTGATGGGCTTGAGCTGCGTGACCACGACAAGCCCGATGGGCTCTGCGGGCGTGACGTAGTTGCCCACGTTGATCTGCTGCAGGCCGACGCGACCAGCGATCGGCGACACGATATGACAGTAGGTGAGATTCAGTTTTGCGGCATCGATCTGGCCCTGGTCCGTAGTTACCGCGCCCGCATACTGCGCCACGAGCGACTTCTGCGTGGCGAGCTGCTGCTCAGCGATGGAATCCTGCGCGAAGAGCGTCTGATAGCGCTCGAGATCTACCCGGGCGTTGGCGAGCAGAGCTTTATCCCGCGCCAGTGCGCCCTGGGCCTGCTCGAGCGCCACCTGGTAGGGGCGTGGGTCGATCTGGATCAGAGGGTCGCCGGCTTTGACTGTCTGCCCCTCCTTGAACCCGATGTGCATGATCTGGCCACTGATCTGGCTCTGCACGGTGACCGTGGCGAGCGGAGTCACGGTGCCGAGGCCGATGAGCGTAATCGGCATGTCACCTGTCCGCGCGACGGCGGTCCCCACCGGCATCGGTCCACCGCCGGCGAAGCGGCCTCCCGGAGCGGACGGTGTGCCATGCGGCGTCAGCAGCCACGCCAGCAGCAGAAAACCGAGCAGTATTGCTGCCACCAAGAGCAGGCGGCGGTGAGAGTCTACGAATTTCCGCCACCTCGGGCGTGTGTCGACTTCAGCCACGGTCGAAGGCGCTGAGAAACGATTTTCGTCGTTCATGCGAGTAAGTGCAGGGCCTCGAACACCTCGGGACTAACCGCTGCCGAACGCGGCGCCG
>Ga0306923_10002898_pt1 | contig 15932 bp, 11 predicted proteins | sample sta12Can44000108_FD_203841 | JGI IMG/M metagenome (GOLD analysis project Ga0306923, IMG submission 203841) | Lab enrichment of tropical soil microbial communities from Luquillo Experimental Forest, Puerto Rico - statanox.12C.anox.44.000.108 (v2)... | ecosystem: Environmental > Terrestrial >... | reverse complement strand
GTCGAGGGCGATCGCCGCCGCGCCGCGATCCACACCGAGCAGCTTCTCCGCGACCAAGCCCCCGAAGGAGTGGCCGATCAAGATCGGCTGGGCCGACAGGCCATCGATAATCTTCGCATAGTGGTCGGTGGCGTCCTGATCCCGCAGGCCCCGACCGCTATAGCGACTTCAGCCAGTCCACGAGGAGCCGGTTGACCTCATCGGCCCGCTCCTGCTGGACCCAGTGACCGCACCCGGGGAGGATGTGGCTGCCCCGCAGGTCCGGCAGGGTGTCGGGAAAACGGGCGATGGCCCGGGCCCCCCACCTGGTCGGACCGTCCTTCTCCCCTCCGATGAACAGAGACGGAACCCGGATGGGCGCGCCTTTCCACGGCTGGAGGTCCTGCCAGTCCCGGTCCACGTTGCGGTAGCGGTTGAGGGCTCCCCGGAAACCGGTCCGCTCGAACTCACCGGCGTAGAATCCAAGGTCGTCCTCGGTGAGCCAGCCGGGAAGCGGGCCTGGGGCGGGAAAGCGGTCTCGGAGCATCTTGCCGCGTGCCACGGTGGCGATGGTCTCCGCGCCGGACGTCGGCCTCACCCCGTCGGCTGACGCCGCGACGTAGAAGCCGAGCAGCCACGATCGGACATCCATCTCAGCTTCTCGCTCGGCCCGTCCCGGCTCCTGGAAGTAGTTGATGTAGAACTCCTCGTCCTGCCCGGCCAGCCTCCCCAGCTCGGCGAAGGTTTCGGTTGGCCGCCGGCCGCCCGGCGGGCTGTAGGGGACGCTGAGCATCGCCACAGCGGTGAAGATGTCCGGTCGCAGCAGTGCCGAGCAGGCGGCGATCGGCGCCCCCCAGTCGTGGCCGATGATGATCGCCGGCGAGCCCCGGCCGGCCAGCGCCTCCACCACCCCGAGGTTGTCGCTGACGTGCTGGAGCATCCCGTAGGCCTCGACCTCCAGGGGAGCGGAGGACCTCCCGTACCCTCGGACATCGATCGCCACGGCCCGGAACCCGGCCTCGGCGATCACAGGCAGCTGATGACGCCATGAGTACCACGATTCGGGGAATCCGTGGACGAGCAGGACCAGCGGACCGGACCCTTCCTCCACACAGTGAATCCGCGTCCCCCGGGCGTCTATGACCTGGTGCTTCATGGGTCTAGAGACTATGTGAAGGGCCGGCGCTACATGCCCCGCTAGGTCCAGGTCGGCCCGGGTAACACCGGGCCGGTTGCGGACGTGCTGCCGGTCAGGCGTCCGGCTTAGTCCACAACTGCTTGTCCGACCAGTTCCACCAGTCCGCAGGCTGGCACGTCCGCTCCTGGCCCAGGTCCGGGTGCGCGTAGCTGACCTGCGGCAGGTCGTAGAGCATCGCGGCGAGCGAGCTGCACACGACGTGGCCGGGCAGCAGGTCGTGGTCCGAGGGCCACCGCCACAAGGGGTCGATCACGGCGGACAAGTCGGTCAGATTCAGATCGGTCAGCGTATCCTCGGCGATGCCCACCCAGTCGTATTGGATGCCGAGGGACTTGGCGCAAGAGCCGAGCAAGATGGTCAGCTGGTTGTGATCGTTCGGTTTGGGCTGCTCGTGGTTGGACCGGGTCCGGCTGTCGCTGAGCCAGGGTGTGCAGTCGACCAGGCCGACGCCGCCCGGTGCGCCCTGTATTCCGATCCATCGCCCTTTCTGGTCTTCATGAGTGACAATCGCCACGTGGTTGGCGACGGCGGGCAGACCGCGCAGGGCCTCGCCGACCCGGATCAGATCACTGGCCAGACTGGGATCGGTCCAGACGGCGAGCACGTCGCCGGGGGCAGCCGCCAAAGTCGTCATAGCGGCCATCATGCCGCACCCGGCCGCGCAGCATACAGGTATCGGGCGTGTCCCGTGGATCCACTGGACACGCCCCGGCCTCAAATTCTCCCGCGAGCCCTGACAAACATAGAAGCGCCTGTGAGTGCCCGCTGCATGCCCGAGGGACGGTCAAACCAGGGAGCCCGCGGTCAATCCCGGACGGCCCGGCGCCCCTGGCTCGCATGCGGAGGCCGGTCACCGCTGAGTCAGCGACGGTCTGTCAGCAACAGGTCTGCGTAGCCGCGTCTCGCCCGATCCTTACTGCGTGGGACATTCGCGGGACGCAACGCAGCCATCGATCGAGCCCACGAGCGCAACCGCAGGTCACAGACCGAAGAACGACCTGAGCCGTAGCGGTCTGTAAGACCGCTCCTCTCACGCGATGGCTCCGCCGGACCTGCTGCGGCACCACCGATCCTCCCGTTAGTCATTGGGCGGGCGCTCGGGTATCGATCCTGCTCGGCGCCGTGTTGTCAACCACTGACGGCGCCGGCTCGGGGTGAGGAGCGCATGATGGGCAAGATTGCAGATGTCAGCGAGCCCGCCAGCGAGCTGGAACGCCTGATCGCCGACCTGTCGGGGTGTGGGCTGCTGGTCTTTGTCTTCGGCGACGGCTTGAGTACCGCGCACCTTAAGGGCGTGACAACGCCGCTGTTCCGCGGACCGGCCGACCGGCGCTGGTGGCACGTCGAGCTCGGCGACAGGGTGGCGAGCTGGACGATGGACGTGCGGGTCGATGAGATCACCGGGGTCCGGTTCGTGCGCGGGCCCTACCCGTTCCCCTCGTTCCCCGGGCGGGAGGTCTTGACCGTGGAATTCCTCGGGCCAGGCGGGGAGAGCTGGCTGGGCTGCTACGTGCACGATCTGTATGACCGTCGGCAGCGGATGCGGCCGGAGAAGCTGCAGGCCTGGCGGGCGCTGCGCGAGCGTTACGGCAACCGCGATGAGTCCAGGGTCGATCGGGGCATCCTCCTGCCCCTGGCGGCCTGAACCAGCGAGGCCACTGGGCCACGCTGGCTGACAGCACTGACGGCAACGGTGACAGCAACAGCAGCAGCCAACGGCTGTCATCGGCAGGCGGCAGCACCGCACAACCCATGCACATCATCTGATGCGCGCCCGCAAACGACGTGCACGTTGCGCGCCCGATCGGCCGGACAGCTCCGGGAACGTTCTTATCTTCTGTCGCCCGGCAGGTGACATAGCCTTCTTGCTCTAGGGATCAGGCGGCCTGAAAGGTGACTACAGGCTCCGGACAACCACACGTGGAACCATCATGACCTGGCATGCGTTCGGCGACGGAACGAGCGTCGGCACGAATGGGTCGGAGGGCGGGACCATCGTGCTGGACGAGGAACACGCAGACGGTGCCCGGATCACGCTGGAACGGGACGGCGACATTGCCCCGTGGGCCATTACGTGCGGCGTGTACGGCCTGATGGTCCACACGCGGTTCTTCGCGGCCCGGCCAACGGCTGAGGCCGAATGCGAAGCCATGAAGCGGGCCCTGAGCGGCATTGTCTCCCAGATCGGCGCGGCGGACCTTGCGGAGCAGGCGCGTCTGGCCCATAACTTCGTGGATCGGTTCCCGACATAGGCCGCGACCACGGCTTACGTGTGCGTCCCCATGATCCGGAGCAGGCGCGGAATGACCACTGCCGCTACCGCGGACGGCGGCCACTTCGGTCCATGCCAGCGGCAGCTGGCCGGATCGGGTAGGCGGCCTGTGGAGCCTTGATCGTGCCCGGCACGTGTCCGATCGGGTGGCCGGCCCAGGGTTGTCGCGCTCACTCCCGGATAACACGGAAAGTGTCGCGACCTGGCTTGACGCAGGTAATCCGAGTCGCAGTGGAGACCTGGTAGGGAAGAACTCCAGCCCAGCCTGATCGGGTCATCGTTTATGCGGTCAGGACCGGTCGCCGCGGACCTTCTTTACCTCGTCCGCCGTCAGCCGGGCAACAACCGCGGCCCGCGTAGCCGGGTCCAGGGCGTCGAGCTGGTCATGAATGTCCTGCACGACAGCCTCTGCCTCCTGGTGCTTCTCGCGCAGCTGGAAAGCCGCGAAGGCCAAGAGCACGGCGGCACCGGCCAGCAGCGCCGCCTGTATGATCCGCGTCGATGAGCCCATGTGTATACCTTCTCCCGGGTGTCGCTGATCGCTATCAAGTTGTACATCAGCGTCCGCACGGTCACATCACACCTGGACAGGATCCGGGACAAGACCGGCTGCCGCCGCCGCGCCGACCTTACTCGCCTGGCCCGGATCACAGGCCTGGTATGACCGGACCAAACTACCGGCACCGCAGCGGACAGAAGGTTCCAGTCGTGGTCTGGGGCATCCTCATGATCGGCTCGGCATTTGCGCTGGCCGCGGCGGGCATCCGGCTGGCGCTTGCCTGACTCTACCTAGGTACCCGCGGCGCCGCCTCCGTCCTGGCACCGGTCGAACGAGTTCGCGGGCTTGCTGACGACCTGGTACCCGTGAACGGCCATCCAGGACTGCAGCCCGGCGTGACGGGGATTGTCCTGCGGCGTCGGCCACACGCGCAGCCAGTGCGGGCTGCCGTCGGCGCCAGCCCGGACCAAGTCGAGGGTCTCCGCGCCTTCGACGTCCTCAGCTGCCAGGTGATGCTCGAGCAGCACGACCGAAGGCCCGTACCTGCGGGCCAGCCCGGCCCAGATGCGCCCGGCGGATTCAGTGACCCTGTCCGCGGTGCCGGTCTCGGTGACCACCGCCAGGTGGCCGGGTTCGGGACCCGCGGTCAGCCACACCCGCAGATGCGCGACGCCCTGGCCGCCTGCGGTGCCCAGCGGAAACCGCCAGAACGGCTCGTCGGCGATCAGCTCGCCGAGTGGCGGCAGGCTGTCCGGCGAGGCAGGCGTCAGGGCCTCCATCACAGATTCCTTCCCAGCAGGCCATCAGCCGGAAACAGGCAAAGCTAGCTTACTTTTATCGTGTTCATGTTCGATCCTGGCATGGTGGCTCGCGATCATGCCGGACCCGCTGCTGACCGGATGCTCGCGGTCCGGCTGGACGCCGTCGCCACGCGGCATGCCCGGTGGGGCGCCAGCACCGAGGACCAGAGCGCCGCCGCGGCGGGTGAACTCCGGGAGATCGCCGGCGGCCGCTGCGACCTGCTGGCCGAGGTCGCCGGGCTCGCGCTCGGCATGACCGAACGCAACGGCCCGAGTACCAGGCCCGGGGGCAGGCCGTGGCCAGGCTGTGCCGCATGGCAGGCGCCGACGAGTCGCTGATCGCGCAGTGGATCCAGGAGGGACGGCGGCGGGCCCAGACTAGGCGCATGCCGCCGTTCAGCCAGCCGGGCCTGCGCATGCCACGGCGCCCATGAGCGCGCCCGATGTGCCCGACGGGCGCATCCAGGCTCCGGATCGGAAACTCCCCGATGGCCGCGGGCCGTCTTACGGCATGCCAGGCGCGGGACCGATCTGAGCACCGCGCTGGTCACCGGGGCAGTTACCCTCGGCGCCGTAACGCTGACCTTTGGCGCCAACAGTCTCAGCGACCATCTGCGCAGCCGCCGCGCCGTCAGGAGCGCCCAGGACGCGGCAATCGCCGAGCTGCTCGCCGCGGCCATCGACCTGGTGCAGGCCGTCAACGTGATCCAGAGCATCTGGAAGCGCCGGACCGGCCGGCGGGCGCGACTGCTGACCGCCGCTTCGCTCGCGCGGGACATCGCGGACCTAGGCTCGTGGAAAGACTTGGCCAAACCGGGAGGGTCCTGCGGAATCTGCTGGGCACTGTCAGGGAACTCGCCCACGACCAGGACGAAGCCGCGCGGACGTTCACCCTCGACTGTGCGACCACCATCGCACCTAGGACGAGTGTGAGCTTGACGACACCAATTGTGTCGGCTCGACGACATACACAATCCACACGGTCCGGCACGCTGACCGCAGTCGGCCAATCTCCCGGTCGGCCGCCGAATGGGAGGGCAGCGCCGCCCGGTCACCACGACCGGGCGGCGTTGGTCGCATCTGCTGAAGGCGGAGAACGATGTCCTGCACCAGCACGGCTAGGCCAACGCTGCGGCGCGCTGCGCGGCAAGCTGCCACAACTCGCCCAGGCGTGCAGTAACGGGGCTGAGGCACAACGGCATCCAGCGCTGTCCGTACCGGGTTGTGACAGTGTCGGCCAGACAACAGACAGCCGCATCGCGATCCGGCACATTAACGACAGCTGGCCACCTAGAAACTCACAATGGAGGCCTGACAGTGTCGCGCAGACCATCACCTCAGATCGTGCTCGCTATCGCCTCGCTAGGCGGCGCAGTCGCCTTCGTCGACGCGACGATCGTGAACATAGCGTTTCCCAACATCGCGCGCTCGTTTCCCGGCACCTCGATCTCGACGCTGTCGTGGGTTCTGAACGCGTACAACATCGTATTCGCCGCGTTTCTCATGGCGGCCGCACAGATCGCGGACGTATTCGGGCGCCGACGCGTGTTCATCTTCGGCCTGGAGCTGTTCACCGTCGGCTCGCTGCTGTGCGCAATTGCACCATCTGCGGGCGCGTTGATCTCGTTCCGGGTTGCGCAGGCGCTCGGCGCTGCCTTCCTGGTGCCATCGGCCGTTGCGCTGGTCCTGAATGCGTTTCCGCCTGCGCGCCGCGCCCATGGCGTCGCGCTGCTGTCCGCAGTTGGCGCGGCCGCCGCCGGCCTCGGTCCCTCGCTCGGCGGGCTGCTCGTCGCTGCCGCAAGCTGGCGCCTCGTATTCCTGGTGAACGTCCCGATCGGTGTGGCGACGGTACTGCTGGCCCGCCGACGGCTGGTGGAGAGCCGGGCACCGGGCCGCCGGCGGATTCCCGACCTGCCTGGCACCCTGATGTTTGCCATCGCGATCGGGGCGCTGGTCCTCGGCGTCCTCAAGGGCCAGGAATGGGGCTGGGGCAGCGCACCGACCATAGGCTGTCTGGTAGTGAGCCTCGCATTCGGCGCCTTGGTCGTCTGGCGCTGCACCTGGCACCGCTCGCCGATCATCGACCTGTCTGTCCTGAAAGTCCGAACCTTCAGCGTTGCCAATGCGATGACGGTCATCGGGGCGGCTGGCTTCTACGGCTACACCCTCTCGAATGTCTTGTTCCTTACCGGCCTATGGCGATACTCGGCCCTGCAGGCTGGCCTCGCGCTCACAGTCGGCCCGATTGTCGCGGTTGTAGTTGCCGGGCCGACGAGCCGACTGGCACAGCGCATCGGCCCCCGCCCCGTTCTCGTGGCCGGAGGCTTGTTCTGGGGCGGGGCGGTCCTATGGTTCGTCGAGCGAGTAGGCCCGACACCCGACTTTTTGGGCCAGTGGCTACCGGGTATGGTGCTGCTCGGGATCGGTGCGGGCACGCTGTTCCCGAATCTCAGCGGCACCGCGGTCGCCTCCGCGCCGGGCGGGAACTTCGCGACGGCCACCGGGATGAACTCTGTCGCGCGCCAGGTAGGAGCCGCGCTTGGCGTCGCGATTGTCGTAGCGATCATCGGGACGGCGACGCCCGCGACAGCCTACGAGGTGTTCCGGCACGCCTGGATGTTCGGCGCGGCCTGCCTCATCGCGGCCGGACTTGGCTGCCTGCTTGTCGGACACGTCAAGGCCGACCAAGCACCGGCGCTCGGCGATGCTGCGCGAGCGGTTCTTGCCGACACTGAGCCCCAGAAGACCGCCCACTCAGTCCGTCCGCGTCCGCGGCGCGTAGTCGCGCTGGACATGGCCGAGCCGACGGCCCCGCGCACAGAGTCGGCGGCTGACTTCCTCGCCCGGACACCGCTGTTTTCGGATATCGATCCGAAGCTGTGTGCGCAGCTCGCGGCGAAATCACACACGCGCCACCTCGAGGCCGGGCAATGGCTATTCCACGAGCACGAGCCGGGAGACGCGATGTACGTCATCCGGGCGGGCCGGCTCGAGGTCGTTGACGAGGACACTGGCACCGTGATCCGCGAGCTTGGCCGCGGGGACGCGGTGGGCGAGCTCGCGTTGCTGACCGGTTCCCCGCGGGCTGCCTCGGTGCGCTCAACGCGCGCATCCGACCTCATCGCCGTCGATCAGGCCAACTTCGACGAACTTCTCCACAGCTCCTCAGCACTGTCCTTGGCGCTTAACCGTTTCCTTGGCGACCAGCTCCACAACACACGCACGCCAGTACCTACGGCACGGTCTCGGCCAACCACGGTCGCGCTGATCGCGCTCGACGGCCGGATCCCGCTACCGCCGCTCGCGGCGCGGCTGAGTATCGCCCTACAAGCCCACATGTCAGTCGCAACGCTCAGCGGTGCCGAAGTACAGGTCCCGGCCGAACCAGGTGAACCCACTGCCGTGTACGGCCCGCTGCTCGACCGCGCCGCGGCACGGCACGACCTGGTACTGCTCGTCGGCGGATCTGACCTGCAACGCGAGCCCTGGACGAAGTTCTGCCTCCAGCAAGCGGACCGGATCCTGGCGGTGACCGCCGGCGGACCGGTCCCGCCGGAGCTCGGCAAGTATCCCGAGCTCCAAGGCTGCGACCTCGTTGCTTACAACGCTCCGCCCGGGGAACTCGACGGCTGGGCGGACGCGCTCGATCCGGCCGAGTCTCATCTGATCCGGGAGACGGAGTTCGGCGCCGACATCGCCCGCGCGGCGCGCCGACTCTCAGGCACCTCGGTCGGGATCGTGCTCTCCGGCGGCGGCGCGCGGGCGTTCTCGCACATCGGCGTACTCGAAGAGCTAACTGCCTCCGGCGTGACGATCGACCGTATCGTCGGCGTCAGCATGGGCGCCGTAGTTGGCGCGCTGTTCGCAATGGGCCACGACACCGATGAGATCGACGCGATCTGCTTCGACGAGTGGGTGCAGCGCAAGCCGCTAAACGACTTCACCGTCCCCCGCCACTCGCTGATCCGCGGTGAGCGCTTTCAGTCGATGTTGCGCCGCACGTTCGGCACGTGCCTCATTGAGGAGCTGCCGCGCAGTTTCGTCTGCTGCAGCACCGAACTGCGCAGCGGACGCCTCGAGATCGCGCGGCACGGCCGGCTGCGTGAGGCCGTCGCCTTCAGCATCTGCCTGCCCGTTATCGCGCCTCCGCAGATCCGTGGGCGCGAGATGTTCATCGACGGTTCGCTGGTCGACAACCTGCCGGTGAAGGTGATGGCCGACATGAGCGAGGGCCCGATCATAGCCGTCGACGTGAAGGCCGCGGTCCAACGTCCGAAATACGGCCCGGCGGTGACAACCGCACAAGGTGGTCGATCGCTACGACCGCCGAGCCTGGGTGAGACGCTCGCCCGCGTACTGCTACTGGGCAGTGAGAACACCTCCGAGGCGGCCCGGCGTCATGCCGATCTGGTCATCAGGCCGCGTCCTGAGGGCGTTGGACTGTTGGAGTTCCATCAGCTCGACAACGCACGCGAAGCAGGCCGTGCAGCAGCCCGCGAGGCGCTTGAACGGGCACCGGCCGGTCTGTTCGCGGCGCGAACCTTCCGCTGACTTCTCTCCACGTGACGGGCCTAATATCTGGGCAGCCCACCGCAATCCACTCGGTATGGCCCACGCCTAAGCATCCTGGCGGCCGTTCCTCCCATCATTGAGCGCGCTTCCCCGGAGTACTTCTCCCGGCGCCGCCGGGTCCTGCACCGCGATCTCGGCTACGCGGTCCGCAAGAAGCGACTCCCTGCCAACCCGCTCAGCAAGGCCAACCTGCCCGAAGGCTGGACGGCCCCGCAGGGCCCCGACGACACCCTCGACCCGCGCGCCGTCGGCAACCCGGCGCTGGCCGCCTCCATGCTCGAGGCCTGCGGCACCGTCGGGAAACGCAGGGCCCGCGGTTCGGCGCGTTCTACGGCTGCATGTTCTACGCGCTGATGCGCCCCTCCGAAGTCGCCGTGCTCACCCGCCAAGGCTGCCACCTACCCGAGACCGGTTGGGGCTGCCTGATCTTCGCCGACTCCAGCCCAGCAGCAGGCAAGGCGTTCACCAACGACGGCCAGGTCCACGAGCACCGCAGGCTGAAAGGCCGGACCAAGGGCAGGCCCAGCCCGAATGCCCGCAGGCCCGTGCGGGAAGGTCCCGATCCAGCCCGAGCTCGTCGAGCTCCTACGCGCCCACATGCACAGGTTCGGCACGGCCCCGGATGGCAGGCTGTTCCGGTCCGAGAGCGGCAAGTCGATCCAGCCCTCTACCTGGTGGCAGGTCTGGCAGAAAGTCCGGGCCGCCTCGCTCACCTCCGAGCAACCGGCCTCACCACCGATGAAGCGGCCCTACGACCTTCGGCACTCCGGCGTCACTTGGCGGCTCAACTCGGGCGTCCCGCCCACCGAGGTCGCCGCGTGGGCCGGTCACTCGGTCGAGATGCCGATGCGGGTCTACGCCCGGTGCGTCGTGGGCCTCAAGGACGTCTGGATCGGCCGCATGGACCAGGCCCTGCACCTTGGGGGAGGACCGATGACTTGGGCCGCGCATGGGCTGCCTTGGGCCGCGCATGGGCCGCAGAATCCGTCAGACGAGCGCATCCGCTGGCACGACGTGTCCGAGAATGACAGCCGTGTAATTTGCGTTACCGCAGGTCAAATAGCATTTGACCCTGCTTCTGAGTGGCGCCCCCAGCAGGATTCGAACCTGCGCTCACGGCTCCGGAGGCCAACTCCACTTCTCTCCGCTACCTGCGTCAACACCCCTTACCACCCTCAGCTCGGACGCGGTTTGGACGCGGGACGAGCAGCGCGGCGCACGTCGGCCACTTGCCGTAAGCCAACTAGAAGGCGACCCTTCTGGCTCGTATTCACTCCGGAGAGAGCCGGAATTCGGGTCTATGGCCTTTACAAATGCTCATAAGCAAGCAATTTTGGCATGCTGCAGGGGCGCAGGTGCCGACGCCTCTACATGCGACGGGCCCGGGCAGGCGCCCGGCCGGGATCCAGCCCCGGCGCCTGCCGGTCCTTCGATCAGCTGGTCAGGCCAGCGCCGAGCACTGGCCGGAGGCCAGGCCGGTGACGGTGTTGGGCCGGCCGTTATCGGTCGGGGCCGGGTTGTTGCCGTTGCACGACAGCGAGCCGGTGATGGTGTTGCCGGCCACCACCACCTCGGTGGCGTTACGGGTCAGGGCGACCGCGCCGCCGATGGTGTCGCCGGCCAGCACCACCCCGGTGGTGTTACCGGTCAGGCTGACCGCGCCGCCGAGGGTGTCGGGCGCGCAGGCCGATCCGGCGCCGGTACCGAGCAGGACGGGCCCGGTCGAGTCGGTCACCTCCACGTTGCCGCTGATGGTCGTCCCGCACACCACCACGGTGGCCGCGTCTTTGGCGGACAGCGGCCCCTGCAGCTGCGCGCCCTGGATCAAGACCGACGCGCCGGCTTTGACCGTCACCGGGCCGGTGATGACCGTCCCGGGTGCCACGCAGGTGATGCCGGGCCCGGTCGTCAGCCCGGAGACGGTGCCGGTGATCGTGGTCGTGCACGGGGAGAAGCTGATCACCGACACTGTGCCGGGCGGGGCGCCAAAGTTGTTGTTGGCGACATAGACGGCGCCGGTCAGCGGGCTGACCGCGACCGCGAGCGGGAGGCTGCCGGCCGGGAGCGTGATGGTGGCGGTGATCGTGGTGCCGTTGATCACCGACACGGTGTTGTTGCCGATGTTGGTGACGAAGACGGTGCCGGCCACCGGGGCGACCGCGACCCCGATCGGGCCGTCGAAGCCCGTGATGGTGGCGGTGATCGTGGTGCCGTTGATCACCGACACGGTGCTGTTGCCATTGGTGAGGTAGTCGGTGCCGGTCAGCGGGCTGACCGCAATCCTGGCCGGGCTGGTGCTGAGGTCGATGGTGGCGGTGACCGTGGTGCCTCTGATCACCGACACGGTGCCGGGCAAGAAGGTTCCGTTGGTGAGGCCGGAGTTGGCGACGTAGACGGTGCCGGTCAGCGGGCTGACCGCGACCCCGACCGGGTCGGCGCCGACGCCGATGGTGGCCATGATCGTGGTGCCGCTGATCACCGACACGGTGTTGCTGACCTGGTTGGTGACGTAAACGGTGCCGGTCAGCGCGTCGACCGCGACCCCGAACGGGCCGTCAAAGCCCATGATGGTGGCGGTGACCGCGCCGCCCCTGATCACCGACACGGTGTTGCTGCCGGAGTTGGCGACGTAGACGGTGCCGGTCAGCGGGCTGACCGCGACCCCGGTCGGGACGGCGCCAACGTCGATGGTGCCGGTGACCGTGTTGGTCTGGCCGTTGATCACCGACACGGTGTTGTCGACGCTGTTGGTGACGTAGACGGTGCCGGTCAGAGGGTCGGCCGCGACCCCGAACGGACCGGTGCCGACATCGATGGTGCCGGTGACCGCCGGAGGCGCCGCGGCCGGAGCCGCCGCGGCCGGGCCAGCGGACGCGAGCACCGCCCCTCCGGTCAGCCCCGCGGCCCCCAGCGCGCACGCCGCCACCGCGGCCAGTCTCCGCCCGGGCAGGCGCCACCGCCCGCCCGATGTCCTGAATACGCTCATGCTCCTGCTCTCCCCTCGTGGAAGATCAGCGGCACGGTGTCCCGGCATCCAGGCGAGGGTGACGGGCATCGTGTCGCCGCGTTGATCGGCGACGGTGTGCACGGTGGCCGGACAGGCCGTCGGCCCGGTTACGGCGCCGCCAGGGGGGCGGGCCGGCGCTGCGGGTGCGGAGCACGGGAATCCGGCGGGGCATCCCGTCCCGCCCGGGGTACCAGACAGCCCCCGGGCCCGAGGCCGGGATCGCCTCGCACAGTGCCCGCCGCTGCCGCCTCCGGTCAGGCAGTCGCAGCCGGCCATGACCCGCTCCCCACACCGCCAGTATCCGCCCGGCTGCAGTCGGTGGCACATCACCCTCAGCAGGTGAGACCAGCCCGGAATCGGTCCCGAGCGTGCCCAGACCTGGCAGCGACGCGAAGTTTTCAGGTGAACGACGAAGTTTGGTCGCCAGGTTCACGCGGACAGCGAAGCCTTCACTCGAACAGGACGGCGGGCGGGACAATGCACCCACTTGCCGTTAAGCAAATGGCCCATCTCTCTGGCCCGAATTCACACCAGACCTGCATTCATCCACTTGGCAACTGGCCCTTGAGGCGTTCTGGGGACGCGGGCGCGGCCATGCGGAGGCAGCCGGCCAGGCACAAGCCGGGGATCGCGGTCGCAAGCGCTTGTACCGATGCATCACACGATGACCGCGGCCGCTCCAGCGCGCGCCGTAACCAGCAGGCGGCTCGCCGTGGCCGTTAAATTCGACGTGCGGACCGGCCACGACATCGCCTACGTCACCCGCGGCCACGCCTCCGGCTGCGCAGGCGCCATGGCCTACTACACCCGTGCGGGTGATCCGCCCGGAACCTGGGAAGGCCGCGGCACCACTGCGCTCGGCGTCTCCGGCATGGTCGAGGCCGCGGTCGCCGAGAGGCTCTACCAGCAGGGGATCGGCCCGGGCGGGGAGCGGATCATCCGGCACGCCGCCCCCAAGACCGGCGAGGACCAGGTTGCGGCCGAGGCCGCCGCGCTAGCCCGGTACCGGGACGAGCACCCGTTCGCATCGGCGAGCGAGATCAACACCGGACGGATCTGTATCCGGGCCATCAGCCCGGGCATCGCCCGGCCCTACTACGACGTGACCAGCAGCGCGTCGAAGTCGGTCTCGGTGCTGCACGCCAGCCTGCGCGTAGCCGCGGGCCAGGCCCGCCACGCAGACGACCACGTCAAGGCCGCGGCCCTGGACGGCGAAGCGCAAGCCATCGAGGACGCCCTGCTCGACGCCGTGCGTGAGGGCCTGGAGCTGTTCGAGGCCATGGCCTGCTACGTCCGCACCGGCCACCACTCGGCTATCACGGGGGAGTGGCGGGACGGCAAAGGCCTGGTCGCGACCTCCTGGCTGCATACGATTAGCCGGGACGGAGACCCGCAGCTGCACGTCCACCTCGCCATTCTGAACGCGGTCCAGCGCGCCGACGGCGCCGACGACCGGTGGCGGGCCGCCGACGGGCAGCACTTCTACCAGCTCCGCCACCTGTACGGGGTCACCGTCGACCGGGCTTTCGAACAGCGGCTGCTGGCCATGGGTTACGCCATGGCCGGCCGGGCCGACGGGAACGGCGCCGAAGTCGGCGGGGTCTCTCAGCAGGTCATGGACGGGTTCTCCTCCCGGGCCCGCGCCATCGACGGCCGGCTCCGCACGTGGGTCGGCCAGTACACGGCCAGGCACGGCACGCCGCCGAGCAGGCGCACGATCTACCTAATGGGCCAGCAGATCGCCAAGGACACCCGCCGGCCCAAGGCCGCGGCTAGGCGGATGGCCGGGGGAGTGGTCACCGGCCATGAGCTGACGGACGAGGAGCGGCTTAAGGCCTGGGAAGACCAGACCACCGCCGACGAACTCCAGGTCCTCAGCACGGTCTACACCGACGCCAAGGCCTACGCCGCACGGTCGGCGGCCCGCCGCGGGCTGGCCTACGCGGATAAGGCCCGGGCGGCACGGATCGCCGTCGCCGAAGCGCAGCGACAGCGAAGTGTGTGGGGGATTTCGGATCTCTGCCTGGAGATTCACCGCGCCCTGCCCGTCGGCGCCGCCCCCGCCGACATCACCGAGGTGGCCATGCTGGCCCTATCCGGCACCGCAGGAGCCGAGGTCGTGCAGGTGAGCCCGGCTCCCGACCTCATGGACGTCAGCTCCCTCGGCGTCCGCCAGTCCGACGGGCAGTCCATCTTCCGCAAGCCAAACACCATGCGCTGGGCCGCCCTGGACCACCTCAACCTGGAAGAGACAGTGATCAGCCAGGCCAGGCACCCGATCCAGCCACTGGTCACCGAACAGCAAGTCCGCGATGAACTCGACCGGCACCACCAGGACCTGGAGGGCGAACAGCGGCAGGCCGTCATCACCCTGCTCACCGCCGACCGGGCCATGGCGCTGCTGACCGCCCCCGCCGGGGCAGGCAAGACCAGGACCATCGCCGCGGCCGCCACGGTATGGCACGCCCTGACCGGCGGCAGGCTAATCGGCCTGACCCTCAGCGAGAACGCCGCCCGCGTCATGACCGCCGAAGGCCTGCCCGAGGCCTACAACATCGCCCAGTTCCTCGGCAAATGCCCCGACTCCGACCGGCTCCGCCACCCCGTCCAGGTCGGCCCCGCCGACAAGCTCGTCATCGACGAGGCCAGCCAGGTTGGAACCGCCGACCTCGCCCTGATCCAGCAGGCGGCAGGTCCGGCCGGGGTCCTGAGCGTCGGTGACCCGTATCAGCTCGGGCCCGTCGAGGCCGGAGGCTGGTTCAGCTGGTTCCTCACGGAGCTGGGCACTGCCGAACTGCACGAGGTACGCCGATTCACCAGTCCGTGGGAAGCGGCTGCCTCGCTCCAGCTCCGCCGCGGCGACACGACCGCCCTGGCCGCCTACGACGCGCACGGCCGGATCCGTGCCGGAGACCGCGAGGCCATGCACGACAAGGCCGCGCTGGCCTACCTGGCCGACTTCCTTCAGGGCAAGGATTCGGTCCTGGTGGCTGGGACCAATGCCGAAGCCGCCGACCTTGCACGACGCGTCCAGGACAGGCTCATCCGTGCAGGACGCGTGCAGCAGCCGCAACTCGAGCTCGCCGACGGGAACCAGGCAGGCATCGGCGACCTCGTGCGAGCCCGGGAAAACGCCAAGACGATCGACGCCGGAGGGCAGCCGCTGGCTAACCGCGACGTGCTCCGCATCGAGGGCCCTGTCCACGGCCAGATCCGGGTACGGCGCCAGGCCGAAGGCGGCTGGTCCCAGCCGTTCCTGATATCCGAGCAGTACCTGGCCGACCACGGTGAGCTGGGCTACGCGAGGAACACCCACGTAGCCGAAGGGCTGACCGTAGATGACTGCGGTCACCTGCTTGTCACCGGCTCGCTCAACCGTCGCTCACTGTACGTCGGGGCGACCAGGGCACGGCAAGCCAACACTATGTATGTCGTCACCGGCGAGCCTGTACCCGGCCGGGAACCGGAACTCGTCAACTCCGAAGTCGTCCTCGCCGAGATCATCGGCAACGACGCGACCGAGGTCACCGCCACCGAGGCCATCCGGCAAGCCCAAGAATGGCCAGCCAGCACCGGCCACCTGGCCAGCATCTGGACTGCGGCGA
>Ga0306923_10002897_pt1 | contig 15935 bp, 14 predicted proteins | sample sta12Can44000108_FD_203841 | JGI IMG/M metagenome (GOLD analysis project Ga0306923, IMG submission 203841) | Lab enrichment of tropical soil microbial communities from Luquillo Experimental Forest, Puerto Rico - statanox.12C.anox.44.000.108 (v2)... | ecosystem: Environmental > Terrestrial >... | reverse complement strand
GCTGCAAGCCCGCGCGGAGGCCTCGCGAGTCCGGAAAGAAGTCCTGAAGGCGAGCTACATCGCGGCATTCGGCAGCCTCCGCGCCCGCGAGGCCATCGCATCCCTGGACCTGGCCGATGATGACGGCGACCGGCAGCACGAAGATACCAGCGGGGCGGCGGATGCCAAGCTTGCCGAGGTCATTGCCCAGATGGAGCGGGAACTGGGTCAGCAGGGCGGGCCAGAAGGCCTGATCGAGCTACGGCCAGGTGCACCGCTGCGCAGCGACATCCGCATCCTGTTCGCCGTCGAGCCTCCCGGCACAGCGCTGCTGATCGCAGTGCTGCACGGGCTCGAGGCAGTGGAGGAGCAGTTCCCCGAAGCCGTCAGGGCATCCGTCGACATGCTGCGGCGGATACGTACTGGCCAGGCGCCCGACGCGGCTGCGCATGCCTATCCGGATGTGCGGTCATTCATGCTGGAGTTCTATTTCGGCGACGCCAGCGCCGAGGGTTCCTCACAATAGGCTTCGGTCAGCCCCCACCACCAGGTCGAGGGAAACACCAAGGACATGCGCACCCGGGGAACGCCCGCCTTGCGCAGGTCCGCGGCCGTGATCAGCCCGGTGGAGCCGATGACCGCCGGGAACCGGCCTCGCCAGGAGATGCGTCGCCGGAACCCGGCGGGGTTGCCTGGCTCACAGCGATACCGTAGAAGATTTCCGCACTACGGTATAGATTCTTCTGCCGTGAAGAATAAGCCCGCGTATGCGATCGAGTCGGTCGATCACGCGCTGCACCTGGCGCAGCTTCTGCAGCAAGAAGGGTCGCTGCGAGTCACCGACGCCGCCGACCGCCTGGGGGTATCGGTCTCGACCGCGCACAGGCTGCTGGCGATGCTTGTCTACCGCGACTTTGCCGAGCAGGCGCCCGACCGCCGGTATGTGGCCGGGCGAACGCTCCGGCCCGCTCAGTTGTCCGAGGCCCCGCTCGCCCTGCTGCGCCGGGCCGCGGCCCCGCACCTGCAGGCGCTCACCGCACGCGTCCATGAGTCCGCCAACCTGGTCATCGTGGTCGGTATCGAAGTGCGATTCCTGGCGACCGTGGAATGCGACCAGGCCCTCCGCGTCGGCGACCGGGCCGGCCAGGTGCTCCCCGCCCATCTGGCGTCCGGCGGCAAGGCACTGCTTGCTTTCCTTCCCGCGGATCGGGTCGCCGAGCTCTACCACGCGGCCGCCGACGTCGACCTGCAGCGGCTGCACCGGGAACTCGCCCTGGTCCGCAAACGCGGATTCGCCATCAATGACCAGCTCACCGAGCGCGGGGTCACTGCCGTCGGCGTTGCGATCCGCGATCCCGCCGGCGAGCCCAACGCCGCCATCTCCATCTCCATGCCCAGCGTCCGCTTCGACCGCGACCACCTCAGCGGCTGGGTCAACGAGCTGACCACCACCGCCACCGTTATCGAACGCGACCTGCAGAGCCACAGCATGCAACCGCCGGTCACCATCTCGCTGGACCCAACCCTCGCGTCGTAGCGGCCAAGACCGGGCATGGCCGGGATCAGAGCTCGACGGCGACCTTCTGGGGTGGGATCAGCCGCCCATCAGCATCGAATCGATGTTGAACGCTCGATTGAACCCGAGGAACCGCTGCATGATGTCCACCACGCGCTTCAGCTGAGCCATGTCCACGCTGCCGACCGGCCCCGTGCTGACTGGATAGCTATCGAGAGATATAAGCGCCGCGGTTTCCTTGGGCAGGCCGAGCGGGCTGGGCAGTTTCTCGAAGGCGGCCTCGACCGGCGCCCGGTTCGTGTCCGCGATCTGCTGGCCCTCCTCCAGCGCCTTGTAGAACGCCGCCAGCGTACGCGGGTACTTCTGCGCCCACTGCTTGGTCACGACGTAACCTTCGACCGGGAAGTTCGTGGTCGCGCCCTGGTCGAAGTCGGCCAGCGTCACGGCACCATCGGTCAGTGCCGCGATGCTGCCGAACGGCTCGTTCAGCACGACCGCGTTGAAGTCGTCGGCCTTGAGTTCGGCTGGCATCTTGGGGAATCCGCCCTTGGCCACGACGAAGTGCACGTCGCGAGGCGATATCCCGTGGTCGGAGAGCACCGAAGCGGCCAGCATGTAGGTGAGGTTTTTCGGCGCGTTGTTGCCGATGATCCGCCCCTTGAGCTGCGCGAGGGACGTGATCGGCGAGTCAGGCATCGTGTAGAGGCCGATGACTCCCGGCTGCAGCACCGATCCCTGGGCGAAGATGTCCAGGTTGGCGGCGAGGACGTCGGGGTGGGACGGGCTTGGCTGCATCCCCGCGTCCCAGTTCGACTGCGCTTGGATGTAGGAGACGTAGTTGCCGGCGGTGATGTCGATCTTGCCCTCGGCCTGCTGGTCGATCACCGTCGCGCTGCTGATGGCGGGGACGAACTTCACGTTCAGCCCCTGGGCCTTGAACAAGCCCTCCTCGAGCGCGATGAAGAAGCCCGCGGAATCCACGGCCGGAACCACGGCGACGGTCAGGTCCGGCTTTTCCACGCCGGGGGTGTTCGCCGCGCTTCCGCCGATCGAGCACCCGGCGGCCAGCAGCAGCGTTATGGCCGTAACCAGCAGCGCCGGACCGCGCATACGCGAAGCGATGAAAACCCCTCCGGACGCCCTGGCCGCAGGCACCTGCAACGCAGACGATGACTGCATATCTTCCCCCTCTCATTTCCCCGGTAGGCAGCGAGGGCCGGGACCAGCTGGCGCTGCGAAGGATCATCGCGATGCAGGCCGGCCGCGCCGCCCACCGGGGATTCGTATTCGTCAGCTAGCGGCCACGGGCTGATAGACCTTCGCCGGGTCGACGGCGCCCCCGGTGAGAATGCCGTACTTATGGGCGGCCGCCTCCCACTCCGTCACGTCCGCGTTGCTCATGTCCGTCGTGAAACTGGGCAGCGAGAGCACCTGAATGACCTTGGGAGCCATCTTCGTCGTCTTGCCGAGGTATGCCCGGAACTGGCTGGGCTGATTGTCGATGAAGTCGTTGGCCTGCTGAATGGCGGCCACGAAGTCAGCTGCCGCCTTCTGGTTCTTCGTGAGCCAGTTTGCGGTGGCGTTCCAGCAGCTGAAGATCGGGCTCCCTTGTATGTCCGACTCCAGGTAGCCGGACAGGAGAGTCGCCCCCTGCTGGCGCATCTCCGTCTCGAACGGCTCGACGGAGACGGCAGCATCAACTCGGCCCGAGCCGATCGCCGCGGGCATGTTGGGGAAGCCCATGCCGATGTAGTGGACGGACTTGTAGTCGACACCTCGCTGGGCGAGCCAGGCATCGGCCAGCAGCTGGTTGACACCCCCCGTTGCGTTGACCGCGATGGTCTTGCCCGCCAGCTGGGCGGGCTTGGTGATGCCCGACTTGGCGCTCGCGACCAACGGGAGGAAAGATCCGGTAGGGGTAAGCGCGAACGCGCCCGCAAAGCAGGGGACCGCGAGCCCCTGGGCCGCGCCCTGGATCTCGGAAAGGACGTTGGACTGCGCGATCTGGATCGCGCCGCCCTGGAGAGCCGGCACGTTTGCGGCCCCGCCGTTGAGTGTCTCCACGTTGACCTTCAGGTGGTGCTGCGTGAAGTAACCCTTGTCCTGGGCGATGAGCACGGCGTCCGCGGTGATGGCCGCTGGGATGCCCACGGTAATGGTGGTGACGGCGGCGGCGCCGCTCCCGCTGGCAGACGAACTGCTGGTGCCGCAACCAGCCAGGGTGAGCGCGACGCCGGTGGCGAGCAGTAGGGCACGGGTGACCGCGGGTCTGGAAGATGCACTGCCGCCGATGGCCTTAATCATCGCGGACTACCACCTTTCTGTGACAGGAGAGGTCTGGCCGGCTAGTGCCGGCCGGGCTGCATGCGCTGGGGTGGTGCGGGGCCGCTGCGGGTTCCCGTTCCTCCGGGTTCTCGATGTACGACAACACCTGGTTGCAGAGCTCGTAGAAGCGGGGCAGCGCGCGGGTGGCCCGGTCTCTCGGCCGGGGGAGGTCGACAAGTATTTCCGCCAGGACCGTGGACGGACGCGACGACAACGCCAGGACGCGGTCACTGAGGTAGACAGCCTCGCCGATGTCGTGGGTGACCAGGAGTGCCGCGAAGCCCGCCTCAGCCCAGAGTCGTTGCACCATGTTCTCGAGATGGGCGCGGGTGAGCGCGTCGACAGACGCGAACGGCTCGTCCATCATCAGCAGTTCTGGGTGACTGGCCATGGCGCGAGCGAGCGCGACCCTTTGCTGCATTCCCCCCGATAGCTCCCAGGGATAGTGGTCGGCGAAGTCGTAGAGACCCACTAGGTTCAGCGCCTCCGCCATCCGCTGACGGGCTTCCGCCTTGGGCTGCGAGTGCACAGCCAGCATCACGTTCTTGCGGACGGTCAGCCAGGGGAAGAGCGACTTGTTGTACTCCTGGAAGACGATCGACAGCCAGCTTGGCACCTGCCGGACAGCTTGGCCGCGGTGCATGACCGAGCCGCGATCCGGCTGGATCAGCCCGCTGACGGTGCGCAGCAATGTCGTCTTGCCAGCGCCTGACGGGCCGACGATGGACATGAACTCACCCGCTCTGAGGGTGAACGTGATGTCGCGGCTCACCTCCAGCACCGTGCCGTCGGCGATCGGCAGGCTCTTACACAGACCCGACACCTCGAGCAACGCCGGGCCGTGTGCCGCCAACCCAGCCGTAACTTGAGCGGGCGACGGGCAGGTGTCAGACACGAAGGCCTCCAGAAAGCCCCCGTTCCCAGGCGAGCAGGCGCCTCTCGAGGACGAGGAACACGGTGTCGAATAGCCAGCCGAGGCAGGCCAGGATGATCACTCCGGCGTAGGTTTGCGGCACCGCGAAGGTCTGCTCGGCGTTCTGGATGAAATAGCCGATGCCCGTACTGGCACCCAGGATCTCGGCGACGACCAGGACAGCCAGCGAGATGCTAAGCGCGATACGAAGACCAGCGAATATATCCGGCAACGTCGCTGGGAGCAGCACCCGGCGGAACAGAGCAAATCCGCGCAGTCCGCAGATACGGGCAACGTCGAGGTACAACGGTTCGATTCGGCGAGCGGCATCGAACGCGTTGATGATCACCGGCCACACAGCCGCCGAGACAATTACGGCGATCACCATCTTGGCGCCGAGACCGAGGAATGCGATCGCGAGCGGGATCAGCAGCGGAGAAGGAACCGAGCGCAGGAAGTTGATGAATGCCGAGCAGTACTCGCCAAGCCAGCGGACGTATCCCAGCGTGAGACCCACGAGGACACCGAGGACGGCGCTGATACAGAAACCGGTCAGAGCCCGGATGACCGACGGGACGATATCTCCAGTCAGGACGCTCCCGGTTAGCAGCTGTCCCACTACGGAGATCGAGCGGGAGAACGTCGGGAACACGGTCTTGTCTAGGGCGATCGCCGTCAGCTGCCAGGCGCCGAGAACGGCGGCGAGGCCCAGCCAGCTGGCCCCGTGGCGGGCGAGCGAACGCCGCCATCCGTGGGATCGGCCCCTCCGCCGGCCCCGTGGCAGCGTACCCGCCGTCATCCCAACCCCCGTCCGACCACGGCCTGCCACGGCATCAGGGCCCGCGCAGCCGCAAGGAACAGCAGGTTAAGGGCCCACCCCAGGATTCCGCCCACCACCACACCGGCGTACATCTGCCCGGTGGCACCGCTCTGCTCCGCGGCGAGCACATAGCCGCCCAGACCTCCCGTGCCGACGACCAGTTCCACTGACACCGTGACGACGATGGCCAAGCCGACCGAGATCCGGACACCCGTCGCGATCGTCGGCGCGGTAGCCGGGATCACCACACGTCGGATGAGTCCCCATCGGCCCAGGCCCACCGCCCGCCCGGAGTCCAGCAGCCGCGGCTCGATCTGCCGTACCGCGTAGCGGGTATTGATGAACACCGGCCAGAAGGCGGCGAACGCTACCAGACCAGAAGTCATCTTGACGCCGAGGCCGGCGACCAAGATGGCGAGCGGGATGAGTGCGAGCGAGGGCAGCGGGCGCATCATCCGGACGATGACGTCGGTGGCGCTGTCGGCCCACTGCGAGAGCCCAACGAGCAGACCAAGCGTGACGCCGGCGACCGTTGCGATGGCGAGGCCGAGAGCCCAGGTCTCCAGGGTGGCCCCCAGGCTCGACAAGAGATCCTGCCAAGAGCCGGCCGCCCCGCGGACCACGGCCGCCACCGTCGGGATGTTGTCGGTGCTGACCGCTCCGCTGCCCGTGATCACGGTCCACAACCCGATGACCACGCCCACGCCAATGACCGCACGCCTGCGGCGACGCCAGGGACTGCCCGCCCCACCGCGCCGTGGACGTCGTGGCACAGTGGGATGCCCTGTGGCCGGGCCGACGCCGGCCCGCAGCCCATTCACAGGTATCACCACAATAAGAAAGCCTTTCCGGGTGCAGTGGCGCGCGAGGCGATTGCTAGCGGGGTGCTTCTCGCATGTGATGAGCCGTCAGCGTAGTAAGCCTAATCTGCTTACCTCAAGTCCTTTCTGTCATGCAGAAAGCTCGTGTATCAGGGCCTTTAGACGAGGTAGTGGCCAAGCACCCCGGGGAAGAACAGCTCCTCGGGTTCGAGATTGCGTGCGGCGACGCCCTGCTCGTACGCATAGCGGGTGAAGGCTTCGAGGGTGGTCCGGTTGGCATCGACGCCATACGGCCAGGGGTCGCCGCCGATCAGGCGGCGCATTTCGGCCAGCCGGGCGGGAACCCAGGGCAGCGGCACCCGGCTCGCGGTCATCTCCGACAGCCGGAGCAGGCTCGCCTGCTTGGCTTCCTCGAACGCCGTGCACAGGTTTTGTGCGACCCACGGAGAGGATTGCAGCACGTCAGCCCGGATGGCCACGACGTGCATGATCGGGAAGATCCCGGTGCGTGCGACGTATTCGCGCTCCACCGATTCATAGTCGTCGTACAGCCGCACGATCTCGGGGTCGGAATGCTCGAAGCTTGCCGGCGGATGTGCGGAGAACACGGCATCGAGCTCCCCGGCGCGCAGCAAGTCATCCAGTGACCGGTCTGGGACGCTGGTGAGCGTGACGCCCGCGGGCAGGTGCAGCTCGACCTTCTCGCGCCTGCCTGGCTGGTTGACTCCGGACTGCACCCAGTGCACGTCGGTCAGCGGGATACCCCACTCATGAACGAGCAGCGCCCGGGTGTAGACCCCCGCCGTCTGCGCCCACTCGGGCACGCCGATGCGAGCCCCGGCCAGCTGCCTGGGCATTCGCGGCCCGTCGCGGCGTACGAAGATGGATGAGTGCCGGCAGACCCGGGACGGGAAGACCGGGATCGCGCAGATGCTCTCATCGCCGGCCGCGCGGAGGGCGACGTACTTGGCCAGCGAAAGCTCGGAGATCTGCCATTCGCGGTAGTGCAGGAACCGGTAGAAGATCTCTTCCACGGGCAGGGTCAGCGTCGTAAGGTCCACGCCCTCGACGCGGACGGTCCCGACGGCGAGATCGCGCACGTGCTCGTACCCGCTCATGGCCATGGTCAGCGCGAGGTTCATCAGGCAACCAGTCCGGAAATTCGCTGCCAGGGTGCTGGTCATTAAAGAAACTATTTCTGCAGAACAGATTCGCAACGTAGCTGTGGCGGTCTCGCGCTGTCAAGGATCCCGGGGACACGGGCGCATGCGCGCCGGCCCGGCATCGCACCGCCGCCCCCACTAGCCGCGACAGTCTCGATAAGACGTTCCAGCGGGTACAGTTCGGCTTATGAGCGCCGAGCACCTCGACGCCGGAGACGAGGTCCAGCCGGTCGTCGCCGGGCCACGATACCCGATCGAATCGGTCGACAACGTTCTGCGCCTGCTGCTCATGGTCTCCCAACAGAAACAGGTGCGGGTGTCGGAGGCGAGCGCGGCACTGGGGACGGCGGTGTCGACCGCTCATCGACTGCTGGCGATGCTGGCACATCACGGCTTCGTGGTCCAGGATCCAGAAAGCAAGGCGTACAAGGCGGGCCACGTTCTGGTAAGGATCGGACTGGCCTCAGTCAGCAATTTCGACATCCGCGCGCTGATCCACCCGTTCCTTGAGGAACTGCGCGACGAGACGAGGGAGACGGCACATTGCGCTGTCCTGCAGGACAGCGAGATCATGTTCATCGACTGCGCGGAGAGCCCGCAGGCGCTGCGTGTCGCCTCGAGAGTAGGCACGCTCATGTGGGCGCACTGCACGTCAGTGGGGAAGGCCTGGCTGGCCTGCGAAAGCGACGACTTCCTCCGCGGCCTGTACCCCTCGCCTAGACTGCCCGCGCTGACCCCCGACTCGATCACTTCCAGGGCGGCGCTGCTGACGGAACTGGCGGATGTCCGCCGACGTGGATTCGCGTCCAATGAGGGCGAGAGTGAGGTGGGGGTCGGCTCGGTCAGCGCCGCGGTATGCGACCGCCACGGCAGGCCGGTGGCGGGGATCAGCGTGTCCGCACCGCTGGCCCGCATGGACGACGAACGGCGGGCCGTCCTCGCCGAAGCCGTGCAGCGTACCTGCCGAGCCGTCGCAGCAACCCTGCCCTTAGCCGGCCGTTCCCACAGGAGCCGTCATGCCCGACTTCGACACCAGCGTCCCGCACATCGCCCGGGTCTACGACTACTGGCTGGGCGGGAAGGACAACTTCGCCGCGGACCGGCAGCTCGGCGAGCAGACCCTGCAGGCTTACCCGCACATCGTCTTCTCCGTGCGCGCGAACCGGGCCTTCCTGACCCGCAGCGTCCGGTTCCTGGCGGCCGAGGCCGGGATCACGCAGTTCCTCGACATCGGCACTGGGCTGCCGACCGCCGACAATATCCACGAGGTGGCCCAGCGCGAGGCGCCCGACTCCCGGATCGTCTACGCCGACCACGACCCTGTCGTCATCACCCACGCGAAGGCACTGCTGAGGAGCACTCCGCAGGGCGCGCTGGATTACCTGGACGCCGACCTGCGGGACCCGGGCACGATCCTGGCCAGTGCGGCCGGCACACTGGACTTCAGCAAGCCGGTCGCGATCATGCTGCTCGCCGTCTTGCAATTCGCCGCCGACGGAGAGGCCGGCGCGATCGTGCAGCGGCTGACGGCGGCATGCGCGCCGGGAAGCTATCTGGTCATTTCGCATCCCGCTAGCGATATCGACGCCGAACGCCACATCGAGATGGTCCGGCGGATGAACGAGTCCATGGCCCAGAAGGTGACGCTGCGGGACCACGCGGCCGTGACCCGCCTGTTCGCTGGCCTCGAACTAGCCGAGCCCGGCGTTGTCAAGGCCTCGCTCTGGCGCCCGGACTCCCCCGCCCAAGCGGCCACCCCGACGGTGCTGTGGGCAGGCGTGGCCCGCAAGCCGTAAGCCCTGGGACGCTGTCGGATAACTTCGGCTGGCGCGCATTTGGTGCGGGCATCAGCGCGTGGGTCGGTCAGGCAGCGTGTACACGTGGACGTAGGCGATGTGCACCGGCATGACGGCGTTGGCTCCGGCGGTGACCGCCTCCAGCCCGATGTCGATCGGCTTGCGGAGATCGAAACCGGTCAGGTCGTAGGTGGACCCCGGCTCCCAGTGGCGGCCGTCGATGCTGGTGTACGGCGTGACCATGGTGCCGTGGCGGATGATCCGCAGCCAGTCCCATGTGCCGTTGCCACCGACGGCCCTGGCCGCCGGGCTGAACCCGGGAACCTCCAGGAAGCTGTTGCCATAGACCGGGCACGTGTTCGCGGGGTAGCCAGATCCGCAGCTGAACCCGGTGTAGCCGCTCGTCACGTCAGTCTCCTTGGCCCATTCGGTCTCATCGACACCGGAGTTGGACTCGCCGACCAGCCGGAAGTAGTGATCGTCGTCCTGGTAGAGCAGCAGCCCGGCCTGCTCGTAGTTCTGGTCCGGGCGCAGCGCCAGCTTGGCCTCGGCGACGAAGTCGCCGGGCGGCGCCTTTTCCACGAGCAGGTTCTGAGCGGTGTTGACGGTCTGCCAGAGGTCGCCGTTGACGGCGTCGATGGTGAGCGTGCCGGGGTCCGTGGTCAGCGACCAGTCGGCCCCGTTCTCCCGTACCCATGACCATTGCGGGGCGAGCGAGGTGCCGGTGAAGTCCTGGGAGTAACCGGGCAGCAATCGTCCCGGCTGCACCGGCGTTGTCAGGGGATCCGGTCCGGTCGGCGACGGGCCGGGGTGTCCGGGGGTCATGCTCGGCGCGGGCTGCGGACCCGCGAGCACGCCGTCGCCGTTGTTCACCGAGGGCCAGCCATCCGCGCCCCATTCGATTGGCTCGAGCACCATCGGCCGCTGGGTGGCGCCGGACGACAGGTACGGGCTGGTCTCGTCGATCGCGTGGAAGGCCAGCCAGTACTGGCCTGCCAGGTCGGTCAGCACCGATCCCCCGCCCGGCCCGACCCACTTGTTCCCGTTGGACGCGAGCACGATGGTTCCGCCACCTTGGGTCATCGGGATTCCGAGCCGGTCGAGGAACGGTCCCAGCGGCGAGCGGGACCGGCCGGCGAACTCGGCGTACCCGCTGTTCGGTCCGCCGCAGCAGTTGCCGGTGGAGTCGAACATGTAGTAATAGCCGCCGTGCTGTACCACAAAGGTGCCCTCGTACCGGCCGGGCGCGCCGACCTGCACGGGTGTGGCGCCCGGCGCGAGGTGCAGGCCGTCGGATGCGAGCGGGACCACGAACGTGCCGCCATAAAAGCTGCCGTAGTAGAGGTAGCGCTGCCCGGAGGGCGCCTGGATCTCGTCGGGATCGATAGTGGCGTAGTAGCCACCGTTGCCGTCCGGACGCGGCGCCACCAGCGGGCCCTGAGAATCCTGCCAGGGCCCGGCGGGCGACGACGCGGTGGCGACGCCGATCGCGCTGCCGCCCGCGGCGGTGCTGCTCGCCGTGTAGTACATCACGTAGCGGCCCGCGATCTGGTGCACCTCCGGCGCCCACAACCACTGGGCCCCGGCCCATGAGGGCTCTGGCGGCGCGTCGGCGGTGGGCGGCGCCCCGGGCGGGCTGAACGTGTCGTGCAGGTACCGCCAGTGCACCAGGTCGGATGACTCCTCGATGGGCAGGACGTGAACGCTAGCGGGGTCCGCGGTCCACTGGTCGGTGGTGCCGTAGGCGAAGAACTGCCCGGATACCGGGTCATGGAAGACCGCGGGATCGGCGAACGTCGGCGTGATCACCGGCTCGGTGAACGTGTTCCCCGCGGGGAGGGCCGACGCGGGCCCGCAGGTCGCGATCAGCGTCACCAGGCCCAGCCCGGCCAGGGAGACTTTCCAGTACACCTGAACCTCCTTACAACGTTGTAACCGAGCGGGGCCGCCTAGGCGGATCTGTTGCTGGAGAAGCCACCGTCCGTTCTGCCTAAAGATCTTTCGCCGGAACGGACGGTGGTTTCCCTCAGTCCACGCGCCCTTCGACCCCTGGGACGGTCGTGCTGATCACGGTGTGCGAGTGCGCGGGGAACGTGTGCCGGGTGCCGTCGGCGAGGTCCCCGATCTTGTCCTGGCGTACCGACACCGCATCCGGGCACTTGAAGGAATTCGTCTCCTTCCAGTCGCCGGCGTTGACGACCTCAATGGCAGCCGGTCCGCGCCGGAAGTCACCGACCAGCCTCAGTTCGGCGGTGACGTCCGTGTCCGGCGAGCGGTTGATCACGCTGATCATGAGCTCGCCGGCCTCAGAACGCGTCGCCACCGCGTCGAGTACCGGGAACGGCCCGAGATCGGCGACCCGGTACGGCCACAGATCCGGCTCGGGACTCTCCACGTGCTTGTGCGTCTCGCTGTCCACGTGCACGTCGAGCGCGGACGTGCCGAGATGGTCGGCGAAGAGCCGGAGCGGGTGGTAAATGCTCTGCAGGAACATGCCCTCGGGGCTTGTGACGATGGGGGCGATGACGTTAACGAGCTGGGCGAGGTTCGCCATCCGCACGGCCTTCGCATTCCGGACGAAGGCGTGCAGGTAGGTGCCGACGGCGAGTGCGTCGGCGAGCGTATAGCGCTCCTCGAGTCCCGCCGACCCGTCGCGCTCGCGGAACCAGACGTTCCACTCGTCGTAGGCGATGTGGATGGGGTGGCTGATCTTCTGCTGATAGCGCGCCTTCTCGATCATGGCCGCGGTGATCCGCATCGCCCGTTCGGCTTGGTGCGGGGCGAGGACGTCCGCCCAGTAGTCGTCGCTGCCGGTGTAGATGTGGATGCTGTGCCAGCGGACGAACTCGGCAAGCCCGGATATCACGGTGTCGTCCCATTCTGACCAGCCGTTCTCGCCGCACGACACCAGCTCGATCGACGGGTCGGTCCAGGTGAGCACCTTCGCCCACTGCCGGGCTTCCTTCACGTAGTCCTCGGCGGTCTTCTGTCCGATCTGCCACGGCCCGTACATCTCGTTGCCGAGGCCCCAGTAGCGAACCCGGTAGGGTTCTTCGCGGCCGTTCTCGCGGCGGCGGTTGGCCCATTCGGTGTCGCCGGTGCCGTTGCAGTACTCCACCCACGCCTGTGCCTCGTCCATGGTGCCGGTGCCCATGTTCACGCAGAGGTAGGGCTCGGCGCCGACGGCTTCGCAAAACGCCAAGAACTCGTCGGTCCCGAAGCGGTTCGACTCCTCGGTGTGCCAGGCGAGTTCCATCCGGCGGGGCCGGTTCTCCTTCGGCCCGATGCCGTCGGTCCAGTGGTAACCCGAGACGAAGTTGCCTCCTGGCCAGCGAAGGACAGGCGGGCGCAGCCGCCGTACAGCCTCGATGACGTCCTTCCGGAATCCTCGTTCGTCGGCCAGCGGCGAGCCCTCGTCGTAGATGCCGCCGTACACGCACCGCCCCAGATGCTCGGCGAAACCGCCGAGGATCCTGCGGTCGACGGGAGCCACGACGTGATCGACGCTGATAGTAATGCGAGCCATCTGAGGGTTTCCTCCGCGCTGTTTTGTGCTGTGTTGTTCTGTACTGTTCGGCCATGCCGTGATGCCGCTGAACGCGGCCCGGGCACAAGCAGGTTACAACGTTGTACTATCATCAACAAGACGTCGCTGCGTTACCATGTGAGCTTGTTAGCGCTCGCGATGAAGCCAGGCTCTTATGACCCATTCCGGCTCGGGGTGGTTGCCGCCGTGGGCGCCGGGACGCGGCAGCGAGACGGGGTAGCGCTGGCTGGTGGTCAGCACCAGGCGTCAGGAGGCGGGATGGCGGTAACGCTGCACGATGTCGCCCTGCGTGCCGGGGTGTCCATCAAGACGGTGTCTAATGTCGTGAACGGGTACGCGCACGTCTCCGCCGTGACGCGAAGCCGGGTGGAACAGGCGGTGGCGGAGCTTGACTACCGCCCGAACCTGTCCGCCCGCAGCATGCGCGGCGGGCGGTCCGGGATCCTCGCCCTGGCCGTGCCGGAGCTTGGCGTGCCGTACTTCGCGGAGCTGGCGCAGAGCGTGATCCGGGCCGCGGAACGGGAGGGCTTCATCGTCCTCATCGACCAGACCGAGGGCCGGATCGATCGGGAGCGCCTCGTCTGCCGGGGGATCAGATCGCCGCTGATCGACGGTCTCATCTTCTCCCCGCTGGCGCTGGACAGCGACGAGCTCGCGGCACGGACGGACCGCATCCCCATGGTGCTCCTCGGCGAGCGCATCAGCGGCGCCGTCGATCATGTCATCATCGACAACATCGAAGCCGCGCGGCAGGCGGTCAGCCACCTGGCCGGGCTGGGGCGCACCAGGATCGCGGCCGTCGGCGCCCAGTACTCCAAGATGGGCGAGACGGCCCGCCTCCGGCTGACTGGCTACAAGGCCGCGCTGGCCGACGCGGGACTGCCGTTCCGTCCCGAGCTCGTGGCCGAAACGCCGTCCTTCCACCGGCACGACGGTGCTGCCGCCATGGCCTGGCTACTTGACGCTGGCGCGCGCCCGGATGCGGTCTTCGCGTTCAACGACCTCACCGCCATCGGGGTGATGCGCGCGTGCTACGACCGCGGTGTCCGGGTGCCCGCGGACGTGGCGGTTATCGGCTTCGACGATCTCGAAGAAGGCCGGTACGCCGTGCCATCGCTGTCGACGATCTCGCCGGACAAGGACTTCATCGGCCAGACCGCCGTCCGGCTACTCGCCGCGCGGCTGGCCCATCCTGCGCAGGGCGACTACCAGGCCGATGAGATCATCGCCCCGCACCGCCTGGAGGCCAGGGAGAGCACCATGGGGCGGGGCAAGCGCTAGTCCGCGGCTGCCGCCGAACCTCTTGTGCGTCGCCCAGCCTAGCCGTACTATCGGGTATCGCTCATTACAACGTTGTAAAACGGAGGTCGATGATGGTTACTCTCGCCACCCTCGTCCACCGCAACGCGGAGTACGGCAACTGGTGTGCCACCCCTCCGGCGAGCGCTTCGAGCCGGCCTCTAAGTCAACTGAGTGAGAACGCGAAAGACGGAGGTAAGAAATGAACCGGACTCACCAAACGCTGAACAGACAGTCCGTGACACGTCGGAGCTTCCTGTCCGGGTCGCTGGCGGTAGGCGCCGCCGCCGCGGTCGCGGCTTGCGGGTCGTCTGGCTCGGGCAGCGCTAGCCCGGGCGGCAAGATGACGCTCCAGTACTGGAACCTGTTCAGCGGCGGCGACGGGACCCGCATGGTCGAACTCGTCAACGGGTTCAACAAGAGCCAGAAGGACATCCAGGTCAAGGCAACGACGCTGACCTGGGGAACGCCCTATTACACCAAGCTCACGACCTCTACAATCGCGGGACAGGCTCCGGACGTCGCGATCATGCACCTCTCCCGGATGGCGTCCTTCGCTCCCACCGGCATCATCACGGAGATCGACGGCGGGCTCATGAGCAAGTACGGCCTGGCCGCGGGCCAGTTCTCGCCGAAGCCCTGGCAGATGGCGCACAGCAACGGTCAGCTGATGGCAATCCCTCTGGATACCCATCCGATGGTGATGTACTACAACAAGACCCTCGCCCAGAAGGCGGGGCTGCTCGGGCCGGACGGGCTCCTCAAGCCCATTACGGGCGCCGACGCGCTGGTCAGTGCGTTCAAGAGCACCATGTCCGCCGGGGCCAAGTGGGGCGTCGCCATCGATACCGAGGATGTCAACCCCTGGCGCCTGTGGACCGCGCTGTACGCCCAGCTCGGCGGCGGGGCCATCGTGTCCCCGGACGGCAAGCAGGTGCTGCTCGACGATTCCACGGGGGTCGAGGCAGCCAGCTTCATGCGCGAGCTATCCCTCGTCGCCAAGGTCACCGGGCCGGCCACCGACTACCCAGCCGCAGTGGCTCTCTTCGGGAACCAGAAGGCCGGGTTCTTCCTGAACGGCGAGTGGGAGGTTACGACCTACCAGACCGACGGCATCCCGTTCGACGTGACGCTGTTCCCGCAGGTGTACGGCAATCCGGCCACCTGGTCGGACTCGCATTCCTTCGTCATCCCGCATCAGCGCTCCGCGTCCCCGGACCGGCTCGACGCGGTCATGCAGTTCATCTCCTACGTGCAGAAGAACGCGATCACCTGGGCCAAGGGCGGCCACATACCGGCCTACACGCCGGTGGTCCAGAACCCGGCATACCAGGCGCTGCTGCCGCAGGCCCACTACCACGCGGAGGCGGACCACGTCGTCTATGATCCGCAAGTCTGGTACTCCGGTGCCGCCTCAACCCTCGAGACGGATGCCGGCGCGGCCTTCCAGTCCGTGTTCTCCGGCCATCTGACCGCGGCGCAGGGGTACGCCCAGTTCAAGACCGCCCTGCAGCAACTGACCGCGCAGAAGCCGCCGCAGATCTGACCACGATGGACGTCGAAGCTCAGCGAGTTCGCACCCTCCCGGGAAGATCTGCCGCGGTGAGGCGGCCTGGCGTGTCGAGGCAGGCGCGGATCGACCTGCACGGATACGCCTTCGTCCTCCCCTTCCTCATCGTCTACGGGCTGTTCACGCTCTGGCCGATCATCGCCGGCCTGCGCATGAGCTTCTCGAACGTGAGCCTGCTGGGGGGAA
>Ga0306923_10002896_pt1 | contig 15938 bp, 14 predicted proteins | sample sta12Can44000108_FD_203841 | JGI IMG/M metagenome (GOLD analysis project Ga0306923, IMG submission 203841) | Lab enrichment of tropical soil microbial communities from Luquillo Experimental Forest, Puerto Rico - statanox.12C.anox.44.000.108 (v2)... | ecosystem: Environmental > Terrestrial >... | reverse complement strand
CCGGGAGACCCGGTCCGGGCGCTGATCGGCGACCTGGCTGATCGTCACGCCGCCAAGGCTGTGCCCGGCGAGGATCACCGGGCCGGCGCCGTCGGCGTCAAGGGCGGCGAGCACAGCCGCCACATTGTCGGCGTGGCCGATCCAGGAACGGTCTTCGCCGACGTCGCCGCGCCCGGGCAGGGCGGGGGTGATGACGCGGTGGCCGCGGGCGCGCAGGTGGTCCCGCACGCCGTCCCAGCTCCAGGCGCCCTGCCAGGAACCGTGGACCAGGACGAATGTCGTTGTGTCAGTCATGTCCTCCAGCCTGCCGGTCCGACCCTGCCGCGGTCATCACGGCGGCTGGCGATGCTGCCGGGCGCGGGCGCCGCGCCCAGGACCCTGTCATCACGGCGGCCGGTGAACTTTAGGTGACAATGAGACCGATGGCGGTCCGGATGTATGAGCGCGAGGCGGTCGTCGAGGCGATACGGCGGCGGCTGGATGGCGCGTTCGCGGGCAGCGGCGGCACGGTGTTCGTGGTGGCGCCCGCCGGGCTGGGTAAGACCAGCGTGCTGCGGGCGGCCGTGGCGGAGGCCGAGGGCCGGTTCGATGTCCGCCTGGGCGGAGGCGATGCCGTGGAGGCAACCTTGCCTTACGGGCTGATCGGCCAGGTGCTGGGCGGTGAGGACGAGCTGGCCGTGCCCGGTGCCGAGGAGCCGGACCTGCCCGCGGCCAGCCGGTTCTACGCCACGTTGCGCCGGATCCGGCGGGCGGTCGCCGACCGGCCGCTGCTGCTGGCCCTGGATGACGTGCACTGGTCCGACCCGGACTCGCTGACGTTCCTGCATCTGCTCTGCCGGAGAGCCGCCACGCTGCCGCTGGCGGTCGTGGCCACGGCGCGGCCCTGGCCCGATCCCGCGCTCCGCGCCGCCGAGCAGCTCGCCGCGCAGGGCCTGGCGGACATCCAGCGGCTTGCTCCGCTGACCGATCAGGCGGCGCGGGAGGTGCTCAGGGACCACTTCGGCGACATCGGCGGCGATGCAGCCGACCGTGCGGTGGCTGAATGCGACGGCAACCCGCTGCTGCTGGAGCTCGCGGTACCGGAACCGCGCGCCGCCGGCCCGCGGCCGACGGACGAGCCGGGGGCCGAGCCGGGAGCCGAGACAGGCCGGCGGCTGCTGCTGGCCCGGTTTTCCGCCGCGGACGCGGTCGCGCAACGGTACGTGCGCGCGGCCAGTGTCCTGGGCACCCGGTTCCGGCCGCCGGTCGCCGCCGTGATGGCCGACCTGCCGGGTGAGCAGGCATCAGGGATCGTGGAGGCCCTGTTCCGCGCCGATCTGCTCCGCGGCGACGAAGCGGGATGGGCACGGTTCCGGCACGGCCTGATCCGCCAGGCCATCTACGACGACCTCGCCCCGCCCGCCCGGGCCCACCTCCACGAGCGGGCGCTGCGAACCCTGCTGATCGGCGGCGCGCCGGCCGGCGAGGCAGCAGGGCACGCGATCGCGGCCGAGATGTTCGGCGACGCCCAGGCCATAGAGACGCTGACCAGCGCCGGCCGGTCCGCCCTGCGCGAGGGAGCCGTCCAGGCCGGCCGCCGCTACCTGGACGCGGCCGCCCGGCTCGCCGGCGACAGCGCCCCGGCGGCCCTGCAGATCGACCTGGCGAAGGCGCTGCTGGCCGGCGGGGCCGGGAAGACCGCGACCGCGCTGCTGGACCGCGTCCTCACCGGTCCTGGCGTGCCCGTGCTAACCCGGTTCTCCGCGCAGCTCCTGCTCGGCCAGGCCGCCTTTCATGATGGCGCGGTGCAACGGGCAGGCGGCCTGTTCGATGTCGTGGCCGCCGAAGCCGGCCGCGACCATCCCGGGGTGGCGCTGAAGGCGCTCCTTGACCACACCCTGCAGAGCTGGGCCCGGCTCGGCCCGCGGGCGGCGCTGCCGGTGGCCGTCCGGGCCCGCACGCTCGCCGCCGACGTCGGGCCGTCCCAGAGAGCCTGCGCCGAGGCGGCCTGGGCGCTGTGTGCGTGGCTGTCGGGCGACCCGGCCGGCCTGGGCGCCGCGGAAAGAGCCGCTGACGGCCCGCCGACCGGGCCCGCGGCCGACGCCGCGTACTGGGGCCTGGACCCGGCCGCGGTCCCCGCGGACATCGCGGTGTGGGCGGAGCGCTTCCCGCTCGCTGAACGCCTGCTCACCGACGCGCTGCGCGTCGCCGAGGATCGCGCCGAACCGTTTCTGCTCTTCCACGCCGCCCTGTCCCGGTCGGACATGTTCTGCCGGCTCGGCCGGCTGAGCGAGGCGCTCGAGGAGGCCGAACGTGCCTGCGACGTGGGTGAGCTGCTGCCGGTCGGGCTGCCGCTGGCCCGGGCGGCGAAGGGCCTGGCCCTGCTCGATGCGGGGCGGCTCGCCGACGCCGCGGCCTGCCAGGACGCGGCCGTCGGCCCGGAGTGGTACCTGGCCGCCGGCTATCAGCTCCGGCTCCGCGCCACGCTGGCCTATCGCCAGGGCGAGATCGACGCCGCCTGCTCGGGGTTCGATGCGCTGGAACGGCGCACCGGCGAGTGGGGCGTGGCCGACCCGTCGCACATCCCGTACGCACCCGATGCCATCGCCGCCTACCTCGCCGCCGACCGCCCCGGCGACGCCGCGCGGGTGGTCGGCCGGCTCGCGAGCTGCCCGCTGCCGAGCCGATGGCCGGCGGCCACGGCCGCCGCCGGGCGTGCGGCGCTGGCCGGCCACGAGGGTGACCTGAAGACCGCGGAGGCCGCCCTGGCTGAGTCCGTCGGCCTGCTGCGGGATGTGCCGATGCCGCTGGCGCAGTGCCGGACGCTGACCGCCTATGGGGCGGTCCTGGGCCGTCGCGGCTCGCGCGACCAGGCTCGCCGGCTCCTGTCCGATGCGCTGGCGCGCGCCCGGGGCTGCGGCGCCGGATGGCACGCCCAGCAGGCCCTCATCGAACTCCGCCGGGCCGGCGGCCGCGCCCGGCGCGTTCCGCCCGGCCAGCTCAGCCCGCAGGAGAAGGCCGTGGCCCGGCTGGCCCGGGCCGGCCGGACCAACCAGCAGATCAGCCGCGAGCTGTACCTGTCGGTCAACACCGTGGAGACTCATCTCGCACACGTCTACCGCAAGCTCGGCATCCGCCGGCGCCGCGAGCTGGCTGGCCAGGAACTCGACTGACCCGGTCTCGCCATCACGGCGGCCGGTGAGCTTCGCGTACGGATCGTTCGCGGCTGATTTACGCCTCGTGAGCGACGACGCAAACAGAAAGAGATCATGATGACTGCACTGACCCGATCCGCCACAGACCGGCTGGGCGCCGACTTCCGCGGTGAGCTGATCTCACCAGGGGATGACGGGTACGACGCGGCGCGCAAGGTGTGGAACTGCGCGATCGACCGCCGCCCGGCGCTGATCGCCCGCGCGGCCCGCACCGGTGACGTGGTCACCGCGGTGCAGTTCGCTCGTGAGCAAGGCCTGCCGGTCAGCATCCGCGGCGGCGGGCACTCGGCGGCTGGTTTCGCGGTCGCCGACGGCGCCCTCATGATCGACGTATCCGGACTGAAGGAGATCCTGGTCGACCCGGCCGCCCGAACCGCGGCGGCCGGAGCAGGGCTGCTGTGGCGGGAACTGGACATGGCCACCCAGGCGTACGGGCTGGCCACGACGGGCGGAGTCGACGGCACGACCGGCATCGCCGGACTGACCCTCGGCGGCGGGATCGGCTTTCTGGACCGGCTAGCCGGACTGACCTGCGACAATTTGCTTAGCGCGGAAGTCGTCACCGCCGACGGCCGGGTCCTGCGAACCGACGCCGACACCCATCCCGACCTGTTCTGGGCGCTGCGCGGCGGAGGCGGCAACTTCGGCGTGGTCACTTCCTTCACCTACCGGCTGCACGCAGTGACCGAGGTCCACGGCGGGCTGCTCGGGTACACCACCGACCGGGCGGCCGAGGTGCTGCAGGCATTCCGCGAGTTCAGCGCGGACGCGCCGGACCGGCTCGCCCTGTACGCCGGGCTGGTGACCGCGCCGTCGGCGCCGCTCGTCCCCGAGCACCTGCGCGGGCAGCGGGTGGTCGGCCTGATCCCGGTGTACTTCGGCGCCGCCGAGGAGGCCGCGCGGGCACTGGCGCCGCTGCTCGCCGCCGCGCCGCCCGTCCTGGACCTGGCCAAGCCGATGTCCTACCAGGAGGCTCAGAGGTTGACCGACGGGCTGAACCCTCCAGGCATGCATCGCATGGGCGCGGACCGCCCGTCAGGCGGCTCGGCGCGACTCGGCCGGCGGCGGCTACGTCAACTTCATCGGAGGCGACCAGGGCCTGGACCGGGTGCGCGCGGCGTACGGCGGCAACTACGCAAAGCTGGCCCGGATCAAGGCCGTCTACGACCCGGACAACTTCTTCCGCATCAACAACAACATCCCGCCCGCGGCCCTGGAGCGAGCGCCGGCTGCGGAAGGAAACTGAGCCGGGACGGCTGATGGCGCGCATCGGGCATTCGGTTTAGATCTGGCACGGTGGATCCCTAGATTCCTGTGGCCGTCGGAAGCTTCTGTCCGGCCGGTCACTGGCGGATGGCCTCGATGACGTCAGCTGATGCTCAAGACCTCTGCAGGTCAACTCGGGGATTCCCGCGAACGCAGGCTGATCCACCCCGCCCGGGGGCCAGGATGATCTCGTACTCCACGGTGTCGTACTCCTGGCGGACAAGTTCGGCGGTCATGGTGCGCAGCAGCCCTGCCGCTGCCGCGTTGCCGACCGCCGCCACCGCGGTAAAGAGGCCGATGCCTTCCTGGAGGGCACGGCCCGACAACCGGTTCAGCAACTCGGTGCCCAGCCCGCGACGCTGCCAGTCATCGACGACGGTGACGGAGACCTCGGCGGCCTGCGGGTTTCCGGTGTGCCGGATGTAGCGGGCGATGCCCACGCCGCGCCCGTCGGTGTGGTCTACGGCGGCGAGCGCCTCATGGTCGTGATGGTCTATCTCGGTGAGGTGGCGCAATTCTGCCGACGACAGTTCCTTCTTCGCTGCCAGGAACTGCATCCAGCGAGATGTGTCGCTCAGCCGGTCGAAGACGTCAGACACGAGTGGAGCGTCAGCCGCCCCGATCTGCCGTATCAGCACAGACGACCCGTCACGCAGCGCGACCGTCAATCCGCTCGAGGCAGATTGCGGTGGGTGACCGGGCTGGTACTTCCGCGCAGGCGCGGCATCGATGTCGTAATCGATCATTGGGTCGCTCCGCGTCGCGGCGATCCACAAGCTGGCCGGCCCCGGTGCCGGGTCCGGCCGCCTTCAGCCGGCCTGATGGCCATCCCGGCCATCGGCGCGGCTGCTCGAACATTGTCACGCATCAGAGGTCCTTCCAGGTTTGTCTTCGACGACGGCACGAACGTGCCCTCAGGTTCCGGTGACCGGTCCGCTTGAATAGGCGTAAACCGGATGTGAACGATCTGTGCGCCGGGCATTAACGCAGCTTCGGACGTCGCCGCGGCAGTAGCCGGAGCACGTGGCCGGCGCGTTCGGGCAGGATGATCAAAGAAGCGCCCGGCTGAGCTTGCTCAGCCGGGCGAACGTGCCTGCTACGGCAGCTAGAAGTTGCAGTGACGAGATTGCTCAGGCCAGGAGTACCAGTTGTAAGCGGCGTTCTGCGGCGGCGTGTTCATCCACCAGTCGTAAACCCACACGAACCGGCCAAGGCCCGAATCCCAGGCGAGATCCCAGGTCTGGGACGGCACGCCCGGGGCGTTGTACTCACCGTCCTCCTGAGGACCATTGTTGGCCTGGCACCCGACCACCAACGTGTAGCCGTTGGCGACCGGCCGGATCGCCGTCCCGCCGCCAGATGGGTTGCCCGTCCATTCCCACAGGGAATTATCCGGCGTGCCCGACACCTGATAGGCGGAGCCAAAGCATGACGGGAACGGTGAACAGGGGCTGGCTTTCGCGGGCAAAGCCGAGCAAATGGCGAATGCGCTTGCCACGGTAGCCAGGGCCAGCAGTCCGGCTGTGCGTGCGCGCCACCCAGAATTCCGCCTGATCCTCGGGGCAATCATGGTCAGTACATACTTCATGGTTATCTCCCTACTTCCCTCGATGTCTGTGTCCTTGCCTGGACTCAGGTGCAACACCAGGCCGCCTGCCCGGCTCTGCCCGCCGGCGGTCGGCGTCATCCGGAAGGTGTAAACGACGACCGAACAACCTGTACGGGCCGGCATAGCGGATGTCACCGGGCAGAAGGTGACGCTGCCGGTCAAGGCAGGTGGGGGGGTCGCCCCGGGATGTTACCCGGCTCGGGCGGGTGGGCTGTGGCTGTGCAGAACTTTCGTCTTGTCCTTGTTCCACGCCGTGGTGGTGCCGTCCGGGTTCAGCACCAGGGTCCAGCCCCAGCGGTGGATCACCACCTGATGATGGAACGTGCACAGCAGCACGCAATCCTTCACGCTGGTCGGCCCGCCGTTGCTCTTGTGCCTGACGTGGTGGACTTCGCAGGCGGCGGCGGGCTGGTCGCAGCGCCCGGCCCACTGGCAGTGCTTATCCCGCAGGATCACCGCGTTGCGGATGCCCGCGGGGACGGTCTCGCTGTACCCAATGTCCAAGGGCAGGCTCGGGCCGCCGAGGCGGGCGCCCAGCTGGCGCCGGCGCAGGAAGCTCGCCAGCCCGCCGGGGCCGGACAGCAGGTCGACGGCCTTGCCGATGATGGCCCGCTCGAGCGCCTCCGGGGCGGGGCCGGTGCCCGGACCCGATGCGCCCGGGCCGGGAGCGCCCGGCTCTGAGCCGCTGCCCGCGTCCGCGTCGGCGCCGGCGTTGCTGGCGCGGCGGTGCTGGTCCAGTTCGACACAGAGCCGGACCAGGTCCCCAGCGCGCCCGGGTCGACGTCGCCCGTCACCACAGGGGCCATCGCCGCGTCGCAGGCGATGCCCGCGGCCGCGTCCCCGTACAGCCACGCCCCGCCGTCCCCGCCGGTCTCCGACGCGGCGGCGCGGTGCGCGGCCACTGCGCCCGGACCTGGGCGGTCCACTCCTCCAGCAGCGCGGAGCTGCCGTCGAGCTGGAGCAGGTCGGCCAGGGAGACGTGCGCCCAGACCTTGACCGGCTGCCCGGCCCGCTCGGGCAGCAGGCCTGCCGCGACCAGGCGGCGCATCGCCTCCTGCAGCGCGTCGTGGTAGCGCTGCTCGCGGGTCCGGGTGTCGTCGGCCCCGGCCGGGGCGGACAGCGCCTTCAGCACCGCGCCCACCACCGCGGCGCACTCCGGGGTCAGGTCCCCGTGCACGACACCGGCGCCGCCGAAGGTAGTCTCCAGCCGGAGGGCCCGGTCCTCCAGCGGCCCGTCCGGGTCCTCATCGGCCAGGTCGGCGCGGGCCCGCTCGTACATCTCGGCGGCCATCGCGGCCAGCTCCGGCAGGCCCAGCCCGGCGGCCGCGGCCGCCAGCAGGAGTTCGTCGGACTCGTCCCGGAACTTCTCCGGCAGCTTGCCGGTCCACAGGCAGATCAGCCGCCCGACCGACTCAGAGACCTCCTCGGCCGCCAGCGCTGCCAGCACTCTCGGATGCGTAGCGACTCGCTTGGCCCAGGCGGTATGTCCCACCGCGGCGCCCCGGGTGATCCCGGTCCGGTGCATCAGCCACGCTAGCGCGCTGTAATCCGCATCATCCGAATAGCCCTGCCCGGCGGTGAACGCGGACAAGAACGAGGCCCGCGCCGCGGTGACGGCCGCATCGGACCGCTCCAGCCCGCGCAGGCAGTCGGCCTGGGTCGCGACGGGCAGCTGAGCGGCATCGGCGGCGGTGAGGTAGCCCAGTCCGGCGTGCACCATCTCCAGCGCCTCGGCGACGCTGCCCGGCGACATCACGGTGCTCATCTGGTGCCACCTCCTCCCTGCTGCTCGCGGACCGGCGGGACGGGCTCCTTCCTGTTCGGCAACTGGTTCGATTCTACCAGCAGGCCAGGACATTTCCGGGAGATACGAGCTGCTAGCCGGTGTCAATCGAAATAGATAGCTATGAGCGGAGTGAGGCTAGCGAGTCACCTGAGATTCAGATGGGCTCAGTGGGGTTGACCGCGTGGCCGCCGGGACCTGGATGTGGGCTACGGGGCCAGCCAGCCTTCGGGCCGGCGAGTCGTATGTCACCGCGCAGCGCCGCGCACCGCTGCAGGCGGGCTGAGTGCACCGTCGGCGGCCCGGGGAGGCTGCAGGTCAGCTGGTACGTGATCGAGCAGCAGGGCGGTCAGCTCGGGCCGGCTGGTGACGCCGAGCTTGGCGAAGATCGCCTTCATGTGATCGCTCAGCGTGTGCCGGGAGATGAACAGTGTCTGTGCGATCTGCCTGGTCGGCAGGCCGCGCAGGAGGAGCTGGGTGATCTGGCGTTCCCGGTTGGTCAGTCCGTGCAGGTCGAGGACAAGCGGTGACAGGTCGGCGGGCCTGGCCGGTTCCAGGACGACCGCGGTATGGCCGGTGCCGTCCGGGCCGGAGGTCAGGCGGGCCGCGTGCAGCCGTAGCCAGCTTCCGGCCGTGGTCCGGATGCGCACGCCGGGGACATCCGCGCCAGGTCCCCCGGCCGCCAGCGCGCGCGCCTGGCTGGCCGCGCCGAGGATCGCGACGGGCAGGTCGAGTCCGCGGGCGGCGTCGGCGGGCAACTGGGCCAGCCAGTGCCGGGCGGCGTCGGTCAGCGAGACGACATCGTTGTCCTCGTCGAGGATCAGCACGCCGGGCGCCGCGGGTCCGGCCGGGCCGTCACCGGCGAGCAGGAGTGACAGGCGCAGCCCGTGGGCGACTGGTTCGCACAGCCGCGCCACGAAGGAGATGTCGTCCCGGCTAAAGGGCGGATCGGTTTCGGCACGGGCGAGGCATGCCACTCCCCAGCTGGTGGCGCCGCAGCGGAACACCGTCCGCAGATCGTCGCCGTAGCCGATCTGGCGCAGGATGGTGCGGTAGCGGGGGCTGCGTTCCGGCTCCCCGCCCGTGGCTTGCCACAGGGTCTGTACCGGCGCCTGAAGCCGGGCTATGTCCCGGAACTTCGCGACGTCCGGCTCGAAGTACTCGTTATGAATGAACCGGCTGGCATGGTCGTGGCTGGCCTGAAGCAGCAGGCCGGGCAGCGGCAGCAAGGTCATCGGGTCGACCCTGAGCCAGCCGGCCGTGCGGAAGGCCACCACCTTGCGCAACTGCACGGATACCTGGGTGAACAGGTCGCTGCCGGGCAGCCCCTGGTGGCACAGCCGGCTGATCGCGTCGTATGCGGTGTCGTACCGCCGGCGCTGCACCGCCTCCATAGTTCCACGGTAGCCACGCCCGCGGACCAGCGACGCCCGCGCTGCGTGGCCGCGAAACCCCCACGGCTACGGGATGGCACGCACCGCGAGGCCGCACGATGCTGCTGACATGCCCGTTCAACTGCTCGACATAGATGGCTTCACCGCTCCGGGATGGCGCGGGGTCCTGGACGCGTTCGCGGAAAACTTCGCCCGCCGCGGCGACAGCGGGGCGGCCGTGTGCGTCTATCACGAGGGCCGGCCCGTCGTGGACCTGGCCGCCGGCACGACAGATCCGGCCACCGGCCAGGCGTACACCCGAGACACCGTGCAGCCCGTCATGTCGGTGTCCAAGGGCATCGTCGCCATCGCCGTCAACATGCTCGCAGACCGGCAGGTGATCGATCTGGACCTCCCGGTGGCCCGCTACTGGCCGGAATTCGGCCAGGCCGGCAAGCAGGACATTCCGGTCCGGTGGCTGCTGACCCACCAGGCCGGGCTGGCCGCGATCGACCGGCAGCTCAGCCTGGCCGAGCTGCTGTCGTGGACGCCGGTCATCAAGGCCCTGGAAGAACAGCGACCGAACTGGCCACCGGGCACGGCCCACGGCTACCACTCCATGACCTACGGATTCCTGCTCGGCGAGCTGATTCGCCGGACCACCGGGCAACTCCCCGGCCAATGGATCGCCGAGAACGTCAGCGGCCCGCTCGCCGCCGACTGCTACATCGGGCGGCCCGACCGGCCGAACCGTGCCGTTGCCCCGGTGCTCCCGTTCCCGCCGGCGGCCGATGGCCAGGTCACCACGCTGCGCCTCGAGCCCGGATCGCTGCCCTACCGCGCCGCGGTTGGTTTCACCCACCCGCCGCTGAACCTGCTCGCGGTCAACGACCCGGCGGTCCAGGCGGCCCAGCTGCCTGCGGTCAACGGAATCGGCAATGCCCGGGGCCTGGCCAGGATCTTCGCGGCCGTCATCGGGGAGGTCGACGGCCTGCGGCTCCTGTCCCCGCGCGGCATGGAAGCGGCCCGGCGCGAGCAGGTACGCGGGCCTGACCTCGCGGCGGTCGGCATGACCGAATCAGCGCTCGGGCTGGGGTTCAACCTTCCCACCACAGCCAGACCGCTGGGCGGACCCGGGTCCTTCGGCTCCGTCGGCCTCGGCGGCTGCCGGGCCTGGGCCCTTCCCGAAGCCGCACTGGCCTTCGCCTACCTGCCCAGGCAACTCCTGGACGTCAACCCTGACCCGCGTGAGGTCGCCCTGACGGCCGCGACCCTGGCCGCCATCTGACGACCAGGGCTGGGGCCGGCCGGGCCCCAGCCGCTTAGCTTGTGGCCGTGGCGGGCCGCCTCGCGGGCGCAAGAGCGGACTTTGGCCACTCTGGCACCGCCCGTTTGAGGCCCGAACGACATGGATGCCACAGCCACGTCGTGTGAACGACGTGGCTGGGACATCCACGCCTTATGAGCCGCAGACGGGCACGTACCACACGTCACGGCAGCGTGCAGGGAGCGCAGCAATACCAGGAGGCAAGGGCTGGGGCGTGCCCCGGCTGCACCAGGAGGCAAGGGCTGGGGCGTGCCCGGCGGCCCAGGATCGGGACGGTAGATCATTTAGGGCCGAACGGGTGTGGTGACCGGATCTGCAGCTCCGGCCACCGCCCGGCTGGGTATCAGCCGTAGTTCCGTTCGGCGTAGATGGCCATCGCGTCGCGGACGAACGCCGCGGTTCCGGCGCCGTACTTGTCGTAGTTGGCCGCGAACCGCGGATCGGCCACGTACATCTCACCGAGCCCGGTCAGGTAGCCCCTGGACGGGGGGACGGCCAGCGACAGCCACTGCACATGACGGCGGGTGATCGCCTGGACGTCGTCGTCGCCCGGCGCCTTGCCCGCCCGCATCGCCTCGGCGAACTCGCGCGCGACCTGGGTCTGCGTCAGCTGATGCTGCTGCTTGTCCTGCTCGCTCAGCGACCTCCACCAGCGATCGGCGCGGTCGTAGGCGTCCTGTCCCCAGCGCTCGATCACCTCCTCGCGGTACCGGGTGTGGTCGAAACCGTCGAACATTTCGGTCGGCATGAGTTGTTCACCTCCTTTCAGCTTGCGAAGGGTCGTCTCCACGGACGCGATCTGGCGGACGAGCCGGGTCTTTTCCGATTCGAGGAACTGCAGGTGAAGGCCCAGCGCCGCGACCGGATCGCGCTCGCCGGCCAGGACCCGGGTAATCTCGGGGATCCCCAGCCCGAGCTCGCGCAGCAGCAGGATCCGCTGCAGCCGCACCAGCGCATCCTCGTTGTAGAAGCGGTAGCCGTTGCGCCCGATCCGGCTCGGCGCGAGCAGTCCGACCTCGCCGTAGTAGCGGAGCGTCCTGGTCGTCGTCCCGGCCGCCCGGGCTATCTGCTGGATCGACCATTCCACGCCGCCGCGCCTCCTCTCCCCCGCCTCGTCCGCGTCCGTCACGATCGAGACTAAAAATTGACGTTGCGTCAATGTCAAGTTCCCAACCATGACAAGCGTGTTTGACAGGCTCAGAATGTCAAGCTAACTTGTCTATGACAAGGTTGCTTTACAGGGGGAAGGGATGGCTCGTCATGAGATCGTGCACACGGTGGGCGCAGGTGATCACGGGGCTGGCCGTGGCGATCGTCGCGGTCAGCGCGACCGTGCAGGCGATCAGGCAGGGCAGTTGGGGACCGATCGTCGAGGTGGGCTGGCTCCCCGCGGTCATCGTCGCGACCTGGCCCGGCACGTACCGCCGCTGCCTGCCGCGCCGCAACCGGCAGGCAGGGTGAGGCGCACCTACGGCGGCGATGAAGAACCAGGTGCGAGAACTACGGACGCAGCGGGGGCTGGCCCAGGGCCAGCTGGCGGAGGCGATGGGGGTGTCACGGCAGACGATCAACTCGATCGAGAACGATCGCTATACCCCATCGCTGCCGCTGGCGATCGCGCTCGCCCGGTATTTCGGCGTCACGGTCGAGGAGATGTTCGATGATCAAGGATCGTTGCGAGGCGATCGGTCGCTCTAAGTGGTTCCTGCCGCTGTTCTGCCTCGCCCTCGGCGTGGTGGTGCTGGTGGCGAGCTGGCTGGGCGGCTCGCTGAGCGCGGGAGTTTACGGGCTGGTGGTCCTGGCCGTCTTCGGCCTGGCGTTGCTGCTGCTGACCGGCCGCAGCGAGACCCTCCGCGGCCTGACGATCGGCCGCGATGAACGCTTCGCCCAGATCGACCTGCGGGCGACGGCCGTGGCCGGGCTGGTGCTGATAATCACCGTGATCGTGGCCTGGCTGGTGGAGATCGCCCGCGGGCACAGCGGCAATCCTTACGGCTGGCTCGGCGCGATCGGCGGGGTGGCCTACATCCTCGCCGTCGCGTTCTTCCGCTGGCGCGGCTGAACCCCGACCGCGGGCTCCCGGATCAGAAGGAGAGCATTCCGCTGACCAGAGCCTGCCAGGTGACGGGGCCGGCGATGCCGTCGACGGCGACCGACGGGATGTCCAGGTGCAGGGCCTGCTGGAAGTCGCGGACGGCGGTGTCGGTCTCGGGTCCGAAGATCCCGTCGACCTGCACGCCCTTGCTCGGGTCGCCGGACAGGTTGCGGAACTGGAACTCCTCCTGCACCCCGCGGACGGCGTCACCCTCGCTGCCCTGCCTGACCGTGATGATCAGCGCCGCCCAGGTGACAGGGCCGACGATGCCGTCGACGGCCAGGCCCTTCTGCTGCTGGAAGGCGCGGACGGCGGCGTCGGTGCCAGACCCGAAGATGCCATCCACGGTGAGGTCGCGGCCGCGGGCCCGGAGCAGGTACTGCAGCGTCTGGACGGGATGCTGCTGGTCACCCTGGCGGACAAGCGGCCATGGGCTGATCGTGGCGGTAGTCATCGGCTCCTCCTGACCCGACGTGGACAAAGGACTCCCCTCTTGACGGAGGAACCACGCCGCCAGGTGATACACGACGGCCGGCCGGATCGGCGGGAACCAGGGCCCGTTCGGTATCAAGGTCTTGATTTCCCGAACGGACCTGGGTGTCACGCCCGCCCCGCGGGTTGTCGCCGTGGAGCAGGCTGCTGCGGCTCAGGGCGGTGGCGCCGGCGATGACCATGGCCAGCGCCAGCGCCTCGCCGGCCAGGGCGGCCGCGCCGGTCCGGATGTGCTCGCCGAACAAGAACACCCCGAGCAAGCTGGCCGCCAGCGGGTCCAGGATCGTGAACCCGGGCTGGGAGGCGGCCAGCGGCCCGGACGCCAGCGCGTGCGTGGCCAGCAGCATCGTCGCCGCCCCGGCCACCAGGAGCACGTACGGCGACCAGGTGGTGACCAGGGCGTCAATGCCGTCACCGAGGTGTGAGCTGAGCTCCTTGATGACCGCGGCCATGAATCCCCACGAGATCCCGGTGGCCGACCCGAGCACGCCGGCCCGGCGCACCTGGGGCGCGCCGGGCCGGCCGCGGAACCCGAAGGCCACCGCCAGGGCGGCGAGGACGACGCCGGCCGTGACCAGGCCGGCCAGCAGCCAGGAGGAGCCGGGCGCGTGCAGCCGCCCACCGGACGGGCTGGCCAGCCGGAGGAACAAGCCGATCCCGGCGGACATGGCCGCCGCGGCCAGCCAGTCGCGCAGCTTCGGCCGCCGCGACCCGGCGACGGCCAGGTAGCCGAACACGAACAGCAGCTCGGCCGCCAGGATGGGCTGGACCAGGGCCAGTTCACCGAACCGCAGGGCGGTCAGCTGGAACACGAACCCGCCGATCATGGCGGCGATACCCAGCAGCCAGGCCGGCTGGCGGGCCAGCCGGACGATGAGCCGGGCGTCGAACCCGGCCGCAGGGCCGGTGTTCCGGGCCCCGGCGCGCTGGCACACCGACGCCGTCGCGGTGCACAGGCTCGCCGCGACCGCCAGCAGGATCGCCGTCCCCATCAGCCTGCCCCTCCGGCAGGCCGGGCCACGGTGCATGGCGCGATCATGTATTTCAGCGTGTCAGCCACGCCCGGCCGCGCCAATGGTGCCATCCGCCGGTTCACTGGTGGGGCTTTCCCCCCGAGCGCCCGGGATGCAGGCATCCCCTGATCTCCCCGCCGGAAAATCGGTCGCGGTAGAGGCCCCCCGTAGGGCACCATAGCCAGGCTGGTTGCTCGGGGGAACACAATGACTGCACCTGAACAAAGTCGCGGCTCACCGGTCCGGAAACGGGCGGTGCTGCTCGCGCTGCGCTACTACGGACGCCAGATGGCCCGGCTGCGGCGCTTCACGGCGCCGGCGATGCTGCTGCCCGCGCTGGGAAACACGTGCATCTTCTACGTCGCGCCGCTGATCGTGGCTCAGCTGGTCGGCCGCTTGGCCGGCCACGGATCCTTCGGCCTCGGCGCGGCGATGCCGTACGTGCTCGGCTTCGCGGGCGTGCTGCTCTTCGCCGAGATCGTGTGGCGGATCGGCATCCACTGCCTGAACCGCCTCGACAGCCGCGGAATCGAGAACCTCTACGTGATCGGCATGGACGAGCTGCTGGCGAAGGACGCGGCGTTCTTCCACGACAACTTCGCCGGCTCGCTGACCAAGCGGGTGCTGAGCTTCGCCTCCCGGTTCGAGGATTTCGCCGACAACCTGGTGTTCAACATCGTCGGCAGCCTGGTGCCGCTCGCGTTCGCGTCGGTGGTGCTGTGGCGCTACGACCCGTGGCTCGTCGCCGGGCTCATCGGCCTGATCGTGCTCACCGGCGCCGCTATCGCGCCGCTGATCCGCCGCCGGCAGCAGCTCGTCGACCAGCGCGAGGAAGCGATCGCGCGCGTGTCCGGGCACGTCGCCGACAGCCTGGCGAACATGGACACGATCCGCGCGTTCGCCGCCGAGCACCGGGAGGCCGCCGAGCACCGGTCACGCGTCGCCGACCAGCGGCAGATTTCGCTGCGGTCGTGGGACTACGGCAACCTGCGCATCGACGGGCTGGTCGCGCCGATGTCCGTGCTGACCAACGCGCTCGGCCTGCTGCTCGCGGTCGCGCTCGGAGGCAAGCACGGGATCGAGGCGATCGTCGTGGCCTTCACGTACTACTCCAACGCCACGCGGATCATGTTCGAGTTCAACCAGATCTACCGCCGCCTGGAGAGCTCGCTGACGGAAGCCGCGCAGTTCACCGAGTTGCTGCTCACGCCGCCGACCGTGGTCGACCCGATCGCGCCCGAGCCGCTGCGGCCGAAGGCGAGCGACGTCCGCTTCGAGCGCGTGACGTTCGCGCACGGGGGCGGACCGCCGTTGTTCACCGGTCTCGACCTCGCCGTGCCGAGCGGGACCAAGCTCGGCCTGGTCGGCCGGTCGGGCGGTGGCAAGACCACGCTGACCCGCCTGCTGCTGCGGATGACAGACGTCGCCGACGGCCGGATCCTGATCGGCGGGCAGGACATCGCCAAGCTGCGCCAGTCGGATCTGCGCAGCCTGATCGCCTACGTGCCGCAGGATCCGGCGATGTTCCACCGGACGCTGCGCGACAACATCGCGTTCGCGCGTCCGCACGCGACCGGCGCGGAGATCCACCGGGCGGCGCAGGCGGCGCACGTGACCGAGTTCGCCGACGCCCTGCCCGACGGATTCGACACGATGGTCGGCGAGCGCGGCGTGAAGCTGTCCGGCGGGCAGCGGCAGCGAGTCGCGCTGGCCCGGGCGATCCTGCGTGACGCGCCGATCCTGCTGCTCGACGAGGCGACCAGCGCGCTGGACTCGGAGAGCGAAA
>Ga0306923_10002893_pt1 | contig 15943 bp, 18 predicted proteins | sample sta12Can44000108_FD_203841 | JGI IMG/M metagenome (GOLD analysis project Ga0306923, IMG submission 203841) | Lab enrichment of tropical soil microbial communities from Luquillo Experimental Forest, Puerto Rico - statanox.12C.anox.44.000.108 (v2)... | ecosystem: Environmental > Terrestrial >... | reverse complement strand
ACAAGTGTTCTTGCAGTTCAACGGCCATTTTTCGAGATCGCCCGAGGTCTGTGGCTACCTAATGACTACATCGATCCCCAAGGTCAGCCGACGGCATCCGACGGCATCCACGACCGGGCGACGCTTCCAGGCACGCCTGCAGCCACGCCTGGCGAGTGGCCGGTGTGTCAGCCGAGAGCAGGCGGCGTTAGCCCGCCGCTTTGGCGGCGATTCCGCGCATCTCTGCGGCGTCGAACGTTCGCAGGGTCGTCGTTCGCACGTTTCCCAACGAAGAAAGGGCTAGCGCGAATGCAGTCGCGGTCTCGTCGTCCGGGGCTTCCAGAATCTGCACGACGTCATATTGGCCTAGGGTCCAGTAGGTCTGCTTCAGCGTCGCGCCCAGCTTGGTTGCCAGTTGGCCGCTGGCCTCGGCTCGGTCAACCGTGTTCCCGGAGGCCTGGATTCCTTGCTGGGTCCAGCTTTCCAGGGCGATGTAGGTGGCCATGTTCCTCCCTTGTGCGGTGAATTACGCCACAATTCAACGCCCCGCCGTACACCGCCGACAAGCGCCCACCGCCGCATCGTGGCTACCTGTCGGTCGGTTGGCTCCGGTGCACCCGAGCGGACCTGGGTGCGCGCTGATCCGGCAGGATCACGAGCATGGACGCCAGCCGGGACCGGACACACGAGGTACGGCTGCGTCGGGCGGCGGCGCGGCAGTACCTCCGCTTGGAGCGGTCGCGGATGCGCGACCCGCGTGGGCTGGCCTTCGGCACGTACCGGCTGGTGGACGCCGACAGCGGGCGGGTTGTCGCCAGCGATCTTCGCTCCGGATACGGTCGGTCGCTTGATGAGGTTGAAGAGATCCTCGACAGGGGGAGCCGATGAACGACGCACTGATCCAACCAACGGGGGCGACTTTGAACGTGAACGTCGGCCTGTCGGCGTCGGTCAAGTCCCGACACACCCTCGCGCTGCACCACCTCTGGAACGCACGACACGCGGCCCGCCAGTGCCGCGAACGCGAAGCCGACCTCACCAGCCTGAACTATCGCCTCCCTGAGATCGAACTGAACGGAACCGCGATGGTCGCGGTCATGTCGTCGGTGGCATTCCTTGAAGCCCTCGTGAACGAGGTCTACCTGGACACCGTCGATCCGGCGCTGGCTGATCGACTCAAGGGCATGACCGAGGACGCGATAGCGGCAATGCGCGACCGCTGGAACGCAACCCCGTCAGTGGAGCGAGAGGGAATCCTTGAGAAGTACAGGATCGCGTTGGAATGTGCCGGAAAGACAATGGAACTCGGTCGCGACCCCGCTCAGAGCGTGAAGATTCTTATTGACCTGCGCGATGCGCTCACCCATTACAAACCCGAGTGGCAAGGCGACGACACCCAACTGTTCGCAGAGTTGAAGAGAAGGCTGCCCGTGAATAAGCGCGTGGCCGAACTGAATCCGTGGTTCCCGCATCAGGCACTGTCGGCGGAATGCGCCGAATGGGCCTGGAAGAACAGTGTGGCGCTCGCTAAGGAGTGGTGGCGCGACATGGGTCTAGTGCGCGACTCTTTCCTCAATTTGAAAACCCGGAAGACTCCCTAGACGCAGATCTCCCACGGTAGGCGTTAGAAACTGGTTTTATCGCCTACCGCAGCCGCTGAGATCTGTTGTCTGCGTGATCCTTTCGCCTGGTAACCTTTCTGGTAGCAGTCGACGTAGCGCATCGGGTTACGTCGTGGACAGCCGCCTGGTCGACCGGCCAGGCGGGACCGACACCCAGAACAGAACACACCGAATGAATACACCACTACCGCCCGCCAAGCACACGGGCGACATCCGCACAGCGGCACAACTGAAAGCCATGACACCGGCCCAGTTGAAGGGCTACGAGATCAAGCTGCGCCGCGCCGCCGCACGGCAGGGGCTGATGCTGCAGAAGCATCGCGCCCGCGACCCGTACCACTTGCTTTACGGCACATACCAATTGGTCGACGCCAGCACCAACGACGTTGTGTGGGCGGCGGATCACGAACAGGGTTACGGCCTGGATCTCAGCGAGGTGGCGCAATGCCTGTGGACGCGATGACCACCGGACCCGCACCGAAGCCCGACCCTTGGGACTTCGAAACACTGCTGACCATCGACAAGCGCATCGACACCCGCGAGGACGAGAACGTCCGCGACCGTTGGGAATTCGGTCGGGTGATGCTGGCCGCTCGCGCTGGCAAGAAGCGGCTGGCGAACGGCTACCTGGCCGAACTGGTCAAGGTCACCGGCAAAAGTCAGCGGGAACTGAGCAACCGGCTGCGGTGCGCTGACGTGTACCCGACTGAGGTTGAACTTTGCAACGCGCTGCAAAGTTGCTCTTCGTGGCACGAGATGGCGGAAAACCTCTACGCCGAGCCCGACGCCGAGCCCACACCCGATGTGCCGCAACCGAAGCCGCAGACAACGTCGCCCGACTCAGGACCGCCACCCACGCCCAAACACGACGACACCGCGAAGAAGAAGCCCAAGGGCCAGGCCCGTGTCGAGGCGAACGATGAAGTGCCGCCCATAGATTGGGCGTCGATCCCCGTGACCTCACAGAAGAAGATCAACGCAGAGGTGCGACGGTACATCCGAGAGGTGAAGGCAGAGTTCGAGTCTCTCGTGCAGGCCGAGGTCGAAAGGCGAGAAGATGCGGCATACAGGTGGATTCGGGAAAGGGCTCAGAGGATCGAGAATTTCGGCTACGCCCAACGGAGCGGTGTCATCACCGAGGCGGACTATGACCTGATTCGGCGGTGCATGCATCCCGATACGGCCAACGTGAAGTGTGACGACCAGGAATGCGGATGCCACAAGATCAAGCACATTGTTGACCGATCAGTCTCAGTTGAGATGCTTAACAAGGCTTTCCGGCTGTGGGACGACGCGAAGACCAAGATGAGATTCATCCCTCCAGAACGTGCGCGGTTGGACGGCTTAAGCTTTGAGGACGCGATGGAGGAGTTGGCGAAGCGGCGGGCGGAGAAGAAGAGGAAGGACAATCTGCGGCGGGAGCAGCGGAAGCAGCAGCGGGAGCAGCAGAAGCAGCAGCAGAATGCTCCGCCGTCGGCCCCTCAGAGCGGCTGAACCCCCTGGGCCGGTGCCAGGAACCACCGAGGGGCCGTTCGTGGCTCAGCTTGGCGCTCAGGCCGGTCTAATGGCGATGCTGAAACCTCGGGTGAATTCGCCGGAGGCTTCCACTTGCAACCGCGATTGCAAGTTGGACTTCGGAGCACTCACAAGCGCCCGGAGTGCGGCGATGACGGCTGCGGGTGTGGTTTTGGCGAAGGCCGCAAATGCTCTGTCTCATCTAGCAATTGGTGCTGCGCCTCGACGTGCTCGACAGTGAACGTCGGCGCATACGGTGGCCGGTCGCTCACGGGAGGACCGCAACGTCGTGGCCGTTGTGCTCGACGGCGCTGGTCGAACTAGCAACTGCGGTTGCCAGTTTCGGATCGGGCTGCGCCGCAGCCGGTTCCCGCTGCGCTTCCTCGGCGGCGCGGCGCTGTCGATGCTGCTGTGTCGCAACCACATTCAACGTCACCATGTCATCCGGCCAGATGTTGTACAGCGCATCAGCCTCGAAGCCCAGGCCGGGAATCCTTATCCCGCTGTCACGGTCCCACCACACACCCAGCCGGTGCCGAGGCGGCAGCAACGTCGCGATTATCGGCTTACCCCGCGAGATGACTTGTGCCGCTGTCGCTTCCGCCACCTTGCGGGCCTCGGCAAGCCGTGCCTCATGCGCTACGGTATCGAACGGCTCCTCGGCGTCGGTGAAGCGCGGATCGCGGTCGGCCATCGCGTAGCGCGCCGTGTGAGCGCACCGGGCGCCCACGTCGCCCGGATCTCCTCGTTCCACGGCATGTCCGGATTCAAGACATGCTGGACTTCCCCCGTGCCCCACATGGCGACCAGGGCCGCGATGACTTCCTCGGGATCGCGCCCATCAGTGCGTTCAGCAAGCGGATTCGGGTCACATTCGAGAACGACAAGCGCGGTGGTGCGAGACGGATGTGTCGCCGCGAACAGCGCCCCCGTCGCGAACGCCCCGGCGCTCACGAGCAGGACCCCTTCGCGACTCTCGAGATCGTCGAGCACAGCGGTGATGCTGTCGGCCCATTGCTCCAACGTCGGCAACGCACCGCCCGTGATGGGATCGGACGCTCCCGTGCCTGGTTGGTCGAAGAAGATGAGTCGACCGAGTGATGTCATCGCCTCGACCCAGCCCTGTAGGGAGGGCAGCTCCGGAAGAAGCTCGCAGCACGTGAACCAGTTCGGGACGAACACGATGTCGCGCGGGCCTTCACGCGACGCGCGATAGGCGACGCGCAAGTCCCCGTTCAGCGCATAGCGCGTCTCCGAGAACATTGCGGAAGTGTAAGCCGCCTGAACTGCACCGAGGAGAGACAGCTCTAAGCGCGCTGACTCCGGCTGTTCATCTGCGTTCGGTGGCCGGGGCGAGGCGGGCCATCCCGCGCATGATCCACGGTGTCCGCCTGGCGATCACCTCCACGACGCCGCCGACCGGGTCCGCGCCGACATCGAGCGCGAGCGCGCCGCATGGGCCGAGCGTTAGCGTGGCGTTTAGCGGTCCCGGCAACCGGCAGGGACGCGGGCCGAGAGGGGCAACTGTGGACGTGCGATACCCCGATGTCCGGGTGCGGCTCGTCGGCACCGACGGCAACGCTTTCGCGGTGCTGGGCCGGGTGCGCCGGGCCATGACCGGGACGCGATTTAGGAGGATCACATGAGCATCGGTGTTCGCGCGACCGTGCAATCTGTCATCGCTTTGCTGGCGTTCGGCGTGCTGCTGTTCGTACCGGCGGGAACGCTGCACTACTGGCAGGCATGGGTTTTCTTGGCAGTGTTCACGATCGGGTCGCTTTACTCAGCTGTCTACCTGTTCAGGAAGAACCCGGCGGTTGTTGAGCGGCGCATGCGCGCCGGACCGATGGCGGAACCCAGACCGGTGCAGAAGGTGGTCACTTCCGCCATTTCCATTGTGTTTATTGGGGTGCTGGTGTTCAGTGCCCTCGACCATCGCTTCGGCTGGTCACCGGTGCCGCCCGCCGTATCGCTGATCGGCGACGCGCTGGTGGCGATTGGCCTTGGCACTGCGATGTTCACGGTTAACCAGAACAGCTATGCGGCAGCCAACATCGTCGTGGAGGAGACCCAGACGGTGACCTCGACCGGTCTGTACGGAACCGTGCGACATCCGATGTATATGGGGGGATTGATCATGTTTGCGGGCATCCCGCTTGCACTCGACTCCTGCTGGGGGCTGGCCGTTGTCGTCCCCGTGGTGATCGCGGTTGTCGTTCGCATCGCGGATGAGGAGAAGCTGCTCAACCAGGAGCTGGCGGGATACCGCGAATACGCCAGCAAGGTCCATCACCGCTTGGTGCCGTATGTGTGGTGACTCGTGAAACGTCGACGCCGACAGAAAACGGTCGGCCGGGCCGATGCCAGACATGTCCATCCCCGAGCCGCGCTCAGCGGGACTGATCGAAGGGGGCCTTCAGGGGTTCGCCTCCCCACACTCTGAAATGTTTTCCGACAATCGCACATACCGCGGTACACAAACCGTTACGGCGGGCGAAGTGAGTTTCGCCGAAACCCACCGCTATGAGGATGTGACGGCGAAGAGCCGCCATTCACCGGGCACGCCCTTGAGCTCGTAAGAGCCGCGATCCTCGAATTCGAGTCCTGATCCGATCACGAGGTCGCGCAACGTGCTGGACACGAGCACGCCGTTCGGCCCTGCCAGTGCGCTCACCCGCGCCCCGATGTGGACGCCGATCCCGCCGATGTCATCGCCGCGGACCTCGCACTCTCCGGTGTGCAACCCGGCGCGCACCTGAATGCCCAACGCTTGCACCGCGTCGCGGATCGCCATCGCGCAGCGGATTGCTCGCTGCGGGCCGTCGAACATCGCGAGGAAGCCGTCCCCTGAGGTGTTCACCTCACGGCCTCTAAAGCGAGCGAGTTGCGAGCGCACGACGGCGTCGTGCGCATCAAGCAACGCGCGCCAGTCACGGTCGCCCATCTCCGCGGCCCGGCGCGTCGAGTCCACGATGTCGGTGAACAGCACCGTGGCGAGAACCCGATCATCCGCCACGTCGGCCTGGTGGCCGGTGAGGAACTGGGCGATTTCCTGAAAGGACGAGTGCCATGGTTCCACGTAGTGGTTGACGTTGCGCCCCGGGAGCTGAACGTATTTCGCGCCCGGTATGTGGTCAGCGATGTACTTGCCCCACTCGGGTGGGATCACCGGGTCGTCGATGTGGTGGAGGACGAGGGTTGGCACGCGGACTGTCGGCAGTAGCGCTCGCACGTCCACTTCGGACAAGAGCGGCATCATGAGAGCTACTGTTCCTGGGCTGGCCGCCAGGCGTTCGTATCGTGCCCACGTTGCCCGGATCTCCTCGTTCCACGGCATGTCCGGATTGACCACATATTCGTACTCCCCCTTGCCCCACATTTCGACCACCGCAGCGATGGCTTCCTCGAGATGGGGGATGCCCGACGTATCCGCGAAGCCCTCAAGCACGACCAGTGCGGCTGTGCGCGACGGATGTGTCGCCGCGAACAGCGCCCCCGTCGCGAACGAGCCGACGAGGGTGACGAGGACCGCTGCGTGACTCCCGAGATCGTCAAGTACGGCGGTGATGCTGTCGGCCCATTGCTCCATGATCGGCAGTGCGCCGGGTGTGACGGGATCGGACGCTCCGGTGCCCGGTTGGTCGAAGAAGATCAGCCGACCGAGCGATGTCATCGCCTCGACCCACCCTTGAACGAACGGCAGCTCCGGAAAAACGTCACAGTTCGTGAGCCAGTTCGGGACGAGCACGATGTCGCGAGGCCCTTCACGCGACGTGCGATAGGCGACGCGCAAGTCCCCGTTCAGCGCATAGCGCGTCTCCGAGAACACTGCGTAAGCGTAAGCCGAGAAGCGGGCCGAGTTTCGGTGTCAGGGAGACGGGCCGTCGCCATTTTCTCCCCCGCGTGATAGATCAGGGCGGCACGCGATCTGCGGGATCCGTGCCTCGAGGCGTCGTTTCGAGGGTCGGATTCCGCCGATGCGCGTGGTAGGAGCAGGTCGGTTGTGAGATTCTGCTGGGGTGTCCGCTACTGCGGCCGCTACCCCTTCGGGGGTGGTGACGTTTTTGTTCACCGATGTCGAGGGTTCGACCCGTCGGTGGGAAGCCGACGCGCAAGCGATGCGGGCGGCGCTGGTCGTGCACGACAAGGTGTTGCGCACGGCGGTCGAGGCGTATGACGGGTTCTTGTTCAGCCACACCGGCGACGGTGTCGTGGCGGCCTTCGCGTCGCCGATGTCGGCCGTGAACGCCGCGATCGACGCGCAACGGGAGTTGCAGTTGCCGGTGCGAATGGGATTGGCAACCGGCGAGGCCGAGCTGCGAGACGGGGACTACTTCGGAACGGTGCTCAATCGAGCCGCACGAGTGATGGCCGCCGGCCATGGTGGTCAGATCCTGCTGGCCGACTCAACAGCGGTTCTGCTCAGCGGGGTCGATCTCCTCGATCTGGGACCGCGACAGTTGCGGGATCTGCCGACCCCGGTTCAGGTGTTCCAAGTCCAAGCAGAGGGCCTGCGCACGGAGTTCCCACCCCTGCGGGCACTGGATGCGGGTCTGGGGAATCTGCGCCCCGCGCCCACGAGCTTCATCGGACGCGAGTCCGAACTCGACGAGGTGGCGGCGGCGGTCAAGACTCATCGGTTGGTGACGTTGACCGGTGTCGGCGGGGTCGGCAAGACCCGGCTGGCGTTGGAGGTCGCGGCCCGTCTCGTCGATGAATTTCCCGACGGCGTCTGGTTTTTCGAACTCGCCGCAGTCACCGATCCGGCGGCGATACCCGACGCCGTGGCAGCGGTGCTGGGTATCACCCAGCAACCGGGCAAGACAGTGACCGAGTCGGTGGCCTCCGCCTTGGAGGGCCGGTCGCGGCTGTTGGTGTTCGACAACTGCGAGCACGTTCTCGACTCCGCCGCCGACCTGATCGAAGCCATACTCGCGCACTCGGCAACTGTACGAATCCTCGCCACCAGCCGCGAAGGACTCGGAGTCCCCGACGAGCAGGTGTGGCCGGTGCGCTCTCTGGACGCGGCAGCGGGAATCGACTCAGCGGCGGTGCGCCTGTTCGTCGAACGCGCTCAAGGCATGACACCGGGCTTCTCGATGGTCGACGGCGATGAAGCTGCCGCAGTCACTGAGATTTGTCAGCGCCTCGACGGGATTCCATTGGCCATCGAGCTGGCCGCCTCGCGGATGGCGTCGATGACCGCCAGTGAAATGCGTGATCGCCTTGATCACCGGTTCAGGCTGCTGGTGGGGTCCAGGCGCGGACTGGAACGCCACCACACGCTGCGCCACGCGATGGCCTGGTCCTACGACCTTCTCGATGACACCGAAAAGACAGTGCTGGACCGCTGTTCGGTCTTCGCGGGCGGATTTGACCTGCAAAGCGCCTGCGCGGTAGCCGGATCAGATGACCTCGACGAGTACGCCATCCTCGAGGTACTCGATGCTCTGGTGCGCAAGTCGCTGTTGGTCGCCGACCGGTCTTCGCGGCGGACCCGGTTTTCGATGCTGGAGACCATCCGCCAGTTCGCCGAGGAGCAACTCGTCGCCAGCGGTGTGGCGGACGAGGCCCGGACCGCGCATGCCCGCTACTTCGCCGGACGTGAGGCTGACATCCTTGCCTTGTGGGACAGCCCCCGGCAGCGCGAGGCCTATGACTGGTTTTCCACGGAGCTGGCCAACCTGCGCACCGCCTTCCGGTGGGCCGCCGACCACGACGACCTCGACACCGCCGCCACCACTGCTGTCTACGCGACATTGCTCGGCATTTGGCTCGAGCAGCATGAGCCGTCGGGGTGGGCTGAGGAACTCATTGAGGCCGCGAAGGCCGTCGAACACCGCCGGCTGGCCCAGCTCTACGTGGCGGCTGCGCAATGCCATGCGTCCGGACGGATTGACGATGCGATCGACTACGCCGAGGCCGGCTTGGCACTCCTCGAAAGTGGACGTTTTGATCAACTACCGCACGAAGCCGAAGTCTGGGCGGGCACTGCGTACCTGGTGAAGGGTTGGCCCGAGCGGCACGTCGAGGTATGCCGCAACGCGTTCGCACGAAGCCCAAGCACTCATGTGTTTGCCCGCGCTTGCTTGGTTGTGGCGTTGATAATGACCGGCGCCGATGACGAGGCAATGGCGGTATCAGAGGGCCTACTGGCCGCCGCCGATGCAACCGACAATCCCGAGGTCGTGAGTTACGCTCTGCTGGCGTACGGCATGGTCCACCACGACGTCGATCCCATCGCAGCGTATGAAGCACACCGCCGGGGCCTGCAGATCGCTCAAGACAGTGGCAATCGATTTGGAGAGTCATACCACGCGGGAAGTCTGGCGAGGCTTGCGGCCACCCATGCAGAGGCTTCGGACGCCCTCAACTACGTAGCTCTGGCGATCCGCAACTTCCACGACTCCGGCAGTTTTTCCATATTGCCCACCGCGATTGCAGTCCTGGCCATGTTGTTAGATCGGCTCGGACACTACGCACCCGCCGCCACCATCAGCGGCTTCGCCGCTACCGCCTTCACCCGGACAGCTACCCCCGAGTTCGACACGACAATCACCCACCTGCGCGATGTCCTCGGCGACCAGACCTACGAATCGCTCGCCCGCCAGGGTGAGGCGATGACGACCGCCGCGATGGTGACGTACGCATACGACCAAATCGACCAGGCCCGAGCAGAACTGGAACACCCCAGCTGAATGCCCCTCAGACACACACTGATGGCGTGCAGTGCGTGACAGGCCGGGCACGTTAGACTGTCCCTAACGTCCGTCTTCAAATCAACGGCACTGCAAGGGAGTTCAGCCATGACATTTCCAACTGTCCGGCCAGCACGCCGCGTTCACGTTCCGCCACCTCCCTCCGGGCAGCTTCCCGATCCCGGCGGGAGAACCCCTGCTGAGCGAGCACACCGGCTGCAGCAGCAGACCGCCGACCTGTACACCAGGTGGCGCGGATCATTCCCCGACGGCATCGACCCCGACGAATTGCGGGACGAAGCGGGCAAATTCAGCGTCTCCGACGCGGCGCTGGGGTTACAGCGTCCTCTCGACGCCGTGAAAGACGACGCCGACGCCGCGACGAAGCGTGTCAGCGATCTGGTCAAGGACACGCGCGTCAACGACGACGTGTCAAGTCAGCTCGCGGCACAGCGATATTGGGCCAGGGCGCAGCGCGGACTCGACGCCGCCAAAGACCCAGCCAAGACCGTCGCCGCCGCACAGAGTCTGATCAACAGTGCCGACAATACCCAAATCCCCGTTCTCGTAGAGGAACTTGGCGACTACCTGGCGAGCCGCAACATCCCGACAGGCTGGCTGTCAGATGCCCTGGTGTCCAGGATCCCCGGCCTGGCCGATGCCACCGCCGCCGCCACGCAAAAGGCCAGGCAACATGCGATCCTGCTCCAGAACCACAACGCTTTGACGAACGCATTCGCGAAAGATGTTGCGGCACCGCAGTTGATCGGCCCGGCGACCGCGACCGCGCAGCCGTACGGCGGCTAGCTGCGATGGTTCCAAAGTTAGCACAGCACACAACGGTGTCCACATGACCGATGAGGATCTAGCCGCTGAGAAGGACCGGCGCATAGGGCAATTGGAAGCCGAGAACCTGAGACTTCGCCTATCCGCCGAAACGGGTGTCCCTGCGGCGCTTCTCAGCGATGCCTCGACAGAGGCCGACATCCGCACTTCTGCCAACGCTGCCCTGGCCTGGAAGGCAGCAACCGCAGCGCCACCACCGTCCAGGCCGATCACCTCGGCGGTCCCGGCCAGTGTGGTCACGTCGGCAGACCGCATTGCGATGCCCCACCAGGTGACGACGCACGACGAACTGCGGCGGCTCACGCCCGAACAACGCATGCAGGCGTATCGGGAAGGTCGGCTTATGCATCTGGGGGCGAATCCGCCAGGACCGCGCCGCATCGGCATATCCGGCAGCCCGATGGGCGGGTGACATGCCGCGCCGTATCAAGCATTCGAAGGTGCCATCCCGCGTCGTCGGCATCGTTCAAGAACGCCGCGCTGCCGAGACCGTCGAGGAGGCCCTGCGCCAGGACCGAATCAGCGAGTTGATGAACCCTCCACCGGCCAAGCGTCCGAGGCCGAAACATGCCGAGGCCCGAAAGAACCCGCGACATGAGTAGGCGTACGCTGCGGGCCGATCACTTGTCGGGCGCGACCGCTGATGTGAATCATGCGGGGCGTCAGAGGCATTCCGCCGACCGGCGTGACCATCCCCGGCCCGGACCATCTGAGGAGGGTGCCCGGTGGCGGGATCTCCTCAACAGCCTCGACATCCCCGCTGACGCCGCAGCCTTGATCGCCTACGGTATGCAACAGCGCGTCAGAGCAGCACTCGCGCAACGGATCTCGCAGACACCTACACCTCACGCGGTAGCCACCTCAACACGCTCTGCTGAAATACCCTGTGCCACAACATCACACCAGATGCTTGGACGTACAAGATATATCTAGCGATAGCTCGATCAGGTGCGATGAATCTCATCGTCCGATGACCATCGCGTCCTCGGCCATCCGGCCCCCCGCCGACCGCCGCCGCCATCCGGCTGAGCACCATCCCACCGTCGCATTCTGAGACGCTGGGCACCACCTGGGAGTGCCTGTGGCACAGCACCATCCAGCCCACTCCACAGCGCACCATCCCGAGACGACCGGAGATGTCCTCTACGCCAAGGGATCTGGTACCCACCTCGACGCCAAGGGAGAGCCGGACCACCGACCACCGGCAAGGCGAGGCCGCCATCCCCCCGTCCCCCCTGGTCGCCACTCACATGGCCGAAACAGGCGATCTGGCCGGGCACGCTGCGGCGGCAGGATCGCGTCTTCGTACCTTCATTCGGGCATCCGCTCCGCTACGAAGAAGCGACGGCGGATATGTGCCATTCGCCGGGCACGCCCTTGAGTTGGTGAGCGCCGCGATCCTCGAACTCGAGTCCCGACCCGATCACGAGGTCGCGCAGGGTGCTGGACACGAGCACCTCGTTCGGCCCCGCCAGTCCGCTCACACGCGCCCCGATATGCACGCCGATCCCGCCGATGTCATCGCCGCGAATCTCGCACTCGCCGGTGTGCAACCCGGCGCGCACCTCGATGCCGAGCGCCTGAACCGCGTCGCGGATCGACATGGCGCAGCGGATCGCTCGCTGAGGGCCGTCGAACATCGCGAGGAAACCGTCTCCCGACGTGTTCACCTCGCGGCCCCGGAACCGAGCGAGCTGCGACCGGACGACGGCGTCGTGCGCGTCGAGCAGTGCACGCCAGTCACGGTCGCCCATCTCCGCCGCCCTGCGCGTCGAGTCCACGATGTCGGTGAACAGCACGGTGGCGAGCACCCGATCCTCGGCCACTTCCGCCTGGTGGCCGGTGAGGAACTCGTAGATCTCCCGGAAGGACTCGCGCCACGGTTCCACGAAGTGGTATATGTTGCGCCCTGGCAGCTCAACGTATTTCGCGCCGGGTATGCGATCAGCGACGTCCTTGCCCGACTCGGGCAGGATCAATGGGTCGTCGGCGTGCTGCACTACAAGGGTCGGCACGCGGACTGTGGGAAGCAGTGCGTGCCCGTGCAGCTGGGACATGAGCGGCATCATGAGAGCGACGGTCCCCGGGCTGGCCGCGAGGCGTTCGTGTCGGGCCCAGGTTGCCCGGATTTCCTCGTTCCACGGCATGTCCGGATTCATCACATGCTGTAACTCCCCTGTGCCCCACATCGCCGCTGCCGCAGCCTGGAATTCCTCGGGTTCGATCCCATCGGCGCGTTCAGCCAGCGGATCCGCGTAGCCCTCGAGGACGACCAGCGCGGTGGTGCGAGACGGATGTGTTGCTGCAAGAAGCGCCGCTGGCGCGAGCGCGCCGGCGCTGGCGAGGAGGACTGCCTCGCGACTGCCGAGATCGTCGAGCACCCCGCCGATGCTGTCGGCCCATTGCTCCAAGGTCGGCAGCGCGCCCGGCGTGACGAGATCGGACGCTCCCATGCCCGGCTGGTCGAAGAAAATCAGCCGACCAAGCGATGTCATCGCCTCGACCCAGCCTTGAATGGGCGGTAGCTCTGGAAGGACCTCACAGTTTGTGAACCAGATCGGTACGAACACAATGTCTCGCGGACCTTCACGCGACGCGCGATAGGCGACGCGCAAATCCCCGTTGCGGGCGTAGCGCGTCTCCGAGAACATTGCCGAAGTGTAAGCCGAGGAGTGGGTCGAGTTTCGGTGTCATGCAAAGCCCGCCAGTACGGGCGGTCGGCGTCTCGTGACTCGTGTCTAAAGTGTTCTTCGCGCAATCGCTGCCATCATTTTTGGTCAAGACGTTTTCGGGGTAGCGCGACCAACAGCTGACTAGTTGCACACACGCCTGACCCTGCTTCTGCACAGCGGCCGAGCCGATCAGCGCCCGGCAGAGTTCTAGACGGGCGGAAATGGCGGCGTTGTCGTACGCCGAGCGCGATGCAGTAGATGCGGTACGGCTAGTGCCCGGCCGCAGTACGCTCATGCGGTGGCGGAAACGTCGTACGCATCCTGCGGCGATCTCAGCCTGGCGTATCAGGTGTTCGGCGACGGGCCCGTCGAGCTCGTTTTCGCGGGGTCGTTCGTCGGCACTGTCACGTTAATTGAAATGTGTAGTGGCTCAGTTGGTTTTGTGGCTTTAGTGATGGATCAGCGTTGGGTCGTTTGGCATTTCAGGCGGCAGTCTCGAGCGCGGCGGCCTGATTCCAGACCGCGAAGCGATCAGCCATTTCGGTTCGCCATCGGGTCGCGCTGAGCCGATGCCGTCGCGGCCGAAAATGTGTCGAGATGCCGCTAAAGGCCGACAGGAACCGTTGGGCATGCCGCACCGATTTAAAGCGTTTCATCGCCCGTTCACGTTGCCGGGTGGGCTGATGAGAATTCTCGGCACGGTTATTCAGGTACCGTGACCGCCGATGCTCTACCGAGGCCATCAGCTCGCGGGCAGCGACCCCGTAGCTGGCCAGCTTGTCGGTGACCAGCGCGCGCGGCACATACCGCAAGCCTTTGAGCAGCTTACGAAAGAACCGCTTGGCCGCCCTGGCGTTTCGCCGCGACTGTACTAGAACGTCGAGCACGTTGCCGTGCTGGTCGACCGCGCGCCACAGGTAACACAACTTGCCGTTGATCTTCACGAACACCTCGTCGAGGTGCCACTTGTCGCCGAGGCGCGGGCGCCGCTGGCGCAGCCGGTTAGCGTAGGCCTGCCCGAACTTGGCACACCAGCGCCGGATCGTCTCGTAGCTGACCACGACACCACGTACCAGCATCAGCTCCTCGACCTCCCGAAAGCTCAGCGGGAACCGAAAGTACAGCCACACGCAGTGGTTGATGATCTCCACCGGGTAGCGATGGCCCTTGTATGACGCCGTTGCGGTGCTCACCCACCGATCCTCCCAGGTCGCCAACACAAATTAACGTGACAGTTCCCGCAGGACACATGGGCCGCGGTCTCAGCGACCGTCCAGTTGGTGCCCGCGGTTGGGCGCTCGATGTGATCGGTGTCCCGCAGCAGCGCGGTGAACCGCCCAGCCGCCGCGCTGATCGCCGCCCGGGCCGCTTCCCGGTCCAGTGCCACTACCGCCATGTCGCCACCCTCGTCCGTCGTGTCCTTCGCGGGTACTGATGGACAGCTTTCCGGCGGCGCAGGTTGACGGTCGCGACCCGGTAGATGAACGTCGGGTGTAGCAGGCGACTCGGGGGGTCGACAAGGGCGTTGACCTTCAAGAACTGTCCGGCGACCACGGCGTCGGACTCACAGGCGGTCAGCACCCAGTCCATATAGGCGTTGGCGATGCGCACCGACAGCGGTCGCGGCCCCTCCACCTCGGGCAGCGCCAGGTCAGCGCCGGCGGCAAGCTGCCAGGCCGCTGCGATCGGCTTCGCGGCAGCCCGGAAGAATCGCCGGGATAGGTCACGGTCTCCGTGGCGCAGGCAGCCGCGCAGTGCCGAAGCCTGCAGCGCAGCAACCGTCATGCCCTGTCCATAGATGGGGTTGAAGCTGCAGATGGCGTCGCCGAAAACCAGCAGGCCATCCGGGAATCGGCGCATCTTGTCGTAGCGTCGCCGCTGGCTGGACGGCATACGGTGTCTCGCCACCTCCCCGAGCGGTTCGGCGGCCCGGACCGCCGCCAGCACGTGGGGTGGACCGAACTCCTGGGCGAATGCGATCATGCCGGCTCGGTCACCCGTCGGCTCGCGTCCCACCATCCCATAGACCGTGAACAACCAGGTGTCATTCTCACAGCCGAGCAGGACCATCCCCGTCGGCCGACCCGGCACGGGGCCGATGAGGACGATTCCTTCCTTCAGAGTGCCTGGCGCGATCCACAGCGGTTGACTGGCGTAGGTCGTATGCATGACGATGTGGTCCTCGACCGGGCGGCCGTAGCCAAGGCTTTCCAGAAAGGCCGGGGTGTGGGCGCCGCGGCCCATCGCGTCGATGACTAGGTCCGCGGTCAACTCCTTTTCGGCGCCGCCGTCGCGGTTGACCACCCGCACGCCGGTGACGCGACCCCGATCCGCCGTCGACGTCAATTCGGCTACGTCATGGCCCTCCAGGATCGTCACGTTGCCAATGGTCTGTAGGCGCCGCCGGACGTGGTACTCCAGAAACGGCCGGCTTGGCACATACGTCGCCATCGCTTTGTGATCAACTGCTGCCTTGCCGGACCGCAGCATTTCGTGGCCGCCGAACGTGAAGTAGAGCTTGGACAGTTCCCCGTCGTCCAAAACGGGAGCACCGTCGACAACCAGCTCATCAAGGAACCCGGGGAACAGCTCATCTAAGATCTGTGCGCCA
>Ga0306923_10002892_pt1 | contig 15946 bp, 18 predicted proteins | sample sta12Can44000108_FD_203841 | JGI IMG/M metagenome (GOLD analysis project Ga0306923, IMG submission 203841) | Lab enrichment of tropical soil microbial communities from Luquillo Experimental Forest, Puerto Rico - statanox.12C.anox.44.000.108 (v2)... | ecosystem: Environmental > Terrestrial >... | reverse complement strand
GGGAGAACCTCGGTGTTCGGGTGCTCTAGCGGCGCGATGAAGCGATAACCGCGCCCGGACACCGTTTGAATGCAGCTCCCGTTTGATCGGCCGCGATCGAGCACGCGGCGAAGCGCGGAGATCTGCACCGTCAGGTTGCTGTCCTCGACCACCGTCTCCGGCCACACGGCGGTAATGATTTCTTCCTTCGAAACGACCTCACCCGCCCGCTCGATCAGCACGGCGAGAATGTCGAGCGCGCGTGAGCCGATCGCGACCCGCTCATTCTTACCGACACCATTACACCGGAACAGACCGCCACGCCGGTCGAGGCGGAAGTCCTCGAACAAGAAAGTGTCAGACGGAGCAACTCCCTGCATGCCCGTTCTCCCGCCGTCTCCAGCGAGCGACGCCCGAAGAGAGACCGCGCCGAGGGATCAAGGCTTTATACGGACAGCATTTTGGAACATTTCGGAAAATTTCGGAAGATTTTATCGCCGATTCGTTGCTTGTCGCCAACCGCTGGTCATCCTGACCGACGGCTTTTAGTTAATCGCACCCGGGGAATGCCGCTGTTAGAGCCAAGCAGGGAAAACGACGTTCAACAGAGGAGGAAAATCATGTCGAAGATCGTTCCGCTCGCCCGCTGTGGCGCCATGCTTGCTATGGTCGTCGCCTTCACTATGCTCGCTGCGCCGTTCAATGCCGCGCCGGTCTTCGCTCAACAGACCGTGCACGCCGAGACGACGGTCAATTTTGGCACCGCCAACACAGCGTTTGGTCCTGTGAGTGGTACCTGCGATGCCACGAATGGCGGCGCTGGGTGCAAATTCTTGTCCTTCAACACCAACGGCACCTGTGAAACGCGGGAAGAAATCCATCATGCCAACCTTGGCAAATGCACAATCAACACGTCGACAACTATTTTGCTCTCTTTCTCGCCGAGTGGAGCGCACGACCAAAGCGGCAATCCTACCGGGGTATGCGTTCCGTTCTTTGAAAGTTTTATGAGGAGCTACGAGGACGGGAGCGTTTTCGAGGCTAACGGGCAAGGAACGGCCTGCTGCGCCGAAGATTCCTGTTCCGGGGGTTTGGCCCACCCTTAGTTTTCCGCGAGAGCACGATCATTACTGGCGGCACCAGAAAATTTGTGGGCGTCAAAGGAAATGGCGCCGATACCGGCGCGCAGTATAGCGACGGTACCGGGATTGCTCAGGAGGAGGAGGTTTGGGTGTTCCCGCAAGCAGCCGACACGCGTCCGTAAGGAGCATTGTAGGATGATTGTCCGGTACGAGGACAAGCTAGCCTCCGGGTCAGGTCAATGACTCCTCGCCGGCTGCCAAGCGTAACCCCGACAGATAAAGCTCGCGGTGCGCGGGATTGCTCAAGCGGCTGAGTTTGGGGATTACACGAGGGGTAGTAGTGCGTAGCCGCGCGATGACCTCTCGGGCCTCATCGATCCGTCCCATATGGGCGTAGCAAGTAGCGAGAGCGCGATAGACGTCGGGAGTGCTGGGGTCCTCTTGCATGGTGAGGAGGAACTTCGGCACTGCCTCCTCGAAACGCCGGCTGTAAAAATGTGCCGCACCAATTACAAATTGAGTCAAGCCAACGCGTTCGCGCGGGCTTAGGCGCAGCGACTTCTCGGCGTGCTCGATCGCGATGTCGGGCTGGCCCGCCCAAAGCCTGAGCCAGCCGCTGATGTACCACCCGCGGGCAAAGCTCGGGTTGAGCGCAAGCACGCGATCTATCAGCCATCATCGCACCGAGATCTTCGCCGATATATGCCAGCGCGTAGGCGGCATTCGCCAGGATGGCCGGGTCGTCTCCAGCTGCTACCAGAGCCCGTCGGGCGAAAGCGGCGGCATTGCGTTTGTTTGCTTCCGGATCTTCGCTTCGGCCTCCCATGTAGAGCGCACTGTGACAGACCGCAGCCAGGGCCAGCGCAGGCCCGTACTGCGGATCACGTCGAATCGCCTGCTCGAGAAGGTGCAGCGCCTCACCCGATTGCGTTCCGGCCGACAAGTGTTTCGCGTGGGCGCGCAGATAAAGGTCGTAAGCGGTAAGATCGCTTGTCGGGCGGGCAACCAAGCGAGCGGTTTCAGCACTCTGTAATGCTGGTTCGATGATGCCGGCGACACTGGATGCGACCTTGTCCTGAAGGTCGAAAACGTCTTCGAGGGACCCGTCGAAGTGGTCGGCCCAAATATGCCTGCCGGAGTGGGCCTCGATCAGCTGTGCCGCGATGCGCATGCGGCTGCCGGCTTTGCGTACCGAGCCCTCGAGCACATAGCGCACACCCAGTTCGCGACCGACCTGCTTCACATCGATCGCCTGGCTCTTGTAGGTAAAGCTCGAATTGCGGGCAATGACGAAGAGCCAGCGAATGCGGGAAAGCGCCGTGATGATCTCTTCGACCACACCGTCGGCAAAATACTCCTGCTCGGGATCGCCGCTCATATTGGCAAAGGGCAGAACCGCAATCGACGGCCTGCCGGGGAGCGGCGGCTGGGTCAAGTGATTGATGCTTTTTTTGACGTCAAGGGCGTCGTCGCGAACCCGGTAGACGCGCACCGGCCGCGCCAGGTTTTTGACTTGCTGGTCTCCGAGATCTTCAAAAGCGAAGTCGAGCCCGTCGCGCACCTGATCGCGAACAACCCGCGAGACGTAGATACAACCCGGCTCGGCAAGGGCCTCGAGCCTCGCGGCGACATTGACGCCGTCGCCGAAGATGTCGCCGCCCTCGGCGATGACGTCGCCGAGATTAATACCGATGCGAAATTTGATGCGCTGCTCGTCGGGCAGTTCGAGCTCGCGGTCGATCATCCCGCGCTGCACCTCGGCGGCGCAACGCACCGCATCGACGACACTCTGGAACTCCACGAGCATTCCGTCGCCGGTTGTATTGACGATGCGCCCGCGGTGCTCCCTGAATTTGGGCTCGACGAGCTCGCGCTGATGCGCCTTCACCCGGTCGTGCGTACCCTCCTCATCGGCACCCATTAACCGCGAATACCCGGCCACGTCCAAGGCAAGGATCGCGGCGAGACGGCGGGTCGAGGACGCGGCGCTGAGTGCGGAGCGCAAGCCTGGCGGTCGCTCTTCTGTGCCGGGGTCCGTTTGCGGATAGGGCGGGAGAATCTCGGCGTTCGGGTGCGCTACCGGCGCGATGAAGCGATAACCGCGCCCGGACACCGTCTGGATGCAGCTCCCATTCGATCGCCCTCGATCGAGCACCCGGCGCAGCGCCGATATCTGAACGGTCAGGTTACTGTTGTCGACCACGGTCTCGGGCCACACGGCGGCGAGGAGGTCGTCTTTCGAGACGATCTCACCGGCCCGCTCGATCAGCACACCGAGAATGTCGAGCGCGCGCGAGCCGATCGCGACCGGGACAAACGCGCCATTATCATCGCGCCGAAACAGACCGCCTCGCCGGTCGAGGCGGAAGTCCTCGAACAGGAAAATATCCGACGGAGCGAGCCCCTGCATGCCCGTCCTCCCCGCGGCTGCGGGCGAGCCATCCGCCGAAGGCGGTCGCCGCGCCATGGGTCAAGCTCTTCATCACGGATTTTGCAACATTTCCGAAAATTTCGGAAGATTTTATCGCCGATTCCTTGCTTCTCGCTTAACGCTGGTCATGCTGGCCGAGCCGAGGTGGGGAATCGCTCGAAGCAAGAGAGGATCGACAGATGAACCTGAGGGTGCGGGCGAAGCTGTTCAAACTATCAGGTGCGGCGACGTGTTGGATAAGCGGTGAAAAGTAAATCGAGAGAGGGAGGACTTATGCTTGCCCAAAAACTAGCTCTCCGCTTGGGTTTGAGCCTTTCAGTTGTTCTTTTTAACTTACCCGCGTTCGCAACATCAATCGTTGTCGATGTTCACACTTCGCCGATCACGAATATCTCATCGGAAATACTGGCCTTTGATTTTATTTCCGGTCTCGGACCTCATCTCCCAAATACCGTAACAATTTCTGATTTTACAACCGACGGCCAACTGGGCACTCCTGGTCCGAATACAGGAAATGTTACTGGATCCCTGCCCGGTCCTGTCACTCTGTCTACCACTGGTTTTTCCTTCTTTAACGAATACCTGAACGGCATCACGCTCAAAACCGATTTTTCCTTTCAGCTAGACGCCACGACCTTTGGCCCCGGTCCATTAGCGTTCCCGGATAGCTTTTCCCTGTTCGTTCTGGACCCCCTTACCAATCAGTCAGTTTTTTCCACATCCGATCCTACTGGATCTGATGCTTTGATGGTGTTCAGCATCGACGGGAGTTCGGCGGGAGCATTGAACATCTACTCGGGAGCCGGGTTTACGGTTACGGCGCTCGTTCCAGAGCCTAGTACTGTTCTTCTAACCGGCAGTGGCATCCTGTTATTCTTCCTTATGCTGAAAATCGATCGAGCCCAACCGGCGCTGTGGCCCCGTCCGGCGATGCCTTCATCCGTTGACCCCGCCCTGTTCGGCGACTGACCCCGCCCTGTTCGGCGACGCATTCGGGGTGGCCTTATCGTTACCGTCCTGCAAAAAAACCTGCGTCAAACCAGCTCACTCAGCGAGGAACTAACCAATGAAGCCCGTGTGCTTCGAGGTATTGATCGCCTACCGCGGCGGATTAACCAGCAAGTTAGCCTGTATGATCGTGATTTCGCTTTCGGCTTTGCTATGCGCGGTTCCCGCACAGGCGCAGGGCTTTCCGTCGCTTGCTATCAACCCCGATAGTGTCGTAGCTGATGACAACCCCAACGACGTTCCCTTAGCGCCGGGTGAACCGTGCTCGAGCCGGTCCGATTTCAAATTCAATCCGGCATTGCCCACTGGCTTTCTAACCTATGACTACCACGTGGCGCCGCTCGCAACGAGATTGGGTTTTGACCTGCTCGACACATCGGATGCGGGGGTGTCCCTTTCGAGTAGAGAGGAGGGGGGCGGCGGGCCAGAGTATAACGGTAGGCTAGTGGATAAAATCTGACGGTTGCTACCCTCCAAAGCTGGCTCAAAACGGCGCAAACCCTCGATGCAGATGGGACCCTTCTGTTAGATTTTCACCACTAGGTGGTTTTCTCAGAACCGAAGCTCAATCGCAAGACCCGCTCCATATGCTATACGATGCGGTGTTGATGTATCTTGGCCGCTATCCTGTCCCGATTGGCGGTGGAACTGCCCCCGCAGATACGGAATTGGCTGGCTACATCGCGCAGCTCGCCGGGCCGGCACGCATTCGAGAAATTTCAAAACCTACAGTACAACGACATCACCTCGTCTTTTAACATCACGAGGTCCGGCCTCGTCCTGAACCGTTCCACCCAGACCTACAACAGTATCATCACGCTGACCAACACCGGCGCGCCGACTCCCGCCAGCAGCCCGATAATCTTAGTAGTTGGGGTCACCACGGACGGCCTAGTCAATAGATCAGGCCCGAAAACGTTTGGTCCCTCTCCTTACATAGTTCTAGGTGTAAATGGGTTAGGTCAAGGCGAGACTATCACCCAGCTCCTGGAGTTTACGCCGTCAGCAATCCCTGAGGCAGTCCTCCTCGCTGGCGGCGTCGGCCTGGCGGTAGGACTCATAACGAACCCTCCCCAGGATGCGAGCCTCGTGAACTATATCTCCTCAATCGATCCTGCTACCTATCAATTTTGCGTTTCACCGAGCGGGAGCGGGACCTGCCAGCTCGCGATCCGAAGTGTTCTCGACAACGCCTACAATGCATTATGGGCAATTCGTGCAAACGATGCGAGTTGGCGGGCCTTTCGGAGTCAGCTCCATTGGATCGCGGTGTCTGGTGAGGATGACACCCCACACCGGCCGGTGAATGTACCAACGGCTCCCTATCCCCAATATGACATAACCTTCGACGTCCCACAAGCTTACGGATTGCCGCTGCACATGACGACGCGTTATGTAATTTCGCGCGATGACCGATATCTGGGCGCCACTCCATTTCTACCGAGCATCCTCAATCAACCAACGATCCAGCCGGTTGGAACTCCTGCACCGCGCTGGCTTCCCTTCGATGTCCCGGCGATACCACCGAATGACAAAATCGTAATATACATCCATGGTGGCGGCGCCCGAGCAGAGGAAGCCGACAATGTAGCAAGTTATCTTCATTACGAAGGATCAGCACAGGTTGGACAATTTTATACGATCATTTCGTTTGACTTACCCAATAGTGCGTACGGTGAGCCATTTGATTACACACAAATTGCTTACCCGTATGTTTACGATCCGAAGAAGTTGGACGTCCTTAATTTCGAGCAGCAATACATTATCAATTTTATCGAAGCGCTCGATCGGCAACTTGGTAACGTCAAGAACCGGATCGTTGCCGTCATTGGTGGAAGCCTGGGCGGGGACATGGGCTTGCTCTTATCTTCGCGGAACGATTCGGCTCATCCCTATCTGAATACGATCGTGGCGTGGTCTGTTACCAGCTTGGCGCCATCGACTACCAGCATCTTCGGTGTGTCCACCAATAACGGAGACGAAGCATGGGGTACCGGGGGGTATCAGACTCGCCTCACAGCCGCAGGGACACTTTCAAACCGCCACGATTATTTTCACAATTTATATTTTGAGGATATAGCTGACTTCGGAAAGCTCATCGGCATTTCCTTTGCTCCTGAGTATGTCCCCCCGCAGCCGGTCATGTGGTATAGAAATTCCGATTGGCAGCCGTGCAAGACGTCGAGTATAGCCCAGTCGAGATTCGATAGGTACGAGATTTATTCCGAATCCATGAGACGGTGGGCGTCAGCGCTTGATTTGGAGTTGGTGTATTTAAGCTTTTCCGATACATTCGGTCAAGGAGCGATTTCCCCATACGGTGGCGATCTCAATTTTACTTTTCCGTCCCCTTTGCCCTCCTCCAGGCTGCTTCTCTTGGCTGGAGATAAGGACAACTACGTTCCCGCCAACATTTATTACAGCACGCAAGTGATCGGTGCCGCGCTCACGGGAAGCCTAGGGCTTGTGCTTCCGGGAAGCAGTGCAAGCCAGCAAGCATATGGAAAGGTCGAGTTCTGGCAGAACACAGGTCATAGCTTTCACGCCGAAAGGCCTCAAGCCTTGGCACGGGAGATAGTCTACTTCATCAATAACTTGGACGCTGGTAATGCGTACCTCAGTCAAGGCGAGAGCCGTTCCGGGCCGCCGGCATGGACCGTTCAGGGGATTGTCCCCCAGATTTTGTTGATAAATTCTCTCCCGGGCTTGGCGGGTGTTGGCTACAGCTCCTCGCTGATAGTAGCTGAGGAGCAGACGCAATGCAGCAACTGTATCCTAAATGGAGGAGTATGGGCGATCACCGGACCTGTCGCACCCGATTCTGGCTTTGCCGATATCTTCGGCGGGACGGCGTGCGTTTTTCCACCGGTCATAAACCCTTTTTCAGTATGGCAGGATGGGGGGTTCGGCGAGTGCCTATATTTCACGCAATAGAGTTTCAGCGGACGCGTAGCGCCAGTCCATTTTGCGGACGGCGGCAGCGGCAGCTTGCCAGCGCACCGCTCATGGTATGGCGCGAAGGTAGCGACGCCGAGCGGCGCCATTAGCTCCACGTGGCGTTATTGCTGCTGGGAGTTTGGCGAGCAGCAGTGATTCTTTGCAATGCTCGGTCAATTCCGTGAAATGGTCCTTTATGCAGGCCTGAATACGACCGGCGCCGGGTTGAATATCCGGGCATTTTTCCTGAGCGTCGCTCTTGCAGGATTTGGTTATCTTGACGTTGCTTAACAGCGCGGTCTGGCAGGGTGCCGAGAGCTGGCCAAAATGTTCCTTAATACACGCCTTGAGCCGGCCCTCGCCGAGGTCGAGCGCCTTTGGGACGCCAAAAGCGGTACTCGGGAGGACGACCACCTCGACGTGCTGGCGACACTGATCGACCCCTACGAGACCGAGCACTATCCGATGGATCCGCCCGATCCCGTCGAGGCAATCAAGTTCCGCATGGAGCAGCAGGGGCTCTCGCGAAAGGACCTCGAATCCTTGATTCGCTCGCGGACGCGAGTTGCCGAGGTGTTGAACCGCAAGCGCAGCCTTTCGATCGGCATGACCCGGCGCCTGCGAGACCGGCTCTGAATTTCCGCGGACGTGCTGAATCGCCCATCGCGCAAAGAGAAAGCTACTAAATTAATGCTCGACTCGTCCGCGCCTCGATGATCCAGTCTTGCCAGTCAAAGACCGCGCACACGGGCGAATTCCGACACGTTGGCGGTGATCAGCGTCGCTCCGCTTCGCAGAGCCTGCGCGGCGATCAGGAGGTCATAGGGGCCAATCGGCGTTCCTGCCGTTTCCAGCGCAGCGCGCCGATCGCCGGCAGCCACGGCATCTTCTTCGTCGAATGGGCAACATCGATGTTGCCCGACAGGAACACACGCAATCGCTCGGCGTTCTCACGACGGCGTTGGCTACGCGCCACACAGTACGAGAGCTCGTACAGCACGACCGTAGAGACGACAATCGAAACGCCGCGTGACGCGATACGCCGCAAACGGCTCCGCACACCGCGCGGCTGGTTCTTGAGCAGCGCGATTACCGCATTGGTATCGAGAAGTTAGTTCATCCGAACGGGCTCTCGGCCGCAGGCATCGGTGGCTGCTGGCGTCCCCCTTCCATGAACGGCACGTCGGCAAAGCGGTCGAGCTCAGCGAACCACGCATCTATATCGGTAACCATCGGCTCGAGCAGGATGCCGCTTTCGACGCGGCGCACGCGTACCCTATCCCCAGGCAGACGGAACGCCAATGGCAAGCGCACGGGCTGGCTGCGGCCGTGCATGAAGATCTTTGCGATACCAGTGTCGGATCAGAGGTCGCCTCATACCCCCTTGACATGGGTCTGAAACTTGCGTCACTGCGTCCTGCGAGAGGCTGATTCGCGATTAATCTCGTGATTAAATCGAGGTTATTCGTCATTCCGTGAACGCGGAAATCCAAGCGGGCAATGTCGCAGCGGTTGCTCCTGGACCCCAACCTCCGCAGGTGATGTGTCGCGATCTCGCTGGTGAGCTGTGCCTTGCTTAGCGTCTTCGGGACACCGATGCACTGAACTCAAGAGCCAAAATATCAGGGCCATCCCCATCCATAATCGGCAACGGACCATCCACTGGCATCGGGGATGATGTTCGTCCAGGTACGACAATCCGTAAGCTGGGCACCCGGAAAAGACGGTGCTACCTCCCATGTCGGAACAGTGGGACATTCGCCAGTGAGATCACGCGACGGGGGAGAGGTTGACCAATATTCCCACCGTAACTTGCCCCATCCTTGAGCAAAATAAAAGCGCTCCAATTGAGTGGATTCGGCAATAGCAGAACCGTTATAGTGATCAGAAATTACCGTAGGAATGACTATACTAGTCTGAACATTATGCGCCAAAAATGGCATACTTACATTTTCGAGCCGATATCTTGTAAATGCGGGGCTCATATTCTTGGCGTCACAATTGGTACCCGGCGCATTCGACTGGCCTATTTCCGCTACGGACGAACCCCATCCCTGACCATACATAGGGAGGTTCTGTGGAAAGAGCACCCAGCTAGTATAACCGCATGTATATCCGACGAAATAAATCGGCGTTAAACTACCGGTCTGAGTCTTAACTGCAATGGCCGCATCGCCTATGCTGTGGACATTTGTTACATTCAAATAAACATCACCGCCATCATTGGGTGGATTGAAATGGCCATCAAACGGAGCCGTTTTGAAAGTCGATATCACCGCCCCGGTACTGAGGTCTAGGACATTATCGCTGACAACACCACTATACGCCCCAGGCCAATCAAGCCGACGAAAAGTCAAGGGAGTAGTGATCAGGTCTTTAGCCTGGTTAGCATATGCGCAATTGTTCGGAGTCAGCCCACCCGAGCATGTTGCCTGGACTAGATAAGAGTTCATATCGCTGATCTCGTCTGCAATACTGGAAGACTCTATATCGAAATAAGATATAATCGCCACGAGACTGAGTAGAGATAGTAACTTACGCATTATCGGCTCCCCCGACCGCTCGCACAGCTTTCAGGCGACCTGCCCCTTTCTACTCGGCTGGTGTCTACCTCGTCTCAATCGTGGAAGGGCGCAGGGGTTTGGCGCACGATGATCGACAGCGGCCTGTGCAATGCATCACGCTCAACCCACACCTCAATGCGCAATCGCTCGCGCCACGCACGTTCGGCCAATTCCTCGATCTCTTTCTCGCGGCTGAAAAACTTGCGTTCGCCATCTTCGGTGTCGAGGCAGAAGCCCTCAAAATCACCGAAGCGGTCAAAAAGCAGACCGGACACTTTGCCTTCGTAGCAGATCCGTTCTGGGCCAGGGGTCGGACCTGGTGGTTTTCCGCCCAAAGCTTTTATGCGGCCGCCGAGCTGCGATATATAGCGCTCGAAAACCGGATACCACCGGTTTTCGAGCGGAATCTTAGCGGCTACGCGCTCGAGCGCGGTGAGGTTGCGCTGATCTCCCGGCAATATCTCACTGGCCGTCTTCACTTGGACTGCAAACTCGAATGCTCCAAGGATATGACGCGAAGGTGTGGGTCTGCGCTCCACTACCGCCTCAGCGAGGCGATTGCTTCTCGCGGTTGTCTCAGTCACGCCGGGCTGCTGTGTCGTCGATTGCGGGGCCGGCGTATCCATGACTTGCCTGAGCACAATCTGGAAGGTTTGCCCCCTGCGGACGCTGGCGGACAAATCGAGCGTGATCAGACCGGCCAAATCGAGCACACCACCTGCCGGGATCGGCACGTAGGTCACCCCGCCCGTCTTGCAACTAAGCGTGTGGTCGTCCACTCGTTCCAGGGTCTGCAGGTTGAAGTTGCGCGCCGCCAAATCGAGCACCTCGGACGCACGAACACCGGGCAGGTACACCGTAGCCAGAGATCCCACGGGTGTATTGCCCCAAGCGATCATCAGTTCGTCGGGACCCTGCTTTGGCAAAGGAGTTGAGGTGGTTGGATGGATAGCAAAAGTATGCTGGACGCGGTGAGTCTCCGGGCTCCCTGGATTTTCCGAGTTGTCGATGGCCAGGTTACGCTGGGAGAGTTTGTCGGAGGAAGCAGTCGATATCCCTTGCGGTGTGATCGCCTCGAGGTCGAAGTTGATCTCGGCGACCATGCACTGATGCGTTCCGCGAATCAGATCTGCAATCGACAGCAAGGTTCCGGTGAACGGTCCCCCGTTCGGCGGCGACGGCTGAATGGGAAAACGCAGGTCGTTCGGCTGATTGATATCCAGCCAGCACCCGTAGTACATGTATGCTTCTCTGCCGCTGATGCCGGATCGATGTTCTGGATGTTGTTAACATCGGTCTGCTGGTTGAGATCTACGTTTGCCGCTTCGCGAGCTTCCGCGAAGAATGGAATCGTGACCAGCTCTCCACCCTGAATACCGAGCACCGGGATTTTTACTCCTGGCTGTCCCCCCACGCGGTAGGTAGTTCCAGAGTTATACTCCGTCCCAGTGGCAGCAGTTGGAACAAACGGAAAAAGACCCGCACATTCATTGCCGTCGTCACCGTGGCACGATAGCGAACGCGGCAAAGGGCAAAGTTGAAGACCGGCTGATTATTTAGTTCAGGAAGCCATTCCAGTTGATCGACGGCATCCTCTCCCGCCGGGAGGTTCTCAAACGCTTGATAAGCCTGGGCAGGGGTCAACACACTGCGCAGTTGCTTCAGCACGCCCTGGATGAAGCCGAGCGGGTCGGTTCCCAACGCTGGCGCGCCAACGACCGTCCCTCCCGGCTGCAGTTTGAAGACGCGGGTATCACTACTCAAATAGGAAATCGGGCCGTGATCCATGTAGGGGGCATCCACCTGCGTCAGGTCAATCGTCGCGATGGAAGAGAGCCCCTGGGTGCTGGCAGTGACCTGAATCGGGACCACATCCGAAGTGAAGTCGTTCGTGCCGGTAAAGGAGATGTTGTAGCCAAAGGTGATACGCTGAACTTGGTTGAGGGCGCTGTTGTCCTCCAAGAGCATGTCGTTCACCTGCTGGCTCATCTGGCCGGGCACCGGGTTGAAGGTGATTTGCGGCGCCCATGCCTGAAGTTGCATTGGGCTTGGGTTGGCCGTGGTGATGCCGAGATCCGATGGAGAGAAGCCCTCGACCACAACATAGAAGGCGTCGATGATAGCCTGGTTGGCCTCAATGAGCGCCTGCGCTTCCTCTTTGCCAATTTCATCGCGCTCGGTGATGATGAAACAGTCCTTGCACACGACCGTCCGCTCTGTCTCAACCGCCAGGCCGTCCCCCGGGTCCACGATGAAGCCGAGCCGAAACCAGTTATCCACCATGTCCTGTGGCGAGGAGACGATACCGCGCGTCCAAGGCGCGGGAGTTGTAGATCCTTGCGGATAGATGGAATCCGGTCGCGCGCTTCATCGGAGCCCCCACTCGAGCAGGCGTTGAAGTCAGCCTGCCACGGGCGGGCCATGCCCTTGGTCACGTCACCCGGATTGAGGCCGATCTGGTCCAGGCGGAAAGCTTCGGTGTATGTGAGGGAGCCGTCGTTGACAGTCACGGTGGCTTCGATGCCCGGATAGAGCGGCGCACCAACGCAGTTTTCCAAGACCGCCCGAGTCAGGCCATCCGGTGTGACCGTCGCGGGGGCGACGGGCGGCCAATCGTTGACGAAGCTGCCCGCGCTCCATGCCTCCATTTGCGCATACTGGAAGGGCCTCAACGTAGGCGGGATGTCCGCCGGGTCACTCCCGAGTGGGCCGCCTGAATTCAGAAGGGGCATGTTGAAGAGCACGTTAGGCTGACCCACGTTGTCCGTACCGCCGGGATTCGCCAAATTACTCAGGATAGCCGCGCGCGCCGCATCCTGACCCGGGCCCGGTGGAATGACAGTCGCCAGCGAGCCGTGATCGCCCGGGCCGAATGTATCGGCTTCCACACGCAGCATGCCGATTCCGCGAGTGAGAATGGGCCAGATATCGCCGACGAATGACGGCGTCGCTGCGGGCTGAGGTGTCCCCGGCAGATTTTGAGTAATCGCCACCTGGCGCATGGAATCATACAAGGTGATCGGCGAGTACGTGCTGGGAGCGAAGCGCGGAGGCGGGCAAATGACCCAAGCGCCGACGGCTGTGAACATCTGACCGCCAACCGTAATGGTGGCATTGACGGGGCCGTCGGAGATGTCGTCGTACCACCCCGAGTTCTGCCAGAATTGGGAGATGCCATTGCCCGTGGGAGAACCACTGGCTCCGAAGCCGCCCAGCACGATCAAGCGCCCGTCCCCATCGGTGTTCGCATCGCCCAAGGGGACTTCGACGGTTTGGCCGGAGAAGGTGTACGTGCCGTTGGCAAAGGTCGCGGTATCATTGGGGCCATTGAGGGTGCGGAGCCCGGGATCGATCAGGCCGCCGGCCTCCCCTTGAAAAACGGCCTTGGCATTGGCCAGGTGAACTGTCCATTGGATGGTTCCATCCGTCGCGGTGAGCTCGCGATTGGAGCCATCGTCGAAGTAACCCCACAGACGAAAGCGTTGCGCTTGCCGCCGGATGCGGCACTGATCGTCTTTATAGTTGCCGTCACTGGGCACCGGAGGGGGCGCAGGAAAAGGCAGTTCCGGTCCCAAATACCATTCCGGGCTGTTGCCGATGCGTGCGATCCCGATGGGGGGAAAGATTTTAACTTGGGTCAGGTTCGGCATGGTGTCCCCTACGTGTTTGCATTGGATCGACGTTTCCAAAAAGGGGCTGAAGCCCAGCGCCGCTCATACGAGTAGTGCCGGCCAAGTCCGGTGAGATAGCGCTCGAACTGGTCCTGGCAGTGACGCCGATACTCTTCGAGGAGCAAGGTGTCTTCCATCGTTAGGTGCCGGCTGATCGCATCAGCAGCCAGAATGCCGTTGGTCATGGCCCTGTGAACGCCCCACCCGCAAAGCGGATCATGCGCAGCGCAAGCATCGCCAACCGGCAGCCAGGCTCGGCCGCTCTGCGCTTGGGTGAAGGTGCTGTTTGCCGGGACTGTCGTCATGGACCGCGCCAGATCCCTCGGCGCGAGATCAGCGTCGGTAAAGAAGGCCAGAACGTGACCCTGCGGCACGGGCGCGGCGTACCACCAGCCGTGCGCAGTGGATTCTACCACCATCGTGTGGTCGAACTCGGGATTTCGGTTGCGCGGAATGAGCGCGGTAAGAGCGATCAAGCGGTCGTAAATGCGCGGCCTCAGACCTAGTCTTCGGGCAATCGCGCGAGCCCGGCCTGTCGCGTCGACAAGAAATCTCGAAGAGATTTCGATGCCTTTGTCGAGCCCTATGCGCCACTCCCTGCCCTCCCGCTGGAGTTCTTCGAGGTTTCGATAGTCGCGGATAACGATCCCGCGCCTTCGGACGGCCTCCCGCAAGTCGGCATCGAAGCGGGCGCGGTCCACGTGCCACCGGTTGCCGTGGACGTGATAAATGCTGTCCTGTATCCACGGCTCGCCGCCCCAGGCGCTTCGCTGCGCGTAGCCAGCAACATGTCCGGCACCGCGGAACTCTTCCCACAGCCCGAGGGCGCTGAGCGGCTGCCGAATAACCCCGGTGAGAGATTCCCCCCGCCACGCCTTTCTCCCAGGCGGGCGGTCCAGCACGATAGAGGCGATGCCCAAATCGGCAAGCCTCGCGGCGAGGGCGGTCCCGGCGGGTCCACCACCAAACACGCAGACGTCGTAAATTTGTCTCATCGTTCCGATATTTCCCATCCTATATCATCCTGCGCCGCTCGGGCTGCGAAACGATCACCGCCCATCCGAGGACGGCCCCAATCGGGCGAGGCTTGAGCAGGGGATCGTCGACTCTCAGCCTGTGGACTTCGGTGAGCTCGGCGGCGGCGCGTTCGGTGTCGCCTATGAGGCCACAGACAGACGCATGGTAGGCGTGCTGAAACACATGTTCTGGCATGGCGCTGCGCGCGCCTTCTCAAGCCAGAGCATCGCCTCGTCGGTGCGCGACTGCAGCAAGCGCCACCGCCCGATGTAGAAATACGAAACGCCAATCAGCGGATCGCCGGGGCCGGGGCGATGCTTGCTCGAAAAGCGCGATCCCATCATTCAAATACCTGGCGTAGCTCTTGCAAATACCCGGCGTAGCTCTTGCAAATGGCGAGACTGCCTAGTACTTCCACCCAGTTGCGATTGAACGCAAGCGCCCTTTCGTATTCGGGGATAGCACGGCTTGGCTGCGGCCGTGCATGAAGATTTTCGCGATGCCGATGTCGGACATCAAGTCGCCGCGCCGGCCCCACGATCACGCGCGGCGACACGGTAAATGCGATCCTCGATCCTCTTGCAGAGCTGTCCGGCCCGTTCGACACCAAATCCGAACACGAGGACGGTATCGCGATCATTCGTGCCGAGTGAGGCTATTCCTTCTGGAGCTTGGCGAGCAATAGCGCTTCCTTGCAGGGCTCGGTCAATTCTGTGAAGTGGTCCTTCATACAGGTCTGGATGCGCCCGCCGCCGGGTTGAATGCCGGGACATCTTCGGTCGGCGTCGGCCTTGCAGGACTTGGTTATCGTCACGTTACTTAACAGTGCGGTCTGGCAAGATGCGGAGAGCTGGCCGAAATGTTCCTTGATGCAGGTCTTGAGCCGGTTCTCGCCCGGCTTAACTTCGGCGCACAGCTGCTTGATGTCCGCTGCGCAGGCCTGCCGGGCCGCACCCGGCTGAGCCATCGCCGGGGCAGGCACCAGCAGAAGGAATGAAAGCGCCAGTCCCGTGTAGAGACCCCTCACCTCGACCCTCTCCCCGCAGACGAGGCGAGGGGAAAAATGCGGTGGCTATGATCCAGCCTCATACCTCGGGCAGCCCGGCCTTGCGTAATCCGAGGAAATAGGTCGCTTCGGCTAGCGCGCGGATTTTGGGATTGTCGAACCAGTTCGATTTCTTGACGGTCGCGAGGCTCGAATACATTTTGCTCAATCCCTGGGCTTCTGCGAGCTCCGCTCGAGCACGGTCGGTCTCG
>Ga0306923_10002891_pt1 | contig 15946 bp, 17 predicted proteins | sample sta12Can44000108_FD_203841 | JGI IMG/M metagenome (GOLD analysis project Ga0306923, IMG submission 203841) | Lab enrichment of tropical soil microbial communities from Luquillo Experimental Forest, Puerto Rico - statanox.12C.anox.44.000.108 (v2)... | ecosystem: Environmental > Terrestrial >... | reverse complement strand
CGGGACGATGCTCAACTCGATCGTGTTGCCGCTCGCCTTCCCGTAATCGGCGACGACCTTTTTGAATCCCACGTCCTCTTCCGGGACAAAGCCTTGCGCCCACCACACCTCCGCTGTCGTTGCCGCCGCGTTGGCGATGTAGGGCCGCGCCAGCGTCCCGGCGGCGGCGAGCCCAAATGAACTGCGGAGCACCGAACGCCTGGTCAATTTCGTCATGCGTCTTCCTTCCCGTTCACGCCAAGCCTCGAGGCGGGCACATTCCGATCACGCGGCCACTATAGGCCGACGCCATGTGGGCTCAAATGCTCCTCGCAAATCGACCGGTGTGTAAACGCTCACCGGGGAGGCTGGTTCACTTTGACGACGCGCCAGCCGTGACCCATGCCTGGGCCGTCAATCCGATCGATGCGGGTGATCGAGCAGTTTTCGATCGTGAAGGCCAACGCGGCTTCGGGATCTAGGTCGAGAGCTAAGGCCAATGCGGCGCGGATCGTGCCGCCATGGGCGACGGCGATGATGTCGCGTCCGGAATGTGTGTCGACCAGTCGGTGGACGGCCCGCGACACCCGCTCGATGACCGCGACGAAACTCTCGCCACCCGGCGGGACCTCATGGGCGGGGGCGTGCCAGAAGCGATGGAAATCTCCGGCGCGGGACTCCTCGAGTTGCTCGTAGGTGAGGCCCTGCCACTCGCCGAAATGTTGTTCCGCAAGCTCCGGCAGCATGATCGCGTCGGGGCCAGGGATCGGCTGCGGTCCCGGAAGACCGGCGTGCACGATTGCCGCCGCCGTCTCGTGAGTGCGCCGCAAATTGCTTGTTACCCACGTCGCGTGGCGCGGCAATTTTTCCGCGAGGCCGGTGAACAATGCCGTTTCGGAACAGTCGCACGACAGGTCGGTTTGCCCGTAGATCCGGCCGCGATGCGCCACCGGGGCGTGTCGCACCCACCAGAAGCTCGTCGTAATATGGCTCATGGTTTGCCGATCCGCTGAGAACGTTGTCCGTGTAATCGGCAATCCTCCCTCGCGCAATCTAGGCCATGACTTATCAGGGTCGTTGCCCAGCCGCTCGCTGAAGGGATAACGTCGAGAGGGCAATGGCCAGCTATCGGGAGGGAACAGCTATGTCGACGTTGATCCTCGGCGGCACCGGTTTTATTGGCCGCCGTCTCGTGCCGCTGTTGGTGCAGCGCGGCGAGGAAGTCGTGTGCATGGACATCAATCCCGCCACAGCGTCCTACGACCATCTTGGGAAGCAGGTCAGGGTCGTGCGCGGCGACGTCACGCAGTTCGACGACGTCATGGCGGCGACGGTGGCGGCCAAGCCGTCGCGGGTTGTCAACCTCGCCTATTTTTTGGGCAGCGATCATGCCCCGCATGTCGCGACCAAGCTCAATATCATCGGCATGGACAATTGCTTTGAGGCGGCACGGCTGTGTGGCGTCAACCGGGTCGTTTTCGCCAGTTCACTGGCGGTCAGCGGCGAGCAGAAATTCTACGGCGACCGCGTCGTCAACGAGGACGATTTCCGGCACGGCCACGTCCAATACGCAATGCACAAGATCTTCAACGAATGGCAGGCGCAGGACTACCGCGAGAAATACGGCATGGAGATCACCGCGATCCGCCCCTCCAACATCACCGGCCCCGACAAGATCGTGGGGTCAGTCGACCACGTCAAATGCATCACCTTCCCGGCGCGCGGCGAGGCGATCTCGTTTCCACACAAGGATGCGATACGCTGCCCGCTGCATGTCGACGACATCGCCGAAGTGTTTGCCCGGGTATTGCTGACCGACAAGCCGCGCCACGCCGTCTACAATTCCGGCGGCACGCCGATCAGCCTCGGAGACCTCGCCAATCTCGTGCGCGAGTTCCTGCCCGACGCGCAGATCACCTTCCAGCACGAGACCGGCGGCAAGGGGACCTCGGGAAATTACCTGATCGACAACACGCGCCTGATCCAGGAATTCGGACTGCAATATCTCCCTTACCGCCAACGTGTGTTGCAGATAATCAACGACACCCGCCGCGAAGCCGGCCTGCCACCCGTCGCGGACCGCTAGCCTCCATCCCCTGATTCCCGCGTAAGCGCGAATCCAGGGGCGATGGGCTATGCCTAATGTATCAGCGGGTATTCGGTCGGGGTGGCGGTTCCCGCGCTTTGCCAAGGATTGCTGCGCAGGTGGAACCTCTCGGCGATGTCCAAAGCCGACCAATAGAGGGGCACGGCGCGGCCCTTGACTAACGGCAGCGCGGCCGGGTCGAGACCGAGCCAGGGCAGGAACGGGTTGCGTCGACCGTAAGCCCAGATTTCGAGGCGGACCGATGGGCCGGCGCTGAGGCCGCGCGCATGGAAGCCGACCGTGTCTGCCACCACCAAAGTGTTCTGCGGGACAGCGAAGGCCTTCGCCTCTCCGAACCCTAGGCGGCGCACCTGATCCGGCGTGATCCGCAGCGAGCCGCGCGCGGATTGGAAATCCGAACTCTGGGCCGCCGCCACCGACGCTTTGCGTTCCCAGCTGAGACGCCGACGCGTCGGCAGGTGCGACCCCGGCACATAGATGAAAGGACCGTCCTCCTCGGCCACATCCGTCAGAAAAAGCCAAGCCTTGACAGATGGATGAAACGCATCGGCGTGCAATCGCGTCTGAGGGTCGGGGGCCGCCTTGCGGGCATGCGAGAAGATCGTCTGGATATAGACGAGCGGCTCGAGCATGTACGATCCGATGTAGCGTACGAGGCCGAGCCATTCCGGGCTTTCGACGAGGGCACGCAAGGCTGGCATGCGGGCCAGGGCATGATGGTCCACGGCGATGCGCCGGGTCATTGCGTCGCCCTGGAGTTGGTGCCGCACCGGTCCGCGGAACGACAAGACCTGCTCCTTCAGCGTCGCAAAATCGACGGTGGGTAGAAAATCTTGTTTCAGCACGAAACCGTTGCGTGCAAACGCTGCACGATCCTCTTCCGAAATCAGGCTCTGCAGGCGCCGGCGGCGCCACTCGGACATGCGATGGGCCAACCTTACGCGCGCTATATGCAATCCGGCACGATTGAGCGTCGGGTTGCCGATCACCGGATTGTCGCGGAACGATTTTGCGCCGGTTGCCAAAGCGGCGACATGCCAGGGGGCGAGCAGCCAGGAAAGCCGGGCGGATCCCATCCAGGATCAGTGAACCCAGGGACGACCTCTAGTCAAGGTGCAGGGCTTTGAGCTCCTCATAGACGATGCGGTCGACCTCGATTCCGTCGCGCAACGCCTGTTCTCGGCTGCGGAACGCCCGCTCGCCGGGGATCCGGATTTCGCTGACGCCGGGCTGGCGCGGCGTTGCCTTGATACGGTCGATCAACGCGCTGAGTTGCTCTTTAAAGTCGTCTGGATCGATCAGAAGGTCGGGTTTCAGCACGACGAACAGGTAGCCGTCGTCCCTATCCGGATCGAGCGCCGAGCCGGCGAGCACGCCCAATGCTTGGACGATAAACGCGAGCCCAAAGCCCTTATAGCCGCCGAACGGGAGCAGCGCGCCGAGCCTTGCCGCCGCGGGATCGCGCGTCGGCCGGCCTTCGGCATCAACCGCCACGCCTTCAGGGAGCAGCTGCCCAATCCGCGCGCGATACGCGAGGTCCGTTCCCATGAAAGCCGAAGTTCCCATGTCGAGGACTACCGGCCCGCGCGACGATGGCATGCCGAACGCGATCGGGTTCGTGCCCAGCACAGGTCGGGTACCGCCGAACGGGGCGACGCTGCGCGCCGAGGCGGCCGTGTGCATGCCGACGAGGCCTGCCTCGGCGACCATCTCCATGTAATAGGCGCTGCGCCCGCTCATCCAGCTATTGGTGACACCGATGACGGCGATCCCGCGGGCCGCCGCCTTGTCGATCGCAGCGCGAGCGGCGTGGTACATGACCAGCATGCCGACATTGTTCCCGCCGTCATAGAGGGTAGAGATTTCGCTCTCGCGCAATACCTTCATCGGGTAGCGCGGCCGCTTGAAGCGCCGGTGCTCGGGGATGTTGAGTATTTTTGCGAGCCCCGAATACTCGTAACCACACAGCGCCGCGTCGATCGCGTGATCGGCGATGATCGGCGCCTCCTCGGCATCGTAGCCGATTCCGCGCAGCGCGCGCTCGGAATGCTCGCGCGCCTCGGTGACGCTCAGATGGATGCGATCAGACGATATCATCGCGCCCTATTCTGCCGCCTCCCGCTGGACGGGCTCGGGGCGCCAGCGCAGCACCGGCTTGCGGGCGGCAGTGGTTTCGTCGAGCCGGCGGCGCGGCGTGTGGACCGGCGCCGCGCGGAAACGCGCGGCGTCGCCCGACCGCGCCGCGGCGGCGAGCGCTTTGACGACGTCGACGAACTGGTCGAGCGAAGCCCTGCTCTCGGTCTCGGTCGGCTCAATCAGCATCGCCCCGTGCACGATCAGCGGGAAGTACATGGTCATCGGATGGTAACCCTCGTCGATCAGCGCTTTCGCGAAGTCGAGCGTGGTCACGCCGGTGTCCTTCAGAAAACCATCGTCGAACAGCACTTCGTGCATACACGGGCCCGGGAAGGACAAGCTGAGGTCGTCGGCGAGCCGGGTGCGCAGATAATTGGCGTTGAGCACTGCGTCCTCGGCGACCTGCCGCAGGCCATCCGAACCGTGGCTCATCATGTAGGCAAGCGCGCGCACGAACATGCCCATCTGGCCGTGGAACCCCTTTAACCGCCCGAGCGAATTCTCGGCGGCGCCGGTCTTGTGCTCGATGAATTCGAGGTCTTCCGGCCCGTGGACGATCCACGGCAATGGCGCAAATGGGGCGAGCGTCGCGCTCAGCGCCACCGGCCCGCTGCCCGGCCCACCGCCGCCATGCGGTGTCGAAAAAGTCTTGTGAAGGTTGAGGTGCATGCAGTCGATACCGAGGTCGGCTGGCCGCACACGCCCGACGATCGCATTGAAGTTCGCGCCGTCGCAATAGAAGAAGGCGCCTGCCCGATGCACCGCCTCGGCGATTTCCAGGATCTCACGCTCGAACAGCCCGCAGGTGTTCGGGTTGGTCAGCATCAGCGCCGCGACATCAGAGCCGAGCTTCGCCTCGAGCGCGGCGCGGTCGACCCGCCCGGTCGCATTGGCGGGAATCGGATCGACGGTATAGCCGCAGGCCGCGGCGGTCGCCGGGTTCGTACCATGCGCCGATTCCGGAACCAGAACCCGGGTTCGCCGGTCGCCGCGCGCTTCGAGCGCCGCGCGTATGCACATCATGCCGCAGAGCTCGCCATGCGCCCCAGCCGCCGGGCTCAATGCGATCGCCGGCATCCCAGTCAATGCCTTCAGCCAATGCGCGAGGGTGTCGATCAGCTCCAGCGCGCCGGGCACGGTCGAAACCGGCTGCAGGGGGTGAATGTCGGCGAGCCCCGGCAGGCGCGCCAACTTCTCGTTGAGGCGCGGATTGTGCTTCATGGTGCAGGAGCCGAGCGGGTAGAGGCCGGCATCGATCGCATAGTTTTTTTGCGAAAGGCGCGTGAAGTGGCGCACGATCTGGGGCTCGCTAAGACCCGGGAGGCCGATCGGGCCCTGCCGTTCGAGGCCGCCGAGGCGGCTGTGAAACGGCGCCGGCTCCGGCAGGTCGACGCCGCAATGGCCCGGCGAATCCTGCTCGAAGATCAGCGGCTCTTCGATCTGCAGCCCGCGGTTGCCGCTAAACGTTTCCAACCGTGATCCCGGATCATCGGCTTGGTGAGCGCTCACCGCTCGACTCCAGTCATTCACGACAGCACCTCGCGCAAGCCTCGTTCGAGCCGGTCCATGTCTTCTGCGGTCGTCATCTCGGTGGCAGCGACCAGCAGGAGATCGGCGACGGCTGCATTGCCAGGATAGAAGCGGCTAACCGGTACCCCCGCGAGCACCCCTCTCACGGCGAGTGCTTCGACGACCTCCGCCGCGGGCCGGGGCAGCCGCATCGCGAATTCGTTGAAGAAGGTGCGGTTCAGGAGACGGACACCCGGCACCAGCTCGAGCCGTTCGGAGAGTGTAACCGCCGCAGCATGGTTGAGGCGGGCGAGCTGGGTCAGCCCCGTTTCGCCGAGCAGCGCCAAATGAATGGTGAAAGCGAGCGCACAGAGGCCGGCGTTGGTGCAGATGTTGCTGGTCGCGCGTTCGCGCCGGATATGCTGCTCGCGCGTCGACAAGGTCAGGACCCAGCCGCGCCGGCCGTCCGCGTCAACCGTCTGCCCGACGAGCCGCCCTGGCATTTGCCGGACAAGCGTGTCGCGGGTGGCGAACAACCCAACATGCGGCCCGCCGAAGTTGAGCGCATTGCCAAGTGATTGACCTTCCGAAGCGACAATGTCCGCGCCCATCGCGCCCGGCGGGCGAACCGCGCCGAGCGACAGGATTTCGGTGACCACAACAATCAGCAGCGCGCCGGCGTCGTGGCAGGCTCGCGCGAGCTCGGCATAATCGCGGACTTCGCCGAAAAAATCCGGGTTCTGCACCACGACACAGGAGGTGCTGGGATCGATGAGACGGGCGAGCTTCTCGCCGCCCCTAGGGTCTTGAGCCGAAAGCTCAAACCCGACAAACCGGGCATAAGTCGCGCAAACCTGACGGTAATGCGGATGCAGCCCGCCCGACAGCACCGCCCTGCGCCGGCTTGTGACCCGGTTGGCCATCATTACCGCTTCGGCGCAGGCGGTCGCCCCGTCATAGAGTGAGGCATTAGCTACATCCATCCCGGTCAGCAGCGCCACCTGGGTCTGGAACTCAAAGAGGTACTGCAATGTGCCCTGTGAGATCTCGGGCTGGTACGGGGTGTAGGAGGTCAGGAATTCGCCGCGCTGGATCAGATGGTCGACCGCAGCCGGGATGTGATGCCGGTATACCCCCCCACCGATAAAGAATGGAACGGAGCCCGCGGCGACATTGCGCGCCGCCATCCGCGACAACGAGCGCTCGACTTCGATTTCGCCCATCGCTCTCGGGAGATCGACCGGCCCGCTCAGGCGTGCGGCCGCCGGGACGTCGGCGAAGAGCGCATCGATCGAATCAACCCCGACAGCCGCCAGCATCTCCGCGCGATCGGGTGCGGTGAGCGGGAGATAGCGCATCAGTGCTGATCCTCGACAAACCGCTTGTAGGCGTCCTCGTCCAGCAGCCCATCGAGCTCTCTCGGGTGGGCGAGGCGCAGCTTGAGAAACCAGCCTTCGCCCATCGGGTCGGCGTTGACCTTTGCGGGGTCGGCAGCAAGGGTGTCATTGACCTCCGTCACCTCCCCCGAGACTGGCGCATAGACCTCGCTTGCCGCCTTGACCGATTCGACGACGGCGGCCTCTTTGCCCTGCTCGACCTGGCGGCCGATTTCAGGCAGCTCGACATAAACGACATCGCCAAGCTGCGATTGCGCATAATCGGTGATGCCGACAACGGCAATGTCGCCGTCGAGCCGAACCCATTCGTGGTCCTTCGTGTAGCGAAGCAGGCTCATGTCGCTCTTCCTCCTGCGGCGCCAGCCCGCCCCACCCTCCCGTCCCCCGCGAGCGGGGGAGGGTTAGGAAGGGGGCCGCGGTAATAACGGGTCGGAATGAAGGGCAGCCGGGCAACGCGCGCCGGGCGGGGCGCGCCGCGCACCAGAAGATTGACGGCGGTCCCTTCCCCGGTATGGCTGCGGTCGACATAACCCATCGCAACCGGCCCGCCCACCGACGGGCCAAAGCCGCCGCTGGTGACGTGCCCCAGCCTGCTTCCGGAATCGTCGACGATCTCGGTAGCTTCGCGCGCCGGTGCGCGCCCGTCCGGACGAATGCCGACACGTTTGCGGCGCGCGCCTTCGGTGAGCTGACGAAGCACTAGATCGGCGCCGGGAAAGCCGCGTTCGGCGCGCCGCCGTTTGCCGATGGTCCAGGCGAGATCGGCCTCGATCGGGGTCGTGGTCTCATCGATATCGTGCCCGTAAAGACAGAGACCGGCCTCGAGCCGCAGCGAATCGCGAGCGCCGAGGCCGACCGGCTTGACCTCGGGCTCGGCGATCAGTTGCCGGGCGAATCCCTCGGCCTCCCAAGCCGGCAGCGAGATTTCGAACCCGTCCTCGCCGGTATAGCCGGAGCGCGTGACCAGACATTCCTCGCTGCGGATAGTCACGTGGGCCGCCGACATGAAGCGTAGGCCCTCAATGCCGTCGATGAAGCGGGACAGCACGGTGGCTGCGGCTGGCCCTTGGAGCGCCAGCAAGGCGTGATCGGTGAGCGCCTCGATATCCGCTCTCGTGCTGAGACGATCTTGAAGATGTGCGAGGTCGACTTCTTTGCGCGCGGCGTTAACGACGAGAAAGAGCCCGTCCGGGAGCCGCGTCGCCATCAGATCATCGAGGATACCGCCCGCTGCGTTGAGGAGCAGCGTGTAGCGCATCCGCATCGTCGCAAGCGCCGCAAGATCACCTGGTACGAGCTGCTCCAGCGCCGAGACGCAGCCGGGACCGCGGAGCCGGATCTGGCCCATATGCGAGACGTCGAAAAGTCCCGCCTGGGAGCGCGTGTGGAGATGTTCGGCGAGAATGCCGTTCGGATATTGGATCGGCATGTCGTAGCCGCCGAAGGGCGCCATCTTCGCGCCGAGTTCCTGGTGGAGAGCGTAAAGCGGCGTCCGTTTGAGTGGCGCGGCCGCGTCGGCAAGGGTCACCTGCGCACCTCCGACAGAGCGGACGCGTAGCGCGCCCGAATCGTGCCCCCTCTGTCGTGGACCCTGAGAGATTCACCCCTGCCGCAGGCAAGCTGTGGCTGGGGCTTACTCCTTCGGTGAGCGCCCGCCCAGTAGCGGTCGCTGCTTTCCAGAGCGCCCTTCCGCTCGCGGTCCTTTTGCCTGAGAGTTTCCGGGGCGGTTGCTCCTTCGGCGCCGCGCCCTATTCGCGCGACCTCTCCTGCGGGCGTGCATTCAGCCCCGCAGGTTTAGCACCGTCCGCTCCCGGAGGCCAAGTCCTTACGATCAGCGGCCGCGGAAATGCTTGTAGAAGTCGACGACCTCAGCGCTCTGCTGGAAGCCCAGCACGACGTTGAGGTCGGACCCCTTGCGGCCGTCGAGCGGGATGGTTTCCTCGATGTGATCGGTGACCCCGGCGCGTTTCTGGGTGCCCTCGAAAACGACGCGAACCGCGAATGGCCGTTTGCTGATGATCGATTGGTCGGGCCCGGTGACAGCGACGAAATATGGGAGATCCACAACATCGCCCTTCGTTGCCGGGCCGCGCTCTCCAATGATGATCGCGTCGAGCGCGAGCTTCATCGCGCCGCCACTATAGTCGCATTTGAGGTCGGCCTCGCTCAACAGCCCGTAGAAGGCGACGTTATCCGGACGGCGTTCCGCGGCCGCCCCGAAAACGGCCGTGTTGGAGAGCGGCCGCAACACCACTGCACTCGGACACGCCTCGGCCTGTTTCGATTGGGAGGACGAAAACCAACTGCAACCCGTCAGGGCGAGAATCAGGAGAAACGCCGCTGATCGGGCGGGCCGCAAGCGTCTCACAGGGTGTTGTGGGTGCCGTCGCAGAACGGCTTGCCGCCGCTTGCCTTGCAGCCGCAGAGCCAAACTTCCTCGGTAGCTTCGGCGGTAAACGGGATCGGGGCCAACCCGGTGCCCTTGTGCGAGCCATCGCAAAACGGCTGGGACGCGCTGCGCCCGCAAGCGCACCAGAAATACCGCTTTCCGGCTTCGACATTGACGCCGTAGGGTTCTTTTTGCGCGGGTATCGGACCGTCCATAACTTTTCCCCTGCCTCTGCGCTTGCTAGTCTGACAACGCTTGGGCGGCGCTTGGCCGCTTGCCCGAACTGTATGCGAGCGATGCCAGGCAGACAAGCCGGCCGGGGCGCCACTCGATGGGTGAAAGGCGCGCAAAAACCGATGGCGGTTTATACCGATGTCGCTGATGACGAACTCAGGACCTTTATTGCCCTTTACGACATCGGCGAAGTGCTGTCGTGCAAGGGCATTGCCGAGGGCGTTGAGAATTCGAATTTTCTCCTCACCACGGAGCGCGGCAACTTCATCCTGACGCTTTATGAAAAACGGGTGGCGCCCGCGGATCTGCCGTTTTTCATCGCCCTGATGGAACACCTGGCGGCGCACGGCGTCGCTTGTCCGACGCCGGTCAGGGCGCGAGACGGCATCGCCTTGCGGGAGCTTTGCGGCCGCCCGGCGGCAATCGTAACGTTTCTCGCCGGAATGTGGCCGCGGCGCATCCAACCTTTTCACTGCGCCGGCCTCGGCGCCGCGTTAGCCGTGCTGCATCGCGCCGGCGCGTCGTTCGGGATGAACCGGCCGAACGACCTCTCGGTCGCCGGATGGCGGCGCCTCTATGAGATCTGCAGTTCTCGGGCGGCCGAGGTGCAGCCCGGGCTCGCGGCCGAACTGGCGGCCGAGCTCACGATCGTCGAGGCGGAATGGCCGCACGAACTGCCGGCCGGCGTGATCCACGCCGATCTTTTCCCGGACAACGTCTTTTTCCGAGACCGTGAGGTTTCCGGGCTGATTGATTTCTATTTCGCCTGCACCGACTTTCTCGCCTATGACTTGGCGGTCTGCCTCAACGCTTGGTGTTTCGAAGCCGACGGCAGCCTCAACGTGACGAAGACCCGGCTGCTGCTTGAAGGTTATCGCCGCGTACGACCGCTCACCTCCGCCGAATTGGCCGCCCTCCCCTTGCTGGCGCGCGGCAGCGCGCTGCGTTTCCTGTTGACCCGTTTGTTCGATTGGCTGAACCAGCCGACGGGAGCGCTGGTGCGGCCGAAGGATCCTCTCGAATTCCTGCGCAAGCTGCGCTTCCACCGCGGCATCACCGATATCGCGGGATACGGGCTCGATGGCTAAACCCGCTGAGGTCGATATCTTTACCGACGGGGCTTGCCGCGGCAACCCAGGCCCGGGCGGTTGGGCCGCGATCTTGCGCTATCGCGATGTCGAGAAAGAATTGAGCGGCTACGACCCGAATACAACCAACAACCGTATGGAGATGATGGCGGCAATCGCCGGGCTCGAAGCGCTGAAGCGACCGTGCCGAGTCCGGCTTTACAGCGATAGCCAATATCTGCGCGACGGCATCACCAAATGGATTCACGACTGGAAGCGCCGAAGCTGGCGCACCGCCGACAAGCAGCCGGTCAAGAATGTCGATCTTTGGCAACGGCTCGACGCCGCTGCTGCCCAACACGTCGTCGATTGGGAATGGGTGCGCGGCCATGCCGGTCACCCGGAAAACGAGCGGGCCGACGCCATCGCGAGGGCCCGCATCGCCGAAGCGAGCTAGAGCGCTCGCAGCCTGTGAGACCTAAAGCGCCCGGAGCATTGCGTCCGCACCGGAGCTTTCGACCTGGCCGGGCTGCTGTTCGACGTTCAGCGATTTGACGACGCCGTTATCCACCAGCATCGAATAACGCTTCGAGCGGGTGCCGAGCCCCATTTTGGACAGGTCGAGCTCGAGCCCGAGCGCACGAACGAAATCGCCGCTGCCGTCGGCCAACATGTGCACCTTGCCCTCGGCCCTCTGTTCCTTGCCCCACGCCGTCATGACAAAGACATCGTTGACCGCGACACAGGCGATCTCGTCCACGCCCTTGGCCTTTATGTCGTTCGCCTTGTCGACATAACCGGGCAGGTGGCGCTGCGAGCAGGCCGGGGTGAACGCCCCGGGCACCGCGAAGAGGGCAACCTTTTTGCCCCGAAACAGTTCGTCTGTGGTGATGTCCTTCGGCCCCTCCGGGGTCATCTGTTTGAGCGTCACCGACGGTATCTTGTCGCCAACCTGAATGGTCATTGGAGAATCCCTCGGGTGGTTTCGGGCGGCGGAGCGATAACACGAGAGGCATCGTCGGGCAAACCCCACCGGCGATCCGCCCAACGCGGCTTTTTGGACGCGAACCGCCAAGGAAATACCTGTACAGATGGATAGCTTTCGGAGAGCGAAGCGCGCGATCGGCGCTGGCTTGGATTGTGAGGCAGGATTATGTCATTGACCGGCTACCTCTTGGTGGCGATGCCACAGATGCTAGACCAGCGCTTTGCGCGGTCGGTCGTCTACATCTGTGCGCACAGCGACGAGGCGGGAGCGATGGGCCTTGTCATCAACAAGCTGCTCGGGTCGCTGACTATGAGCGAGCTGTTCGCCCAGCTCGACATCTCTCCGAGCGGCGCCGCGGGTTCGCGCCCTGTGCATTTCGGCGGTCCGGTGGAAGGCGGCCGCGGCTTTGTTCTGCACTCTGCCGACTACAACGAGGAGGCGACGCTTCTCGTCGACAACAATATCGCGCTCACCGCCACCTTGGACGTCCTGCGGGCAATCGGCCAGGGGCAGGGTCCGCGCCAGAGCCTGTTTGCCCTCGGCTACGCCGGCTGGGCTCCGGGTCAGCTCGATGCCGAGATCCAGGCCAATGGCTGGCTGTCGGTCCCTGCCGACAATGCGATCATCTTCGATCCCGATCACGAGCACAAATGGCGCCGAGCGCTCGCCAAGCTCGGCGTCGATCTCACGATGCTGTCCAGCGAGGCAGGACACGCCTGATCCCGCCGGTGCGATGCGGCATTACCCGGTCGGTGTGCCGCGATCCCCGCGCAGAATCGCGAAGAGGAGATGGTCCTGCCACTTGCCGGCAATGCAGAGATACTCGCGCGCGTAGCCTTCCTGCCGGAAACCGGTTCTGGCAAGAACCGATCGGCTTGGTATGTTGCTCGGCAGGCAGGCGGCTTCGAGGCGATGCAACCCGAGCCGCTCGAAGGCAAAATCAACGACAAGGGGCAGAGCCGACGTCATGTAGCGTTGCCGTGCATACGGCTCGCCGACCCAATAACCAAGGCTCGCCGTCTCGGAAACGCCGCGACGGATATTCGATAGGCCGATGCCGCCAACCAGGGTTTCGTCAAGGGCAAAGATGAAAAAATTGTAGGCCTGGTCGGTGCGCCAGTCCTCGACGTAGCGGGTCACCCGCGCACGAAAATTCGCGCGGCTCAGCGCGTCGGGCGGCCAGCTCGGCTCCCAGGGTGAAAGGAACTCTCGCGAGCCGGCGCGCAGGCTAGCCCACGCCTCGTAATCGCCGCGTTCAGGCGGGCGCAGAAACACCCTATCGCCGGTCAGCCGGTACGGGTCGGCGCGAGCCAGAAACAGCCTCGGGAAGGGTTTTCGTTGCGGCGCCATTTATTCCCGGTGCTAAGCGATGAGGCGCGCCTGCAACCTGTCGTACTCCTCCAATCGGCTCAACGGCCCGAGCGCCGCGACCGTGGGAGGCGCCGAACGCCACCGCGCGACGACCCGGCCAATCGCGGCGTCATCCACCGCCTCGATGCGCCGCACGACCTCGGGCGGATCGAACGGCGTGCCGTAGATCAAAAGATGCTGCGCCAGCTGCTCGCAGCGCGCCGAAGTGCTCTCCAGCGACATCAGCAGCCCGGCTTTCATCTGCGTCTTGGCACGGCGAAGCTCGATGGCCGTTAAGCCGTCTTGCAGCTTGACCGCCTCTTCGCACAGCGCAGGCACCAGTTCGGCCGCCTCTTCTTCGCCGGTCCCGGCATAGATCCCGAACAAGCCGGCGTCGCGATATCCGTGAACAAAGGAGTGGATCGCGTAGACCAACCCCCGCTTCTCGCGAATTTCCTGAAACAGTCGGGATGACATACCGCCGCCAAATGCGGTCGACAGAACCGAAGCGGCGTAGTAGTCGGCGTCGCCGAGCACCACCCCCGGAAAGCCGAGCACCAGGTGCAGCTGCTCGAGGTCCCGATCCTCGCGCCGGTCGCCGCCCACGTAACGCGCCGGTTCGGTGTTGACCGAGCGCTCGGCCGGCAGACCCGAAAGCAGTGTGTCGGCAAGGTCGACGAGACGCTCGTGCTCGAGATTTCCCGCAGCCGCCAGCACCATTCGCCGAGCGCCGTAATGGTCACGCAGATAGGCGACCACCGCATCGCGGGTCAGCCCGCGGATAATCTCCGGCCTGCCGAGCACCGGGCGCCCCATCGCCTGGTCGGGATAGGCGCATTCCTGGAAATAATCGAAGATGATGTCGTCGGGCGTATCGTTGGCCTGACCGATCTCCTGAAGGATCACGGTGCGTTCGCGCTCGAGCTCGTCGGCATCGAAGGTGGAATGCTGCAGGATGTCGGCGAGGATGTCGAGGGCGAGCGGCACATCCTCCTTAAGCACCTTCGCGTAGTAGGCGGTGCTCTCACGGGACGTGTAGGCGTTGAGGTGACCGCCAACGGCCTCGATCTCCTCGGCGATCTCCCGGGCGCTGCGCCGCTCGGTGCCCTTGAAGGCCATATGCTCGAGAAAATGCGCCGCGCCATTGGTCGCCGCGGGTTCGTGGCGCGTGCCGACATCGACCCAAATGCCGAGCGACACCGTATCTACCGTCTGAATGGTGTCGGTGGCGACCCGCAACCCGTTCGCCAGCTTCGAAACCCGGACTGTCATGCCGCAGCCTCGGCGCGACGCGCATTGGCACAGACGAAGCGCCGCACCGCGCCGATCTCGTTGGGCAGCACGACGATTCGCTCGCGTCTGTCGAGCAGATCGGCGAGCGCCGGCGGCACGCCTGGGCGGACGCCGGTGACGCGCTCGACCGCCTCGGGAAACTTGGCTGGGTGAGCGCAACCCAGCGCGATCATCGGGCTGCCCGTGACATGGGTGGCGGCAATCTCGGCTCGCGCGGCGGCAACGGCAACCGCTGTGTGAGGATCGATCAGCGCTCCTGATCGGGCGTAAGTCTGTGCGATGGTTTGCATGGTTTGAGTGTCGTCGACTTTGTGAGCGGAAAACAAGCGGCGCGCGGCGCTCCAGGCCTGATCGTCTTCGGGCAATGCGCCGGTGCGCCGGAAAGTCTGCATGGCTTGCCTGACAGCGGCGCCATTGCGACCCTTCAGCTCGAACAGCAGCCGCTCGAAATTACTCGACACCTGGATGTCCATGCTCGGGCTGAGGCTCGGCTCCACGGCGGCGAGCGCCATGCGGCCGCTTGCAAAATACCGAGCGAGAATATCGTTGCGGTTGGTGCCGATTACCAGCCGATCGATCGGCAGTCCCATTTGGCGGGCGACGTGTCCGGCATAGACATTGCCGAAATTACCGGTTGGCACGGTGAACGACACCGACCGTTTCGGCGCGCCGAGCGCCACCGCGGCTGCCACGTAGTAGACGGTTTGCGCGGCGATGCGGGCCCAGTTGATCGAATTCACCGCCGACAAGTTGAGCTCACGCCGCAGCCCGGCATCGGCGAACAGCGCCTTGACGAGATCCTGGCAGTCATCGAACGTGCCCTCGATCGCGATCGCATGCGCGTTGGCCGCATCGACGGTCGTCATCTGCCGGCGCTGCACGTCGGAGACGCGTTGGTGCGGGTAGAGAATGAAGATGTCGATCGCCGCTCGATCGCGGCATGCTTCGATCGCCGCGGAACCGGTATCGCCCGACGTCGCTCCGATGACCGTCACGTGTTCGCGCCGCCGCGCTAGTACCGCATCAAACATCAACCCGACCAGCTGCAATGCCAGATCCTTGAAGGCCAAGGTCGGTCCGTGAAATAGCTCGAGCAGCCAAAGGGTCTCGTCGAGCTGCACAAGCGGCGCTACCGCAGCGTGGCGGAACTTGTCGTAGGCCTCGGCGGCAAGCCGCGGCAGTTCCCCCGGCGGGAATGCGTCCCCCGCGAACGAGGACACGATACGGGCGGCGATCTCGGAATAAGGCAGGCCGGCTAAGCCGGTAATGCCGGAGGACAGGTCAGGCATCCGCTCCGGTACGTAGAGACCGCCATCCTCGGCGAGACCAGCGAGCAGCACCTCGGCAAACGATCGGGTCGAGGGCGCAGCAAGAGGGTCGCGGGTGCTGAGATAACGCACGGCAACGGGTCCGATCAGTGCGCTCGCAGCCTATTTCGGGACATAGAAGGTCCCAAAGTCAGACCGCCGCCCCACCTCGTAATATTGATTGATGGCA
>Ga0306923_10002888_pt1 | contig 15953 bp, 15 predicted proteins | sample sta12Can44000108_FD_203841 | JGI IMG/M metagenome (GOLD analysis project Ga0306923, IMG submission 203841) | Lab enrichment of tropical soil microbial communities from Luquillo Experimental Forest, Puerto Rico - statanox.12C.anox.44.000.108 (v2)... | ecosystem: Environmental > Terrestrial >... | reverse complement strand
GACGAGGCCCGCCCGCTGATCCGCTGCCTTGTGGAGCGTAGGCACCCCGTCATAAGTGCTGTGACCAACGAGCCACTGCGCCCAGGGATCGTTGTGCTCCGCCGCCTTGAGCAGCAGCGGCCAGGCCTTAGCGTCCTGGTGCGCCCGGAGGTAGATCCATCCGAGGCGGGCTTGGCTCCAGTCGTCCTCCGGATGGCGATCCTCGAGCTGCTCGATTCCCCGCCTGGCGTCTGCCGGGCGGTCGAGATCCTGCGCGGCGCTCGTATAGCCGATGAGTGCTTCAGTGCCGGGCTGCTCCCCGGCGACCTCCGCGAGCCTGAGTACCTCCTGCCACTCGTCGAAAATCTTTTGGTTATCCCCGGCCTGCATCGCATCCTCCGCCTGATCGGCGTGAATCAGCATGGCGAGTTTTGCTAGCAGCGCCGGCGGCGCCTGCTGTGCCTGCTCTTGCGCGAGGAAGTCCTCCATCTGCCGGTACGAGCCACCCCAGCGCGGGCGCAGGCTGAACATGTAGCGGTAAGGGATGAGGACGTTGGAGGGATCGATGGCCATGGCATCCTCGTACCACCGGCGCCGCTCCTCCGCCGAGCCCTGGATCATCGCAGCGTCAAGGAGGTATAGGGTGCTCAGGTAAGGCTTACTCGTGAGCTTCAAGGACGCGAGCAGCTCGGAGCGCGCGCGGGCGAGCCGGTTCTTCATCGCCTCGATCTGCTGGGCGGAAGTCTCGGTGAGGTACTTATTTCCGCGGACCTCCCACGCCATGCGATAGAAGTAGATGCCGCGCGCGAGCACGGCGGCGTAGGAGTTGGGAAAGGTCTGTACCCAACGATAATACGACGCCTCGTCGTCGAGCGAGTCGCCGCAGAGCTTATGGAAGCTCGCGTAGAGCCTCTCGTCCGAAATGCGCCCCGCTTCATAGTCCTGCTGCTGGTGCGAGTAGTACTCATCGAGCGCCGCGGAGTTACCGGCCTTGAGCCAGCCGAGCGGCCGTACGGGATCGGCGCGCTCCGCACTCGCCAAGGGCTGGGCCGCTGCGGCCGCCGTGGCGCGCAGCGACCCTGCGCCGAGGGCGGCGACAAGTACGAGAAAGACCGTAATCGAGCCTCGCGCCATGGCAGCCATGCGACTCCCGAAGTGGGCGGGCGTCATCGTGGCGCTGAGCCGCGCGCCAAAGGAGGACATAGCGCACAGGACAGCCAAGAGACAGCTCTTTCGGCCCACCGGCACCCCCCGCCGCCCTGCCAGAAGGATCGGATCAGGGTCCAGGGCCGCGAACCGAGCCAGTAGCGCTCTGCATCGAGTGTTCGGTCGCTGGCGGAGCGCGTCAGCTGTACACCGCCGCACCGCTCGCTCCCTGCTACCCAGGAGTTCGCACTGCGGCTGCGCGGGCTGTTCACCGACCCGCCAGCGGGACTCGTTGATCCGCAGGCGGTGACAACGCTGTAGCAGGAAGACCAATTCCCTTGGGTTAATGCTGGAGCAGCAGCTCATTCAGAGCTCGTTGGTCCGTAGCTACCCGCGGGACATGCGAAGGCCCGCGTTGGGGGATATCGCAGACCTTAGCGAATTAATCCAGCTCGGCGCAGGCGGTCCGCAGTAGGCTCCGTAATCGTCACAAGAGTAGCTTCGGTGGAATCGATTTCTTGCGACTTCGTTACTGTATCTATCGTGTAGATCAGCGTCGCGCCATGCGTCTCGTAGAGCTTCGTCACCACATGAAGCGAACTCGTGAGCGACTGAAGCGGAGGCGCCGTTTGGAAATCTACGTAGGTCACCGGCATGCCGTATGCACCGTAGGCAAAATCCGTAGCCTTGTAAACCGAATTGCCGCGCGTGTCGTTGCCAGTGCCTTCCCCCTGCCCAGTGCCCATGGAGACCAGGCGCGTCGCGAGCACGGCATCGGCATGAACCGATGCGGCTGCGCGCTCCACGTTCTCGCGGGTTAGCGGCTCCTTTGCGCTCATCTGGGAGCAGCTCGTGATCACCGTCGTTGACGCGCTGCTGAGTTGCGGCGCAAAGGTCGACTCGAACGCGCACCTCAGGTCGCGATCTGGGCTGACTCCGATGACCAGTAACCTTGAATAGGTCTGATCGCGGGGTGCCCCATCCTGCCACGTTCCTTTCACGGAAACGCCGGAGCAACCGCACAGCCAGACTGTGAGGGTGAGTAAGCTCATGGAAGTGACGGACCGGTAAGCCTTCTTGATCCGAGGGCGCCTAGCGGTGCGCATGACGTGCTCGTGTGACCGAAAGATGTGCGAAGTATAGTCGCGATCCGCCTGGCAGAATTCTCTACTTTCCCCTCTTGTGACTCAGCGGCGGATCTGGCGCATGGATTTCCCGCGTCGGAGTGCAGCACTTAGGCCCGCTGGCGTATCAGGAATGGGGAAGCTCGCTCGCGAGCTCGAAAGGCGTGTCCGCACGGCCCTGGGAGGGCGCAATCCGCCTCACTGCCCCAAGGGGCAGTTCTCCACCAACCGTGACGCGCCTAATCTGCGTGTGCCGGGCTTCGGCGTGTAGCGGCGGACCCGACGGCTGCTTCGGTAGAAATCTCCTGCGGTTCGCCGAGCCGAAAGGATCGGAACGACACAACCGAAGTTTGTACCTGCGTAATGGAGACAACCATGAAACTTGCAAGCGCCACGATTCTCGCAACGGGGTTAGCTTTTGCCGCACTTGCTCGAGCTGCAGATATTGACGGCTCCGTTCCGCTGACCTGCACACCTTCGGCTGGTTTTGATTGCAGTCCCGAAAAGGGGTGCGGAAAACTCAAACCAGAGTCCCCTCCGCCCCCTGGCGGTTTCAAGATGGACATCGACTTCGCGAACAAGATCATCAAGACTCCCTATCATCAGACGAACCTGCTGCCGGTCCAAAACACAGCGATCAATGATGCCCAGTTGATACTGCAGGGCGCGTCCGACAAGTTTGCGTGGAGTTCCGTGGTCCTCCGCCAGACCGGAAAGATCACCATCACTATCGCGGACCTCAAGGGCGCGTACGTGATTTTCGGCCAATGCAAGGCGGCGGCACCTGCGGGCTGAGGCCAGCTGCAGCTGACGGTTGTACTCGCCGGTCACTGGCACGGACCGAAGCGCGGCGCCACGGAGCGTGCAACCGTAGGCGCAGCGCTCGAATGAGACGACGGCCGGACGGCTAACCCTTTAGTGCCCCGCAGCCGGGCATTGATAGGCATTCCCGTTCCACACCTGCTCGCCTTTCTTTAACAGCACGTTGCCGCCGAGGCGGACCACCTCATCGCGTGCTTCCTTTTCGGCGTGGGAGCCATCAGCGACGAACACCTTGCCGAGCAGGGTGCAGCTGTCGACGTCGGCAGGCGCGATGGTGACTCTTACCCGATCAGCTGCCGAAGGCGCGGGCGTGGCGCAACCCGTCGCGCAGGAGGTGATGGCGAGAACCACACATGCGCCGTTCAGGAAGTTCATGTCGATCTCTCTGTAAAGAGTGAAGCAGCCAGCCGTCACGGCTGAGGCATCGTCTCGGTCTATTCCTCGACCTGGGCTTTAAGTCGTCCACGCCGGATGGCGCGCACGAACAGACGATATTCCCGCCGGTTCTGGTCGGCATAATCGACTGCAAACTCGGTGACCGCGTTGTCCATGAGCCGGGCCGAACCCAGGTAGCCGTCGATGATTGCCGCGTCGCCGGATCGTGCGTGCGCCCGAGCCAGCGCATGCGCGCACATGCGCTTCATAGGCTCGCAACAGGCTCGTGTCCCATTCCTCGACGACCGCAGATATCTTTCCATCACGCAACTGTCGAATGTAGAAGTGACGCCCGACAGTCTACCGCAAGAAAACATCGCTCGCAGTCTGCATGAGCCGCTGGCCCAGGACTACGCGCCAGCCGTTATTCGGATATACGCTCTAGCCCGCAAACGGTTCCAGCACTGAGGTTCGGTAGTCTTGCGGCGTGACCCCCAGCAGGCGCACAAAGCTGCGCGCGTGGTTTCCTCCGAGCCCAACCCGCAACGTTGCGCGATCCGTTTGACCGGCGTGATTCTGAGACCCGATGCCGCGCCGCCTCCACCCTCAACCGCTCGATGGCACGAGCTTCGAGCCTGCTGTCGCCACGGCCTCCGCAAGCCAATTCAAGCGTTTCTCCCGCTCCGGTCCAGGGGGGAAGCGCTTAAAGATCTCGCGCCGCAGTGTGATCTTAGATGCCCGAATTAGTCGCGCCTCGTCCATGCGCGAAGTGTGATACGCCCCAAGAGCGGCGTCACTGCTGAGAATCGGACGAGATCGCAGAGAAATGCTCATGGACTAGTTGCCTCCCTTTTACAGATCGGCACTGACAGCTCGGTGGCGCGTGACACACTCAAGTTCGCAGAGACGTGCAACTGTTACCTCTACCTTTCGAGGTAAGCCCGTCCCTTCTGAATCCCTGCTTGGCCCAGGACCTAGATCCCAACCAACCTTACATGATGTGGGCGGGCACGCCTTATGAACACGCCATGATCCCAGTGGCGGCGCCGAAATGACCGGTGATCTGCTGCGCGACTCTATCGGTGCTGCGCGATCTCGGTACGAGCTGCGGGCCGGCGCAGGTGGCGGGTGCGCAGAGGCGTGCAGCGGATTCCGGCCCAGCTCTCCGGAAAGCCGTCGTCCGGCTGCCGCCCGCATCACTCTGCGCCGTGTGATCCTCGAGCGCTTCCGCCAGGGCGCGAGCGCCCGGCGTGGATCCAGTGGATCCGGGGCCCGAGGGGTCACCAACCAGGCCAGCACACCTGTGGTTCAAAGCGTGACGCGGTGGCCTTAGGTCGCCACGGGAAGGACCAGGATCCTCGATAGGCCAAAGATGAACAGAAGTATCGCCAGAACGAGGAGGAAGACCCTCGTGCGAAACTCCTCGAACTGCTGAACGATACCGCAGAAGAACAACACGGTCGCCAACAGCACAGTGGCCAGCACGTAGGTGTCAGCGATGTGGTTTGCCCGGTGGCCGGTCTCAAACAGGGCCTTTGATTGGCTCTCCAATTCGCGGGCATGCCGCCCGTGTTCTGTGTGATAACCCGGGAGATCGAAGGGCGTGCCGGGCACCTGCGGGTTGCTCAACGGCTGTGTCGCGAGCCACTGGTCGAAGAGCTGCCGGAACTCTGGACGGAAGCGTTGTTTGTAGAACTCTGCTAAGCGATCATTGCTCGAAGCCTTCGCGTTCACCCACGCCATGAACAGCGCGACGTCCAGACCCACTTGCTGACCGGCTTGTGTGGATTCACGCGCCGACTCCACTCGTAGCGCGTTCGCTTGCTTGTAACTGGTCGACTGGATACCGCTCCACAACGATGCCTGGTAACCGCTCCACGACGTGACTACGCTGCCAAGGGCGAGGAGTATGGTCGCGGCAAACTCCGTTGAATGGCGGCGCCGTTCCGGTCGTCGGGTTGCATCGGGCGCTCGCTCTTCTAATTCGTCAACCATGTCGGTACGTGAATAGCCCGGTACGAAACGGCTCCTGGCCTAAAATGGCCACTGCGTTGCGCGAATCCGCCGCCGGCCCGATGTCTTCCTGCACCCGGCCAGCGCCGATCTGATCGCCCCGTTAGGCGCGACCCGCCCCTATTTGCCGTCTTCTTACAGAGTAGCGTCATTGCTTGAATGAAAAGATCTGCTTCCAGTCGTCCTTCATGCTGACCACGATCCAACCGTTTTTCTTGGCCTCGTCATACAGGGCTTGCGTGAAAGTTCCAAGCTTGGTGTCGGGCAGCCCTTGCGCGGGACCGTACGAGTACTCACGCTTTACGTCGTCGTGAAGAACGATCATGGCCAGGCGCAAACCGTCTCCCGCGTGCGTGTACTCAAGCATTTGTCGATCGCCGATCGAATTGCCGACGGCCGCGTAGGGGCGGCGGCCAATCATCAGATGGATCCCCTCCGGCTTTCCGGCGTGGTCGTCGTTTAAAAGCAGTTTCGGCTCCTTAATAAGGATCGGCTGCCCGCTCTTGTCGTAACCGTACTTCGCCGCTCCCTCACTACCCACCACCTGCTCTGGCGGAATGCCATACACCTGCTGAGAATAGACGCGCACGAAGTCCTGGCCCCCGCCCGTGACGATGTAGGTTTTGTAGCCGTTGGCCCTGAGGTACCGCAGAAGCTCCTGCATCGGCAGGTAGGTGAGCTCGGTGAAGGACCGTTTCCATCGTGGGTCCTTTGCGCTCGCTAGCCAGTTCTTCACTTCGTTCTGAAACTGTTCCACAGTCATACCCGTCAATGTGGCGGCGACAATCTTCAAGAGGTCGTCCATCGACAGGTTGGCGATCGCTTCGCGGTGGCCCGACAGCACAGTCTTGAACGGCTCGACGCCTGCCAGCTCCGGCTTTTGTTTGGCCACCGCCGGGACGCGGTCTAAGCAATAGAGGAGCTGCGTGTAAATGGGATGCTCGACCCAGAGTGTCCCGTCCTGGTCGAAGGTTGCGATGCGCTGGTCCGGGGGCACGAACTGCGCGTTCTTAGGGTCCGTGGTCGCCTGTACGAACTTGCTGATGGCTTGTTTTACGGCACCGTCGTTCCAGGAGGGAAGCCAGTCAGACTGGGCAACTGTCACGTTGCAAGCCACGAGACTCGCGACGGCCGCGAACGCGAAGGCCAACGTACGCACAATTTGCTTCATACTACCGCCCTCGAAGCAGCTACCGCTCAGACAGAGAGAGAACATCCAAGCCTATGGCAGCGCAGTCGCGCCCGATATCGGACCTAAGTCCAACGCCAGCCAGCCTGGTCGAACCGCCCGATTTGCGACGAATTGTCTTGGCGACCAGCAGCGACTTGCTGAGCCTTGAGAAATGGCTTAGAGGAACTGGTCGTCAGGCCTTCACCTCGAGTCGCGAAATCCGCGAGGTCAGCGTGCCAACACAAGAGGCACACTCTTGCGCGAGTATTTGAAGGTCTTGACGGCCATTGGCCTCGGGCTGCAGTTGGCGTTCGCGGTTGCCCAAGGGTCCGTCGCGCAACAACCTTCGGTGACAGCGATCGACATCGCGCGCGAACCCGACGCGACGATGATTGAGCACGCGATGGCTGCCAACGATCGTCTGCTGGAAGCGACATAGGTGCCTCCAGATGCAGCGCTCGATCCGCCGCATGAACCGCAGATCCCGCTCCGACACATCCGTTACTCAGTTCCGTCTTTGCGAAGGTACGTCCCGTAGACCAGCGTATCGGGTGTGGCCACTCACTATCACCTGTAGTCCATAGCCACGCCACCCCGCTCTATCTTTCGACTCATGTGCGGAGCCGGCGGAACAAGTTAGCCTGACGCCAGCCTGAGAAGGCCAGGTCCTCGTTGCGCGATACCGCCAAGCTTACAAGGAGCACACCATGACTACAGGACAGATCGCCAGCCGCCTCGCGGAGCTGTGCCGCCAGGGGCAGTTCGAGTCCGCGCAGAAGGAACTCTTCGCCGAGAACGCCGTCAGCATCGAGCCGGAGGCGACGGCTGACTTTGCCAAGGAGACGAAAGGGCTTCGGAACATCATTGAAAAGGGTCACAAGTTCGAATCGCTGGTGGAAAAAGTACATAGCTGCAGCACTTCAGCGCCGTTGGTGGCCGGTAACGCCATTGCCTTCACACTGACAATGGATGTCACGATGAAGGGACGCGGCCGGCTTAAGCTCGAGGAGATCTGCGCTTACGAAGTCAAAGATGGCAAGATCGTGTCGGAGCAATTTTTCATGTAGCTCGACTGACCCGAACGACCAACAGCAGACGAGCGGACTGGGGGCGTTCCCCGGTCCGCGGCCGCTTTTGGGCCGGCTGCAGACGCTCACGCCGGCCCGTTCCGTAAACCCAGCATCCAAGTGTGTGCGTCAAAGGACACCGATCTGCCTGAGGAAGCCGACCTGATCGTAAAACAGGTTCTCCTCCACGATCTCGCCGTTCTTCCAGTGCGCGACGGTGCAGAACTGCAGCTCGAACGTCCTGCCGGTCGCCTCGTGCTCCTTGCCGTCCAACCCTTTCCAAGGGCCGATCATCTTGCCCTTCCACCGCGCGATGGTGCAGGTCCAGTCGCCAGAGCCGAACATCACACGGTACGGGTTGTTGTCCAGGTGATTCTCAATTGACTTGAAGAACGCCTCAGACTCCGCTTGGTGTGCATCGCGGCCGCGCGTCGGATCCGGCTGACCGGGCCAGTACACCTTGGTGTCCGCCGAGTGCCTTTTTCGAAACACTTCCCAGTGCTGCGCGTTCCATGCGTCGTCGAGCGTTTTCATCCGCTGCAGGTTCTCATCAGCGCTCATGGGTCACCTCATTTTTCGTGCTCAGCAGACGGGTGTCGCATCATACTCGCAGTCGCCGTTAGCGACTGTCGTCACGCCCCCACTCGAACCTACAGGTGACGCCTCCGTGCGCCGCAATAGCGGCCTCCTTGCTCATGGTGCACCAAAAGACACGATGAGCAATGTGCTCAGCCGATTCGGTCCCTCGTGCGAGAGCGGCAGCCAAAATCGCAGGACTGGGTCCAAGGCCTGTATCGGCGCGAGACCGCGGCCACCGTCGTTGTGCCAGAAGCGGACCGATCTACCGGGATCCAGGTGGTCCGTGATGCAGACAGTCACGAGTTCGAAGGTGTTTCTAGAATCCGCCCCTCAGGTAGATCAGTAGGCCCTGATAGCCCCAGTTCAGCCGGCCGTTGAAGCTCGCCTTGCCCACGTCCACGTGTGTAGCGAAGCGGTTATAGCCGATGCCCAGACCGAAGTGCTCGCTGAACATCCAAGTCGCTCCGGCCCGGAGATCTGACCAATTACCAGCGATACCTTGATAGCTCAGCGAGAAAATTTGCGCGGAAGCGTCGAGGTACACGTGCGGCGACACCGCCCAGTCGCCCCGAAAGCCAAAGACCGGCAACGGCGCCGGCACGGAATGCGACGAAGACGTAAACATCGTCGGCTGCTGCACGGGCCCGGTGGGGGTGTCGACGGTGAGCGAGGCGTCGCCCGAGAGCTTCAACGTCAGATCGTCGAGGTGTATGCCCGCAATGGCCGCGATCTCGTAGTTGGGGCGGCGCAGAAATGCGAATTCATATGTCAGCTCGTACACCCGGAACTTGGCCTCTGCGGTCACCTGGCCGCCCGCCTTGAACGTGTAATCTCCCCACGCGAGATCCTGATCTATTGTTCGTGTTCGCCCGACGTCATTGCTGAAATAACTGAATCTCACATGTTGTGTCGGAGTGATGCGCCACAATACCTCGCCGCGCCAGCGCGTCTGGTTGGCATCGGTCCCGAACTGCTTGTCGAAATTGATCGTCTGATCACTCGTGTTCGCGCTACCGAGCAGGCTCCCGTTGATCGTCGAACTCACTACGAATACGCCGACAGCGATGACGAAGCGGTCATTGAGCAAGCCTTCGGTCGGAGAATCCGCGCGCGCCGGAGCTGCCGCCGATAGAGCCAGGAGACCCCCGATGAGGCTTGCCTGGAACAGGGATTTCTGTCGCTTTGCCGCGCTGCTGCTGCTCCTGCACTGCCATTGTTGGTGCGTGACGTAGGCATCGCTCGACACCAGAAACATGGTTGACAGTTTCATCAAACCGCTCCGCTACCAGCGAAACGTCGCACCGACCAACGGACCCGCGATGGTCAGGTCCTTGAGGGTGTTGGAATCGAATCGGAAATAGATATATCGATAGAGTAAGCTGACCTCACCCCAATGAAACTGGTAGGCAAGGCCGATGGCGCCCTGCCAGGTGAATTGCGCGCCGCCGGTGCCGATGTCGATGTAGTAGGGCATCCTCCAGCCGCCGTCGCCCTGTACCTGGCCCTTCACCCCAACGATTGCATCGACGATGCTGTTACTGATCTCGACGTTACCTGAGCGCGTGGCCTCTGGCAGGCTCCCCAGCGATCCGGTGAAGTTCCACTCCAGTCGCTCCTTCAGATAGAGGTAGCGCGCCCCGGCCACGACATCCAGGGCGCTCTCTCCCTGACTAAGCACCCGATATTCACCAACCGCGTTGACGATCCAGCTCTTCATGTCAATGCTGACATCGGAGGTGGTGCCGGCGGGAATCCCGATGCCGCCGACGGTAAAATCATGGATGTTGGTATTACGCCGACCGATATCGAGATACAGCACATCGGTGAAGATCCCCCAGCGCCCGCGGTGAGCGTCGAACGCTCCCATGAAGGTCATCTTGAGGTGATCAATGAGGTCAGACTGATTAAGAGTGAAGCTCCCGCCAATCGGAGCCACAGGAAAATAGGCCGTGCCGGAGATCGCCGGCAGATACCCGTAGACGCTGACCGCGAACTGCCAGGGTTCGGTCTGTGCGGTCTGGGCGTCCGCCTTCGGAGCCGCCGCAGCCAGCGCCACAAGGCAGAGCGTAAATGCCAATAGTGGCGGCTGCCGTCTGGCCCAAGCTTTTTCCACGCGCAGCCGCCGCAAATAGCGATCAGATCTCGCGAGAGCGGTCATGCACTGGCGAGGGTAGCTGCGAATGCCCGCCGGGCGGCGAGCAGGGCGAGCCCCCGTGCCTCCGCGAATGAAGAAGATGAGATCATACATCAACAGTACCGTCGACAGTCTGAGCAACACTGAACGGAGCCGGAAAATCCTGAAACTGCTGCGTAGTGCCGCAGAAGGACAGCACCATTGCCAGCACGACGGTGCCTGCACAGCAAAGGCCGGCACACGAACCGACCCCATTTCCCGCGCGCTGCGATACTGGCACCGCAGCGCACGAGAGGGGTCAAGAGTCTGGCGTCCTTCAGGACTTGCCCGGAAGCTTGGAGACCGCTTCCTGGCAATTAGCGCTTAACTGGGCCTGGTTGCTCTTGAGACACTGTTCTAGTGCCTGACCGGTCTTGCCTGAACACAAATGCTGCGCGTCGTCTTTGCATAACTTCGCTACAGCTCTGTCCTCACGCCCCTGCTGCGCGGTCTGAGCCTGAGCGTATCCGCCCGCAACGCAAGCAGCGATCAGAGCAACATATACGAGTTTCATCGCGGTTCTCCTGTAGTTGTGATCGTGAAGCTAACTTGCCCTTGCGGGATTCGCGATCGGTGCCACGTCCCGACAACGATCAAGAGGACGACCGCAGGGGCGTCAGTCTGACGAGAGTCCCGGCGACGGCAATCGGACCTTGGTCCTAGCGGCGCAATGGCCACCGCCGGTCGTCGAAGCTACTGCCAAATCCTCCCCGGTCCGGCGTTCGCGGGCTGCAACATTGTTGTCGCGCAGGTCACGTCCCCGCTTTGTGGCTGAGGAGGGCCGCATAGCCCCAAGGTCCGATTGTGCCTGGGGTCCATCGTACCTACGTTCGTGCTAGCGCTGAGCGAACCCGACACGACGCTACCGCCCGACAACCTGGGAGACGAGCCGTGAGCGACGAGACCAAACCGGACCGTTCGCATCTGCCGATTCGCAACACTCAACGACCCGGTTTCATAACCTACGATGCGAAAGATCCCGAGACCAGGTTCCCGCCGATCCGGGATCTGCGCCCGCCGGAGGGAGCGCCCAACGTGCTGATCATTCTAATTGACGACGCGGGATTCGGATCATCGAGTGCCTTTGGCGGGCCCTGCCAGACACCGAATGCTGAGAAGTTGGCGGCGGCTGGCTTGAAGTACACGCGCTTCCACACCACAGCGCTGTGCTCACCCTCGCGTCAGGCGCTGCTTACCGGGCGCAATCACCACTCCTGCGGAATGGGCTGCATTACCGAGATCGCCACCGGCGCTCCAGGTTATAGCTCAGTGCTCCCCAACACCATCTCGCCGCTGGCTCGTACGCTCAAGCTCAACGGCTACGCGACAGCGCAGTTCGGTAAGTGCCACGAGGTTCCAGTCTGGCAGACGAGCCCGGTGGGCCCGTTCGACGCATGGCCGACCGGCGGCGGCGGCTTTGAGTACTTCTATGGATTCATCGGCGGCGAGGCCAACCAGTGGTATCCGACGCTCTACGAAGGCACGACGCCGGTTGAGAACAAGCGAACGCCCGAGGATGGCTACCACTTCATGGAGGACATGACCGACAAGGCGGTCGCCTGGATCGGGCAGCAGAAGGCGCTCACCCCCGACAAACCGTTCCTTGTCTACTTCGCTCCCGGCGCGACCCATGCGCCCCACCACGTTCCCAAGGAATGGGCGGACAAGTACCGGGGTAAGTTCGACGCCGGGTGGGACAAGCTGCGCGAGGAGACCTTCGCTCGACAAAAGAAGCTCGGCGTTGTTCCGGCCAATTGCGAGTTGACGGTCCGTCACAAGGAAATCCCCGCGTGGGAGGAGATGCCGGAGAAGCTAAAGCCCGTTCTGCGGAGGCAGATGGAAGTCTATGCGGGCTACATGGAGTACTGCGACCACCACGTGGGCCGCCTGTTCGACGGCCTTCGCAACCTCGGCATGCTGGACAACACGCTGATCTATCTCATCATCGGAGACAACGGTGGCTCGGCCGAGGGCACGTTGAACGGCACCTTCAACGAGATGCTGAACTTCAACGGCATGGCCGCCATCGAGACGCCGGAATTTCTCGAAGCCCGGATCGATAAGTTCGGCGGCCCGGAATCCTACAACCACTACGCCGTCGGCTGGGCGCACGCGATGAACACGCCCTATCAGTGGACCAAGCAAGTCGCATCCCATTGGGGCGGAACACGCAACGGGACGATCATCCACTGGCCGAAGGGCATTAAAGGCAAGGGTGAGATGCGCTCGCAGTTTCACCACTTAATCGACGTGGCTCCGACCGTTCTTGAGGCCGCCGGGCTCCCGGAGCCGCTCGCAGTAGAGGGCATTCAGCAGGAGCCCATCCACGGGGTCAGCATGCTGTACTCGTTCAACGACGCCAAGGCCGCCGAGCGGCACGAAACCCAGTACTTCGAAATGTTCGGCAACCGCGGCATCTACCACAAAGGCTGGACGGCAGTTACCCGGCACAAGACTCCATGGCTGCTAGTCGGTGAGAAGACACCCGCCTTTGACGATGACGTGTGGGAGGTCTACGACACGAACAAGGACTGGACTCAGGCGAACAATCTCGCCAAGCAAATGCCAGAGAAGCTGCACGAGCTGCAACGACTATGGCTGATGGAGGCGACGCGCTACAACGTGCTGCCGCTCGATGACGACCTCGCGAAGAAGATGAACCCAGACGTTGCAGGTCGACCCAGTCTCATCAAGGGCAACACCCAGGTGCTGTTCAGCGGGATGGGTCGCCTGTCCGAGAACTGCGTCCTCAATCTCAAGAACAAATCGCACTCGGTCACCGCTGCGATCGTTGTGCCTCAGAAGGGTGCGCAGGGCGTGATCATCGCCCAGGGAGCGAACATCGGCGGCTGGAGCCTGTACGCCAACAAGGGGAAACTGAAGTACTGCTACAACCTGGGCGGGGTCCAGCATTTCTACGTGGAGGCCGCGAATCCACTGCCCCCCGGTGAGCACCAGGTGCGCATGGAGTTTGCTTACGCTGGCGGCGGTCTCGCTAAAGGTGGCAAGGTGACCCTTTATACGGACGGTAAGAAGGTCGCGGAAGGTGAAGTCGCCATGACACTGCCGATGGTGTTTTCGGCCGACGACGGGTTAGATGTCGGCGAAGACAGCGGGGCTCCGGTTTCCGAGGACTACGGGCCGACTGGCAACGCATTCAACGGCCGTATTAAAGGCGTGCAACTTGCGATCTCTAAAGACGCCGAGAGCGTAGATCATCTCGTCAAGCCGGAGGATGCGATCCGCATCGCGATGGCGCGGCAGTAAGAGTAGCATTGCTGAGCGGTCAGCTGGCTGACGCGGGCGGATGTCCGCTTCGCTTCGTGTCGCCGACCGCTTTCGGTTAGAGGCTACTTCCGCTTCGGGTGCGGGAGCGGTCGTTCATTCCCCTCCCCTCTTGAGCAGTCGTCTTCAACAGCGGCAGTAGACGCGCCGAAGATACGCATCAGATAAGCAGAATTGCAAGAGCGCGCGGGATTTCTAACTTTGCGTAATTGGCGAAGAAAAATAATTGCGACTTTTTTAACAGCTGCGGTTCTCGGCAAATCGAGCCGATTTCTGATTTTCGGATCGTGGAGCCGGTTTCGGTAGTCCACTACTCGCGATCCGGTCGCGCGATCAGCCAAAAGCAAATGAGGATGATCACCCCGCCTATCGTTTCGATCGGCAGTGATAGGATCGACCTGGCCACCGGCCCGAGGCCTGGAATGTGAAACGGCACACCCAACACGACATGGAACAGGAATACCGCCAGACCCAGGACGCCGCCAACTGCAATGTAGATGCTGAGTAGCGTCCAATGCCTCTTCCGTAGCAAGAGGTGTGCGGGAACCGCGATTAGGAGGGTGGCGCAATAGCTGACCTTGGCATAGGCTAAGAACTGAGCAACTGCGAGTGAGTCCCCCTGGAGCGCGTCAGGTAATATCAGCAATATTGCCGGGACGAGGGGAGCAATAAGGAATCCGAGGATCGCTCGTTCAATCACACTAAGTTTACGCACGGAATCAGCTCCACACTTCCTTCACGGCAGCCCCCTGACGATGCGCTACCACCCGCCAACGTGGCCTCATCAGCGACAAAATTCGATGGGTTGGTCCATCGAGGGGCGAGCATCCGCACAGCATTTTCACTTGCTCACGGCGTTTTCCAAATCCTCTTCCACGAAACGCAGCAGCGCTTCGAGCAACGCTTCCCGTGGGTAGGCATTCTCGGTGACGAACATTGCGGTTATCCACGGATGTGAGCGGTCGATCGGTACAGCCAGCGCCCAGTGATCCGCGTTGACGTAGCCTACCAGCGTGCTTCCTGGAATTACTTCGTCGTAGAAGATGAGCTGGCTGTCATTGCGTGCGTCGACCTTGCTCAGCTTCTCGTAACTGCCGTGCAGCATGCGGGAGATGTGATCGGGGTCCGGATAAGTGACGAGCGAATAATAAGAAACCTCACGCGGTAGAGGATGTTGCGCGAGCCATCTTTGGCGTACATCCGTTCTCAGGCTAGCCACCGCTTTCTCGTCACTCTTGCATCGCGCGCCCGGGAAATGTTGCAACAAATCAGCCTGGGACTCCCGCGCGCCGTTGGCGAGTGGCGAGCCCCCGACCGCACCTGCCGCGCTGACCACGGCGGCCAAGTACGGCCGGATCTCGGGGTAACTGACGATCGCCTCGAGGAGATCCGGTGCTCCCTTTGAGTAGCCGATGAGAACGAGGCGCCGCTCCCCGGCAGTGACGGGCATTGCGAGCACCGCATCACGGATCCGACGAGCATTCTCTTCAGTGCTAGCCAGTCCGCGGACTTCGATAAGTCTGGCGTCGTACCCGAACTGAGCGAGATAAGACGACACGCTGCCGGTCACGTTCAGCCACGCTGAGAAGCATTCCCACCCGAGCCCAGGGACGAACCCCACGATGAGGTGCCGTCGCGAGGGTCCAAGATCCACCGGCTTGCCGGTGGATGCAGGCTCGGCGCCCACTCGAGTGAGTGCCTTCTCACAGGGCCGGTAGTCCGGCAACACTTTGGCACGCGTTTCCAGCACCGCGCAATAAATCTCGCGAAAGCGCGCTCGCTCATCCGTGACGCCGGCCTGCTGGGCGGAGACGAGCATGAGCGGCGGGGTATCCTTCGTAAAGGGCAACAGCGGTGGGCTCGAGCACGCGTTCAGCGTGGCGGACAGCGTCATTCCCACAAGGAAATGCCTTCTGGCACGAGCCCAGCCTACACGCCTCGCACGCTTGCATTCGCCACGCAGACTATCCATATGCGCCGCGCCAAATCGGTCCCGAATGTGGTAGCACGCGGCAAGACATTCCACTTTCCCGCTCGCGGACTAAGGATAGTAGCGCCAATCAAACACCAGCCGAATGCCCACCGACCAGACGTCGCGAAGATCGGCGGGCAGCGCGCCCGGTGGGCTTATGACACTCGCCGAGTGTGGCATGTCCAGCGAGGTGAAGAGCTGGAACAGTACCGTCGAGCTTTGATTGCTGGAGAACGACCTGTAAGCG
>Ga0306923_10002884_pt1 | contig 15962 bp, 14 predicted proteins | sample sta12Can44000108_FD_203841 | JGI IMG/M metagenome (GOLD analysis project Ga0306923, IMG submission 203841) | Lab enrichment of tropical soil microbial communities from Luquillo Experimental Forest, Puerto Rico - statanox.12C.anox.44.000.108 (v2)... | ecosystem: Environmental > Terrestrial >... | reverse complement strand
GTCGCGTTATATTTCGCAACGGGGACCTGCTATCGTCGGCAGTCGTGTTCGAGCTGCCTCCACTGCTCCTGGCGCTGGCCTTCATCCTCGTGGGGCTGGCAGCCTGGTTTCTCGGCCGCCGTAACGGTGTCGCCCGCACGGTGCGCCTGCCGCGCGATTACTACGTCGGGCTCGACCACCTCATCAACGATCGTTTCGACCATGCGGCCGAGATCTTCGCGCGCATGGCGGAAGCCGACGGCGATGCCGCCGAGATCCAGTTCGCTCTCGGCAGCCTGTTCCGGCGGCGCGGCGAGGTCGACCGCGCGATCGCCATTCACACGCGGCTGCGCGAACACGGGGGCGCTGCGCTCGCCGACAAGGCGGCCTTCGCACTGGCACTCGACTACCAGAGCGCCGGACTCATGGATCGCGCCGAGCGGGTACTGGAAGAGCTCGCCGCCTCGCGCGAGTACCGGAATGCGGCGCTCGAGCACCTCGAGAGCATCTTCGAGGCACAGGGTGACTGGGCCAGGGCGCTCAAGGTCTTTCACGAGCTGCCGCAGGCGGTGCAGGAGGAACGCGCGCGTGTCGCCGCGCACTACCTGTGTGAGCTCGCCGAGCACGCCCTGCTGCAGGGCGACAGCGCCCGTGCCCGCACACTGCTGCGCCAGGCGCGCACGCACGAGCCGCAGCTGCCGCGTGCCGACATGCTCACGGCGCGCATCGCGGAGCAGGCGGGCGATCCCGCCAGCGCGCTGCCGCTTTACCTGCACGCGCTCGAGACGTCCCCGGGGCTCGCGCTCGAGATCGTCCCGGCAGTGCTCGCCATTGCCCGCCAGACGCACAGCAGCGACATGCTGAACGAGCTCGGCCGGCGCCTGCGGCAGAACGGTGGCGTGAGCCCACGACAGCTGGCGTGGCTGCTGGCGACCGCGGTGCCGCCGGAGGACGTGGCGCAGCTGCCCGGAATCAGCGCGCAGCTGGGCACGGGCATCGACTCGCTCGCCGAGGCAAGCTCGCTCAGTGCACTGCTGACGCGCATCGGCGAAACGGGCGGACGCTACCAGTGTGACGATTGCGGGCTCAACAGCGTGCGCTGGTACTGGCGCTGCCCCAAGTGTCACGCCTGGGACAGCCTGCGTCCCAACATCTTCAAGTGGGCGGAGCGCGCCGAGCGCTCGGTACGGGCCTCGTGAGGACGGCAGCTGTGGGCAAGGAGAGATTGCGATGAGGTCGACGTCGAGGTCGGTTATCCGTACCGCGGTGTTTCCGGTGGCGGGGCGCGGCACGCGCTTCCTGCCGGCCACCAAGGCGAGCCCTAAGGAAATGCTGCCGGTGGTCGACAAGCCACTCATCCAGTACGCCGTCGAGGAGGCGCTCGCGGCCGGTGCGCAGCGACTCGTGTTCATCACCGGCGCCTCCAAGCGCGCCATCGAGGACCACTTCGACTCCGACCAGGAGCTCGAGCACATGCTGGAGAGCCAGGGCAAGAGCGATCTGCTCAACCAGCTGCGCAGCGTGCTGCCCTCGTACGCCTCCTGTATCTACATCCGCCAGCCGGCGCCCCTCGGGCTCGGGCACGCCGTGCTCTGTGCCCAGCCGGCGGTCGGTGCAGAGCCCTTCTTCGTGCACCTCGCGGACGATCTCATCCGCAGCGAGGTCGCCGTTCTCGCGCAGATGGCGCAGGTGTACGACGCCAAGCGAGCCAGCGTTCTTGGCGTCGAAGTCGTGCCGCGCAGCGATACCGATAAGTACGGCATCGTGGCCGTGGAGGCCGATCGCTCGATCACCAGTCGCGTGCGCAGCATCGTCGAGAAGCCCAAGCCCGCCGTCGCACCCTCCACGCTCGCGGTAGTGGGGCGCTACGTGCTGGCACCGGCGATCTTCGAGCACCTCGAGCGCATCGGTCGCGGCGCCGGTGGCGAGATCCAGCTCACCGACGGCATCGCTTCGCTCATGCGCGAAGAGGCCGTGTATGCGTACCGCTTCGAGGGCAAGCGCTACGACTGTGGCAGCAAGCTCGGGTACCTGCAGGCGACGGTCGAGTACGCCCTGGGCCACCCGGCCCTCGGGCGCGACTTCCGCCGCTACCTCCACGGGCTGGACATCGCCGCTGCCGCTCAGGCTGCCAACGCTGCGCGCGCCGGCGAGGCGAAGGGAGCCGCTGGCGGCTCATCGGGCAGGCGACGCGGCAACGGGGGAGCTCGGCGCCAGGCGGGCGCGGCCAAGGCCGCGATGCGCGCCGGCACGCGGCGCCGCGGCGTGCCCGGTGCCCGGGCCAGCTGAGCCCAAGAACGCCGCGGTCAGCGCCGCCTCGTGGCAGCCGCTACGGCAGCCAGACGGTCACCAGCGCGCCGCCGCCTTCGCGGTTGGCGAGGCTGAGGCGCCCGCCGTGCGCCTCGATGATCTCGCGGCATAGCGTGAGTCCGAGGCCGGTACCGGCGGGCTTGGTGGAGTAGAACGGCAGCAGTGCATCGCGCAGTGTGCTCGCGCTCAATCCGCAGCCGCGATCGCCGACCTCGACGCGGAACCCAGGCGCGGCCGCGCGCACACCGACCGTGATGGCCTCCGGTGCCGAGCCCGACTCCGCGGCGTTCTTGAGCAGGTTGATCATCACCTGCGCGAGCTGAGTCTCATCGAAGCTTCCCGGCTGCTCTGGCACGGTCCCCTCGATGCGAAAGGGCACCGTGCCCTCGAGCCGTGCCAGAAAACGCTCCCAGGAGACCGACGCCGGCCGCGGCCGCGGCAGCTTGGCGAAGCGCGCATAGCCGTCGATGAAGCTCGCCAGGTGTGCCGCGCGGCCGGCGATGGTCGAGAACACCCGCTCGAGCTGCGCCGCGTCCGGCTGCTGCGCCAGCAACTGCCCGGAGTGAGCGAGCGAGGTGATCGGCGCCAGCGAGTTGTTGAGCTCGTGCGCAATGACGCGGATAACCTTCTTCCAGATGGCCACCTCCTGCGCCGCCAGCTCGCGGGTGAGGTGCTTCAGCAGCACCAGGCGGTGAGATCGGGCGTTCAGCAGGAAGCGGCGCTGTGAGAGGTGGTAGACCTGCGCCTCGGCGGCGGTCTCCACGGTGAAGAGCGTATCGCCATCACTGCCGAGGGCTTCGCGCAGCGGCGCAGGAGTCGCGGCGAGCACGCTATCGAAGTCGAGGCCTTCGAGCTTGTGGCCGCCGTGCAGTAGCTGCCGCGCCGCGACGTTGCTGTATACGACGCGGCCGCCGTCATCGATGAGCACCATCGCGAGCGGTGTCGTCTGGATGACGGTATCCAGCAGCAGCTCGCGCTGATACAGATCGAGCCGCTCGCGCCGCAGCACCTCACCGAGGGAGTTATAGGCGGTGGTGAGCGCGCTGAGCTCGACATCGGGTGTAGCTGCGACACTCATGCTGTAGTCGCGATCGTGGAGACTCACGATGCCGTCACGCACCGCGCGCAGCACCCGCACCCACGGCCGCGTGATCCGCGGCCCCAGCCAGAGTGCGAGCAACGCAGCCGCGGCGAAGCCGCACAGGGCTGCCGTCAGCGGCGGCAACCAACGCATGGCGAGCGCCGTCGCCGCGGCGGCGAGCAGGCTGCTCGCGGCGAGCGCCGCGGTGGCACGTCCGGCGAGTGACCAGCGCGTCATCAGGGTCCCCGCAGGCCGAGCTTCTCCATGCGCCGATAGAGTGCCTGGCGCGACAAGCCGAGCTCGCGCGCAGCGTGCGCGATCACGCCGTGGGCGCGCTCGAGAGCCTGCTCGACCAAGGCCCGGTCAGGCTGCACGGCATCATCGTTCCCCGGCTGATCTGCCGGCAGGTTGAGGCTCGCCACACCGATGACGCTCCCGGTGGCGAGCAGGCAGGCGCGACGGATGGCGTTCTGCAGCTCGCGCACGTTGCCGGGCCAGGGATAGCGCCGCAGCGCTTCCTCGGCCGCCGGTGTCAGGGTGAAGCCGCGCTCGAGGAAGTGCTGTGCGAGCGGCAGGATGTCTTCACGCCGTTCGGCGAGCGGCGGCACCGCAAGCTCGATGACGTTGAGCCGGTAGTAGAGGTCCTCGCGGAAAGTGCCATCCCGGATCGCCTGCCGCAGGTTGGTGTTGGTGGCAGCGATGATGCGCACGTGCGTCCGGCGCGTGACATTCGAGCCGAGGCGTTCGAACTCGCCCGTCTGCAGCACGCGCAGCAGCTTGGCCTGGCCGCTGCCGCTCAGCGTCCCGAGCTCATCGAGAAACAGCGTGCCGCCATCGGCCGCCTCGAAGCGCCCGGTGCGCGCCCGCGCGCCCGTGAACGCACCGGCCTCGGTACCGAAGAGTTCCGCCTCGATGAGCTCCACCGGCAGCGCCCCGAGATTCACTTTGAAGTAGGGGCGCCCGGTGCGCTCGGAGTTCGCCTGCACGATGTCCGCCAGCACCTCCTTTCCGACGCCGTTGGGACCCAGGATCAGCACCGGGACGTCCGCGCGCGCCACCTGGGTCGCGGTGGATACGAGCGCGTGCATCGCCTCGCTCTCGTAGATGACGCTACGCAGGTCGAAGCGCTCGGCGAGCTCCGCGCGTGCCTCGCGCCGGGCGCGGCGCCACTCGGCGGCCTCGGCGCGCGCGCGGCCGAGGTCGATGAGGTTGCGTACGCTGGTGAGGAGGCGGGCATCGTCCCAGGGCTTGGCGATGTAGTCGGCGGCCCCCGCGCGCACCAGCTCGACAGCCGTCTCGAGGTGCGTCCAGGCGGTGAGCAGCACGATCGGCACGTGTGGAAAGCGCGCGCGGATCTCGTGAAAGAGGGCAATGCCCTCCTCACCGCTGGTGGCTTCGCGGCGGAAGTTCATGTCCTGGATGATGAGGTGCACGCCCTCGTGCGCGAGCGCCGCCAGCCCCTCGTCCGGAGTGGCCGCCGCCAGCACTCGCGCCCCGTGCAACGACAGCAGCACCTCGAAGGCGGTGCGCACCGCCTCGCTGTCATCGATCACGAGGATCGTGCAGTTGGCGAGGCTCGCCTGCAGCGAGTGCGCGGAGACCGTGCTCATGGCCGCGATGCTAACATCCACTCACCGCACCCGGCTCATCTCACACGGTGCGGGTCGCCACCGATGGCGGCACTGCCGCCGCGCGCCGCGCCGGCTGCCAGGCGGCCAGCTGCCCAATGCCCCACAGCGCCAGGACGCCACCCACGAGGTAGTACAGGTCGAGCCGCGGCAGGGCGTATTGCACTGACAGCCAATACCCGGCCGCAAACGCGAGCGCACAGCCGGTGAGTATGCCGGCGCCCGTGATGAGACCGTTCTCGACCATGAAGTAGCGCACGATGTCGCCGCGACGCGCCCCGACGGCGCGGCGGGTGCCGATCTGCTTGGTGCGTGTGCTGACGTTGAACGTCGCGAGCGCGAACACGCCGAGCGAGGTCACGGCGATCACGAGCGCGGTGACCGTCAGCAGAAAGATCTCCATGGAGCTGTCGCCGAGATAGCTTCGGTTCTTGAAATACGTCAATGGCCGCACGAAGTCGATCACGCGGTCGGGGTTGGACCTGGCGAGATGCGACTCGACGAGACGCGCGACTGTGTCGAGCTGCCCCGGCCGGGTGCGCACCCAGTAGCGACATACGATGAACTCATCCGGCAGGCGTGGCAGGAAGAACATCCGATCCGGGTGGTCGCTCCCGGGAAAGGTGCCCATGATCGGGTCGACGACGCCGACGATGGTCGCCGCGTGATTGAAGGCGCTCCACACCTGCTTACCGAGCGGGTTCTGCCCCGGAAACAGGTACTCACCCAGCTCGCGGCTGACGATGATCACCGGCACGAAGTGCGAGGCGTCGGTTCGCGTGAGTGGTGGCTGGACTTCATCGTGACGGAAGTTGCGGCCGGCGACGAGTTTGACGCCGAGGGTGTCGAGGCCCTGCTCGTCGATCTCCATGTCGTTGATATAACCGGGGCGCGGCGCGTCGGGACGCGTGACGAGCGAGTCGCTGTTGCCGCCGTTCGATAGCGGAATGGAGTTGCTTGCGGTCGCAGCGACGACGCCGCTTACCCCGCGGAGGTAGCGGAGGTCCTCCTCAACCGAGGCGGTCTGGTGGAAGCGGTCGGTGAAGCCCGCGCTCTCGATCACCAGGATGTTCTGCTCGTCGATGCCGGTCGGGCGATGAATCTTCTCGATGCGCTGCATGATGATGTAAGCGGCGTTAACCAGCACGGCGAGGGCGATGGCGACCTGCGTGGCGACCAGTACCGCGCCGGTGCGGTTGCGCAGCAAAGCCGAGAGCGTGGGGCGGATGTCGAGACTCATGCGGCGCTCCTCACTGGCTCTTCAGGTAGGTGGCGGGGGAGAGTCGCCCGATGCGCCATGCGGGATAGAGCCCGGCGGCGAAGGTCGCCGCGACCGCGAGTATCACGGCCCAGACGACTCCGACGACATCGAAATGCGTCAGCTCCTGGTAGCCGCCGCGCTCGCCGAGGCTTGCCGCGGCATACAGGTGGTGCACGGCGACGAGCCCGAGCGCTGCGAGCGCGAGGCCGAGCAGGGCGCCGAGCACCGACACCACTCCGACTTCGATCAGCAGCTGAGCGAAGATCTGCCGGCGGCTCGCGCCGAGCGCGCGGCGGATGCCGGTGACCGATGCGCCGTTCAGGAATTTTGCCAGCAGCAGCCCGACGGTGTTGATCAGGCACAGGGCGAGGAATGCGAATGCGAGACCGACCAGCACGCGGTTGTCGTTGTCGACGACCTGGTTGTCGCGCAGCCACTGCGCCACGTCGGTGAGGCGATTGTTCTTCGGGCGCTGGAAACGCCCGGCCTTGCGCTGCTCGGCCCAGTACCCGTCCATGAACGACTGGAAGCGCTCGCGAGTTGCGGCGTCCGGTAGTTCCACCCACATCTGCTGCCAGACGCAGTCGGAGGCTTCGTAGTCTTTGTAGTTGTCGAGCTTCTCCGGCCGCCAGCAGTCGCTCTCCCCCTCGTTCAGCAGCTGGAGCTCCGAGCCCCAGCCGTAGGGAATGTAGGTGGCATCGGGCTCCCGGAAGGCGGCGTTGTTGAGATCATAAAAGCGCGGCCGCGGGAACCAATCGTTCAGCACCCCGATGACACGAAACTCGTGATCGTCCCAGCGCAGCGTGCGGCCCACGCTGTTGGCACCACCGAACAACTTGTCGTTCTCGGCGCGTGATAACACGATAACCGGCTGTGGCGGCTTGTCGGCACTCGCGCTCCAGCCGTTGCCGTAGAGAAACGGCGCCTCGAACATGGCAAAGAAGTCGGCCGTGGTGACACGCGTGAAGACCTGGGTCGGGGGTTCGGCACCCGCTTCGCTGATCACACCCAGCGTGGGGTACATCACTACCTTGCGCAGCGGGATGTTCGAGGCGAAGAGGAACTGGGTGTCCTTGTAGGTCATCTCGTGCGGTGGCAGGTCCGAATCCGGCATCAGCGGATGGTTGGGATCCCAGTTGTCCATCGTGACCGCGTACAGCCGGTCGTTCTTCCACCAGATGGGGTTGCCGGACATGGCGTGATAGACGGTGAGCGTCATCACACACACCGCGATGCCGAGCGCGATCGCGAGCACCATGAGCGCGGTGATGCCGGGATTGCGGCCGAAGCTCTTGAGCGCAAGTCGCAGGTAATAACCCAACATGTTCGCTCCTTCGTGCTGACTGCGTGCTCTCACGCCCCGGCGGCGCCGGTTGAACCCAGGCCGGCGGCGACGGCAGGGTGCGGCTCGTAGGCGCGGAAGTCCGAGATCTGGCCGTCGACCAGGTGCACGTTGCGCTGGGCGCGGCGCGCGAGCTCCGGGTCATGGGTGACCAGCAGGATCGTGGTCCCCATCTCGTTGATCTGCTCGAGCAGGTCCAGCACCTGGCGCGACATCAGGGAATCGAGGTTGCCGGTCGGCTCGTCCGCGAGCAGGAATGCCGGGTCCCCGGCGATGGCGCGCGCGATGGCGACGCGCTGCTGCTGCCCGCCGGAGAGCTGCGAGGGCATGTGCCTGGCGCGCGAGGCGAGCCCGACCAGCTCGAGCGCGCTGCCGATGCGCTCGCGCCGGTCGGCGCCGCTCAGGCGGCGGTAGCGCAGCGGCACCTCCACGTTGTCATAGACGTCGAGGTCGGGGATGAGGTTGAAGCTCTGGAAGATGAAACCGATGCGCTCATTGCGCAACTGCGAACGCTCGTTGTCGGAGAGCGACCGCACGTCCCTGCCCTCGAGCAGGTAGCTGCCGGAGTCAAACTCCTCGAGCAGCCCCGCTACGTTGAGGAAGGTGGTCTTGCCCGATCCCGAGGGCCCGGTGATCGCCACGAACTCCCCCGGCGTCACCTCGAGCGAGAACCTGCGCAGCGCGTACGTCTCGATGAGGTCGGTACGGTAGATCTTGCTGACATCGTGCATCTTGAGCATGTGGTATTCCTTCGAAACTTCCCTCAGATTCAGTGGCCGATGCCGACCTCGGCGGCGTCATGGGCATCGCGCATGTCGGAAATCACGACCTCATCACCGGCCGCAAGGCCGCGGATCGCTTCGATCTCGGTGACCGAGGCGGCGCCGAGCACGACGGGCACGCGCACCGCTTGTGCGCCGCGCACGACGTACAGAGCGCGCGTGACGTCGTCGATGAACGAGCTGCGCTCGAACTTCAGGACGCCATCGCGTTCATCGATCACGATGCGCACCGCGGTGCGCTCGTTCTGTCGCAGGCCCGGCGGCTGTCCGCCGCCGAACTTCACGCGCCCGGTGACCTGGTTCTGGCGTACCTCGGGCGAGATCGCGGTGACCGTGCCGGGGACGGTCCGGCCCTCGACGGTGACCTCCGCCTGCATGCCGGGCCTGATGTCGCGGGCATAGGCCTCGACCACCTGGAACTCGATCTCGAACGCCGACAGGTCCACCACGGTAAGGAGCGGCGCTGCGGCCGCGACGCGCGCGCGCTGCGCCTGGGCGAGATTCCCCACCATGCCATCGACCGGCGAGCGCACCGCGAGTTGCGCGACACGTTCTTTGAGCGCGGCGACGGTGAGCGCCTGGCGATCGCGCTCGAGTCGCCGGGTGCGAAGCTCGAGCGCGAGGCTGTCCCGCTCGAGGGCGGCGGTGTCGCGTGCGTGATCGAAGTTCAGCCTCGCGGTCGAGACCTCATCCTGGGCGCGCGTGTAGTCGCGCTCGCTGATGACGCGCTGGTCCCATGCCCATTGCGAGCGCTTCAGCTCGCGCTCGGCTGCGTCGATCGTGACCCGCGCGAGGTCAGCGTGCTGCTGGCCGGTGAGGATCTGGCGGCGAATCTCGATCTGCTGCCGGGCGAGGGCGGCATCGAGGCTATCGAGCGTGGCCTGCTCGCGTTGCAGCTCGTTGGTGAGCTCGGGGCTGTCGAGCGTGGCGAGGACCTGGCCTTTGCTCACCGGATCGCCCGCGCGCACCGCGTAGCTCACGGTGCCCGGCGCGATCGCGAAGAGTGTCGGGCTGACGGCCGCGACCACGGTGCCTTCGGCGGCTGCATCGCGCACGAAGTGTCCGCGCGTCACCGTCGCAAACCGCAACCGCTCGCGCGCGATCACCTGCCCGGTGCCAAGCCAGCCCTTGAGCGCAAAGCCGAGCAGCAGGAGTACCACGAGCGCCCCGCCGCCGAGCGCCAGTGCCGCGCGGTGACGCCGCCACGCGGGGATGCGCGTCGAAAGCGGCGCGTCCTGGCCCTCCGTGCCGCGCATGCGCGCGCCGTCCGCGGTGCCTTGCGGATCGGTGGCAGGAAATTTCTTCAGCTGTGCCAGCTTCATGCGGTGCTGGGTGTGCATCTGTTGTGCCAGCGACGTCTCCCCCGCGTGGCCGCCGGCCAAGCGCCTGAGCACACAGCAAATTGCTCGCGGCGCGCCGTGCCAGTCCGAAGCCACACTGCGTCCGCGCTGCGGACAGCCGGACACCGTGCGGACACCTTCCGCGGACGCGTCCACGGACTTCGGCGCTTGCGCCCGCTCTGGCGAGGCGCGCAAAGTGCGCCGTACTGCTTGCCCAGGAGGAACCGATGGCCAATCGTCGATTGCCCGATGCTGTCAACCCCGCCGATCCCGCTCCACTCGTCGACAAGGCTACGAGCCGCACGGGGAGCCCGCGCAAGTCACCGCCAGTCGTAATGCCGCCGCGTGCGAAGCTCACTCCGGAAGCGCGCCGCGCGTTGATCGCCGAAGCCGCCTACCTGCGCGCCGAGCGGCGCGGTTTCGTGCCCGGTCAGGAGACCGAGGACTGGCTGGCGGCGGAGGTCGAAGTCGACGCGCTGCTCAAGGCCGGGCAGAGCTCGCGGCAGTAGGCGCCGGGGGTGTCCCCCGCGGCCGCTGCGCCGGCGGCCGCAGTCCGTTCGAGTACAGCACCCGCCCGTCCGGCAGGACGAACACGGCGTCGTACTCGGGCATGCGGTTGATGATCTCGAGCGCCTTCTCGGGCCCGAGCACGAAGGCGGTCTTCGACATGCCGTCGGTCTGCGTGGCGGTGGGCGCGAGGATGGTGGCGCTGCGCACCTTGCTCGCCGAGTGACCGGTGCGCGGGTCGATGATGTGGTGGTAGCGCACCCCGCCCTCGTCGAAGTAGCGCTCGTAGTCGCCGGAGGTGGACACCGCCGAATCGGACAGCGGTATGCGCGTCACCACCTTGTTCGGGTTGTCCGGGTGGCGGACCGCGACCAGCCACGGGCGTCCCATGCGATCGCCGATGATGCGGCTGTCGCCGCCCGCCGTGACCAGGGCGCGGGCGATGCCGCGCGCCTTGAGGATGTCGATGCCGCGATCGACCGCGTAGCCCTTGCCGATTCCGCCGAGGTCGATGCGCATGCCGGGGTGCTCGAAGCGCACCGTGTGATGCTCCTCATCGAGGAGCATGTTGCGCCAGTTGACCGACGGCAGCTTCTCGCGGATCTGCTCCTCGGTCGGGCGGATGTGACGCGGGTAATCGTACAGGTAGCCGACGCTCGCGTAGGTGATGTCGAATGCGCCCTCGGTGATCTGCGAATAGTGCGTGGAGAGCTTGATGAGGTCGAACAGCTCCTTGTCCACCTGCACCGCTCGCTCGTTGGCGTACTGGTTGATCTGCGACAGCTGGCTCTCGGGCTTGTAGTGGCTCATGAGATCGTCGATGCGGCGCAGCTCGGCCATGACCGCGTCGATGGCGTCGTTGCCCTTCACCGGATCGTCCGCCCACAACTCCACGTAGCAGCGGGTGCCCATGATGGCTTCGGTGCGCTCCATCCAGTCGGCGTGTGCCGGCGTGGCACAGACGAGCAGGAGCAGGGTGAGGGTTGCTGCGGTGCGGTTCATCGGCTTGAATTCTCCTTGAGCTTCAGCCAAGCGTACTACGTCCGGGCCACGTACCTCCGCCGGCGACGATTGGGGTATTCTGCCCGCCGATAACCTGAGCGGTGGCTTGAAAGGGGGTAACTGCAATGAATCTCACGAAAACAAGATTCAACGGTCTCAGCTTGAGCGCCGTGTTCGCTGCAGTGCTGCTCGCGACGCCGGCGGTCTCGTCCGCGCAGAGTACATCCAGCGGACCGGTGGTCTGCAACGACGGCACGACCTCGCCCCACGGTGGCCGCGGCGCCTGCAGCGGTCATGGCGGTGTGAACAAGTCCGCCTCCGCGAGCGGCGGCTCGGCCAGCGCGCCGGCGGCGGCAGCGGCGCCAGCGGCGCCGGCGGCCGCGAGCTCCTCGCCCGCCAGCGGGGGCGGTCCGGTGGTCTGCAACGACGGCACGACCTCACCCCACGGCGGTCGTGGAGCCTGCAGCGGTCATGGCGGTGTGAACAAGGCAGCCTCGAGCGGAGGCGCGGCTCCCGCGGCGACTGCGGCCGCGGCCCCGCCGACCGCCGGCGCGGCATCCTCCGCGAGCGGCACGCCGGTCGTCTGCAAGGACGGTACGACCTCTCCGCACGGCGGTCGCGGTGCCTGCAGTGGCCATGGCGGGATCAACAAGGCCGCCAGTGCCTCGGGTGGCGGCGCAGCCGCGGCGGCACCGGCGGCAGGTGCAGCAGCGGCGGCCACCGCTGGTGCGGCTGCCACAGCGCCCGCCACGGCGTCGGGCCAAAGGTACGCGCCGCCCGCTCAGCCCGCACCGGGTGGCGGAGCAGGCCAGGTGTGGGTGAACTCCGAGAGCAAGGTCTACCACTGCCCGGGAGACCAGTGGTACGGCAAGACCAAGAAGGGTGAGTACATGACGGAGGCGGCTGCGAAGGCTTCGGGTGCGCGCGCCGCGTACGGCAAGAGCTGTTCCTGAGTGTCCGCACTGACTCGGCGTGAGGCCCTGCTCGCGGCAGCGGGGTTCATCGCTGCGGGGGCACGAGGGGAGGAGAAGGTCCCCGCCGCTTCCGGCGGCGGGGACACGTTGCTCGCCGCACTCCCGGGAAAGAATCCGCTCATCCAGCGGGCCTTTCGGCCCCCCAACTTCGAGACGCCGCTCGCGGATCTCGTCCCGCTCTACACGGGCAACGCCGTGTTCTTCGTGCGCTACCACCTGCCGGTGATCCCTCAGGTTGTTACGGCAAGCTGGCAGCTGCGGGTCGGGGGACCCAGCGCGCAGCGTCCGCTTGCGCTCTCGCTGCACGAGCTCAAGAGCAGCTTCCCGAGCGCCAGCCTCGCGGCCGTGAATCAATGCTCGGGAAACCGCCGTGGGCTGTTCTCGCCGCGCGTGCCGGGCGTGCAATGGGGCAACGGCGCGATGGGAAATGCGCGCTGGACCGGAGTGCGGCTGCGCGACGTACTGCACAAAGCGGGCGTTGCGGCCGACGCGCTCGAGGTGGTGTTCAACGGCGCGGATACGTCGGTGCTGCCCGCAACACCGGATTTCGTGAAGAGCCTTCCGATCGAGCGGGCGCTCGATGAGAGCACGCTCATCGCGTTCGAGATGAACGGCCAGCCGCTGCCGCACTGGAACGGAGCCCCGGCGCGCCTCATCGTGCCCGGCTGGACCGGCACCTACTGGATGAAGCATCTGACGGACATCCGCATTCAACCGACGGCCTTCGATGGCTTCTGGATGAAGTCGGCCTATCGGATACCGACCGGCGCCTTCCCGACCGCACGCTTCGTCAGCCAGGAGACGCCGGAAACCACCCCGATCACCGAGATGCTCGTGAACTCGCTCATCACCAGTCCGGCGCCCGCGGCGCGCCTGCGGCGCGGCGAGCCCGCGCAACTCGCCGGCAAGGCCTGGGATGGCGGCTCCGGCATCGCAGCGGTGGAAGTCTCTGTCGATGGGCGCCAGAGCTGGCGCGAGGCCACGCTCGGGCGCGACCTGGGACGCTTCGCGTGGCGCGAGTTTCAACTGCCGCTTGATACCTCCAGCGCCGGCCCGCTCGAGATCGCCGTTCGCGCGCGCAGCCGCAACGGCGCGATCCAACCGGAGGCGCTCACCTTCAATGCCGCCGGCTACCACGACAACAGGGTGCAGACCGTGCGCGTGGAGGTGACTTGATGCGACCGCGGGCGCGCCATGGTGCGGCGCTCGCCGCGCTCGCTGCCGCGCTCGCCGCGGCGACTTTCGGCGACACACCGCGCGCGGTCGGCGCACCTATGCCTGCGGTTGCCGCGGAAGTCACCGAGCTTCGCGAAGGCGCGGGGCGCGATCTCACGGTCGGGCGCTGCATCATCTGCCACAGCGTCGAGTACATCCCGGCCAATGCCCCGGCCATGGATCGCGCCGCGTGGCAGAAGACCATACAGAAGATGAAGGATCGCTTCGGCGCGCCGATTACCGACGAGGAAGCGAAGCAGATTCTCGACTACCTGTCCGCGAACTATTCCGGCAAGAGCGGATAGAGTGCCCGCCACGCTGCCGCTCGAGGAAGCGGCCCGATGACGCAGGTCCAACACTCGTTCAAACTCGAGGATCAGGGTTTGACATGGAGGGAGTTGTCATGAACAACAGGCTCATCATTGCCGGCGCGGTCGCCGGAGTCGCCGTGGCAGGTAATGTGATCGCGCAGAACGTCCCGATGCCGGAGGTAATCGTCGAGACCCATCGTGCGGTGTCGACGAGGATCGGTACCACCTCAAGCGGCATACCTATCAGGGATGTCTCCATGGGGTACACCGTGACGGCCGAGGGACTCGATATCTCCACCCCAATCGGACGGCAGGCGTTCGAGGCCCGCGTGAGTCAGGCCGCGATGGCAGCGTGCCAGCAACTCGGCAGACAATTTCGTCTTAGCACTCCGAGTGACGCCGAGTGCGCCCGGCAGGCGACCGAGAGGGCGATGGCCCAGGTCCACCAGGTCGAGGACGCGGCGGCCAAGGGGAAGTAGCGCCGAGTCAGGTTGAGTTTGACGTTCGAGCGAGCGCCGGCCGTCGGGCTTGCTACGTCGGCGCTGAGAAGGTATCGCAGCTCTCGATCGTGCCGTAAGTCAGGCCGCGCTTGAACCAACTCACGCGCTCCGCCGAAGTGCCGTGCGTGAAGGAATCCGGCACCACATAGCCCCGGGTGCGTCGCTGCAGCGTGTCATCGCCCACCGCGCTCGCCGCGCGCAGGGCGGACTCGACATCCCCCTGTTCCAGGATGTGCTTGGTTTCATCGGCATGATGCGCCCAAACCCCCGCGAAGCAATCCGCCTGCAGCTCGAGCTTCACCGAAAGCCGGTTGGCGTCAGCCTCCGAGGCGCGCTCCTGGGCGGCACGCACCCGGTCGGCAATCCCAAGGAGGTTCTGCACGTGATGACCGACCTCGTGGGCGAGCACATACGCTTGGGCGAATTGCCCCGGGGCCTGGAACTCGTCCCCGAGTTGCTGGAAGAAGCTCAGGTCGAGATAGACCTTGCGGTCGTTCGGACAATAGAAGGGGCCCGCTGCCGCGCTGCCCGTGCCGCAGGCTGTCGGTGTGGCGTCGCGATAAAGCACCAGCTTCGGCGGAACGTACTCCGCCCCCTTCGACTGGAAGATGGCGCCCCAGGTGTCCTCGGTCTCGCCTAGCACGGCGGCGATGAAGCGGCCCTGCTCGTCCTGCGGTGTGCCGTATTGCGCTGCGGGTGCCGATTGTTGGCTCGGCACCGCGCTCATCAGACCCAGGATGAGCCGCGGGTCGATACCGAGGAAGTAGGAAGCGATGAGGGCGAGAAGCGTGCCACCGACACCGAGTCTCAAACCTGCGCCGCCGCCGGTGCTGGCGCGAACGTCCTCGATGTTGGTGCTTTCGCGCAGATCGTCCCAACGCATGGCGCTCTCCGGGGTATGCCTCCTGCCTGTCGAACGCTATACCGGCATATCGCGGGCACGCAAGTCGCAAGTGGCGCGCATGGGGTCAGCGCGGCCGACTGCCGTGGCGCGCGACGTGTCCCGGCCGCAGGGAGTTGTAGAGTGTCTCGGTAAAGGCGTCGGTGTCGACGAAGGCCTTGGGCGGAGAATAGCGTTCGCTCCAGCGGCCGAGGATGTGCTCCTGCTTCATCTGCGCGAGCGTCTTCCCCGCTTTCAGCGCGCCCGCGACCGCCGCACTCGTGTCCTTCAGCATCTGCAGGTACTCGCGCAGATCGGCGACACCAGAAACCTCGCCGTGCCCGGGGACGACCCGGGCATCCGCCGGCACACGCCCGAGCACGTCCTCGCAGGCCGCGATCATTCCCTGCACGGTCCCGCCGCTGTTGATGTCGATGAAGGGAAAGCCGTAGCGTACGTAGATGTCCCCCATCGCGACCGTCCCGGTGTGGGGAAAGAACACGATGGTGTCGCCGTCGGTGTGGGCGTTGGGGTAGTGCACCGCACGCACGTCATCGCCGTTCACGTGTACGGTCAACTCGTGATCGAAGGTCACCTGCGGCAACGCCGCGGCTTCCACCGCGGGCACTTCGCGACTGATCGAGCCGCCGTTGCCGGCGGTGCCTCCGGTCTTGAGTCGTACCCGCACGTTGTCCTGCGCGATCACCGTGGCCCCGTCCTGGGCGAAGGCGGCATTGGCACCGGTGTGATCGAAGTGGTAGTGCGTGTTGATCACGTAGCGCATCGCCGGGTCGCGACGGGCGCCGCTGCCGGGCTGGTCGCCGCCCGAGCTGCTGCCGCCGGCGCTGCC
>Ga0306923_10002881_pt1 | contig 15969 bp, 16 predicted proteins | sample sta12Can44000108_FD_203841 | JGI IMG/M metagenome (GOLD analysis project Ga0306923, IMG submission 203841) | Lab enrichment of tropical soil microbial communities from Luquillo Experimental Forest, Puerto Rico - statanox.12C.anox.44.000.108 (v2)... | ecosystem: Environmental > Terrestrial >... | reverse complement strand
GCGCGAGACATGAAGGGCGCTCGCTGGATGACGCTTGGCGCGACGCTCGTGCTCCTGCCGCTGGTGCCAGCCTTCGGCGCCGCCGGCGGCTTGGTCTTCGGTATCCTATTCGGCGCGGTGACGACGAAGCGCGCCGGCACCGTCTTCGCCATGATCACCCTCGGGCTTGGCGAGCTCATCGTGGCCGCGTCCCTCATGCTCACGCGCTTCTTCGGCGGGGAGGAGGGCATCACCGCGAACCGCACCCGGGGGCCGCATCCGTTCGGCCTCACCTTCGGCCCGCAACTCGAGGTCTACTACATCATCGCCGCCTGGCTCTTCCTCTCGGTCGCGCTGATGTATGCCTTCACGCGCACGCCACTCGGGCGGATGTGCAACGCGGTCCGCGACAACCCCGAGCGCGCCGAGTTCATTGGCTACAACCCTCAGCGGGTGCGCTTCATCACGTTCGCGGTCTCGGCCATGTTCGCTGGCATCGCGGGCGGGTTGCACGCGATCAACTACGAGATCGTCGCGGCCGAGGCGCTAGGCGCGGCCCGCTCGGGCGCCGTGCTCCTCATGGCGTTCATCGGCGGCATCGGATCGTTCGGCGGGCCCATCCTCGGGGCGGTGGTCATCACGTGGCTGCAGGTCAGTCTGAGCGAATGGAGCACGGCCTGGCAGCTCTACCTCGGGCTCTTCTTCGTGATCATGGTCCTCTTCGCGCCGGGTGGCCTGACCTCGCTCATCCAGCTGCACCTGCCGCTGATCCGCGCCCGGCGTCTGCATCGGCTCCTGCCTAGCTATCTCATCGCGGCCGTGCCCGCGCTCGTCATGACAATGGGCGCCGTCTTCCTGCTCGAGATCAACTACCGGCTCGCGACGAAACCCGAGCTGGGCACCCGGACCACCTTCGCCTCCATCCCGGTCGACATGGCCTCGCCGTGGCCGTGGCTCATGGGGCTCGGCATCCTCGGCGTCGGGCTCTATGGCTTTCGCCGCAGCTGGCCACGGGTGGCGGATGCGTGGACCGCAGTGGCGGAGCCCACGGAGCCACGATGACGGCCGAGCCCGCGCTTCGCCTCGTTGACGTGCACAAGCACTTCGGGCCCACGCCCATCATCCGCGGCGTGTCGGTCGACATCCCTCGCGGCGAGCGGCACGCGATCATCGGCCCGAACGGCGCGGGCAAGTCCACGCTCTTCAACCTGATCAGCGGGCGGCTACCTGTGACGGCCGGCCGGATCCTGCTGAACGGCGCCGACGTCACCGATCGGCCGGCGTTCGAGGTCAACCGCCGCGGGCTCTCGCGGAGCTTCCAGGTGACCAACATCTTTCCCCGGCTCTCCGTCTGCGAGAACGTGCGCTGCGGTGTGCTGTGGTCGCTCGGTTACCGCTACTCGTTCTGGCGGGGCGTCGATCGCCTACGCGACGCGCGCGAGCGCACGGAGCGCATCCTGGAGCAAATCCACCTCGCAGCCCGGCGCGACGTGCTGGCCGGCGTTCTGACCTATGCGGAGCAACGGGCGCTCGAGATTGGAATCACCGTCGCGGGTGGCGCGGGCGTGATCCTGCTCGACGAGCCGACGGCCGGCATGAGTCACGGCGAGACCGCCTACGCGGTGGAGCTGATCCGGACACTGTCCGGCGGCCGGACGCTCGTGATGGTGGAGCACGACATGAGCGTCGTGTTCAATCTGGCCGACCGCATCTCGGTCCTGGTCTACGGCGAGATCATCGCCACGGACACGCCGGACCGCATCCGGGCGAACCCGGTCGTCCAGGAAGCCTATCTCGGCACGGCGGCGGCCTGACATGCTCCAGGTTCGCGACCTGCACGCCTACTACGGCAAGAGTCACATCCTGCAGGGGGTGTCGTTCGACGTGCGATCGGGCGAGATCGTGAGTCTCCTCGGGCGCAATGGCGCCGGCCGCTCCACGACGATCAAGGCCATCATGGGCGGCGTGCCCCACGCCGGATCGATCCGGTTTCGCGACGAGGAGATCGGCGGGCTTCCGTCTCATCTGATCGCCCGGAAGGGGCTCGGCTACGTCCCCGAGAACCGCGACATCTTCCCGGGCCTGACGGTGCGCGAGAATCTGATCCTCGGGATGAAGGCGAGCCGACCCTCGAGCCGGTGGACGTTCGACGACCTGTTCGACCTGTTTCCCGTGCTCAGGGAGCGGGCGGGCGTTCTTGGCGGCGTGCTCTCGGGTGGTGAACAGCAGATGCTGACGATGTGCCGCACGCTGATGGGCGACCCCGCGCTCATCATGATCGACGAGCCCACCGAGGGATTGGCGCCCCGGATGGTGGAGCTGGTCGCCGGGCTCCTGGCGCGGATCGCAGAACGCGGGGTCTCCATACTGCTGGTCGAGCAGAAGCTGACGATCGCGCTCCGGATCAGCGCCCGGCTCTACATCATGGGGCAAGGGCGCATCGTGTTCGAGGGTCGCCCCGCGGATCTCACCGCCAATGCCGCCATCCGCAAGGAATGGCTCGAGGTGTAACGACCATGATCGATTTCAGCCCGACGCCCGAGCAGGAACAACTCCGGAAGCTGACCACCCAGTTGATGGAACGCTACGTGTACCCGGCGGAGGAGCATCTGACCGACACGTGGGACGCCGCCGCGCCCAGCTTCTTCCCGGGCATCGCGGACCGCGTGCTGCGTCCGATCCAGGCGAAGGTCAAGGAGCTGGGGCTCTGGGCGCCACACATGCCGGAGGACGCCGGCGGCATGGGGATCGGCGTGGTGGGGCTCGGACTGATGAACGAGATCATCGGCCGAAGCCCGCTCGGCCCGGTGAGCTTTGGCTGCCAGGCGCCCGACGCCGGGAACTGCGAGATCCTGCACATGTACGGCACCGAGGAGCAGAAGCGTGCGTGGCTCCTGCCGAACGTGGCGGGTGAGATCCGCTCCTGCTTCTCGATGACGGAGCCTGAGGTGTCCGGCGCCGACCCGACGAACTTGCACACTACGGCCATGCTGGACGGAGACGAGTGGATGATCAACGGGCACAAGTGGTTTACCTCCGGCGCAATCGGCGCCTCCTTCGCGATCGTCATGGCGAAGACCGAGCCGCACGCGCCGACGCCGCACGACCGGTTCAGCATGATCGTCGTACCGCTGCCCTCGGCCGCCGTGACCATCCGCCCGGTCAGGACCATGGGTCACACGGTCGAGGGGGGCGGCCACTGCGAGGTGCGCTACGAGAACTGCCGTGTGCCGCGGCAGAACCTCCTCGGTCCGCGCGGCGCCGGCTTCAAGATCGCGCAGTCGCGGCTTGGCCCGGGGCGCATCCAGCACTGCATGCGATGGCTCGGCGTCGCTGGGCGCGCCATGGACCTCATGTGCCGCCATGTCGTCGGGAGAGAAGCGTTCGGCTCGCCGCTTGCCGAGAAGCAGACCGTCCAGAACTGGATCGCCGACTCGCGGGCGGAAATGGAAGCGGCGCGGCTGCTCACCCTCCAGGCCGCGTGGAAGATGGACCAGAAGCTCGACTGGCGCGTCGATGTGTCACTCATCAAGTTCTTCGGCGCGAAGGTGCTCCACGACGTGATCGACCGCGCCATCCAGGCGCACGGCGCCATGGGCGTGTCGGGGGAGACGCCGCTCGAGATGTTCTATCGCTCGGCGCGCGCCGCGCGGATCTACGATGGGCCCGACGAGGTGCACCGGATGGTGGTGGCTCGTCGCATCCTGCGTGACTACCGCTAGCGAAGTATGGACAGTTCCTCCGGGCGAGAGGACGAATCTACCGGCGCCGGCTTGAAATGTTCGCTCGGCAATCTGAACCGTCAGCTCACCTTCACTTGGCGAGTAGGAGAGCATAGACGACATAAATGATCATGGACGGGCCGTCCACCCTGCAGGATGAAAATGGGGTATGGTCTCCGCGCGTCGCGCGCTCGGATGCGTCGCAGGGCTTTGGTCCCTCGAGGCCGCACATAAATTGACGTGGGAGCTTCCGGCACCCCGCAGTGGTGCCTCCGAGCCCGCCGAGCAAAGTCGTGACACGGATGCTCCTGCGGGCGCGCGGCGCACTCTCAACGCGGAGGTGCGCCATGGAGCGCCTGATCGAGCGGTGCTGCGGGTTGGATGTGCACAAGAAGACGGTGACGGCCTGTGTACGTGTACCGGGCGCGAACGGGGCGCGCGAGCAACACGTGCGGACGTTCGGCACCACCACGGCTGACCTGCTGAGCCTGCGCGATTGGCTCGAAGCCTTCCAGGGCACGCGGGTCGCCATGGAAAGCACCGGGGTCTACTGGAAGCCGGTCTTCTATGTCCTCGAGGAGACGGCCATCTGTGTCCTGGCCAACGCCGCACAGATCGCGCAGGTGCCCGGCCGGAAGACCGACGTGAAGGACTGCGTGTGGATCGCCCAACTGCTCGAGCACGGGCTCATCCGCGAGAGCTTCGTGCCGCCGGCGCCGATTCGGGAGCTGCGGGATCTCACGCGCTATCGCAAGGCGGTCATTCAGGAGCGCACCCGCGAAGCCCATCGGCTGCATAAGGTGCTGGAAGATGCGGGCATCAAGCTCGCCTCGGTCGCCAGTCGGGTACTTGGCGTCTCCGGCCGCACGATGCTCGACGCCTTGGTGGCCGGCACCACCGATCCGGCTGTCTTGGCCGATCTTGCGCGGGGCAGGCTGCGCAAGAAGCTGCCGGCCTTGCGGCAGGCGCTGGTCGGGCGCTTCCGGGGGCATCACGCCTTTCTGGTCGCGCAGATCCTGGCCCACCTCGACTACCTCGACGAGGCGATCGAGGCGGTGAGCACCCAGATCGACACGGTGATCGTCCCCTTCGCGGACGACCTGACCCGCCTCGACACGATCCCAGGCGTGAACAAGCGCACCGCGGAGGTCCTCATCGCCGAGCTCGGCGTCGACATGCGCGTGTTTCCCACGGCGGGGCATCTCGCCAGTTGGGCAGGCTTGTGCCCCGGCAACAACGAGAGTGCCGGCAAGCACCGATCGGGCCGGACGCGCAAAGGCAACCGCTGGCTGCGCGGCGCGCTTATCGAGGCCGCCCTCAGCGCCGGCACGCACTCTGCCACCGGCGCCCTCGCCGCCCGCTACCGACGCGTCATGCGGCACCGCGGGCACAAGAAAGCGGTCGTGGCCGTCGCCCACGCCATCCTCACCACCGCTTACCACTTGTTGGCGCAGCAGACGACGTACCAAGACCCGGGGGCCGACTACTACGATCGTCGCCATGCCGAGCGCGTGCGCCGCCGCGCGATTCATACGCTGGAACGCCAAGGCTTCCGCGTCACGCTCGAACCCGCCGCCTGAGCGCGAGGTCCAGCGCCCGCGGGATTTTCTGAGCAAAACCCATGAAGGCCACGCAGATCAAACAAAAAAAGCCGACTGCAACGAGTGCGAGCGTCGAGGGCTCAGGGACAGGCGCTGCCAAGAAGTGTCCGATGTCGTTGAGCCCCGCTCGAGAAAGAATTGAACCGGCAAGCCAGCTTCACGGAGAAGGACGACGAGGTGCCAGCGTTCTTCTACGAGGAGGCCCTGCCTCAGACAAACCACGTGGCGCGCTTCCACGCCGCCGACGTGCGCCGGATGGACGAGCGATTGCCTGCGTAAGCAGCACAGCTCCCCCACCCGACACGGACACCCTCGGGCGAGGGGGCGCCTGCCTCGGTGAGCGCTCAGGCGGCCAGTTCGACCTGGCAGATCCGCACGCGGCCTTCGCGCGCGAGCATGGCAACGAAGGCGGTCGCCGTGCCTTCCGTGAGGCCGAGCTCTTCACACAGGTCGTCTAAGCTGACAACTCCGCGCCCCCTGAGGCAGTCCAGGATCTCCCCGTCTGTGGCGCCCCACCAGTCGGCCGGATCGAAACCGTCGGCGTCATTGCGGGTCAGGCATCCTTCAATCATGGTGTCCTCCCCTCGTGCGACGGCACGAGCGACAATGGCAGCTGAAGCCTCACGTCGCGACTGAGGCAGGCCCGGCGGCACTCCACGGCGGACGGAGGCTCGAACACGCTGCAGCTCCGCACGGCCACTGCCCGCCGCAGTCCGGCCAGCCCCCGCTCTTCGAATTCGACCTCGACCTCGCGACCGGCCTCGAGGCACACGAAGCGCCGACGCTTGAGAGTGGGGTCCACGACCAGCAGCATTAGAAGCAGCACGCCCAAGACCATCAGCGCCCAGATCACCAGCACCCACCAGACCCCGTCCGCAGCGTTCGGAACCCAGACGTCCTCTGCCCCCCACTCGGTCCACGGCATGGGCCATTCCATGACTTCCTCCGCTGCCGATGAATGGTGCAATTGAAGTGCCGCCGGCACGCTGGGAAAACCGACAATGGATCGCGAGCTTGGGTCGACGCAGGATCAATTAGTGCAAGCTTGGCGTAGCGCCGGGGTCGCACGTGGGGAGACGGTGCCCCAAAGGGAGCGCGAGACGCGGGGAGGTCGAATGTCCCCGAAAATTGATGCACCCTGCTCATTGCGCCGAAGTTCCACTCTCGTGTTGAGTGTGCGCGACGAGGCCCATCGGGCTCGGCTCATCCGATGGCACCCGTCGAGAGACGCAGGGCCAAAATCCCGGCTCTGGCCGGGACGCAAGCAGGCCGAGAGCCTGCCGCACTTTGCCCGGTGGATGGCAGGGTTCAATCCAACGGGCATCTTCTTTTCGTCAGTTTCCCGCCTTCACCTCGGCAAAGGCGTGCCGCGCGGTGAGAAAAGCTTCTCGCACCGACTTGGCCCCACGTAGCCGGAGAGGTGCAGAGCCCTTCCATCAGCTCCTCCTCGGTCCAGTCCTGGCGCAGCGCCATGCGCAGGTGAATCGCCAGGTCGGGGTCCGCCCCGGTCGCGGCGTGTGAGACCACGCAGACTAGCGTCCGCATCTTGAGATCGAGGCTGTGGCATTGGGCCACTGGGGCGGTCAGCGTCCGAGTCTGGCAGGTTACGTCGCGACGACGGGGTACCAGGCGCGGGTGTGGTGAACGGATGGTGGCGAGGGCCACGAGGGCCGCCGCGGAGACCCACCAGCCCCTCCTGGCGGTAGCGTTCACGCCAGCGGTAGAAGAGCGTCCGTGAGATCCCGAAGAACCGACAAGTCTGGCTCACCTTCCGGGTCACCTGCTCATAGTGGTGGAGCACGCGGAGCCGGCTTTGCGCCCGGCGTTCTTGCTCCCTCGCCTTCGCCGTGTGTTTCATCATGGTCCTCCTGGACCAGGGCTTTGAGAAGCTGCCTGTTTGTCCAGGAGAAACCTTAATAGCTACAAACTAGTGCCAGTGCACTTTGGTGAATCGAGGACGCTTCCGTAGACCGTCGCCGGTCGATTCGCCCTTCGGGCGTGATAGACTTATTTAGTTGCCTCGAGCGATCTGGACGAAGCGCTCGATTCTCTGCGAGAGCAGCTGGCGCCAAACAGGAGGCCCGACCGATGACCAGATCGAAGCTCGTGGGTATCACGTTTGTCTCCCTGCTATGCGAAATGACGCTGCCCGCTCATGCCACTCCTCCGATGCTCAAGCAAGCGAAAGATGCGGGATTGCCCGCACAGAACTGCCAGTACTGCCATACCGTGGCTGTCCCGAAGAAGGAGACCTTCAAGCCCGACGATCTCAACGAGCGCGGCAAGTGGTTGATAAGCGAGAAGGACAAGACCAAGGCCAAGGACATCAACGCAGGCTGGCTGAAGAACTACCCCGGCGCCAAGTAGCACGGTGAAGCTTTGGGCCGCGAAAGCCGCGGTCATTTTCCTTTTGTGCTCCGTCACACTCTGGACCCCGGGCCTCGCCCTGGGCGGCTGCACGGAGACCCAGCAGACCAAGGGCGGCATGGTCGGCAGCGTGGGCGTCTTGGCCATCGGCGCGATCGGAGGGAATGCGGCGCTTGGCATGTCGGTGGGCCGCGCTGCCGGCATGGGCGCGGGCTACATCTACAGCAAGAGCAAGGAAACCATCGACTAGGTCGAGCTCGAATCGATCAGCTCGGCCCTTCCGTGGCAGCGCTCGCGAGCTGCCCCCCCCCTTCCGTCATGTCGGGTGGCCTCGCCGCGGCGGCGTCGGTCAGCATCAGTAGAGGAGCAGATGCACCTCGCGCCGTGGGATCAGGGCCGCCAGCTTCTCGAGGGCCCTGGTAGTTCCCTACGACAGAGCGGGTCCTATTACCCCGATGCCATCATTCCGATCGTGCTAGGCCGGAGGCTCGCGGTTTTGTCGGCTGAGCTCACTTCCGGTTAGGCTCGCCGAAGGTCGGCCTTAATCCGGAGCGCTCCTCCTTCTTCTGGCACGCCAGACAGTGGCGCGCCCAGGGCACCGCGCGAAGCCGGGAGAGGGGAATGGCGGCGCCGCAGGTCTCACACTGCCCGAACGTGCCCGTGGCCAGTCGCGCCGTCGCCGCCTGGATGTCGTAGAGTTCCTGGCGCTCCCGGCCTTCGAGGTCCGCCAGGAATCGGGCCCCGGCTCGACGGGCAGCTTCCTCGCTCGGCTCCAGCTCGGGCGCGGACAGGCCCCGGAGCTCCTGCCCCGTCACTGCGACGGAGCGCGAGAGCCGCCGGCGGGCTTCGCCCAAACGCCGGCTGAACTCCGCGATCTTGGTGCCGTCGAACCGGGACCTGACCATCATCTCAGTCAGCCTTGATGGGAATGCTCGTACCCTTGGCGGCCGGCGTCTTGGGCAGCGTCACGGTAAGCAGCCCATTCTTGAAGGACGCCGTCACCAGGCTCGCGTCCACCCGGACGGGGAGCCGCACGCTGCGCGCGAAACTCCCGTGGACGCGCTCGACGCGATGGTAGCGTTCGTCCTTCTCGTCCTTCTCCAGCTTCTTCTCGCCCTTGATGGTGAGGTACTGCTCCTGCAGCGAGATCTGGATGTCGTTAGGATCGAGCCCCGGCACCTCGGCCTTGATCACCAGAGCTTCCTTGCTTTCCGAGACATCCATACTGGGCGTCCAGTCGCCCAGCGCGGGGAACTCGTCCAGCTTCGGCTCGCCAAAGGGGCCGAAGAAGCGGTCGAGCTCCTGCTTGAGGTTGGCCATCCCCGTCCACGGCAACATCCCTCGCATAGCTCCCTCCTTTGCCTCGCCGCGTGATGGTGGGGCGAGGCCCTCCCCTCTTGGGGGAGCAAGCGAGGTGCCACGGCAAACGATTGCCGATTCAAGTACTTGGGACGGCCGCGCGCGATGCGTAGGGAAACTCGGATGACAACTGGGGTGCGCCGTCCCCAGCGAGACGACGCGCGACTGGCTCGCCGGCGGACTCGGCCGCCCACCCTGCCCATGTGCCCAGCTGAAGCTCCAGGTGCCGGGCCGCTTCTTCCTCGTGGACCACAGCATCGTGCGGGCCATTGGACAAGAGTGTGCTCGGGATGCGGCACGTCGAAGGCGCCGAGCAGCCCAACCTCTTCAGGGTGATCACGCCCAGCACTACGGGGGAGTGGTGGCAGGGGGAGCGGCAAGCGGCGCGGATCCGGCGGTCCCAGGATCCGCGCCGATTTCGCAGACAGCGATCCGGGGCGTTCTCGCCTCAGGCGGACATTGAACAGGCTGAGACTGCCCGGTCGATCAGATCCGTCCCGCCGCCTCCGGAACGCGAGCGAACGCCCGCAGAATGTCCGTCTCGGTGAGGATGCCGATCAGCACATCGCCGTCGAGCACGGGCAAGGCGCCCACCTTGTGCTCCAGCATGAGCTGGGCAGCGGCTCGCGCTTCCCGGTCCGGACCGATGATGATCACGCTCTTGGTCATGATTTGGCCCACGGTGAGCTTGGCGAGCAGATAGTAGACTTCCCACATGGAGAGGCTCCTGGCCTGAGACGGCAGGTTGAGGCGAATGTCACGGTCCGTGATGATGCCGACGAGGCGGCGATCGTCGGTCACGAGGAGGTGTCGAATGCGCTCCTTCAGCATGAGTCGTCGCGCATCGAAGACAGAGGTATCGGGACTCACCGTGATCGGGGCGCCCGTCATGAGCTCACGCACTTTCATGAGATGCTCCTTTCTTCCTAGCGTCCGCGCACGGTCAGCACGGGGCAGGTTGCGCCGGCCACCACGCGCGCGGCCACGCTGCCCAGGAAGAGCCGCGCCAGCCCCGTCCGACCATGGGTGCCGATGACGATGAGATCCGCCTTCTTCGATCGCGCGGCCCGGATGATCTGCTGCGCCGCCAACCCGGGGACGACCAGGGTCGTGGCCCGCACCCCGGCGCTCTGCGCCTTGGCCTGCAGCATGCTCAGCTGCTTCTCGCCATAATTCCGCGCGGCCGTCTCGATTTCGCGGCCGTCGTACATGTGGGGCGGCCCCCGCCACGGTGACGAGGGGCGCCACCACGTGAACGAGGAGCAGTTCCGCCCTCTCCTTCCTAGCCATCGACACGGCGCGAGTGAAGCCAGCCCGCGAGGCAGGCGAGAAATCGGTCGGATGCAGGATGCGCCGGAGACGGCTCATCTCCGTTCGTCGCGGCGCTGGGCGGCGCTCGCCGCGCGCGCCACGTCCGCCTCCGTGGCCCGCATCAGGAGAACGGGCAGCGTGCTCGTGCGGAGCACCGTCTCGGCGACCGAGCCCAGGAAGAACCGCCCGAGTCCGCTTCGGCCGTGCGTGGTCATGGCAAGGAGGTCCGCATTCGATTCCGACGCCACCTTGACCATCTCCTCGGCGGCCGGGCCGCGGCGGACCTCGGTCTTGACGCGGATGTCCGCCCGTCGAAAGTCCACCGCGAGCGGGGCGAGATACTCCTCCGCATCGATCCGCTCCACCTCGGGGTCATCGAGCACCGTCCACGCCGCTCCTTCGACGATGGTCGGCCGCACCGGCACGTTGACGCGGACCAGCGTCACCTCGAGATTGAGGGTGCCCGCGATCTTGATGACGAGGGGCAGGATCGTTTCCGCTTCCGGAGAGCCATCGAGAGCGACCAGGACGCCCCGATACGTGCTGGGCATCGTCGAGGTACACACGATGCAGAGGGGCACCGTCGTGCTATGCAGCACGGATTCGGCCACGCTGCCGAGAATCAAGCGCCCGAGGCCGCTTCGTCCGTGGCTCGACATCACGATCAGGTCGGCCTTCTTGAGTCGGGCGGCCTCCGGGATCGCGGGAGCGGGTTCCCCATACCACACGCTGGTGTCCACGTCGGTAATACCCCGTTTGGCCAGGCGGTCTCGCACGGAGGCGAGATAGTCCTCGGCCTCCCGGACCACGCGCACCTCCATGTCCGTGGGATCCGCTCCGGGAAGTGCGCGGGCCTCCGCGGCCCTCACGAGCGAGAGGGTGACGGGGCGCCCGCGGCCAGATGGATGGCCGTGTCGATGGCCTCTTCAGCCAGCATCGAGCCGTCAAGGGGAACGAGAATCTTGTGGATCGCCATTGCCCTGGCCTTTCTCGGTGGTCTTCGCCCCCTGGATGCTAACGGGATGATCTGCAACGGGGGTGTCACGGCAGAGAGCGTGCCAAAATCGGAGAGTTACAGCGAAGGGGCCGGATCGGGCGGTGAGACGTACGCTCCTCGCTGGGTCACTGCTGCCCCATCGAGCGAGCGCCCCGATGGGAGGCGTCGACTACGGGAGATTGTGCTTGTTGATCAGCCGGTGAAAGGTCTGCCGATCTATCCCTGCCTCCTTGGCCGCCGCCGAGATGTTGCCGTTGTGGCTGCGCAGGATGCCCCGGTCGTCACTGGCGATCTCGACGCCGCGGTCGCGCCGTCGGCATGCAGGGTGACCGCGCGTGACCGAGTGTGCGCTATGTGCCTATCCGCTCGGCCAGGCGACGGCGCTGGTGGAGCCTCTGTTAGCTACGCTCACGGTCGGGATCATCGCCGCGCGGAGCGCGCTCCGCACGAGCGGCTGCACGGCCTCGCGGCCGGAAAAACCGAGTTGCCGAGGATCATGCCTGCGATGGGGATGAGATACTGCGGCTCCCACCACGGGTGCGGCCGGACGACGACGCCGATGACATAGGCCAGCGTAGAGCCCATCCAGATCAAGAACGGCCACGCCCTCATCCGCGACCGGCCGAGAAGCGGCATCACCTGGAACGAGGACGCGGTAAAGCGCTACGCCGTCGCGTGAAGCGGCGGATCCAAGCTCTGTGCCAGCTTGACCGTCAGCACGGGGCACGGCGCCAGTCGTACCACCTTCTCTGCCACGCTTCCGATTAGCACGTGTTCAAGGCCGGTGCGCCCGTGCGTCGCCATGACAATGAGCTCAACGGAACGCTCCTGCGCGAACCGGACGATGGCATCGGCAGGGCGACCCTCGGCGATCTCGGCCGCCCACTCGCCACGGAAGGAGCCCGGCACCAGATTGCGGAGCTTGGTCAGCGCTTCTTCGATGAGGTCGTGACGCACGACCGTCGGCTCCGTGGCTGGGGCCGTGCCGAGGCGGCCACCGGCGACGATGTCGTACCCGGCTTCGAGGCCGGAGCCTACCGGCCCACTGACGTAGTAAATGTCCGTCCCCGCGCTCGACGACTGTTGCACGTGAAGGAGGGTCACCTTGGCGCCGCACAGGGCGGTCTCCTGCATCGCGTAGCGCACGGCATAATTCCCTGGCTCGGAAAAGTCGGTCGGGACGAGCACGTGCTTGAGGGCCATGATGCACCTCCCCTGTTTGGCCTGTTTCTCTCTCTCGGAACACCAGCGAGCATCAAGCGTGCCGGAGGCGCGGCGATCAGAAATCGCGGTGTTGCGAGTGGTCCGCGCCGTGGGCGCGGGGGCCGACCATCCAGAGCGGGGCGGCGATGCCCCATCACGTCCTCAGTGGGTTGGCGCCGGGCCGCGCGGCATGGCTCTGCCGCACGCGCTCGGGTAGCCCTCCGGCCCCCTGACGTAATCTGCCAGACTCGGACACCGCCCCAGGAACCAGCCTCTAGGAGCCAATGCCACAGACCCTGGACTACCTGCGGACACACTTGACGTTCCTCCGCTCCCCTGTCCAATCGCCCGCCGGTCCCCCCCACCCGCGCGCCCTCCAGGAGCCCTGCCACAGCGCGATTCACGCAGACTGGTGCTGCGCATAGCGGACATCCTCCGAAAGATCGTCTGCGAGAACGCGAGCAAGCTCGACGACTCCATCGCGGAGAGGCGCCCGCATAACTCGCGGGTTTCGCGTCTTCGCAACCTCTCTGCCCAAGGGGCGGAGCCACCACACTGAGGCATCCTCGCCCCGCATCTGAGCCTGTCATGCCAGGCCGCGAATGAGCGCGCTCACATTCAAGTCTCCGATTTTGCGCCCATCGCGGTTGCCTGAAGGGCTGGCAGAGCATTTGCCCAATGTCTCGATGAGGCAGAGCTGGCGAGGAGCGTCCAAGGGCCTGGATGAGCGAGAAAGTAGGCCCGAATGATCACGAAATCGGTGGGTGCCAAGCCGATCGGAGCCGCAGCCATGCTCGGGGTTGCGGCCGCCACGCTCGCCGTCGACCCTCGTCCAGTCCTCCCGCGGAGCGGTCCCCGGCTATGCGCTCGCCCCGTCCGCCTCGTGAGATCACGCTCCGCGAGATTTTCGAGGGTATCGAAGGACCTAGGGTGTTACGCCGGTGCATCCTTTCCTCCCGCTGCTGCACCGCGCCGTGCGGCTGCGTCCTGGATCAAGAATGGGTGCCCAATCGCCGCGCGGCTTCGGACCGTCAGGGATGCGGCCACGCTCGCGCAGGTTGCCTCGCGCGGCGTGTGGCTCGGCATTCCTGCCAGCGGGTGAGCCAATACCGTGGCCACGCGTGACATGCCTCCCGCGACGGCACGGGCGCCGCCCCCCCCACAGGGATGAGCGCGTCGAAGCCCGACAATCGTGACCGCAACGCAACGGGACACCGAAGGTGGCTCCGTGCGGAACGGGGTCGCGTGGGCGACGCTCGTGCGACCCCAGGAGAAAGGGGAGCGCGATGAGAGCAAGAATCGGCAGAATCGTGACAATCACATGGCCATTAGCGTTCGCCATTGCGATCGGGCTGGCGGCCACCGCCATGTTGAGGCTGTCCAGTGCGAATGCGACGCCCGGGTTTGCCCGGCAGACAGGCCTGTCCTGCCAGGCCTGCCACACTGTCTTCCCGGAGCTCACGTCCTTCGGACGGCGGTTCAAGATGAATGCCTACGTCTTCAGCAACGTGCGGCAGCTCGAGCCCACGACCGAGCGGGGAGAAAAGACGCTCTCGCTCAGTGATCTCCCGCCTATTTCCGTCCAGTTGCAAGGGTCGAACACCTGGCTGGGCAAAGCGATCCCAGACGCGAATCCTACTCTCACGAGTCTGTCGGATGAGAGCACGACAGAGTTTCCCCAGGCGTTGAGCCTCTTCTACACCGGCAAGATCGCCGACTATCTCGGCTCCTTTCTTCAGTTGACGTGGATTCAGACGAATAACGCCGTCGGCATCGATAATTCCGAATTGCGGTTCGCGAATCATGGCATGTTCGAATCGATCGGCGTGCGGGATTTCATCTACGGCCTCTCGGTCAACAACAACCCGACAGTCCAGGATGTGTGGAACAGCACGCCGGCCTGGGGCTATCCGTTCATCACCACGAACGTCGGGGTGCCACCGGTTGCCGCACCAATTCTCGTCGGCCAGCTCTCGCAGGAATCGGCGGGCCTGTCGGGCTATCTCTTTCTCTCCAATCATCTGTATGTCGAAGGTGGCGGCTATTGGTCGGCGCAAACGCACTTCACGAATGCGACGACCGGCGGGCCGGGGCCGCTGGATAGCACCGCTCCACTCATGCGCATCAGCGGCACCGCCCCCTATTGGCGGGTCGCATGGGAAGAGGCCTGGGGTTACCACAGCCTGTCCGTCGGCACCTACGGCATCGTCGCGCCGACCCACCCGACCGGTGTCGGCAATTCCGGGCCGCTCAACACGTTCACGGACATCGCCGGCGATGCCCAGTACCAGTACGTGAGCGACGATCATCTCGTCTCCGTGTATGGGACGTGGATCAATGAGCACCGGCATTTCAACAACCGTAACTTGGTGGATCACGAGGATAACTGGCTCAATTCGGGGAGCCTGACGGCCAGCTACTTCTTCCGGCGGAAGTACGGCGGCTACGTCGAGGCGTTCTCGCAGACCGGCACCACTGATCATACCCTGTACGCCTCCGGCACGCAGGTGCTGGGGAGCGCCAACGGCAAGCCGAATGTCCAGGGCTATAGGTTCGAGCTCAATTTCCTGCCGTGGCTGAATACGAAGCTCGGGGTCCAGTACACGGTCTACACGCGGTTCAATGGGCGAGCCAACAACTATGACGGGTTTTCGCGGGATGCTCACAACAACAACATCGTGTTCCTCTACGTCTGGACCGCCTTCTAGACGCACCATCCCACACGGAGGAGAGGCGCCATGAAATGGCTCGTGATGGGCTTGGCCATCGTTGTCATCGCGCCCACGATCGCGATCGAAGACGCCGCCGCGCAGAACGTGGCGAGAGATCTGATCAGACGAGAATGCTCCACCTGTCACGGCGCGAACGGCATCAGCGGGTCGCCGACCTTCCCAAATCTTGCCGGACAGCAAGCGCCATATCTGGAGGTGCAGCTGAAGGCCTTCCGAGATCGCTCCCGGGCTGACCCGCACGCCCAGGCGTTCATGTGGGGCATGGCGGCGCAGCTCACCGATGCCACGATCGCAGACATTGCGGCCTACTTTGCCGCCCAGCCCCCTGCGAAGGGGATCCCGGCCGATCCTGCTGAAGTCGCGGCGGGGAAGAAGATCTTTGAGGAGGGGATTCCGGCCCAAAATGTGGCGCCCTGCCAGAGCTGCCACCTGCAGAACGCCGAGGGTAACGCCGTGTTTCCCCGGCTGGCCGGACAGCACAGAGGCTATCTCGAAAGGCAACTGGAGGTCTTTGCGACAGGGCTGCGTGCCAACCCGATCATGCACGAGAATGCGAAGAATCTAACGGCACTCCAGATCTCGCAGGTTGCAGCTTTTTTGAGCTCACGGTAGGAGGACGAAGGAGGGACGGATGGTCGGGGAGGAGAATCCGAGAGGGGGAGCTTGCCACCGAGCACGCATGATGAGTAGCCGGCACA
>Ga0306923_10002878_pt1 | contig 15977 bp, 10 predicted proteins | sample sta12Can44000108_FD_203841 | JGI IMG/M metagenome (GOLD analysis project Ga0306923, IMG submission 203841) | Lab enrichment of tropical soil microbial communities from Luquillo Experimental Forest, Puerto Rico - statanox.12C.anox.44.000.108 (v2)... | ecosystem: Environmental > Terrestrial >... | reverse complement strand
GGGCCCAGTTGGCCGCGGCCCTGGGAACCGGCTCGGCCGCCTATGCGGCGCTGGGGGTGGGCACCATCCGCGAGGCGATGATCAACCTTGATGAGCTGCTCGCCTACCAGGACGCGCGGGACCGAGACTTGCTGCGGGTGCGGGTCCGGCCGATGATCCGGGTCGGCGCCGAGCTGACCGAGGATGCGGCGATCGCGCTGATCGACGGGCTGGGAGCGCGCAGCGGGTTCGGGGATGACTGGCTGCGGATCTGGGGACTGAAGTTCGTGCTGGACGGAGGCGTGGAGGGCGCTGCGCTGGAGCAGCCCTACGCGAACGATCCCGGCAACTCCGGGCATCTGAACTGGGACCCCGTGGCACTGACCCGTGTGTGTGCCGAGGCCGTCCGCCGGGGCTGGCGGATCGGCACCCACGCGGTTGGCGACCGGGCAGTGCGGACGCTGCTGGACGTTTACGACGCGGTGGTCGCCCAGGTGGGCCCGCTACCGCCGTGGACGCTGGTCATCGAGCATGGCATGCTCACCGACGCGGCGCAGCGGGACCGGGCCGTCCGTGGCGGCTTCGGCGTGACAGTGCAGCACCCGCTGCTGTGGAACATGGGTAGCGAGATGCTGGTCACCTGGGGCCCCGAACGCACCCGCCGGGTCAGCCCGCTAGACCAATGGCATGCCGCTGGCGCAGACCTGGCCGCCGGCACCGACATCGTCCGGCCGTTCAATCCGATGACCGCCGTGTGGGGCATGGTCACCCGGGGCACCAAGTCCGCCGGTGTCCAGGGTCCCGAGCATGCGATCAGCGCGGATACCGCGCTGGAGATCTACACCATGGGCACCGCCGCCCTCAACCACGAGCAGGACCGGCTGGGCAGCATCACCCCGGGCAAGCTTGCCGACCTAGTCGGTTATCCCGCGGATCCGCTGGCCGCCGATCCAGACGACCTGGCCGAGCTGACCCCCGCGTTCACCATCGTGGGCGGCCGGCCCACCCACGACCCAGACAAGCGGCTCGCCCGGTGACCGCCTCCGGGCTCTGGTGAGATGGCTAGCATCCGGCCGCCCACCGGTGCGGCTGGTCAGCTGCCGCGGGTGTCGGCGTGGGCGCCGCTGCGGCACCGCGCGTACCGGATGCTGTGGCTGGCCCAGTTCGTGTCGAACATCGGCACGTTCATGCAGGGCGTCGGCGCGGTATGGGTGATGCTGGAGCTGCGGCAGTCCCCGGCGGTGGTGGCTTTGGTCCAGACGGCGGTGGCGCTTCCGGTCTTGCTGTTGGGGGTGCCCGCGGGAGCGCTGGCCGATTTGACCGACCGGCGCCGGCTGCTGCTGGCATCGCAGGGCCTGATGCTGGCCGCCGCCGGGGCGCTGGCCGTCTTGACCTGGGCGGGCAGCGTCACGCCGGCCACGCTATTGGGATTGACGTCCGCGCTGGGGGTGGGGACGGCCTTGAACGGGCCGGCCTGGCAGGCCGTTCAGCCCGAACTCGTCCCGGCAGCAGAATTCCCTCAGGCTGTCACGCTGGGCGGCGCGAGCATGAATCTCGGCCGGGCCATCGGGCCGGCGCTCGCGGGAGTCATCATCGCGGCCACCGGCCCGGGGCTGGTGTTCTTGCTCAATGCCATGTCGTTCCTCGCCGTGATCGGCGCGCTGGCCGCCTGGCGGCCCAAACCGGAGGACCGGCTTGGGCCGCCCGAGCAGTTCGACGCGGCCGTTCGGGCCGGGCTGCGGTATGCCTGGCACTCCCACCTGATCCACTACGTACTGCTGCGTTCCGGAGCGTTCACCCTGGCCAGCGCGGGCCTGCTTGCTCTGCTGCCGGTCTACGCCAAATCACAACTCGGACTGGGCTCCGGCGGCCTGGGCTTGCTGTACGCGGCGTTCGGGGCGGGCGCCGCCGCGTCCGCGCTGCTGCTGCCGAGGATCCGCGCCCGGATCGGCGTAGACGGCGTCGTCGCGGCCGGGACGGCCGCCGTCGCGGTCATGCTGCTGGCGCTGGCCTTCACCCGGTCACCGGCTCTCGCGGCGCTGATCACCTTCGCGGCCGGCGCCGGGTGGCTGCTGTGCCTGTCGGTCTTCAACCTCGCCGCCCAGCAGGTCCTGCCCGACTGGGTCCGTGCCCGCGGGCTGGCCCTGAACCTCACCGTGACCGCCGGCGCCGCCGCCGCCGGCAGCGCAGCCTGGGGCGCCGTGGCCAACGTGCTGGGCGTCCCCGGGGCCTTCGGCTGGGGAAGCCTCGCGGTCGCCCTCACACTGCTGGCCGGAGTGCGCTGGCGGTTCTCCTCCATCGCGAGCTACGACCTCTCCCCCGCCCCGCTCGCCGAGCCGGATATGCCCCTGGCGGCTCTCGCCGACAGCGGCCCGGTCTTCGTTACCGTCACCTACCAGGTCCGGGCCGGAGCAGAGGACGACTTCCAGCAGGCAGCGCAATCCGTCGGCTGGAGCCGCCGCAGGACCGGCGCCGTCCGCTGGACAGTCCTCCAGCAGGCCGAGCGCCCCGGGCAGTTCGTCGAGATGTTCGTCGTCCCGAGCTGGGATGAGTACCTGCTGCAGCAAGGCCGGCGCACCGTGGCCGACGCCGAGCTGGACGACCGGCTCCGGGCCTTCCTGCGCGCCGGGACCCAGCCGGACGTGGAGCATTTCCTCACGCCACCCAAGCCGCACCACCACAACCCTGACAAGAGATAGGCGTCATCGTCTTGACCTGGAGGATCGCGATGTCCACGGACGTGCATGCCCATTTCTGGACCGACGCCTACCTGGATAGGATCGCCGCGCTGGGCAAGACCGACACTGCCGCGCAGCGCGGCCGGGGCGCCGGGGACGGCGCCGACCTGGCCGCCCGGCTCGCGCTGATGGACCGCGCCGAGGTCGGCATGCAGATCCTGTCCGCCGCCCCGCAGCTGCCGCACGGCCCGGACGAGACCGCCGCCGTCGACGCCGCCCGTTTCGTCAACGACCAGTATGCCGAGCTGGTCGCCCGCCACCCTGGCCGGTTCGCCGCGTTCGCGTCCCTGCCGCTCCCGCACGTCGACGCCTCGCTGGCCGAACTCGCACGCGCCCTGGATGACCTGGGGATGGTCGGCGTCGCGATGACCACGACCATCATGGACCAGCCGCTGATCGACAGCTCCGCCGCGCAGCTGTTCGCCGAGCTGGACCGCCGGGGCACCGTGTTGTACCTGCATCCGGCCGGGAACGCCGCCTGCACCCCGCTGATTGCCGGGTATCAGGGCACCTGGAGTGTCGGCGCGCCGGTCGAGGACACCATCTCGGCGCTGCACCTGATCACCCGCGGGATCCCGTCCCGCTACCCGCGGATGAAGATCCTGAACACCCACCTCGGGGGCGCGCTGCCGATGCTCATCCAGCGGATGGACAACCAGCTTTCGTGGGAGGCACCCGAGACCCCGGAAAAGGCCTCGGTGGCCGCCCGCCGGATGTGGTATGACACCGTCGGCCACGGCCACCCGCCGGCACTGCGCTGCGCGGTGGACTCGTTCGGCGCGGACCGGCTGGTGCTCGGCACCGACTTCCCGTACGAGACCGGAGCCGTCTTCGAACGCGCGGTCAGCTACATCACCGCCAGCGGCCTTGCACCCGGCGACGCCGACCGCGTGCTCTCCTCTAACGCCGAGGCGCTCCTCGGCCTGCGTGACCCGGGGCCAGGACCGGCCTCCCTAGAGAAGGGATGACCTCATAAACCGTCTGACACACCCAATCGGCCGCCTAGCCAGTAATCGACTGGGAGGCCTTCGCGCTACTCGAGGCGTCACTCCCTTATGGGATCGGCGGCTGGTGAACGAGCACGATTCGGGTTAGTTCGACGCGAGAGCGCACGCCGAGCTTGATGAAGGCATGGCGAAGGTGGGTGTTCACCGTGTTCACGGACAGGTAGAGGCGCTCGGCTGCGCCCTTGCTGGTCATGCCCTCGGCCACGACCTGTACCACCGCCAGTTCGGCCGGTGAGAGGCTGCCCCACCCGCGCCGGACTTGATCGGCGGGCTGCGGGCGGATGATGCCGAGTCGGCGAAGCTCCCCCCGGACGCGAGCGGCGTCACCCGTGGCGCCGGTCCGGCTGTAGATCTCGTACGCAGACTGATGCATCTCGATGGCCTCAGCGCGGTCTCCCCTGGCCTCGAGAAGGCTGGCGAGGTCTTCCATGGCGTCCGCCGCGGCCAGCGGCCGGGGGCCGGCAGCCAGCACGCTGACCGCCCGGCGCAGATACGGCTCGGACCGCTCGAGCAGGCCAGTGCAATGGGCCGCGGTCGCGGCGATGCCAGCAACGCCGGGGTTGCGATCGGCGAGAGCGGCGGCCGCGCTCGCCACGATCCCGGCCTTGGTCCGGTCACCCGCCTGCAGGGCCAGGGAGACCAGCCATGGCAAGTTGTCAAAGTTGGGCACGCTGAAGAAGAAGAGTCCGGCCGCTAGGCCATCCAGCAGCTCGGCCATGGCCTCTAGGGCGTCACCCGGCTGCCCATCCGCATCGGTCACGCGGGCGATGGCCCAGTGGTCGCCTGATCGAACGCGCCGCGCCCTGACCAGTGCGGTCATCTTGTCGGCCGCGGCGCGGGCCGCGATCATGTCGCCACGCCGCAGTGCGACCTCGACTTGCAGGGTGAACAGGCCAGCAAGAGGACCTGGCAGGCTGGCATCCTCGGCGTCGGTGACCGCGCTGTCAGCCTCGACGAGCGCCTCATCCAGCCTTCCCGCCGACACTAGGACGCGCGCCCGGGCCACCTCGGTGTTGACGACGAACGATCTGCTGTGCAGCTGGGCTTCGGACAATGCCCGGCCCAGGGTTTGCAAGGCTTCGTCGACTCGGTCCAGGGCGAACAGTACCCAGCCCAGCGCATAACGCGGCAGCGTCCGTCTGACCTCAGCTGATCCGTGGTCGGCGGCCGCCACTGCCACCTCGTACTGATGAAGCGCCCCAGTCAGGTCGCCGCGCGCCAGGGAGAATTGGCCGACCACATAGCGGGCGACCGCCTGGCCGATATCGTCGCCGGCCCTCTCGGCCTCGTCGGCTACCGCCGTGCACACCCGCTCTGCGCCGTCGAAGTTCTCGAATCGCCGCCCGAAGGCATCCCACAGCCTGAGGAACCGGCCGAGTGCAGGCGCCAGGGAGAGGTCAGCCAGGAGCCGGGGCGGCAGCGGGGGCAGGTGGCTGGTGCGCCCGCTGTTGATCACGAGGACCATGCGGATGCTGGAGAGCAGGGTCGCCTCGACGTTGGGGTCCAGCGGCCCGGAGGCCAGGGTTTCTTCGGCCAGCGGGATGGCCTCGTCCGGGCGGCCCGCCCAGGCCAGCATGTCGACGGCTTGCGCGGCCCTGGCCGGGCGCTCGGGGTCGTCGGGAGCGCGCAGGCCCAGCGCCTGGCAGGCGAGGTCGGCGGCCGCCCCCGGGTTCGGGCCTCTCAATTCGGCCGCGGCCTGCTCCAGCGCGCGCGCCGCCTGCTCGTCACCGGGAACAGCGCTGACAGCGACGTGGGACGCGACCGACGTCCACGAGGCGCCACGCGCCAGCAGCGCCGACGCCGCGTCGCGATGCAACGCCTGGCGGACCGAGCCAGGCAACTCGTTGTAGATCGTTTCGCGTACCAGGTCATGCCGGAACGCGAGACTGTCGCCCACGTCGACCAGGAGTCCCGCTCGGCGTGCCTCCTCGACTGCTCCCAGCAGCCGCCCGACCGGTTCGCCTATCAGCGCCGCCACATCACCCGGCGAAAACTGACGGCCCAGCACCGACGCCACATCGACCAGCCGCCTGGCCGGGTCGCTAAGCGGCCGGATATGCGCCGCGATCGCCGACCGGAACTCCTCCGGCACGCCTCGGGCGGTCAGCTGGGCGACACCGTCTCGTATGCGCACGGCCTGGCTGTGACGCAGCGAGCTGACCAGCTCGACGAGGTAGAACGGGTTACCCGCCGCTTGATCGATAAGCCCCGACAGCTGGCGGTCCGGTGTCGCACCGAGGATGTCCGAAGCGATGGCCAGCGCAGCCGCAGCCGGCAGCGGCCCCACCGACTTCACGGCGCCTCCAGCTCGGCTGACACGCTCGGCGAGGGTCTGGACCTGGGGACTGGCCGGATTCGTGCGCCGGGCCAGCACCCAGAGCACGGGAACGGCAAAGAGCTGGGCGGGCAGGGTGCTCAGTGACAGCAAGGTGGTCTGGTCAGCCCACTGGACATCGTCGACCGTGACCAGGACCGGCTGCCGAGCCGAGGCTTTGTCAAGGATGGCACCCAGACGTTCGACGGCCCACATGGGCTCAGTGGTCGAACGGAGCGCCCGCTGGTCCGCGACGTCCATCAACGGGGGCGCCGACGAGCGCAGCGCAGTCAGCAGCGGCGCCAGCGGAGTAATCCGGTCGAGTTCGTCGCAATCCCCGGCGCACACCACGAAGCCGCTCGAGGCGGCCAGCTCCCTTGCCGTTCGCAGCAAGGCCGTCTTGCCGATACCCGCTGGGCCCTCCAGCAGGATCGCCGTTCCCGAGCCAGCCGCAGTGGCACGAACGGCTTGAGCCAACTGGTCGATCTCGGATTGCCGGCCATGCAACAGGCCCGTACCCATAACAAGAGCATGCCATGATCCCGACGCAAGCGATCGCGCCCGGCTCCGCCTCAACTGCTTGCGGACAGCCACCGTGGCCGTCCGGGACGTGCGCAGTGCATCGAGCCCGGCCGGGGACAGTGCTAGCTCACCGCGCCGCCTCGGCGGGCCACCAGTACCGCGAGCTCCACGCGGGACACGATGTCGAGCTTGGTCAAGATGCTGGACACGTGGTCTTGCACGGTGCGTCGGGACAGGTACATGCGGGCGCCGATCTGCGGATTGGACAGGCCCTCCGCGACTAGGTCGGCCACGACCCGCTCGGTTTCAGTCAGGGCTTCCCAGCCGCTGCGCGGGCGCCGCCGGGGGCCTCTTTTCCCGCAGTGGACGCCAAGAGTCCGCAACAAACTGTAGGCCCTGGCCAGATCCCAGTCGGCCTCCAGCGACTCGTATCCGGCAACCGCCTGCCGCAGCGCGGCCTGGGCCCGCTGCGCTTGTCCGGCGGCCGCCAGCAACGGGGCGGCTTGCTCGCACGCCCGGGCCGCGAATAGCACCCGCCGGGCCTGCTGGTACTCGTCGGTGACGGCCAGCAGCTGCGCCGCATCCCCGTCGGCCAGCGCGCCGGCATGCTGGGCGGAGCGGCGCAGGGCGGGAGCGGTGCGTCGCGACGCGTACTCGCGGATGCTATCTGCGACACGGCGCGCGGCCGCTTGGTCACCGACCGCCAAGCGGAGGGCCACCAGGTCCGGGACCAGGTAGTGGCAGAGGTAGCCGAGCTGGTCTTTCTCGATGTTCTCGTCCCAGGCCTGGCCGAGGATCGCCGCCGCCGCAGGGATGTCACCGTCAGCCTGAACGGCCAAGGCCCGCGCCCAGGTCATCGCATGGCCCGACTGCTGTCCGGGCGGCATGGTCGGCCTCGAGCCATACAGGGCGCCCAGCAAGCTGACGGCCGTGTTACGGTCGCCTCGGTGGACGGCGATGAGCGCTGACAGGCCACGCAGGTGCCGGCCCATGTCCATTGGGTCGCCCAGGTGCAGGCCGGCCTGCACCTGGGTCAGCGCCTCATCCCAGCGCCCCTGCCAGAATCGCAACCGCGCCACGCAACTGTATCCCCAGACGAGGTAGTCCGTGCCGATTCCGCGTTCGGCCATCCGGAACGCTTCCGCGAAGGCCTGGTCGGCCTCGGCATCTCGGTCGAGTTCGGCCAGGCAGACGCCACGATGCCAATACGATGTCAGCTGTCCGCCCGCTCGCGGGCCCAGTGATTCTGTAGCGGTGGCCGAGGCGTCAGCGAAGATGAGCGCCTCATCGATCCAGCCGTCCCAGGTCGGGGACGCCGATGCCGCGGCCGTCCCGAGGGCTAGCGCCTCGGGGTCGCCGCTGGCTCGTGCGGCGGCAATGCTTCCTTCCGGAACGGCTCTGGCCTCATCGGGCAGGCTGCGGGTGACATAGCACTGCGCGCGCAGGCCGCGAAACCGGGCCTGCTCGACGAGCGTGCGCTGGCCCGTGACCAGGGCCGCTCCGAGCTCCTCGACCGTGTGATCCGTGGCGCCGAGGCCCGCATACCCGCTGGCCAGCCTCCACCGCGACGTCGCGGTGATCCGCGGGTCATGCGCCGCCGCGAGCGCGGATCGCGCAACCTGCTGGGCCTCCTCTGGTCGCGCGCGACGGAGCAAGGCGACGGCCAGCGCGCACCGCAGCCGGTCGGTGACCTCGCCTGGGGGCACGGCGAGGGTATCCAAGACCTGGGTCAGCAGGTCGGCAGCGAGCGCCGGCGTCCGGACGGCGATGTCATCAGCTACGGTGGCCAGCCAGGGCAATAGCGGCCCGGCAGCCAGCTCGGCCGCCAGCAGGTGACCAACGGCCCGCTCGGGGGAGGCGTGGGACACCAGTGTCTGGGCGATCTGCAGGTGCAGCGCCTGCCGCACCGATGGGAGCATGTCGTCGTCCAGGACGGTCCGCACGAGCGGGTGCCGGAATGCCAGTGTGTCCGGCAGTGAGACGATCACCCCCGCCTCGGCAGCCTCCCGGACCTGACCCAGTAGCTGCGCGGCCGGGCATCCCATGACCGCCGCCACATCGGCCAGGCCGAACGTGTTGCCGATCAGCGCGGCCACTTCCAGCATGTGCCGCGTGCCGGGCGAGAGCGCAGCCAGCCGCCGGGTGATAGCCCGGCGCAGGGCGGGCGGCAGGGCGGATCCGGCGCTGCCGGGCTCGACATCGATCACGCCGCCGACGGCCCGCAGGCAATGGCCGCGGGCTAGCCCCGTGATCAGCTCGCTGATGTAGAGCGGGTTTCCTGCTGCCCCGGCGAGGATCGCACGCAAGGCCGGGCCGGGACCACCGCCAGCCAAGCTGCGGACGAACTGGTCTACCGTCGGATCGGGCAGCGGTCCGAGCCGGATACAAACCGCGTCTTGGCTGCGCCAGCTGTCGGCCAGGGCTGCCACATCGTGGCGGCTGCTGCCGCCGCGGATGGTGGCAGCCAGCAGCAGCGGGAGCTGGGCCGCGACCTTGCCCAGCCGGTGCAGCAGCAGGAGAGACGCCGGATCGGCCCACTGCAGGTCTTCAACAGCCACGGCGAGAGGCGAAGCCACACACCGCTCCTCAACCAGCGTGAGTGCGGCGTCGATGACCAGATTCTCGGCGCTGCCGCCCCGGATAAGCTCGAGGACCTTCGCGGCCTGGCTGCTGTAGGTCTCAACTGGCTGCAAGCAAGAATGCAGGGTGGCGAAGGGCAGACGCTGGTCGAACTCATCCGCAGCCCCGGTCAAGACGTCCGGGATGAGGTCCGCGGCGGTATCGAGGATTGTCCGTAGCAGCAGGGTCTTGCCGATACCAGGCTCGCCCTGGATCAGCAGCAGTCGGCCCCGGCCCGCCGCGGCGTCCAAGGCCAGCTCCGTGCCGTGAATCAGCTCATCGTCACGGCCTACCATGGCGGGAAGCCGCACCGCGCCGGCCACCGGACCGCTATCTGGGACGCTCATGGTCGCAATCCGGTCCCGCGCACCAGCAGGATGATCTTCCTGTCTCGTGGAGGCGACCGGCTCTGCGAGCTCGGCATCGCGGACATGGACAAGCGCTGCCATGTTGTGATTGTGGGCCGAGCCTGGCTAAGCGCTCTTGGTGAAATCCGGTGTGTGGACGCTGCGCGGTCACAATCACCAATTCTGGTGACAGGAGAACGACTGCTCAGTCCCGAGCCGCGAGCAGGCGCACGGTCAGCGGCTTCGCACCACAGGTCGCCGCGCGGCCACCGCAAGGCAAGGCCCGCACCCGCTCAAGAACGGATAATCTGCGTGGATCTACCTGTGTAGGCCGATCCAGTGTCATTCCGCTCATAATCGTTAGGCGCGCCTCAATGGGTCAGCCGCGGGACTGGCGTCATCGCGGCATGGGCAAAGGGCTGGTGTCCGGGAGAGACTTGAACCCCCATTTCTGTGACCTGCGGCTTTGCGTACCTGGACTATGCCGGAAAGCGCATAACTGCAGGTCAGGGACTTGTATGTGTGTCCGAGGCCCGAGTGTAACGAATTGCCAATGCGTCCTGGCCTCGGAGTTCTTCTTGGATGCGGCTGGTGGTGCGCGATGACCAGCGCTGGGCAGATTAGCAGGTGGTGTACTGCGGGGACGGTGGTCGGTGTCGCGGCGGTCGCCGCGGTCGCGTCCTACGAGCACGCCTATGCCCTGGTGCGGGCGCACGGGGAGACGGGCCGGATCGGCCGGCTGGTCCCGCTGACGGTGGACGGGCTGATCTACGCCAGCTCGATGGTGCTGCTAGACGCGGCGCGCCGCGAGGCGCCCGTTGCGGCGCTGGCGCGGTGGCTGCCCGGCCTGGGCATCGCGGCGACGCTGGCGGCCAACGTGGCACGCGGGCTGGGCCACGGCCCGGCCGGCGCGGTCGTGGCCGCCTGGTCGGCGGTCGCCCTCGTCGGCTCGTATGAGCTGTTCATGACGATCATCCGCGGCACCCGGCAGCCCGATGACCGCGCACCTGGGACGGAGCATGTACCCGGAGCCGTATCCGGGACCGACCCGCTGCGGGTACGGGCCGCCGAGGTGTTCGCCGCCGACGTGGCGGCCGGCCGCGTCCCCTCGATCCGGGTTATCCGCTCGCGGCTGCGCGTGGGGCAGCCGCGCGCACGGCAGGTACGCGCCTATCTCGCCGCACTCGCTGACGGCTAGGTCAGCTGAATCGGTTCTGCCGCGAATTTGTGGTCACGGCGAGTGAGATCGCTTCGGGTCAGCGTGGGACCGCTGGTGGCGTGGGCTCTGCGGCTGGGTGCGCGGGATGTCACGGTATGGGATAGGCGCAGCGTGCCGACGTGACCTTGCAACGAGGCTCCGGTAGGACGCGGTGATCCGCCAAGATCGTCGCACCCGGGAGCCTCGTTGCCGGATCAGTCTGCCATGCCGCCCGCCGGGCCGGCCACCGCCGTCCGCGCCTGGAGAACCTGTGAGCAGGACGGGGTTCTACTGACTTTGCTGTTCCCGCACCTGGCGGGGCTGCACGTGGACCGGGTGGAGGACACGGGGGACGCGGTGGTGATCTCGGCGTCATGCCAGATGGCGTCGGCGTGCTGCCCGCGGTGCGGGCGGGAGTCCGCGCGTGGACACGGCTGGTATACGCGGGTGGTGGCCGACGGCGCGGCCGGCGGCCGGCCCGTGCTGCTCGCCTTGCGGGTGCGCCGGTTCCGCTGCCGGCAGCCGTCCTGCCCGCAGGTCACCTTCGCCGGGCAGGCCGAGGGATTAACGTCCCGCTACCGGCGGCGCAGCGTGCCGCTGACGGCGATGCTGGCCGGGTTCGGGCTGGAGCTGGCCGGGCGGCCCGCCGCCCGGCTGGCCGGGCTGCTGGGCATCGAGGTGCACCCGTCCACTATCTTGCGGCTGGTCGCGGCCCTCCCCGCGCCCCTGGTCAGCGCCGCGCCCGAGGTGCTCGGGATCGACGACTTCGCGCTGCGCAAGGGGCGGATATACGCGACCGTGCTAGTGGACATGGCCACCGGCGACACGGTGGACCTGCTGCCGGACCGAGAGGCGGCCACCGTGCAGGCGTGGCTGACGGCGCACCCCGGCGCGACGATCATCTGCCGGGACCGGGCCGGCACCTACGCTGAGGGCGCCCGGGCCGGCGCGCCGGACGCCACCCAGGTAGCGGACAGGTGGCACCTGTGGCACAACCTGGCCGGACACGCCAGCAAGACCGTGGCCCGCCACCGCTCCTGCCTGAAAGAACCATCCCCCGGGCGGCGACGCCGCCCTGCCCGACGCCGCCGAGCAGGAAGAACCAGCCCACGAGCAGGAACCAGCCGCGCCGGACGTCCCGGGTCAGCCTGCCGGCGGATGCAGCACCGAAGGCCGCCTGGCGGCGCGCACCCGGGAACGCTACGCGGCCGTCCACGAGCTGCTCCAGGCCGGCGAGTCACTGCACGCGATCAGCCGGTCCCTGTCGCTGAGCCGCCCCACGGTGCGGCGGTTCGCCCGTGCCGCCAGCGCCGATGAGCTGCTCGACGGGGCCGCCGGCAAGGAGTCCAAGCTCGACTCGTTCAAGCCGTACCTGCATCAGCGGTGGAACGAAGGAGTCACCGACGCCACCGCGCTCCACGCGGAACTGCAGCAGCGCGGCTTCACCGGCAGCGTGCGGACCGTCCGCCGCTACGTGGCCCCGTTCCGGCAGGCAGCCGCACCCGATCCTCCCCCGGGCGGTGCCCAAGAACCAGCAGATCACCCGCTGGCTGCTGTCCCGCCCCGACCACCTGCAGCCAGAAGAACAAGCCCAGCTGGCCGCCATCCGCGCCAGCTGCCCGCACATCGACGCCCTCGCCGGGCACGTAGCCAGCTTCGCCGAGATGATGACCGGCCGCACCGGCGACCGCGACCTTGAGGCCTGGCTCGCCGCCATCGAAGCCGACGACCGACAGCCCGACCTGGCCTCCTTCGCCGCCGGCATCCGCAACGACCAGCAGGCCGTCACCAACGGCCTCACCCTGCCCTACAGCTCGGGCAAGGTCGAAGGCACCGTGAACAAGATCAAGATGCTCAAACGCCAGATGTACGGACATGCCGGCTTCGACCTGCTCCGCACCCGCGTCATCCTTCACCCAGCGTGACCACAAAATTCGCGACAGAACCCGAATTTTGACCCCCTGGCGGCATCTGAAATCTGACCCCTGCATGGTCATTCGCTGGTTGCCAGAGTCATCCGGTAGGGGGTCAAAATCCGGATGCCACGCCGGGGTCAGTATTCACCCGCCGCCGACATGATGATGCCGATTTCGGTCGTGCTGCTGAAGGAGATCGTAAGGGCGTCCGGGCCTAGTGATTTGTGATGAATCTCGGACTCGACGGCACCACCGCCGACTGGGCGGGCCCGGTCAGCCCGACCTGACGTTCCGCGCCCGCTCATGCAGCGAGTCGGGTCTTCAGGCGGATAGCTGACCGGCAGCTATGGTCGGTGGTGGTCGACTTTGACCGCGACTTGCCTACCGAACGGCCGGGCTGTGGTGCAGCCAGGCGATGGTGAGGGCGGCCAGGATGGCTTCGACGGCCAAGGCGATCAGGGCGCGGGCGGCGAAGCTGGCCGGGGTGGTGAAGGTCAGCCCGCCGGAGATGGCGCCGGCGCCCTGAACGGCCGCGGCGGCGAGCAGGCCGATGCCCCATGCGGCGGTCAGGCCGGTGAGGGTGCGGTGTGATGGCTGGGCCGCCGGGCGGCCGGCGAGCCAGGGCCAGCGCCCGGCGGCCACCGCGACCAGGGGCCGCCGGGCCGCCAGCGAAATCAGGAAGGCCAGGGCCGCAGCGGCCGGGATCACGGCGCTGACGAGAGCGGCGGCGGCCAGCCCGGCCACGGTGGTGGCGGGCGGCCGGTTACGGGAAGCGGGGATGGGATGCATGGCAGTTCTCCTTGGGGTGGCGGTCAGGCGGGGTGCCTGTCCGCCGGGGTGTCGAGGCCGATGAGGCGGGCCACGGCTTGGTCGGCCATCTGCTCGAGGGGGCCGGGCCAGGGGAAGCCGGGGGCGTTGAGGCGCAGCAGTACCAGGCCGTGCAGCGCGGCCCAGACCTGGGCGGCCAGCCATTGCGGGTCGTCGCTGGCGCGGGCCAGGCCGGCCTGCTGGCAGCGGCTGATCGAGGCGGCCAGGGTCTGGAAGGTGGGCAGGTCCACCGGCGGCCGGTCCGGGTCGCCGGTGGGCGCGTGCTGGCTGAACAGGTACCGGTAGGGGCCGGGGTTGGCCAGCGCGAACCGGAGGTAGGCGCGGCAGCGGGCCAGCAGGCGCGCGGCCGGGTCGCCACCGTCCTGGCTGGCGGCGTCGCGGGCCTGGGCGAATTCGGCGAAGCTGCGCTGCACCACCGCCATCTTCAGCTCGTCGACGTCGGTGAAGTGCCGGTAGATGGAGGGGGCGGCGATCCCGAGCCGCCGGGCCACCCCGCGCAGCGTCAGCGCGGTGTCGTCGCCGGTCTCGCCGATGATCTGGCTGGCCGCGGTGATGATCTCCTCCCGGAGCCGGTCGCCCTCACCGCGCCGGTTCCGCCGCCGGGGCGGGGCCGGGACGGCGGCCATCACGCCACCCCCCTGGCCGCCGGGCCAAGGCGGCGGGCCCTGACGCCGGGACGGCTGATGATGGCCAGCCGGGCGAGCACCGCCACGGTGAGCACCGAGGTGGCTCCCCCGGCGGCTCGTTCCCATAGCCCGGCCAGCCCGCCGTGCCCGCCCGCGGTGCCGAACGCGGCGATGAACATGATGGTCGCCACCCCGGCCGCCGCTGCGAAGACGGCCCAGCGCCGCCAGAGCGGCTCGGCGGCGAACCGGGCGGCCAGGACGAAGCACCCGCCGGCCAGGGCGGTGATCGTGATCACCGCGAACAGGGTGTGCAGCTGCCCGTGTACCGTCGCCGCCCCGGCCCGCGCGCCGGGCGGGTACCCGCCGGATGGATCCTGGGCGAACAGCCCGTCCATCACCAGGCCCACGCCCGCGATCAGGCGCAGCATCGGGAACGCCAGTGCGCCCCGGCCGGGTGCGAGTGCCGCCCGCCAGCCCACGGCCGACAGGCACACCAGCACGCCGAACACGACGAAGTTCAGCTGCTGCACCCATCCGCCCGGGCCCAGGCTGAGCGCGCTGACCGGCTGCACCAGCGTCTGGTACCCGGCCCGGGTCGCGCCCTCGGCCAGGTAGACGCCGGTGAACACCAGCCCGCCCACTGTCCCGGCGGCCAGCAGCAGCCAAGCCCGCACGGATAGGGGGCGGCCAACCAGCCCTGTGCGCGGCAGCCGGGGGGTGACGGCCCGGGGTCCCATGGCCGGTGCCGGAGCGGTCATTCCGGCCTCCTTCGGCTAACGACGTAAACTCACAATGTAAGCTAACGACGTTATGCCAAGTTGTCAAATCTGTCTTCCGGCGGGTTCCCGGTGATTGGCTGTATATAGGCTTGTGTCGTGGGTGACCCGCAAGCCGGAGTCGGCAACCCGCATCCCGGGTTGCAGGAGTGCCTCGGATCGATGCTCGGCGCGTTCGAGCGGACGGTCGGCTTCGCCGAGGGCGTGGTCATGTCCTTCGACCCGGACGTGCTGCTGCCCACCGCGTTCGCCGCGACGGTGGAGCGCGGCTTGGATGATGCCCTGGTGGCATGCAGGAACGAGCAGCTCGATCAGGATTTCCTGAAGTTCCGGGACCTGGCGGCGGGACCGGTCAGGGTGGGTGCCGCCAGCCGGGACTGCGATCCGCGGGCCCGGACCAGCCGGCGCTGGCGGGAGATCCTCGACGCCCGGGGACATCGCCACGAGCTGCGGGCGGCGCTGGTCGACGCCTCCGGGCAGTGCTGGGGCGCGCTGAACTTCATGCGGGACGCCGGGCACCCGTTCACCGATCGTGACATGCGCGTGGTCCAGGCCGGGATCGGGTGCGGCGCGGCTGCCATCGCCCGGGCGATGGTCGCCGCCAGCACGGCCGAGGGGAACGGCATGGAACCGGGCTCGGTCTGGCTGGACGGGAACGGTTCGGTCGTCTTCGCCAGCCCCGCCGCCCGGCAATGGCTGAAGCTGCTTGACGCGCAGTCGCACGCCGGGTTCGCGCGGGCGCTGCTGGCCGGCCTGGCCATGCGCGCTGCAGGGGACGCGGGCCATGAGGGCCCCGGCGGTCAGGACACCGACGCGGCGGAAGCGGGCAGGGCAGTCGCGGTGCGAGTGAGGACGACGGGGGGACGATGGGTGCGGGCCCGGGCCGAGCCGATCACCGCGGGAGCGGCCGTGCGGGGTGTGGTTGTCGCGATCGACGCCGCGCGGCCCGGATCTCTGCTGCCGCTGGCCGCCAGCGCCTACCGGCTCACCGGCCGTGAGGTCGAGGTGGTCCGCGGCGTGCTGAACGGGCTGGACACCAGGTCGGTCGCCGCCTCGCTGCACATCACCGAGTACACGGTGCAAGATCACCTGAAGTCAGTGTTCGAC
>Ga0306923_10002877_pt1 | contig 15977 bp, 21 predicted proteins | sample sta12Can44000108_FD_203841 | JGI IMG/M metagenome (GOLD analysis project Ga0306923, IMG submission 203841) | Lab enrichment of tropical soil microbial communities from Luquillo Experimental Forest, Puerto Rico - statanox.12C.anox.44.000.108 (v2)... | ecosystem: Environmental > Terrestrial >... | reverse complement strand
CCATCTGATGGAGCGCCACCAAATCAACCGCGTGCTCGTGGTCCGCGACGGCAAGCTGATCGGCATCGTAACCCGCGCCAATCTATTGCACGCGCTGGCGAGCGTTGCGGCCGAGACGAAGCCGGGTCCGGCCAGTGACACGTCCATTCGCGAGCGGCTCTATGCCGAGCTCAAGACCCAGCCGTGGGCTCCGGTCGGCCTTATTAATGTCGTGGTGCGCAATGGAGTCGTGCACCTTTCGGGCACGTTGCTCGATGAGCGGCACCGCGGCGCGATCCGCGTGGCCGCAGAACGCATTCCCGGGGTCAACGCCATCGTAGATCACCTCGTGTGCGTCGACCCCGTGTCCGGGATGGTCATGCCGGCATTCGAAGGAGTCACCAAGCCGCAGGGGGAAGATTCCTGATGCTCAGGGTGGGCAACCCTCCCTTTGCTCGAGCACCCCAAAGCTTGTTGGCATCGACAGTACTCGCGGAGCAACCTCAAACGAAAGTCAAGGCGGCGAGACCGCCCGAGGGAGAGCAATGGGTCATTGCTCGTCTTGCGGCCGCGTGGGATGCAAAAAGCTGGCTGCCGTCGCACGTCGCCCGGCGGTCGCGCCGGCAGCCGGCTCGAGGCTTCGACCGCATCAGACCTTTCTCGATATCGGTTGTGAGCCGCCTTACCACCTGCTTCCACGGCCATGGCGCGTACGTCGCCAGCGGATTTGGCCTTCAGCGTTACATCCATGCGCATCCCCTGTTTTGCGGGTCGGCGCAAGCGCTTCGATCCAGTCTGCGCTTTGCGCTGCCACCGACGAGTTGCGCTGCGGAGCGCCAGGCGTGATGCGCAAGCGCGTCGAGACGTCGCACCGTGTCGACGCGAATGATCGCCTCGCCTGCAGTCAACGCTCCATTCGCGACCGCGCCCAGCGTCGCACTGCGATGGGTGCGCTGCAGTTCGTCCAGTGTATTCGCATAGTGCTGCAATCGAACGAGGGCCTCCGCGGTCGATGTCGCGGATCGATCGAATGCGCCGTCGGGCGGGGGCGTCTCGCGCCACGACTCGATTTGGCCGGCGTAGTCGCGAGCGGCCGACGGCGCGGCGACTTCACTAGCGACCGAGGCTGCGCTTCGCATCGCCTCCGCGCACAGCTGCGCGGCGCGGAGATCGTCTGGTCCGCTGTTCGGCGTGCCGAATTCGGCCTCCTCACCCGCTGTCTCGGCGAGCCGAGACGCGTGCTCGAGCGCGTGCAATGTGTTCGTGAGTCGCCGCTGCTCGTCCTCAGATTCGGGCGGGCCGTTCACATCCGACATGAATGCTTGCGCCCGGCGCAACGCATCGGCGGCTTCCAGAACTGATACGGCGTCTTTACCAGAGCGGATCGATTCGCCGCGGTTCGCGGCCGCCAGCGCCGCGTCGATCGATCCACACACCGATACGAGCGTGCGCGCCACCGTCCGCCGCACCGCTTCCACGGCCGCGATTGGAGTCGCGAGCGCCGCGGGGTCGAGGCAACGCGTAAGGGGCGAGCCTAGCTCGGGGAGAATACGCTCGACTAAATGCGTGAACTTGTCGATCACCGGCAGCAGCACTAAGACACCGACGACGTTGTATGCCGTGTGGTAAGCCGCCAGCAGCGTCACTCCGTCGATGGTTTTTGAGGCGCGGATCAGGAGCGGGGTGACAACCGGGAAAAGAACCAACGCGATCAGGGCAGCGATCAGCTTGAACAAAATGTAGGCGAGGGCCAATCTTTTGGCAGTGGTGCTCGCGCCGATCGCCGCCATCGCGGAGCTGGTCGCCGTTCCGATGTTCTGCCCGATGATCAGTGCACAAGCCTGGTCCAGTCCAACGGCTCCAGCGTAGTGAGCGGACAGCGTCACGGCAATGGCAGCGGTCGACGACTGCATCACCGCAGTCATCACGAGCCCGACTACGACTAGCGCTAGCACGCCGAACAAGCCCGACCACCAGCCGGCGCCGGGGCCTGCGAGGACGGCCGGTAGGTCCTCCGGGTGCAACCGTTCGGCCAGTCCCCCCATGCCCTGCTGCAGAGTCGTCAGTCCAAAAAGCACAAGCGCGAAGCCGGCGAGCGCTGCACCCGCCCCCGACACGCGCCCGCGGCCCAGCAGCTTGATCAACGCACCGACGAAAATCATCGGCAACGCGGCGGCCGTGAGCGAGACGCGGACGCCGATGAGTGCAACGAGCCAACCGGTCGCCGTCGTGCCGACGTTCGCGCCGAAGACGAAGCCCAAGCCCTGCGGAAAGGTCAGCAAGCCCGCACTGACAAGACCGATGGTTGTCATGGTGGTTGCGCTGGACGACTGCACGAGCAGCGTGACGACGCCCCCCAGAACGCGCCGCGCAGCGGTGTCCCGGCCGCCTTGCCCAGCAACGTGCGCAGCCCGGAGCCGGCGAGCGCCCTCAGCCCGCCGGTCATGACGGTCATGCCGAGCAGAAACAGACCCACGCCGCCGAGAATCGAGATCGTCGTCGACATACGCGCTCCCGTCTCAATCGAGCATCGGACCGGCAATATAACGCAATCGCAAGATGGACAGGCAGTAACCGGAGTCCGAACGCGGCAAATGCGCCAGCAGAACGGCGTCCTGCCACAGCACTCCGATACCGAGCGTGACAGTGGCGGCCGCTGACGGCGCCGGGATCGCCGCGCTTTGCCTGCACGGCGCCCTTCGATCTGATCGCTCTCACGAGAAGTCGTTTGTCGAACAACCGTCGCTCGATCGTCATGTCGCGTTCGACTCGCACGCGGTTCTGAGTCACACTCGCCGTCGCAAGCCAGCGTCGCACATCGCGACGTCGCGCGGATTGAGCATGAGACGGAGCGCGGCCTATGAGCGATCCCGTTATGAGTGGTCCCGTTGCGAGTGGTCCGGCTGCAAGTAGTTCCGGAGGCGCCCCCAACGCTTCGATGTTTCACGCGCTGGCGCGCGCAGCTGGGTTCCTGATCTTCTGGCCGGTGCTGGCGGGTTACGAACCCGCCGATCTCCCGATCGCCGTTGCGGCGGCTCTCGCCGCCACATGGACGAGCCTGCGGCTGCTGCCGCCGCACTCCTCGCGCGTGTCGCCGGTGGCGCTCGTTCGACTTACGCTGTGCTTCCTGTGGCAGTCCGTCGTTGCCGGCGGCGATGTCGCGCGGCGCGCGCTCGATCCGCGGCTGCCGTTGCGACCCGGATTGATGGTCTATCCGGTCCGTTTTCCACCCGGCCGCTGGCGCAACATGTTCGCCGCGCTCACCAGTCTGCTGCCGGGAACCGTCCCTGCCGGAGACCAGAACGGCCAGTTCGTCTATCACTGTCTCGATGTCGACCAACCCGTGGCGTTGCAATTGGCCGCGGAGGAAACCGCGCTGGCACAGGCGATCTGCCATGCCTGAGTTCATGACAGCGGTGCTCGGCTTCATCCTGGCGATGCTGGCGCTCGGTCTCATACGCGTCCTGCGCGGCCCCGCAGACGCCGACCGCATGATGGCGACTCAGCTCATCGGAACGGCGGGAATCGCCTCCCTGCTGCTGCTCGGCACGGTGACCGGGGTGCCTGCGACAATCGACGTCGCGCTCACCCTCGCGCTCCTCGCCACCTTTGCCTCCATCGCATTCATCAAGAAGGGCAGCGCGAGCGCTCCTGAATCGACGGAGGGCGGATGAAATTCATGCTCGACATCGTGACGGTCACTGCGATCTCGGCGGGCGCGTTCTTCTTTCTCGCCGGCACGGTCGGTCTGCTGCGCTTCCCCGATACGCTGACACGATTGCACGCGCTCACCAAAGCGGACAACCTTGGTCTCGGACTGGTGGTGCTCGGACTCCTGCCGCAAGCCGGAAGCTTGCGCGGCGGGTTCAAGCTGATCTGTGTTTGGCTGCTCGTGCTGCTGGCCGGCGCGACGGTCTCCCAGCTCATTGCACGCGCCGCGCTGGCGAACGAAGCGAACGGCCAGCGCGGCCGCCCTAGAACGCGCGCGCGCCAGGACGGATCTCCCACATGACGATCGCAGCCGCGCTCGAGACGGTACTCGCCGCCCTGATCCTGGCAATAGCGATCTGGACGATTGCCGCGCGCGAGACCTTCGCCGCGGTCGCGGGCTTTGTCGTCTACGGGCTCTTGCTTGCGCTCGTCTGGGTGCGCCTCGAGGCCGTTGACGTGGCGCTGACCGAAGCCGCGATCGGCGGCGGCTTGAGCGGTGTCCTATTGCTTGGCGCAGCGGCCCGTCTGCGGGCTACCGAGACGAGGGCGGTGATGGAACGCCCTGACAAGATTCTGCGCCTAGGGGCCGCGATACTTTCGGCCACGGTAGCGGCGGGGCTTGCGGCCGGCGTGCTGCTCCTGACCGATCCGGCACCCACGCTCGCGTCCGCGGCCGCAACCAACGCCGCCGCGACCGGTCTTGGCAATCCAGTCACGAACGTTTTGATGGCGTTTCGCGCAACGGACACCTTGCTCGAGAAGGTCGTGCTCCTGCTCGCCTTGGTCGGCGTATGGTCGCTGGCGTCCGACCGTCTCTGGGGCGGATTTCCCGGGCCGCGGCACCAAGCCGATCCGCTCGGCGCACTCGCCTTTCTCGCACGGCTGTTGCCCCCTGTGGGCATCGTCGTGGGCATCTATATCCTGTGGGCGGGAGCCAACCATCCCGGCGGGGCTTTCCAGGCCGGCGCGATCCTCGCCGCCATGTGGCTGCTGGTCATGATGGCGGGACTTACTGACGTTCCGCCGGTAAGCAGCCGGCGCCTGCGGCTCGTACTGATCGCCGGCCCTGGCGTCTTCCTCGTCGTCGGACTCGGCGGACTTTGCTTCGGCACCGCGTTCCTCGCCTATCCAGTCGCGTCTGCCAAGCCGCTGATCCTGGGGATTGAGGCCGCAATGACACTAACGATCGCCGTGACACTTGGCCTGCTGGTGGCGGGCGCGCCGGAACGGCGCGATGGACAATGAGCGCCGCGACGGTGTTCGGGCTATGCAGTGCGGCGGCGGCCGGGCTCGGGCTCTACGGCCTGATCGTAAATCCTGAGCCACTCCGCAAGATCATTGCCTTCAATCTGCTCGGCAGCGGCATTTTCATCATCTTCGGCGTGGTCGCACGCAGGGGAGCGGCGGCGGCGCTCGGCGCCGATCCGGTGCCGCAGGCGTTGGTCATCACGGGCATGGTCGTCGCCTTTTCCGCAACCGCCCTGGCGGTTGCGCTAGTGCTGCGGCTGTTTCAGGGCGCCGGCTCGACCACACTGGACGCAGACGCGCCGGCGAGCGCGGGTACCGATCCCACTGACGCCTGATGCCGTACCCAACGCCCGCTCTCGATGGGGTGACAACGCCGGGCGGGTTCCTGGTGGTGCTGTCGGTCGTCGTCCCGGTGGCGAGCGTGCTGCTCGCGTTCGTCGCTGGCGGGCGTCAGGCCGAACGGATCGCGCTCGCTACCATGCCGCTCGGTCTGGCCATCGCGATCGCGATTATGGTGGCACTCCAGCGCACCGGCGCGCCGCTCGTCTATCTGCTCGGCGGATGGGTTCCACCGCTGGGCATAGCGCTACGCGCGGACGGCCTCTCGGCGGTGATGATGGCGATCACCGCCGTCGTGATCGGCGCCGTCGGCGTGTTTGCGCGCGGGGATTTCCGAGTGCCTCAGGGGTCGGTCGAAGCACGTGCGCCATTCGCGTTCTGGATCCTGCTGCTGGCCGTCTGGGGCGCGCTGAATATGGTCTTTCTCGGTGGCGACCTGTTCACGTTGTACGTCGCGCTCGAGTTGCTGACATTTTCCGCGGTGCCGTTGGTCTGCCTGGATGGTCGCGCGGAGACACTGCAAGCCGCATTGCGCTACTTGCTTTTCGCGCTTCTCGGCTCGGTCCTGTATCTAGTCGGCGCGGTGCTGTTCTACGGGAGTTATGGGACCCTCGACATCGTTCTGCTCTCTCACGAGATATCAGCGGAGCCCACGACTCTTGTCGCTGCCGCCCTGATGACGGTGGGACTCCTCGCCAAGACTGCGCTTTTCCCCCTGCACCTGTGGCTGCCGCCCGCCCACGCCGGCGCGCCGGCCGCCGCGAGCGCGGTGCTGTCGGGGCTGGTGGTGAAAGGATCCTTCTTCATCGTTGTCCGGCTCTGGTTCGACGTGATGCCGGGCCTGCCGGGTTTGGCGGCCGCGCAGATGCTCGCCGCGCTGGGCGCGATGGCTATCATCTTCGGCAGTGTCGTCGCGCTGCGACAGAAGCGATTGAAGCTGTTGATTGCCTATTCGACCTTGGCGCAGATCGGCTACCTCTTCCTGATGTTCCCGGTTGCCTTCGGTGCCGGTTCGGCAAGGCTCGAGAGCGATGGCGCGTTGGCCGGCGGCCTATTGCAGGCAATTTCCCACGCCACCGCGAAGGCCGCCATGTTCATGTCGGCGGGATTGATCTACGCGGCGCTCGGCCACGATCACATCGCGGGGTTGAGCGGAATTGGACGGGCGCTACCCATAAGCGTCTTGGCCTTCGCGCTGGCTGGGGCAGCGCTGATGGGCGTGCCGCCGAGCGGCGCCTACCTCGCGAAGGACCTGTTGCTCCAAGCGGCGGTCGAGACGGAGCAATGGTGGTGGGCGGTGGCGATCCAAGCGGGCGGAATTTTCACCGGCAGCTACGTGTTGCTGGTGCTCGCCCACGCGCTGATGCCCGCACACGAGTCGGTGACGTTGCGCGTCTCCGTATCGCGCGTTGCGGAAGCAACAGCGCTGGTGCTCGCCCTATGTTCGCTGTTGCTCGGGCTTGTTCATTGGGAAGCGTATCTTCCTGTTGCCCTTGATCCCTTGCGGAATCCACTCACCTTTAAAGCACTCTCGACGGCCCTGTGGCCGGTCCTGGGTGGCGGCGTGTTGGCGATCTTGCTGGGGCGTTGGGGCCTTCGGCCAGCGCGCGTAGCCTTGGGCGAGGCCGTCGTCGCGATCGTCGGGCCAGCCCGACGCGTCGCGCTCGTCCTGGGGAGCATGCTCGAGTGCGTCGATCGCATGCTCCGCCGATGGCCGGCAGCCGGCCTTTCGCTTTTGGTGCTGGTAATCCTCTTCGGTGCGGCAATGCTTGGGGGGAGGCTTTGAAGGATTTTGCAAGCGATTTGAAATCCCAAAGAGTCGGGCATAGCGGAAATGCGCTGTACACGACGCCGACTGAGCAAGAGACTGCGCCGATTTGGAACTGTATCGTGACGGCAAGAGCATGCTCATAATCGGCGTTTGCATCGCCCGGATAGCGACGATGGCTGCGCTTACTTTGAGATGGCGCGCTGCTCTGTTCCGCGGAGCCATGGATGGTTTGACCGTTGTCATTTTGGCGTTGGTTGCGACGAACGTCTCCGGCCAGGAGGGCGGAGGCCAAGCTGACCAACCGCGAACCGCCCTCTACCTGATCTGCAAACTCACACCCAAGCAGCGCTACGCCTTCGAGACCTGGCACAACGAAACCTTCGCAAACGCCCTCGAAAACGAACGCTGACACTCACAACACCGCCGCGCGTCTTCATTCCAACACCTCGGTCTGCGGGACCAGTGCCGTATGGGCTTGCCGATTTTTTTCACGTCGCGATTTTTTGCCGTGGGGTTCGCGCAGAAAATTTTCGCTGAGAAAAGTCAGCAGTGATGGGTGTGCAGCCCGACAACGACAACGACACTTCGATGGCAAACAAACGATGGTCGTGGCAGTGTGAGATGGTGATCGTGTCGCGAAGCGCGCCGGAAGTTCGGTCGCCGAACAACAATTTCCGATGGTGAAGAAAGCGGGCGCACAGCTCGGATGCGGCGGACCTGACCTCCGCCAACAGCCTTTGAAAAGATTGGTGTATCAGGCGCTCGGCCGCTCTCAACCTACGCTTTGGCCTGCACTCGGCTTGATTAAATTGCGCTCATTTTTACTCGGACGCATGGCCATTGCCATCGCTCTGGACCTGGTCGGCAGCCGGCTCCTCAAGCGCAGGCGCGCCATCAGGCGGTGAGCCGTTGCCGTCATTCGGGTGCCAGTCCGGGCCACGGGCAACGCGGTAGACCGCTTGCTTAATTCGCTCGAAGCTCTTGAGCTGCGCGGCCGCCGTCACCTGGTACACGTCGATCCGCGACTGAACCGGCTGCTCGAGGCCGAGAAGTAGGCTGAGCCTCTCAGCGAGCTTGCAGCACAACGTGCCCGCGGCGACGTCCTTATCCTTCACAGCTCTCTCGAAGAACGGCGCCATGAGCTGCTCGAGGCGCTCGACGTTTAGCTTCACCAAGCGCAGCCGCATCTGGTTGTCGAGCTGGTAGTCGAGCCGCCGATCGACCGCCTCCTCAACCTCGCGGCTCGAGCAGCCGTGCTGCTTGGCAAGAGCACGCGTCGAGGTGCCAGCAATCCGCGCCTCCGTGATTACCTCATCACGCTCGTCATCGTGGTCCATGCAGCCGACCCTTCCGCCGCTCAAGCGCCTTGATTGTAGCACCGAGCAGTTCGGCGATCACGGCCTCTGCCGCAGCGAGCTCACGGGCCAGGCGGTCATAACGCGCAGCTTGCATGTTGTGCTGCGGACGCGGCGGCAGCGGTGACAGCAGCCCAGATGTAGCGCCGAGCTTGCGCCGGAGCTTCGCCGCCCACGTCACCGCCGGATGCAAAACATGCTGCGAGCGATAGGTCAGCCCGCCGCACACGCGGCAGGTCAGCGAGCCGTCGACCACATACAGGTGAGATCGCAGCGCTGCACAGCGGCGCGGACAGCGCCAGTAAGCCTGCTGACCGTGGATGCGGTCCTGCCTGACGACCTCGAGCTCCTGCGGCACCCCGTCGACGAGCAGCGTCACCATCTCGCGCGCGTGGCCCGTGGATGGCGGAGCGGCTACCCTCTGGGTGGTTTCGACGAGGGGTTTGTGGGTTCGCTGGTGGCCTGTACCGAAGCTTCCGACCATTGAGAAGAAATAGGTAGTGCTGTGTTGCCATCGAGGGGAGCGGTGCCGTCGAGGGGCGTCGAGCTAATGCGTCCATACGGGCAGCGCCCCTCCTCAAGAGGGCGCAGGTCCGTATAGGGGGGTATGGGGGGAGAGCTGGAACAGGGTAGTTGGAACGAGTTGGAAGCAAGTTGGAAGAGCCAGAAGCCTTGATTTTATGGGCGCTTCTTCTTCTGCATAGCTCAGAGGTACGATGAAATGGGAGCTTCTAAGTTGGAAGGCGAGAAGTGCCGAATTGGCGGGCATTTCTCGGCTGTCATTTCCAACACCGGAAAAATGGGGTTGGAACGAAGTTGGAAGGGGAGTTGGAAGCTTTGGGTGGCATCTGACAATGCGTTTAGCGCATAGCTTCGCCACCAATGTTCCTGGGCGGTGGTGATGACGGTTGCTCCTCATCGTAGTTTGAAGAAGAACGGGGCGCAGTGTTCGTGCAGGGGCTTAGCCGCGATATCGCGGCCGAAGTTGTAGCGAATAAGGTAGACCTTGCCGTCGTTGACGTTGCACTGGATGCAAGGGTGATCCGGCTCTGGGCCGACGACGTACAGGCCGTTGGCCGGCGCCTGCGGTTCGCTATCAACTGGTGCCTCCGTTCGCGTCGCTTGTCGCACGCGAACAATCCGGTTGCGCCGGTGCGATGGGGGGCCGAACTCCTCGACTTCGATCGTGCCCTTATCGAGCAGTCGTTCCATCGCGGTTTTGAGCGCGCGCTTGCCGCCTTTGTTCCTAAAGCGCAGGGCGCAGCGGTGATCGTCTACAAACACCTTGGGGGCGTTGTTGGGGGCAGTCGGTGAAGCGCATACGTTGAAGCGAACGAGGTCGAGCAAGCGCAGAAACTCGTCTTCGGCTGCGAGCATGTCTGCCACCTCACCAAATACCCGCGGCCTATCGCGATCGTGATCGGGGACAACGAAGACGCCCTTCGACCATCGCAGCTCAATGCTCTTATTGCTCGGTCCCCAATTCGCCTTTTTGACCTCGAGCAGGCGCGCGTCTGCATCAGCCTCAACTCCATCTTCATCATCAACGACGCGGTGCAAATAGAGCCGCGCGCGGGGACCGTTCGACCACTGCACCGAGCCCGAGCTTCCTTCTCCCGAAGCCTTGCCTGCGAGGCTCACATGGCCCGGCATGATGACGGTGATTTGGAAATCCGTGGCGATGCCGGTTAACAGCCCCACACATTGCCTCGCCTGCGCATCGTCGTTCTGGTTGACGCCGAAGATGTTCACCCGATTGCCGACAATCACCAGCACGGGCTTAAAATCTTCGATCATGTTTCTGATGCTCTGCAGCAGCGGTCGTGGCCGTACCACTCCCGCCCTGTGGTCAAAGGCGGCAAGTATCGTGTCCTTGCCGGCGAGCGGAACGATTTTGAGCCGGCCGGGAAAATCAGCAAACCGCAAGCCGTGGTGCTCCGCGATGGCAGCGCGGCGGCGGTTGAGTTCTTTGTCGTCATCCTCGACGTTGATGTAGATGACGGGGCCTTGCTTGACCTCCTTGCCCAGCCAGTATCGCTCGCAGGTTGCGGCGGTCGCGAGCATGAACAGCAGCAAGTCTTTGCCGGTGGCGCCATCACCGAACAACCCGGTGACAGCGCCGTGCGGGATGAAATCCGGAACCAACCAATCGACCGGCTCGACCGGCTGTCGCTCAAGCTCCTCGACAAAGTAAGACCGCAAAACAGGAACCTTGGGCGCCGTCTTGCCGTCGTCAGCCGATGGAGAGCCCGAATAGTCCTGCTCATTCCAGGCACCCGTTATCGCCTCGTCGAAGGTCTCTCGCGCTCCTTCCGTGCCGTGCTCGCGATGCAGATCGTTCCAGTCAGGTTTCTTGTTGTCGGTCATCGTGCGGCCTCCGGGAGCTTCGCGGTCGCGGCAAATAGTTGGCGCGCGCGCAAGCGCCGTCTGAGTTCGGCGGCATGACGCGCGCCGTCGCTGTCGGCGTCGGCGAAAATCGTGATGCAGGCATAGTCGGGGACGCGCTCGGCCAGCGCCGGTAACCGCGATGCACAGCCCGCAACCCACACACCGAGCCCGGTCACCGTGAGAACCGAAAGGCCGTCCTCAATCCCTTCGACGATGGCCAGGCCGCCGCTGTCGTTGACCGGAGCGAGCACGATTGGCCAGCCGAGCGACTTGGCAATCATGATCTTGGACGGCACGCGCTCGTCCTTGCCCAGGCCGTCGGGCAAAAGCCGCGTGAGGTGCACCCCCTCGACCTGGGTGTGGGAAATTTCCAGCACGCCGGGCTCCGGCTCGACCGGAAGTCCGAAGGCCGCGATTAGGGCTGGCGGGTAATCCTTGTCTGCGGGCAAAAATCCGAGCGTGCCCGGCAGCGTCCCGGAGATGCCGCGCGCTTCGCGCAGGTAGCACTCGGCAATCGTCCCGGTGATCGGCTTGTGATTGAGCCACAGCCAGCGCGCCATTGCCCGCCGGTCGGCCGCCGTCTCGCGTTCGAGCGCTTCCGCCTTCCGGCGCGTTTTCTCGAGCACGGCGCGGGACACCGGCTCGCGACCGCCATCGATGGCATAGCCGCTAATCGTGCAGCGCGCGCAATAGAACGTGACGAAGCTCGGTTCGGGATGCCAGATACGGAGCACGCGGCGCCGCTGGTTCGCTGCTGTTCGCTGGCCCTGCGGTCCACACTGCGGGCACGGGATGTCGAAGGTGCCGAGCCGGTCACCGATAAGCGCAACAAGCTCGTCGAAGGGGAAGGGGCCACTCATGATGGCCGCCTCCCCGCAGCGCTATGTGCTCGGCCAGGCGGCCCGTCGCCGTCACCATGCCCACCACCGTCGTCGCGCTCCCCGCCTCGACGGCGGCGACGGCGCTGCCGCTGGCGTCGGCCGCGGCGCAGCCGCGGCGACCGCATACACCCCTTCCCGCTGACCTCCACCGCGCACTTGCGGCAGAACCCCCCGCGCCGATAGTGCATCGGCGGCTCGATGATCGGCTCGATGATCACCTCGACCAGCGCCGCCACGATCATGGCTTCGAATGACAGAGTATGCACGTCGGCCTCCCTTAGTTTCGGAAGACCGGCTGGACTGGCGGGGTTCGGCCGTGGTATCGGAAAGCGCGAAGTCGTCGTGCCTCTTTGCATTTCCGAGAGACCATGGCCGGCGCCACCAGCGCCGGCTTCTCTCCATCCGCGTTGCGAACATCAGTCCTTGCTCGGGGGCGTGACCACTTCCATCCCGTCCAACTGTTCGAATTTCGTATCAGTGTCGACGATCAGCACGCCGCCACCAAGGACGGTCGCGATCTCGGTCATGAAGTCGCGCCGCGCCTGCTTGTAGGCTTCGAAAAGAATTTGTGCCGGCCCTTCTCCTTGCGGATGACGGGCACGCTCGGGTCCCACTCGGCGGCCAGCCCGCTCGCACGATCGTAGCGAAAGGTGACGGCATAGCCGAAGGGGAGAGCGTAGGTGCGCCGTGTCTCGGGAGAGCGCCGTGTCTCGGGAGAGAAGCCGCGTTCGGTGAAACGCCAGCCATTGAGCGCAGCGAATTCCTTCGCGGCTTGCCGTCGCAACTCGTTTTCTCGAGCAGCCATCTGCTTTGCCCGGATGCGCAGCAATCGATATTCAGGATCACGGCCGATCGTCTGCTCGCGGGCCTCGACCGCAGCATAGAGCTTGGTGGCCGCGCCTAAGAGGTCGGCAATTTCGTTGCAGTAGTTCATCGCGCCCCCCGCGTTTGGCTGAGCGCCAGCCAGTCATCGAAGTCGTTGTCCACGGCAGCTAGCTCGCGTGCCGCCGCACCAGCGGCCGCATGTAGGCGGTCTGCGGCATCGACGAGCGCGGGGATTTCCATGCCGTCGTCCTGCAGCTCGGCGACGCGATCGCGCAGGCTGCGGGCATCGGCAAGAAGGCTGGCCGCGAGTTCCGCGAGTTCACCGATTTTGGCGATGCAATCGTCGGCGGCATTGGTGCGCCCTGATGCCTCTCTCCCATCGCACGGCTTGGAACGGTCGGTGATGACGGTCACCTTTACGGTCTCGACGTCCGGATCGAGCACGGGAAAAGGCTGGTCCAGGACCTGCTCGCGGGTTAACGCGCCGGTCGCTTTATCGAAATGCTGATGAAGGAATTTCATGCCGCGTCCTCCGCCGCCGCCGTTGAAAACTTCTGGCCCATCATGCCGCCGTCTCCCCCAATGCCAGCTCGGCCGCCCCGTTGCCCGGCGCGGGGGTCGCCTTGGCTTTCGTCACCGCGTGCAGAAAGCTCATCACCGCTTCCAGATCATTGGCGCTGTGGGCACTGCCGTTGAATTGCGCGGCTGGCTTGGTCATCAGCCGCTTGAGCGCGCTGATCGCCTGATCGAAGTCGCGCAACGCGTAGTCGATCGGCGTGGGATCGGCGCTGGCGGCGGCACCGCCGGCGGCGGCCCGTCTAAGATCGCAGCAATCCCCTCCTCCTCGGCACTGTCACCGCCGTCGCCATCTTGATCACCATCTTGATCACCATCTTGATCATTATCGGCGTCGTCAGGCGGCACGAGCGCTTCGCAGATCGCCCACACCGCATCTTCAGCGACGCGGCGCTCGCGGGTCGCGGCCAAGATCGCGGCCTCTTCCTGTTCGTTGTAGAGGCCTTCCGCCAGCTCGTAGAGCGCGGTTGGCGACAGGTTGGCGAAATCTGCCACGGTGTCACTTTTGGCAACGTATTCGGCAGCGCTCACGTACCTGAGCGCGGTGCGATAGCTGAGATCGAAATTTTCCGCGAGCCATGGTTGCCACTCGCCGTGTTCCAAATGCTCGCGGCTCTTGATTAGGAGATTTCCAATCTCGATGACGTTTTTGGTCCGGCTCCGTAGCGCCGTGCGTACTCGCGCGGCAATCCGGTCGAGTTCGGTGATCTTGCGTCTCGGCGCCTTCTTTGCCTTCTTCATATCAGGAGCTTCCGCTCGAACGCCGCGACTGCGAGCTTGAGGGCTTTCGGATTTAGCGCACGACCGGTCCGCAACGGCATGTCCAGCGGCGCGATGAAGCCGAAGCAGCGGCCGCGCTCGTAGTTCCAATCGCCGTTGTCGGGATTGAAGTGGAGACCGGCGCGCACTTCCTCGAACCCGCGTGCAAACTCCCAGCTCGCGACAATGCTGCGAGTGCTGACGCGGTGCGTGCTCGCCTGTTTGCGAGCGCTCATCACGCCTCCTGCTCGGCCGGATCTGGGGCACGATCAGCGTGGCGGGGTTTGCGCGCGGCCTTGTATCTGCGATCGCCGAACATGCGATCGGGCGGCGCGGCGGGTTCCGGGGGCGGGGTGTCTTTGGGCTTGGCGGGCTTGGTGTGCTCTGCGACGTCCTTGCGTGGCAAGCTGCGCAAGCCCGCGCCTTTGCGCCCGACGGTGGCCTTGGGCCTGCCGCGCACAAACTCGGCGATCTGCTCGCCGGCGTCGGCGCGCTGCGCCAGCGCGAGCAGCGAGGCGGAGGTGATACGGGTGGCTGCGCCGATTTTTACTCGCTTCAACTCGCCGACGTTGCACAGCTGGTAGACGCGTCTCCGTGACAACCGGAGCTCGTGGGCGACCTCGCGCACGCTCAGATACATCGGCCACCCTTCGGCGCGGCCGCCCTTCGCGGAGTGTTCCAACGACATCGGCAACTCCAGGGCAATTATTGAGCAGGCTGGCGTAGAACTGGAGTACCTGAACTCCAGTGCAAGTAATTTTTAGCACCAAGACAGAAGGGCGTCACCATAGGCCACTATGTCCTAAAGCGCCGAAAACTATCGACGCTGGAAATGCTTACGCTATACTTAGGTCACCGTGGCCTAGTCCTTTGGCTGTACTTGGTGGCAGAGGCCCGGCGCCTGGGTGCTGGGCGTAGGTTAAAGCGTAGGTTGGGCCGCACGCTGCTATGCGGGCCTGCTGCATAATCAATGGCTTAGCAGCAAGGTCTGGCTCCGAACCTCTCCGCCGAGGAGGCGCTGGCGGCCGGCTTTCTCGGCGAGATCGTGGAGGCGGAGGAGCTTGACCGGCGCGTCTGCGCGTTGTGCGCGCGTCTGGCGCAGCACGCCCCCATCACCATGCGCGTGAGCAAGGAGGCGATCGGCCGCCTCCTGCACGCGGGCCTACCACACGGCGATGATCTCGTGCGCGCGTGCTACGGCAGCGACGACTTTCGCCTCGGCGTCGAGGCGTTCGTGGACAAACGCGAGCCGCGATGGACGGGAAAGTGAGCGTTGCGGCGTGCGCCGGGAAGTCGAAGCAACGCCTATGTCGGCTGGAACAGCGGGGCGCTAAAATGGGCTCGCTTCGACAGGCCGGCGGCGTGTGGCCGGGCAGGGGGCACGACGCTTTCGCGGTACCGGGACCTTGGTGGATATGATCGACTCGCATCATCATTTCTGGTGGACCGGCCGGCACACCTATACTTGGCCCGAGCGCGTCGGCGATCGTCTTGCACGCGATTTCACGCCCGACGACCTGCGCCCGGAGCTTGGGCGCTGCGGCATCAAGAGCACGGTGCTGGTGCAGGTCCTGCATCAGGTCGGCGGCGAGACCGAGGAGTGCCTCGACCTCTGCAAAAAGGTCGATTTCATCCGCGGCGTGGTCGGCTGGCTGCCGCTCGCCGACCCCGATGCTACCTCGCGCGCGCTCGAGCGGCTGCGCTCCCGCGGCAAGCTCGTCGGCGTGCGCCACCTCATCAGTAATGAGCCGGATCCACGCTGGCTGCTGCAGGACGGCGTGGTCGAATCGCTCAAGCTCCTGGCCGCGGCGGGGCTCGCCTTCGACGCCATTCCGGTGAACGCCGCGCAATTCGAATCCGTGCTCGACATCGCGCGTCGCCTGCCGAAGCTCAAGATCGTGATCAATCATCTCGGCCGGCCACCGCTTCCGGAGCGGGGCTGGGAGCCGTGGGCGACGCATATTGCCCGCGCCGCCGAGCACCGCAACGTATCGATGAAGCTCTCGATCGGCCTCGATATCATCATGCGCTGGCGCTGGTCGACCGACGAGATACGGCGCTACAGCGATCACGTGCTCGATCTGTTCAGTCCCAATCGCGTCATGGCGGCGAGCAATTGGCCGGTGATCCTGCTGGGTGCGAGCT